>LZQR01000191.1_pt1 | contig 16760 bp, 20 predicted proteins | sample 768601 | NCBI WGS metagenome assembly LZQR01 (sample SAMN05207299, study PRJNA324521) | oil field metagenome | isolation source: sample BH-FW-24 from oil reservoir | place: India: Bombay High | collected 2015-12-04
ATTGACCGCTGCCTGAATCTTTACCGGGGGGAGAGCTATTATGTGGCTTATCCAACCCGGCCGCTCCCGCAGGACTATTGGGAAGCCAAGACGGATCCGAAAGCTTCGCCGGAAAGTCACGCTGCAGGCGGCGTGAGACAATTGAGGTATTGGTGGGCTGACCGGAACCGGTCGGCCCTTTTTTTGTTCAAGAGCCATCTATGTCCATCATTGACCGCTGCCTGAATCTTTACCGGGGGGAGAGCTATTATGTGGCTTATCCAACCCGGCCGCTCCCGCAGGACTATTGGGAAGCCAAGACGGATCCGGACGGCAAGGTCAGGGACATTGAAGCCGAGCGTGATCAGCGCAAGGAAGATGTTCGCTATATAGCGGACTACGTCAACGCACGGTCGCCGGGACGAGTGCTTGATATCGGCTTTGGCCTTGGCGAACTGCTTGAGCAGCTCACGGGCAAGAACGAGTGTTTCGGCCTGGATCCTTCCGAGAAGGCGGTAGAGGTCGCTCGCCAATGGTGTTCGGCCGAGCTTCGGCACGGTGTTCTGGAGAAGGGGACGTTTCCTTCAAGCTCGTTCGATGTGGTGACCGCCAACCATGTCATCGAGCATGTCGACGAGCCGATTCCCTTTGTTGAAACCATCTTCGAGATTCTGAAACCGGGTGGTGACTTCATTTGTGGCACGCCGAATTTCGCTTCAGCGGCCGCCCGGGTCTACGGTGATCGTTTCCGGTTGCTGCATGACCCAACTCATGTGAGCCTGTTCTCTGACGATTCTCTTGTCAGGCTGCTGCGTGACACGGGATTCCGCATCGAAATGGTCGAATATCCCTATTTCGGAACGCGTTTTGCCACGCGCGAAACGTTCGACAGCATGGTACGGGCCGACGCGGATGTGTCGCCGGCGTTCTGGGGATCTTTCGTAACCGTGTTCGCGCGCAAACCAGAGTGACTCCAGCTTCCCCGAGGTGGTTGAGCAGAAAATGAAAATAGTAGCGGCCATTCCTGCCAGAGGCGGTTCCGTCGGTCTTCCGGGCAAAAACATCCGGCCCTTGAACGGCATTCCGCTTGTCGGCCGGACCGTGCGTGCCGCACGCGGGTCGCGTTTCGTGTCCGAAGTATTCGTTTCGAGCGATTCAGCGGAAATTCTGACAGTCGGTGAGAAATACGGCGCCAAATCCGTTTGCGCCCGACCGAACTTCCGGACCGACCGCGAGTTCGGAGTCCGCCGTTGATCCATCTTCTGCAGAACGAGTCAAGCCTTGTCAGCGAACCACCGGACATTCTGGTTTTCCTGCAGTGTACGGCCCCTTTCACGCAGGCACATCATGTCGATCATGTTGTGGAAGCGCTGCTGGCCAAGAATGCGACCAGCGCGATCTCGGTGGTCGATGACCATGGCTTCTACTGGGAAGTCGGCCCCAGCGGTGAAGGCGTCGGTCTCAACCATGATCCGAGCAAACAACGCGTTCGCCGGCAGGATATCTCTGCAAGATACAGGGAAAACGGTGCCGTCTATGCCATGCGTGTTCCCGAATTCCTGGAAGCGGGCAACCGTTACTGCGGAAAGACCATCCTGGTTCCGGTGGATTCGACCTGGATCGAGATCGATACTTCGCAGGACTGGGACATGGCCGAGGCTTTCATCCGGTCAGAACCCTTCACCGGCTTCCTGACCGAGACTGAAACCCAGCCCTTGCGGGCGGTGGTGACCGCCTTTGCCGGTGTGCACACGGATAATACGGTTTTCGTCAATCGAGACGGCACGGAGTCAATCGTCTGCAACCGGTATGATGAAATCGGTCTCGACCGACTGCTTGGCCGCGGCATGATGCTGCTGATGCTGGATCGGGAAGAGGACAGTCTCGCTGTCCAGCGCGCCCGCAAGCTTGCCATGGATTACAAGCATCATCTGTTCGACAAGATGGAAACCCTTTCGGACTGGCGCACCAAAAGGGCTGGAGTGGTCGGAGATTGCCTATATCGGCGCAGACATTGCGGATCTCGACTGCATGAAGGCTTGCGGTCTGAGCATCGCGCCGCGCAATGCGCCGGCTGAAGTGAAGGCAACGGCAACGGTGGTTCTCGAAAGTGCCGGTGGTGCCGGCGTGCTGAATGAAGTCTCCGAGCTGCTGATTGCACGGGGCATGATTGCCAACTGACAGGACCGTCATCACTCCAGGTGGTGACATGGAAGAATTTGGGTTCGGGGATCGCGATACGTGCAATCTGCAAACGTCTTCGCTCCCCGGGCACCTTGCGACTGAGAAGGTGAAATATGGCCGTAGACCCACTGCAAAAGAACCTTTCGGTGTTCGATACGCTGCAGCAGCTCGGCCTTGCATCCCTTGAAACCCAGAGTGTTTTTGCACCCCGGACCCGCGACAAGGAGGGGTTGACCGTCTATCGCGACACGGTTTCAGGTGTTGTCTACATCAATGATTACTATGTCGGCGACGAGACCTACGAAGGCGCTGAACACCGCAAGGACGACTTCTACAAGCGCATCGACTGGGACTACGAATACCAGCAGGATCAGTACCGGCGTCTGGATGCCTACAAGCAGTTTTATACGGGCAAGACGGTCACCGAGTTTGGATGCTGGAAGGGGCTTTTCCTGAGAGAGGCTGCCAGTCGTGGTGCCGATGTCACGGGGATCGAGCTGCACAGGGGCTACATCGAGGCGCTGGTTGCCGATGGCTATCGCTGCGTGGACAATCCAAACCAGATCGCTCCGGCAACGCAGGATGCAGTCTTTGCCTTTCATGTGCTGGAGCATCTTCCCGATCCGCTTTCAACCTTGAGAGACTTGCGAGCACTACTGACGGACACCGGAACACTGATTGTCGAGGTTCCGCATGCTTCCGATTTCCTGTTGTCCAATCTTCAGAACGAAGCTTTCAAGAATTTCACCCTCTGGAGCCAGCACCTTATTCTCCACACCCGCGAAAGCCTGAGGCGCCTGCTTGTCGCTGCCGGCTTTGCGGATGTCGTGATTGAAGGGGTGCAGCGGTATCCGCTTTCCAACCATCTCGGATGGCTTGCCAACGGCAAGCCCGGTGGCCACAAGTCAAGCCTGTCCGCATTGGAAACACCAGAACTCAGGTCGGCTTACGAGGCCGCGCTCCGCAAGATCGACGCGACCGATACGCTTGTTGCGATTGCCAGAAAGGCTCGCTAAGGCGGGGCGGCCGGTTCAACGGATGATCGCACTGCTTTGCCGCAGGCTCACTGGCAGCGCCTGCAAAGCTTTCTACAGGCCCAACCGTTCGTTCCGTTTGCCAGGATAACCGGCCGCCAGTTCTTCACGCATGACCTGAATGACCTGCGGTACCATCTCCACCGTCGGATGCGTCTCGTCGATGTAGATGTACTTCATGCTTGGATACCAGGGAGGATTGGCCTGGCCGAGCAACAGGGCGGGTTCCACCGGGCCGAAGCGCACGCAGGGAACGCCAAGAATGCCCGCCATGTCTGCAACACTGGTGTTTGCCGAAACCACAACATCGCAAATGGCGGTCAGGTCAGCGGCCGCCATCAGGTCGTTGAAGAGATCGACGTCCGGGAAATAGGTGAACTTTCCTTCCGAGCGGGCCACCAGGAAGTCGAGCTCCTTTTGCAGGGCCATGTACTGAAGATTGACGTAGATCGCGTCTTCAGCATCAAGGATCGGCGCAAAATCAGGCGCGGACAAGTAATAGCGCGCGCGGTTATTTTCCAGGTTCCGTGAGCGCCAGGAGACGCCGATAATCGGTTTCTTGTCGGCGTCCGGCAGCCTGCCGAGATATTCGCGGGCCTTTTCCTGGTTGAATTTGTAGACCGGGTAGGGGGCGTTCTTGAAGCTCTTGAAATCTCGCCGGAAATAGCGCGCAAGATCGACCATGTTGGCCGTTATGTCGTAATCCGCATCCTCCGGGGCCTGGTCGTCCTTTGGCGTGCCGGGCCTGACAAGGATCTCCGGAAACGAATTCTGGAAGAAGGGAACGGACTTCGCCGACACTTCGAGAATGAGCTTTTTCGCTCGCGCCTGGATATCGAGAAACATCGTGCCGCACTTGAGCGCGTCACCAAGCCCCTGGTCGCCCCAAAGCAACACCGTCTTGTCCGAGATATCCTCGCCTTCCCATTCCGGCTTTGGAAACTCCCGTCGCTGGGAAGTTGCTTTCTTGTCTTCAAAGCGGGCCGCGTGAATGTCCCAACCCGTTTCGAGGTTGCCCATCGACAGATAGGCGAGCGACAGGTTCCAGTCGAGGCCGGAAATCACGCCGCCAGGCGCTTCCTCCTTTGCCTTCTGCAGAATGTCGATACTGTCCTGTCCGCGGCCGAGCATCAGGTAATGCACCCCGAGCGTGACCTTGCAGTGATAGTTGCCTGGTGTGCCTCTGACGGCCTCTTCGGCGTATTTCAGGCCCTCGTGTGCTCTGGAGATCGAGAACAGGACACGGGCCTTTTCGTGGAGAAGGAGCGGGTTGTCCGTGAAGAGCTCCAGGGCCTTGTCGATCGCCTCGAGCGAGGCGTCGAACTGTTTCAGTTCAAGGCGGCAACGGGCCTGTTCGATGCAGTTCTCGACGTTGTCCGGTGCGAGTATTTCCGCGCGTTTGAAGAAGGTAAGCGCTTCCTCGAAACGGTTGTTCTTGCGCAGAAGCAGGCCATAGTTCGTATAAACTTCGCCGTGGTTCGGATTGGAGACAAGCAGGCTCTTGAAGATTGCTTCCGCTTCTTCAAACTGTTGCAGCCCGGTCAGCGCAATTGCCTTGATGTTGAGTGCCTCGCGCTCTTTCGGGTTGAGCGACAGGGCTTTTTCCGAAACGGCGAGCATGCTTTCCGAATCCGTTCCGATGTCCATCATCGCTCGGGCGAGGTTGGCATAGAACGACGCCTGGTTCGGGTTCTGGGCAATCGCCTTCTGGATGTATTCAACGGCCTTTTTGGGAGATCCCAATTGCCTGTAGGTCACGCCTAGCAGATTGAGCGCATCCGGATTGGTCGGCGCCTTTTTCAATACCAGCTTGTAGCACCGCTGCGCTTTTTCAATCTCTCCGGACTGGTGATAGGACAGCCCCTTGACGAGCTTTTCACGTAAAGGATTTGGAGCGGTTTGCGTGGCCATCTTCTATCTGCTCTTCGGGAATCATTTGAAGAACAATAGCAGGAAGGGGTCTCAAAGGCAGGCCGACAAGCCAAACTGTCCGGATTACCTTGGGGATTGAACCTGAATTTCTTGCTCGATAGAGCTTATTGCCGGCGGAACTGCTGTGACTGGAATTGCTGGCGTTGGTATTGTTGCGGCTGACCCCGCTGCGGCCGGTAGTCTTCGCGCCGGTATTGCTGGCGCTGATAGTAGGACCTGTTTTGCGGCAGGCCCAGCCGGCGTTGTCTTTCCAGTTGCAAAAGGCGAACTCTTTCTTCGCGCAATTGCTGAACGCGCTGCGCTTCTTCCAGTTCACGCCTTTCCTGTGCCAGTCGTTGTCGCTCGAGCTCCAGAATCAACATCTGCTGCTGCAGAAGCGATTGATTGAGTCGCTGTTGCTCGTCGGTGAGCAGGGGGCAGACGGCAGTTGGACGTTTGCGAGGACTGCGCGCGAGCGACCGTTGCGGGCGCAAGGACCGCAAACAATAGGAAAAGTGCCGCAGCTTTTTTGGTCGCGGAGCGAAACATGTCATCCATGCCCAGTGCCGGAGCCAGGGCTTTGCTGGCGGGCAATACGAAACCGGATCACTTCCGGTACGCCCGATCATCAGGATCCGCTCAACGGAACGGATCTGACCAATATACACGCTCACCTTTTGCAGGGCTGGTTTTCAGGGAAATTTGCCCAGATTTCTGGCAAGAGTTGCAATTGTGGTGAATCGGATCACGGCAAAGTAGTGAAAATTGCGGCAACCGGATCTGGAGGTAATCAAAGGAAAATGGTGGGCGATACTGGGATTGAACCAGTGACCCCTCCCGTGTGAAGGGAGTGCTCTCCCGCTGAGCTAATCGCCCATGCCTTGGCGGCTGGTGGCGCGTATCTAGGGCAAATCAACGGCTTGCGCAACACCCTTTTTCTGAAGCCGACGTCTGTTGCTGGGGCTCATCGGTTCAAGCCAATTGCTTTTTGTACTGATGCCACGGAAAGAGGTGACCCGCTGTCCCGGGCGAAAATATTTGTCGTCTGACCGGCAATGTCTGGAAAATCGGGGTGCCGTCATGTGGAGCGGTTTCTTGTCGGCGCGGTCTTCCGTCTGGTGAGGTATTCATCGAGCGGTCGGATCCGGCAGGCTGTCGTATCGCGTGACAGATTCTGTCAGGAGCCGTTATCAGTCTTCGCGAAAAGGCCGTATTTAAAGCAGACGATCGGTTCCACTGACTGTTTTTTGGAGTGTTTTTAAATGATTGCACGCGTTTCTTCTCTCGCACTCGTGGGTCTTTTCCTGCCTGCCGGGGCGTTTGGCGCCGACATGGGCCATTACCAGCATCACGCTGTCTTCGGGTGGTCTCGCCGAAGTGGTGCGCAAGGCGGATATTGACAGCAGCGGTCTGATCAACATGACGGTCCCGCTCGAACAGGTGAACGATGTGCTGAAGAGCATTGTCGTGTTCGACGAGGCAGGCGTTGTCGAGGGCATTACTCTTCCCGGCCCGAACCCGCTGGCGGAAACTTTCAAGAACCTGCCATTCACCGTTGAGGACCTGCAGTCGCCCGCACGCCTTCTGGCAAAACTGCAGGGAACCCGCGTTCGTCTGGAAAAGGCCGGGTCCACGGTCGAGGGGCTCGTTCTCGGCGTGTCGGTGCAGGATGGACGGCGACAGGGGCAGTCCTTTGTCATTTCGGTTCTCAGTGATGGTCGCATCACCGGTGTCGGCCTGTCCGCAGATACCGAAGTCACGTTTCTCGATGGAGACATTCAGCAGAAAGTTGCTAAGGCCTTGTCGGCCGTTGGGAACGGCAAGTCGGACGGCGCGCGAACCGTTGCCTTGAAAGTGGCAGGCGAGGGCGAACGCGAAGTCGCGGTTTCCTATGTCGTGCCGGCGCCATCTGGAAGACGGCTTACCGCGTGGTGACGATGGCCGATGACAAGGCCCGGCTGCAGGCCTGGGCCGTACTTGAAAACGCCAGCGGCGAAGACTGGGACGATGTCAGGATAACGCTGTCCTCCGGCGCTCCGGTAACGCTGAAACAGCGGCTCCACGACCTTTACTGGAAACAACGGCAGGAAGTGCCGGTGGATGTGTCCAGCGGCTACGTGCTCCTGTCGACATGGGGGCGGAACCGCAGTTTGATGTTGCCGAGAGCGAGGCCCGCATGCCGGGCGCGGCGCGTTCCAGCTTCATTGGCTCGGCGGTTGCGCCGGAAATGGTTCTCAATATGGCCGCCGCCAATGTCGGCGAGGTGAGCGAAGGCGCGGTCACCGCGTCCTTCACAATTCCATGGCCTGTCGACCTTGAAAGCGGGGAAACCCTGTCGGCGCCGATCGTTGACAAGGTCGTCATCCGCCGAAACGGTTTCCGTATTCCAGCCTGAAAGCGGCCTGCAGCATCCCATCGCTGCGATCCTGATCAAGAACGAGACCGAAACCAGCCTGCCACAGGGCATCCTGACGGTTTATGACGAAAAGGAAGGATATGTCGGTGATGCGCAGATCAGCGGCATGCCTTCGGGCGAAAGCCGCATGGCAAGCTTTGCGACCGACAAGAAGGTCAGGATTGCACAGTCAACATCTGCAGACAGCCAGATCGTCTCGATCAAGGTCAATGACGGGGTTCTGAACGCGATGGTGCGCGAGCGATCCTCGACGCAATACGCGATCAAGGGAGCCCCGGACGGTGACCGCACGATCGTCATCGAGCATGCCAAACGTCCCGGGTGGCAGTTTTCCTCCGAGCAGGAATTGGACAGCACCGCAACGCACACCGTTTGAAGGTGGAAGTGTCTGCAGGAACAACGGAAACGGTTTCCGCCCTGCAGGAACGGACCTTGTCGGAGACCTATTCGCTGATCTCCACCGATGCGAACCAGCTGCTTTATCTCTCCAGGCGCTCGCCGGACAAGGAAACCGCTGCAAAACTGAAGGAACTGTCGGAGCTGCAGAACGAGATCGCCCAGATCGAGCGCCAGATCCAGCGCTTGCGGCTGGAAAAGGATGAGGAAAGCCGGGACCAGGAACGCCACCGGGCCAACCTGGCGGCTCTTGAGCCGGGGGCCGATCTCTACAAGCGTGCCGCCCGCAAGCTGGAGGAAAGCGAAACCCGGATCGAGGATGTCGATACGGAAATCGCGGCATTATCCGTGCGCCGGGAAGAAATCCGTGAAACCCTGGGCGATGCCATCAGGACGTTCTGATGTCTGACAGGACTAGCCTCAGGACTTGAGCGAAGCGATTGCACCAGCCAGCTCGTCGAAATGCGAAATGACCCGGTCCGGGGAAAGGTCCCGGACCGGCACGACCGTGTAGCCGAAATCGACCGCGATGACCGGAATGCCGGCGTTACGGGCGGCATCGATGTCGGTGCCGCTGTCGCCGATCATGATGGAACCGCCGATTTCTCCACCCGCCCGGTGGATGGCACCATGCACGGGTTCGGCATGCGGCTTGGCCACGGAAAACGTATCGCCGCGAGACGGCGTCGAAATGCCTGGCGAGATCGAGTGTAGCCAACAGCGGATGCGTCAGCCGCTCGGCCTTGTTGGTGCAGACCGCCAGTTTCCATCCGTCTTTTCGGAAGTTTTCCAGCGCCGCGACAACGCCGTCGAACGGTTTGGTGTGAACCGCGATATTGGCGGCATAATGCTCCAGAAAATGCACATAGAGCGGCGCCACGGTTTCATCGGTCCAGGAAATGCCGTTGAATTCCAGGCCGCGCTGGATCAGCACCTTTGCACCAAGGCCGACCATGTTGGCGACGTTGTCCTGAGGAATGGCCGAATGTCCTGCGGAGGTCATGACGACGTTCAAGGTGGCGACGAGATCTTCCATGGACGACACCAGCGTGCCATCCAGATCGAAAACCAGAACGGACATGAGACCCTCTGAAATGCAGGAGCAGGACGGCAAGAACGCATTCATGCTGAAAGGCATGATTGCGGGCAGGTAAACCGGCCCCGGAATGTGGAAAAGGCCTGCATTCACCCGAACGCAGGCCACCTTCAATGCCTAGCTGCATAGCCGCTCCGCCGCAAGGGGCGTGATGGGCAGGGCTGGAAAGTTAAATGGCATTGACCCAAAAACGACGCGAAATGGCTTCACCTTATACAGTGAGCGTGTGGCTGGGTATGCAGCCAATCCGCGCATTTTTCCTGACATAGTTTTGCGGTTTGTCACGCCGGTAACTTCGCATTTTTAATGCCAGTGAAAGACTACCCACAGGATGATTTACTCGCTAACAATGCCAATAGTCTTGCGCGGTCGCTGGTTTCTGAAAGAGAGAAAGAACATGAAATATCCGATGTTGATAGCCGCAATTTTGGCGTCAACTTTAGCTATCGGGTCAGCACGAGCTGATTGCTACGGAATGTTGGACAGTGATCATGAAGACGTAAAAAGAAGCAGTGAAAAGCTTTTGGCTGGTAATTATGAAGATTTTATAGGCGTAATTGGCAATATTATTTCGGCGCCTAAAGATAATTTCGATGCTGTGGTCGAACCATTTTTGCGGTATTTTCCAGAAGGTTTCGATAAGTGTAGAATATTGGCACGAAAGAATTACTCAGAAAGCATGTCGTCGTACCTTTTTGAGTTCTCAAAATCTGGATCGATTGTATATCTTTATGAAGTCGCTCTTAATGGTGCGGGAGGTTTTGATAGTGGAGTAATGCAGGTTCAAGTAACTACAAATTTCAATGAAATTTTTGACTATTTTGATTAATTATTATTTTAATTCGTTAGAGGTTTATGTTGAAATTGTAATATTATGCTTTGATTTTGTTGATCGTGTTCGGTTTTATTTTGGATTTGATGCAGAGGTTCATGCAGTCAATTCTGATGTATGCCCAAGTCAGTAAGTGCCGATGACAAGGCAGGCTCAAACACAAAAATGGCAGGGCTTCCATACTGGCTCCCTAAGTCGACATTGCGAAGTGTGGTAGCTGCTTCGCAATAGTTAGAGAAAATCTTCGAACGGGTCCTGCGCTTGATCGGCACTATTTTATCGATAGTGCAAGACGTGTTTATTCTCTCGTTTGGACGCTCTCATTTAATGTTGGCCCATATTGCCATGTCCGTTCTTTTGAGGAAACTGGACCATCATACTCCGCGATCAAAACGCTAGAGTTTGTACGCGGTCCGGAAGCCACCCCAGTGACGGCCCTGAACGATGATCGGCGCGTCGATCTCCTTCATCCAGACGATATTGCCACCGCCCATGTCCCGGGCATAGGACTGGATCAGGAAGGGGCGCGTGTTGCGCGCCGCGCTGAGGCCGGCCCGGTCATCGAAGATGCGCTTGTTGCGGCAGTTGGCCGTGTTCCAGGCAACATCATCCGGTTTTGCGGCTTCGAGTAGATCAGATTGTGTACCGGCAGATAGCCGTTGCGATCGACCGAGGCACAAAAGGCCATACCCTTGCATTTGCCGAGGATTTCTTCCTGGATCGTTGGCAGGATCTTTTCCAGATGAGCCAACGCGCGCGTCGACACTTGCGGCGGGTTGGTGCCGGCTATGTGCTGGTAATTGGTATCGAACAGGTCGTCCATGGTCAGCTGGTGCTGCGCGATAAGATCTTCCATCGCGTTGGAAATGCGTGAAGCTCCTGTCTGGACGCGTTCCACTTCGGCAGCGTGGCTTTCATGAATGGATGCGATCTTGCGCTCCAGGGCCGCCTGAAACCCGGCATCCTTGTTGACGAAGCAACCGTGGCAACCATGTTCGGAGACGGCGACGATGCGGACTTCCACCTGGCCGATCCCGGTGAGATCAAGACGGGCATTCATGCCTTGTTTCAGGTTGGAGCCACCTTCGGGCCTGAACAGAGTGCCGCCTTCCGAAATGTCGTGGGTCTCGATCTGTGCGGATGTTCCGCCTGCTGTCACCGATCCGGAAATCTTGATCGGCAATCGGTCGTGCTGACGACGATCGCCGATTTCGGTCTGCCGGATCATCATGGTGAAGCGGGACTGCAGCGCTTTGGAAGCCGTGCTCATTTCCGCACCGGTTTCGCGCGCCAGCATGCCACCTTCTTCTGCTGCCGCAGCAGACTCCGTAATTGTCTGCGCGGTGCGCAGCACTTCCTGAACGAAGTCCGCCGTCTGCTGCGCCTGGTCACCGATCCGGTTCGTGGTCTCAACCTGGGTCTGAACCGCATCCTCAACCGCGGCAAAGCTGGGCCGTATCCTGCCGATAACATCGATGATCTGGTTGACCGAGCCGAGGCTGAGTTCCGCTGACTGGTTGAGGCGGTCGATGTTGGCGACGATCTGTTCCGTTGCCGACTGGGTTTCCACCGACAGCGCCTTCACCTCGCTCGCGACAACGGAAAAGCCACGGCCGGCTTCGCCTGCGCGGGCAGCTTCGATCGTGGCGTTCAGGGCCAGTAGGTTGGTTTGCTTGGCAATGTCCGAATCAGGCTGACGACATTGGCAATGTCATCGATCGCGTTCTTGAGCTCCAGAACACCCTGGTTGACCTGGGCCGCGACGTCGCGCGCCTCTTGCGCCAACTGGTTGGACACACCGACCTGCTGTCCGATTTCGCTGCTGGAGGTGGTGAGATCCTGAATGGACGTGGCCAGTCCCGAAGCGTTCTCATTGGCAACGGCCGACTGGTCCGCAAGCGACTGACTGTCGCTGCGGATGGTCTCCAGCTTGTCCATCTGACTGACGAGCCGGTCCTGCACCTTCTCCGCCGCGCTTGATGGTCTTGGCCGCGACTTGCAGATCGTCTTCCAGACTGTCCAGCACGAAGCTCATCTGGCTGGCCGCCAGCTGCGCTTCCGGCTGGTTTCCGGAAGTATTGTCAGTTTCCTCAGGGCAGGTATCTTGTTGTTTAAATTATTGTATTCGTCTTTCTGCCTTGGTCTAAGTCGAAGAATGTTCATTTGATTCTGTGCTTTCCAAACCCTAGACAATTGAAAGCATTATCTATTGTTGGTCTGAAATGATGGTTAATAAACCTCGGATATGGGCGCTATGGCGGTGTTTCCCCGTTGAAGAGGGGGAATGTCACTGGACCGGCGGACGCCGGCCATGTTAAGCACCCGGCGGCCGGATGGAGATGATTGCTTGGTCTTCTCCGCCGACAGGTTGGCCCTAGGAACGGTAAATGAGCGACCAGTACAAGAAACTGGCGGCGGAGCGCGCTGCCGACGATGTCACATCCGGAATGCGTCTTGGAATTGGGACCGGTTCGACCGCGGAATTCTTCGTCCATGCACTTGCCCGTCGGGTACAGGATGGCCTGGACGTTATCGGTGTGCCGACTTCGGAGCGCACGCGGGAACTGGCGTCGAGCCTCGCATTCGCCTGACCACGCTTGATGAATTGCCGGAACTTGATCTGACCGTCGATGGCGCCGATGAACTGGACCCGCACCTGTCGCTCATCAAGGGTGGTGGAGGAGCCTTGCTGCGCGAGAAGATCGTGGCATCAGCGTCGGCCAACATGATCGTCATTGCAGACGGCAGCAAGGAAGTTGCGACGCTTGGCCGCTTTCCCCTGCCGATCGAAGTCGTTCCCTTCGGTCTGGAAGCAACGCGGCGCGCGATCCTGAAAGTGTTTGGGGATCTTGGTCTGCCGTTGAACATGGCTTTGCGCGGCGGATCGGCTCAGCCTTTCGTCACGGATGGAGGTCACTTCATCCTGGATGCGCAGCTTGAAAGCATACCCGAGGTCCAGACCCTGGGCGACCGGCTGGTTGCCATTCCGGGGGTTGTCGAACACGGCCTCTTCATTGAACTTGCAACAAAAGCTTACGTGGCCGGCACAGATGGGGTAAAGACCGTCTTGCCCATCTAAGTGGTGTGGATTTGGCTTTCCAGACTAAAGATGAAAGCCGCCTAGGAGTAGAAAAATGAAGCTTATCAAATCTTTCCCGCGGGCAGCTGTATTGGGCGCAGCCATGATGGCCGCTGGTTTTGTCGCCTCGGGCGCAGCCGCACAGGATGCCGTTTCTGAAAGCCACCTTGCCGCAGCCAAGCAGGTTGCTGTTGTGACCAAGGTTCTGGAACCGTTTGACGATATTCTTCCGATCCTTGCTGAACAGACCCGGACGGCTTTCATTCAGTCCGACCCGACCCGTGCGGAAGAAATTGCCGAAGTCGTTCAGAATGTCGCGCTGACGCTGGCGCCGAAGCGGACCGAGCTCAACAATCTGGTTTACAAGGCCTGGGCAGACGCCTTCACCGAAGAAGAGCTGAACCAGCTTGCTGAATTCTACAGCACGGAACTCGGCCAGAAGCTGACCGAAAAGATCCCGACCATCACGCAGTATTCCGTTGGTGCTGCCCGTGAATGGCAGGACAAGGTTTCCACCGAAATGGTGACCATGGTCCAGGAAGAACTGGCGAAGCTGAACGCAGCTCAGTAAGGGCAGGGCTCCCGCGTCGGCCATGCCGATGGCAGGGAACACGCCTTTCACACGAATAAGTGAGGCCGGGGTCATGTCCGGCTTTCGGGCCGCGCAAGCGGCCCAATTCTTTTGGAAATGGCCCGTTTTGGCTGTCCCTGATGGCCTGGCCCTACCGGGCATCCGGACTTGTACCGCAGCTTCGGTTGCCTATCTGCGGGGCTGGCAAGGCTCTTCCGAACGGCAGCCGGCGGACTTTTGATCACGATGAGGCACTGATGACCGACTACGATTACGATCTCTTTGTTATTGGCGGCGGCTCCGGCGGCGTACGCGCTGCCAGAATTGCCGCGACACACGGCGCCCGGGTCGGTATCGCCGAGGAGTACCGTTACGGCGGTACCTGCGTCATTCGCGGCTGTGTGCCCAAGAAGCTGTTTGTCTACGCCTCGAAGTTTTCCGAAGAATTCGAAGATGCGGAAGGCTTTGGCTGGACGGTTGGCGAACGCGCCTTCTCGTGGGACAAGCTTGTCGCGGCAAAGGATCAGGAGATCACGCGCCTCGAAGGGATCTACCGGCGCAATCTCGAGCGGACCGACGTGGAAGTCCACGACAGCCGCGCGGTGATCGAAGATGCCCATACAGTCCGCCTGCTGTCCACCGGTCAGACCTTGAGCGCGAAATACATTCTCGTGGCCGTCGGCGCGTCTCCGAACGTGGACGAAGGTCTGCCGGGTGGCGAGCATGTCATCACCTCGAACGAAGCCTTTCACCTTGCCGAACTGCCGAGCAAGATCGTGGTTGCCGGTGGTGGTTACATCGCGGTCGAGTTTGCCGGTATCTTCAACGGGCTGGGGGTCGATACGACGCTGATCTATCGCGGAGAGGAAATTCTGCGCGGCTTCGACGGTGAGCTTCGGACCGCGGTTCGCCAGGAAATGGAGAAGAAGGGCATCAAGGTGGTGCTCAACGACACGTTCTCCAGGATCGAGAAGGCGGCAGACGGCACTCTTACAGGTCACACCAAGGGTGGGCTTGCGCTGGAAGCAGGTCAGATCATGTTCGCCATCGGCCGCAACCCGCATACCCGTGACCTCGGTCTTGAGAAGGCCGGTGTCGAGATGGATGCGGCGGGTGCGATCAAGGTTGGTGCGGACTCCCGCACAATGTGGCTTCCATCTATGCCGTTGGCGACGTCACCAACCGGGCCAACCTGACGCCGGTTGCAATCCGGGAAGGCCATGCCTTTGCAGACACGGTCTTCGGCAACAAGCCTGGACGGTCGACCACAGCCTGATTGCCACTGCGGTGTTCTCGCAGCCGGAAATGGGCACGGTCGGTCTTACACAGGAAGAAGCACTGCAGCGGACGCCCAATCTGGATATCTACAAGTCCAGCTTCCGTCCGATGAAGCACACCTTGTCGGGCCGCGATGAAAAGATGCTCATGAAAATGATCGTCGATGCAGACACGCAGAAAGTACTCGGTGTCCACATCATGGGACCGGACGCCGGCGAACTGGCTCAGATCCTCGGCATCACCTTGCAGATGGGCGCGACCAAGGCCGACTTCGACAGGACGATCGCCGTTCATCCGACCGCTGCTGAAGAACTCGTCACGATGCGTGAACCGACCGAGCGTCTGCGCGGGTAGTTCGGCGGCAATTCAGAAAGTCAGGAGCCGCTGCGGGGCAACTTGTCCCGCAGCGGTTTCATTCTGCAGGCCCCGACGCTGCCCGCCGCAGCGGCTCGTCTTCAGGATCAGTCAACACGCCGTCTGGTCCGACTTCCAGATCGAGTGAATCGGAGTAGAAGGAATACCGGCCTCGGCCGAGTTTCTTCGACTGGTATAGCGCGGCGTCCGAACGGGTGACGAGTTGTTCGGAAGTCGTTCCGTCCTCCGGGGCGATCGCGATGCCGACACTAAGGCCGATCTGCGCAATATCGCCGCTTGAGATCGGTACGGGCAATTCGCCGGCAGCAACAAGGGCCCGGCAAAGTGTGTTCAAGGTTTCCCGCACAACACTGCCACGATAGATCACCATGAATTCGTCGCCGCCGATACGGCAAACCAGACCGGGTTTGCCGACGCTTTGCTCAGGCGCTCCGCCATGGTCTTGATGACGATATCGCCCGCGGCATGTCCGAAGGTGTCGTTCACCGCCTTGAACTTGTCCAGATCGCAGTGAATGACGGCAAAGGGCTTGTCCGGCAGGGTTTTGACCGAGGATTCCAGGACACGGTTGAACTGCAGGCGGTTCGCGAGCCCCGTTAACGTATCGTGCAGAGCCAGGTACCTGTTCTGGTGTTCGCTCGCCTGAAGGGATGTGGTCAGCTGGCCGATCCGCCAGGCAATGCCGAAGGCGAGGGCGCCAAGGGCAACACTCAGAACCACGATGACAGGGACGATGGTTGGCCAGATGGATTCGCCGACGGTCTGGCTGTCCCAGCGAAAGGTTCCGAGCGGGTCGTCATTCTGATCCTTGACAAGATGGCGCGGCCCTTTGCCGGGCACGCCTGCATCTTCCTCAAAGCCGAAATTGGCGAAATTCAGCTGCGCGTTGAGCTGGCCGAGCAGATAGGCGTCAACGTAATGGGCTGACAGCAGCACGGTGGGAGGCCCGTCGGGCAAAGTCTCTTCATAGTCGTCCGGAATGATCGGCATCGCGCCGAATATGGCCGGTTTGCCGTCGATATGGACAAAACCCATGACGGCATATTCCCCGGGATCTGCTCCTTGCAGGGACTTGTGACCGAAACCGCCAGGCACCCGCACGCGGTTTTGCAGGTACAGCGCCTTCAGTTTTCATGAACAATTTCAAGCTCCGGCGTTTCGGAGACGGGACGTCGGATGATGTGAGTATAGTCTGCGAAGGATTCAGCCAGAACGTCCCGTTTCCGGAGATCAGCATTACCTTGCTGTGGCGATAGGTTGACCACAGGGTGTCGAAGCTGCTTCGAACGTAGTCGGGATCGAAATTGCGCACCAGCTTGAGCACCGACTGGTCGGACGACGCGATGCCGATCTGCTCGCGAACGATGGTGCGAAGGTGATCTGCCAGTGCGCTCTGGAACAGACGTTCCTCGTTGGCGATGGCCTGCTGCCGGGAAGCTTGAGAGGCAACGAAACCGACGAACAGCAACGAAACGGACGTAACAGCAATCAGCAATCCGGCAAGCAGAAACGAACGATGGTGCGAAGGTGATCTGCCAGTGCGCTCTGGAACAGACGTTCCTCGTTGGCGATGGCCTGCTGCCGGGAAGCTTGAGAGGCAACGAAACCG
>LZQR01000192.1_pt1 | contig 16734 bp, 16 predicted proteins | sample 768601 | NCBI WGS metagenome assembly LZQR01 (sample SAMN05207299, study PRJNA324521) | oil field metagenome | isolation source: sample BH-FW-24 from oil reservoir | place: India: Bombay High | collected 2015-12-04
ATCACGCGCAGTATATCTTGCGTAAAGGTTCAAAAGACTTAGGCAGCCACACTCTGGAAGGCTCACGTTCAGGTATGGCGATGCTGGTTTACGCAGCGATGCACATCATCAGCCGCCCTGGTTATGAACTGCTGATCGATCAGAGTATTGCCAAGGCTCGTTACTTTGCTGATCTTATCAACCAGCAGGAAGACTTTGAGTTGGTGTCTGAGCCTGAGCTTTGCCTACTGACCTATCGCTTCTTGCCAACTCATATGCGAGCAGCGCTAGAAAAGCACAAGGTACGCAGAAAGAGAAATTGAACGAGTTGTTAAATCAGCTGACTCAATTTATCCAAAAGCGTCAACGTGAAACGGGCAAATCATTCGTTTCTCGTACTCGACTGAACCCAGACCAATGGCAGCGTATGAACACCATCGTTTTCCGTGTTGTATTAGCCAACCCATTGACTACGAATGATATTCTAAGTGCTGTTCTGGGTGAACAACGCGAAATTGCTTTGCAAGCTCCAAGTTTAATGGCGAAGATTGAAAAAACAGTCAAAGACATTCTCAATTCCTAAGCGTCAATGAGAGTTACATCAAATTGAAAATTTCTTTCGTTTTGATGTAACTCAAACATCATTATTGTGCCACTAGAGCAACAAACCAACTATCCCGCATCCAATTCTGTAGTTTTTACAACATTTTGTTTGAGGCTTGTCAAATTCTCACGAAATAGTAACCGTATTTGGTTTAGCCAGATTGAGGATCGGGTTTATACTGATTTTATGGCGCTGGTAGTTTTCGTTAACGCCCCTCTAGACCGAGAAGCCCTTGGGTTTCCACCCGTTAGCAGAGCCAGCGAGTTGTTCTCTATACCCTCGTGAACACTATGAATACATTAGAAAAAATTCAAAAAATCTGGAGAATTTCAGTAAGTCAGAGCGCAAAGTTGCGGAAGTAATTATGGCGTCTCCACAAACTGCAATTCATTCAAGCATTGCAACGTTAGCGAAAATGGCTGACGTGAGTGAGCCTACTGTAAACCGTTTCTGTCGTCGCCTGGATACCAAAGGTTTCCCGGACTTTAAACTTCACCTTGCGCAAAGCCTTGCCAATGGTACACCTTACGTTAACCGTAACGTGGAAGAAGACGATGGCCCTGATGCCTACACGCACAAGATTTTTGAATCGACAATGGCGTGTTTGGATGTTGCGAAAAACAGCTTGATGCGATGCAAGTTAACCGTGCGGTTGATCTGTTGACCCAAGCGAAGCGCATCTCATTCTTCGGTCTAGGCGCCTCTTCTTCTGTTGCGCGTGACGCTCAAAACAAGTTTATCCGCTTCAACATTCCAATTACTTGTTTTGAAGACATAGTAATGCAACGCATGAGCTGCATTAACTGTAGTGATAACGACGTGATCGTTCTGATTTCCCATACGGGTCGCACTAAGAGCCAAGTTGAGATTGCGAACCTTGCACGTGAAAACGGTGCAACCGTTATTGCTATCACAGCAAAAGATTCACCGCTAGAGAAAGCAAGTTCACTGGCTATTACTCTTGACGTACCAGAAGACACTGACGTTTACATGCCAATGGCAAGTCGCGTAGTACAAATGACGGTGATCGATGTACTAGCCACTGGCTTTACTCTGCGCCGTGGCACTGGCTTCCGCGAGAACTTGAAGCGAGTAAAAGACGCGCTGAAAGACAGCCGCTACGACAAGCTAAGTCAGTACTAACGAATCGACTTAGTCAGTAATAAAAAGCAGAAAGGGGAGCTAAATAGCTTCCCTTTTCGTATTTGGTCAATCGTATTTCTATTGATTCACATCTGAGAGATCGGAACGTGACTCCAACACCTCTACTGAGCTTACATGTTGGCTACCTTCACTCTCGCCCATGCAAGCATCACTGCAATCACATACTTGGCGAAGAATATACACCAAACGATCCTGCGTGAGCGGTAATGGGTTGCCTTTGATAGCAACTGACTTAAGTGCATCGTCAGCGACTTGCTCAAACGACGTCTGACACACACCAAATTTTCCAAGCTGAGGTAACTCAAGCTTATCCCAGCGCCATTCTCACCCAAAGTACGCCGTCATGCTCGTTGGCATTGGTTCTTTCCGTGACGAGTTGCGCCAATCGCTTGTAACGGCTTATTACGTCGCTGCGCCCTGCCCTTTTTGCAGCATTGATGTTTTCTTGCATAACATGAGGAGCCAAACGCGCGGTAATGACACTGTGAGGAGCATCAAGTTTGCCACCCAATGCAGAAGCTAAACCGTGCGCAGCGCCTAACTTAGCGTTGGTGATGGCCATTCCACCCAAAAGTGCTGCAAAAGAAAGGTCTGCTCTGGCTTTGTGACTGTCTTGCTTACACCCTGCAATGACCGAACGGCTTAAACGACGCAACCCTTCCTCGCACACCATGTCAGTGAGCGGATTAGGATCACCACATACGTAAGCTTCCATAAGGTGAGTGAACGCATCCATCGCGCCGCGACCAGAGGTATATTGATCAGTGCCATAGGTTAACGTTGGATCGACTATCGCTACATCAGCAAGCATTTCCGGGCTTCTTAAACTGACCTTCACTTGATCTTGCCCCGACTTAAGCACCGCATTTCTGGTCACTTCAGATCCAGTACTTGCTGTCGTAGGAATTGCAATAAAATGAATCGGTTTGGTTTTTAAAGGTACGTTTCGCCCAACCACTTCGACGTAATCATAGACATCACCTTGGTTGGGGATGATAGCGGCAAGTGCTTTGCCCATATCAATGACACTGCCCCCACCAATTGCAATGACCATGTCCGGCTTAAACTTGCGCCCAAGCACGGCAGTTTCTTCCACCATGGTGATATTAGGTTCGCCATTAATGGCGACATGCTGATAACGCATGTTCTGCGCTTTTAGATAATTAATGATAGGTGTGGCTCGTTGCGTATCTTTACCCGTGACCAGTAAAACGCTGTAGCCAAATTGATTGATTACAGACAGCGAAGATTGGAGCGCCCCCTCGCCGAAGATAATCCGTGTCGCAGTCATAAACTGAAACATACACTTCCTCCCCAAACAACAACTCACACTAGAGTGCTATGCTTTCAGCAAAAAAAAGTTGACCGAGTGCACCTTGCCGCCATTAACCCTACATTAAGTATGTTTTATGCGTCACTTCACATACTTAACACGCCATTTAAACGATTAAGAATTGCCCTTAAAAGTGACTTTTCTTGGCTTATAAGCTTAGTGCGCGTTCAGTTTTTATACGATAGATTTCACCTATCGAGACAAGAGGTAATTGCTACTTTATTTCCGTAACTGGATCGGGCATAGTTATCCCAACAAATGAAGGCGTGTACCGACATGAAGTCTTGTGTCGCTTTCTACAAGAAGAGATTTTAGGAGAAATAAGATTATGTTCGTAGTTATCTTTGGTCGCCCAGCTTGTCCATTCTGTGTTCGTGCAAAAGAGCACGCAGAAACGCTAAAAGCAAAACGTGATGACTTCAACTACCGTTACGTAGATATCCACGCTGAAGGCATTTCTAAAGCTGACCTAGAGAAAACAGTTGGTAAGCCAGTAGAAACTGTTCCTCAAATCTTCATCGACCAAACGCACATCGGTGGTTGTGATGACTTTGAAGCTTACGCAAAGAGCACCTAGGTCTGTTCGACGAGTAATTCAAATTACTGATTTTTTAAAGCCGCTATTAGCGGCTTTTTTATTATCTTTCCAAATTAGAATTCCCCTACGTCAAGTAATAGTAAAACCTAAAAAATTTCACTTATCTTTTTTCCATATTTAGTTACAATTCGAAATTCTTAACTATTTTATTTGGCACACACCTTACCCGAGCCACGCAGTGAACATAGACGTCGTACACCTTCTCGAACAAAACCCCATTCTTCTAATCTTCGTCGTATTAGCAATTGGCCTTGCCTTTGGCAAAATTCGCTTTGGAAAGTTGCAGTTAGGCAATTCTATTGGCGTACTCATTACCTCTCTCGTAATGGGACATCTTGGCTTTTCTTTTAATGCAGAGGCCTTAACCATCGGCTTTATGCTGTTTATCTACTGTGTAGGTATTGAAGCTGGGCCTAACTTCTTCGGCATTTTTTTCCGAGACGGTAAGCATTACTTTATTCTAAGTATGACCGTATTAGTCTCTGCGGTAGGTCTTACCTACTTTTGCAGCCACTATATGGGCCTTGATTTTGGTTTATCTGCCGGCATGATGGCGGGCGCTCTTACCGCTACGCCTGTTCTGGTAGGTGCACAAGATGCTTTAAACTCTGGCCTTGCAACCATTCCGCGTAACATGGATTTTTCTTTGGTATTAGAAAATCTATCCGTCGGTTACGCGATGGCTTATCTGGTAGGTTTGATCAGTATGATCATGTTCGCCAAACTGCTGCCAAAACTGCAAAAGCAAAACCTATCGGATTCAGCGCAGCAGATCGCACAAGAGCGTGGACTTGGTAACTCTAGCCAACGTAAGGTGTACCTGCCGATTATCCGTGCGTACCGTGTTGGCCCTGAGCTGATTGACTGGACAGATGGGAAGAACCTTCGTGAGCTGGGCATTTACCGCCAGACAGGTTGTTACATTGAACGTATTCGTCGTAACGGGATTCTTGCCCACCCGGATGGTGACGCAATCCTGCAAGAAGGTGACGAAATCGCACTAGTCGGTTTCCCAGACAGCCACGCACGTCTTGACCCAAGTTTCCGTAACGGCAAAGAAGTATTCGACCGTAACCTACTTGACCTTCGAATTGTCGAAGAAGAGATCGTGGTTAAAGCGATGCAATTGCTGGTAAGCGTTTATCTGATTTGAACCTATCGGAATTCGGCTGTTTCTTGAACCGCGTAGTACGTGCTCAAATTGAAATGCCAATGGATTTAGACATTGTTCTAGCTAAAGGTGATGTACTTCAGGTGAGTGGTGAAAAGAGTCGTGTTCATGGCCTTGCTGAGAAAATCGGTTTCATCTCGATCCACAGCCAGATGGCAGACTTACTCGCATTTTGTAGCTTCTTTATTCTGGGCATTATGTTTGGCTTGGTGACCATGACGTTTGGTCAAGTGTCATTCAGCTTAGGTAACGCAGTCGGCCTATTACTTTCTGGCATCACACTGGGCTTCCTACGAGCAAACCACCCCACTTTTGGTTATGTTCCACAGGGGGCACTGAACATGGTCAAAGACTTAGGACTGATGTTCTTTATGGTCGGAATTGGTTTGAGCGCTGGTGGTAAGATTTTTGAGCACCTTTCACAAGTCGGTCCGCAGATCATCGGTTTGGCGTTTATCGTCAGCGTTGTGCCTGTCGTGCTTGCTTACCTAGTTGGCGCTTACGTACTTAAGATGAACCGTGCGCTACTCTTTGGTGCCATCATCGGTGCACGTACATGTGCACCAGCAATGGACGTAGTGAACGAATACGCGAAGTCGACAATTCCTGCTCTGGGTTATGCTGGTACGTACGCGATTGCTAATATCTTGATGACGCTAGCAGGTACTATCCTGATTATTCTAAGCTAAACCCTTTGAATGAGCTTTGCTGGTTGGTTTTAGGTAGCGCTCATGATTCAACACAAGGCATTAAGACACAAAAAAGGCGCTCTATTGAGCGCCTTTTTTAATTCCGTTAGAAACGATTAGATTTGAGTGAAATCTGTTTCTACTGCTGGGTTAACGTCTGCTTCGTAATCCACACCGTCAACACCAAAGCCGAATAGCTTCAAGAACTCTTCTTTGTACTCAACGTAGTCAGTTAGCTCTTTTAGGTTTCAGACGTGATCTGTGGCCATAGGTCACGACAGTGTTGTTGGATATCTTCGCGCAGTTCCCAATCATCCAGACGTAGACGGTTCACTTCATCTACTTCTGCAGCGCTGCCGTCTTCTTTGTAAAGACGTTGGCTGAACATACGGAAGATCTGCTCCATACAACCTTCATGTACGCCTTCTTCACGCATTTTCTTGAATACCATTGCGATGTATAGAGGCATAACAGGAATTGCAGAACTTGCTTGAGTCACAACAGACTTAAGTACCGCTACGTTTGCGCTACCGCCAGTTGCAGATAGTTTCTCGTTCAGTGCTGCTGATGCACGATCAAGGTCCATTTTCGCTTTACCTAGAGCGCCATCCCAGTAGATAGGCCAAGTTAGCTCAGTACCGATGTAGCTGTATGCCACTGTTTTGCAACCATCTGCTAGCACGCCAGCGTCTGATAGTGCGTTAATCCATAGTTCCCAGTCTTCACCGCCCATTACAGTTACTGTGTCTTGGATTTCTTGCTCAGTTGCAGGCTCTACGCTTGCTTCGATGATGACGTCTTTGTTGGTATCAACAGCCGTTGACGTGTAAGTCTCACCGATAGGCTTAAGTGCTGAACGGATTAGTTCACCCGTCTCTGGCATTTTACGTACTGGAGAAGCCAGTGAGTAAACCACCATATCTACCTGACCAAGGTCTTCTTTAATCAGATCGATTGTTTTCTGTTTTGCTTCATTTGAGAAAGCGTCGCCGTTTAGGCTTTTCGCGTACAGACCTTCTTCACGTGCTAGCTTCTCGAAAGCAGCCGCGTTGTAAAAACCTGCTGTACCTGGCTTCTTCTCAGTGCCTTCTTTTTCGAAGAAAACACCGATAGTTGAAGCACCGCCACCAAATGCCGCAGCGATACGAGAAGATAGGCCGTAGCCACTTGATGCACCCACAACAAGAACGCGTTTTGGTGCGTTTTTAATTGGGCCTTGTGCTTTAGTGTAAGCAATTTGTTCTTTTACGTTAGCTTCACAACCCACTGGGTGCGTAGTAGTACAGATAAATCCACGAATTCTAGGTTTGATGATCATATTCAACTTCCTTTAAAAAACGTTGCTAGGATAAAAGGTTCAGCCCTACTTCGCACCTAATTTCTGTAAAAATGCTGCGAAAATGCAAGTGGTTGGAGCACTCAACAGAAAAACCTAAAGGCTCAAACACAAAAAGCACCTCAATTGAGGTGCTTCTCTCATTTTATACTCAAACGCTTCATGCTGCTGAGTTCAGGTGCGATTTCTTCGTCGTCACGTTGGTGCGAACTTCTGAGAAATCGTGACTAAAGTGGTCGACTTGAATCGCTTTGTAGCGCAACTTATCTGCCGCCATGATTTGGTCGATTTCTTGCTCTGTCAGTACCTCGGCTTCAAACGCTTGCTGTAGGCGGTCATGCAATAGACCTTTACGCGCTACTTTGCCATCTTTTGCAGCTTTCATCAGCTTACGCTCTAGAGGCTTCACATCGTACATCGCCAAGAATGCACGTTCCATTAGGCCAACGCTGTCGTCTTCCTCTTTGCCTATGTAACATAGATGAGTCAGTCGGTCACGTTGAGCGCCTGGTGTCATCATCGCTTCTGCTAGGCTCACACATAGCTCGTCGCTTGGCGCATTGAAGTGGTTACCCAATGGGAACAACAAGCCTTTTAGAACGCCACCTACGTATTTCACCGGGAAGTTCGAGTAAGCCTCATTCAATGACTTCGAAGCATTGTATAAGCAGTGCTGTACTGCATAATGTACAAAGTTCAAATCACCCTGCTGACGGCCTTCATCTTCATACTTCTTAAGTGCAGCAGAAGCCATGTACAAGTAGCTTAAGCCATCACCAAGGCGTGCAGAAATCATTTCTTTGCGCTTCAGGTCACCACCTAGAGTCAACATTGCAAAGTCTGCACTCACTGCCAGCGCGCGGCTGAGGCGAGTAATATCTTTATAGTATTGCTGCGTCGGCCCGCTCATGTGTGCTTTCACGAAGCGAGAACCAGTCAACGCTGCGCCCAATGCACCAAAGGTGTTACCCATTGCGTGTTTGATATGTTTGAACAGCAGATCATCAAACTCTTTCGCGCCCTCTTTCGGATCAGGATTGGCCGCCGCTTCCATCTCTTTCAGAACGTATGGGTGACAACGTGTTGCACCCTGACCGAAGATCATTAGGTTACGAGTCAGAATGTTTGCACCTTCAACCGTAATCGCGACCGGAATACCTAGATAGTGTTTTGCTAGGTAGTTCATTGGACCGTCTTGAATAGCACGGCCAGCATGGATATCGAAAGAGTCATTTAGGATAGTACGAGCGATTTCCGTCATGTGGTATTTCGCAATCGCAGTTACAATGCCTGGCTTCTCCTTCATATCTAGAGAAGTGGTGGTTAGCGTTCGAGTCGCTTCTAGTAGGTAAGTTAAACCACCGATGCGCCCCATCGCCTCTGCAACACCTTCAAACTTACCAATCGACATACCAAACTGCTTACGAACATAAGCATAAGCGCCAGTAGTACGCGTAGTAAGGTGACCAATCGCGGTACCTAATGCAGGAAGGGAAATACCGCGACCAGCCGATAGACACTCAACCAGCATACGCCAGCCTTTACCTGCGTATTCAGAGCCACCGATCAACCAATCCATTGGAATAAACACATCGTTACCGCGTGTTGGGCCGTTCATGAATGCAGAACCTAGTGGGTCGTGACGCTCACCAATTTCGACACCTTCGTGATCAGCAGGAATTAGAGCACAGGTGATACCCACGTCTTTCTTGTCACCAAGTAGACCATCAGGATCTTGAAGCTTAAACGCTAGACCAAGAACCGTTGCTACAGGTGCTAGAGTGATGTAACGCTTGTTCCAGCTAACACGGATACCTAGAACTTCTTCACCTTCATGCATGCCATAACACACAACACCTTGGTCTGGGATACCACCAGCGTCCGAGCCCGCTTCAGGACCAGTAAGGGCAAAACATGGAATATCCGTACCGTCTGCAAGACGCGGCAGCCAATAATCTTTTTGATCTTGAGTACCATAGTGAGAAAGCAGCTCACCCGGACCAAGAGAGTTTGGAACCATCACTGAAACCGCAGCACTGATACTGCGCGTTGCAATGCGAGAAACGATGGTTGAGTTAGCCAGCGCTGAAAACTCTCGGCCACCGTATTCTTTTGAAATGATCAGCGAGAAGAAACGCTCCTTGCGTAAAAACTCCCATACTTCTGGTGGAAGATCTCGATCGTCTTTCACGATCTTTTGGTCATCCAACATTTCTAGTAACGTTTCTAGCTCATTGTCCATGAAGGCTTGCTCTTCAGACGTCAGAGCAGGCTTCGGATAATGATGTAGCGTTGTAAAGTTTGGCTTGCCTGAGAATAGCTCAGCGTCCCACCATACACTGCCCGCTTCCATTGCTTCTTTTTCAGTACTCGACAATGGAGGCAGTACTTTCTTAAACATTTTAAATGCTGGGTCACTAATCCATTTTCTTCGTAGAGAGCTCATAGTTCAGATCCTTTTGTTCACGTCACCGCTAGCGGCTTTAACTTATCTTTATTATTGATTTAATATGCTTTACTTTGCCGACATACCAGCCGACAAATATGGAATCAAAAGGTCGACGACAGACTTAACATCAACCTCTTTTTCAAACTTACTTTCTGCAATTTCTGTTAACGCTTGGCTTGATGCCATAGTGAAAACGCAAGTGCCTAATGTGAAGTGTAATCGCCAGAACAATTGTTCTTCAGTTAATTCTGGGTTCGCTTTCATGATGGAGAACATGAACAAGTTCATCACTTCTTCATATCTTGTACTGATAAACCAGCGTAAATGGCCTTGTACGTCGGTGTAACCTCTACCAATCAGTAACATAAACAGTGCCGTACCGTTCGGTCTTACCTCATTTAACGATCTTAGCGGTAGACGCAACGATTCAAACACTTCATCCATGTTGTAGCTATCATGTGTGTTTAGCTCGATTAACGACGTCTTAATGCTTGGCATTAGCGCTTCTAGGTAACGGTCTAGCACTGCCCTTACAAGCGTTTTCTTGTCGCCAAAGTGGTAGTTGACCGAAGCCAGGTTTACGTTTGCCTTACCAGTAATGGTTCGTAGTGATGTGTCATTGAAGCCGTATTCTGCAAATAGTCCTTCTGCTACATCGAGTATTTTTTCTTTTGTTGTACTTCTCGGGGCCATTTCAATCACTCGTATTAAACAACTGTTTGAAAATATACTCCCGAAACCTGAGATTAACAAATGATTAACATCACATTTTCACGCATTGGTCTGACCAGAAAGAAAAGTGGCGCTTTAAGAGAATGAATTTAAAGCGAATATTATTTTGTGAAAAAAACTTCTAAAAAAAATGGAACTGTTTGGAATTAGCCCGGTCTGAATTACTGTAACAACTAGGGCATTTAAAGTTTTTCAGGCCGTCAAACTTGTTTCTATCTAGTTGCTACATTGCTGCTTTTTCTTATTAACTCCTATGTTTGTATGCGCCCAGACACTTTTTAGTCTGGGCTTTTTTCGCCTGTCATTTGAGCTCCCCTTTGGATGAGCTTTGTATTGTGCTTAGCAAACTTCGCCAACCTAAAGATACAAAAAAGCCTCCCAGTCGGGAGGCTTTCGGTAAATTATTCTATCTTAGCTTACGCGTTTTTCTCGCTTGCGACTTCTTCTACCGCTTCTTCGGCAATGAGAAGTGCAGTAGTGCATAGCCAATAATCGCTGCGGTCGTCGATCCCATCAAGATGCCCAATCGAGCGTAGGTATCAAACTCAGGGCTTACGTTCGCAAACGCTAGCGATGAGATGAAAATCGACATCGTGAAGCCGATACCACAAAGAACCGACACTGCAAAGATATGGATAAAGTTAACGCCCTGAGGCAGTTTTGCGATACCCAGTTTCACAGCAACCCAGCTGAATGTGAAGATACCCAGCGGTTTACCAACCAATAGGCCCAGAGCGATACCTAGCGGTAGCATTGAAGTCAGACCTGACATCGATACACCCTCTAGCGAGATACCCGCGTTTGCAAAAGCAAACAAAGGAAGAATACCGAACGCTACGTATGAATGAAGTGCGTGCTCCATGTGTTTCAGTGGAGAATGCTCGCCTTTCTTGCCTTTAAGTGGAATAGCAAAACCAATTACTACGCCAGCAAGTGTTGCGTGAACTCCTGATTTAAGTACAGCAAGCCATAGTATCGCACCTACGATCATATATGGCGTCAGCTTAGTGACCTCTTTGGCGTTCAGCATGAACAACACACCGGTCATGACAAAGCCAACAAGTAATGCCATCGTTGATAGATCGCCTGTGTAGAACAACGCGATGATAACCACGACACCAAGGTCATCAATAATAGCCAATGCTAGAAGGAATACTTCAAGCTGATTGGCACACGCTTACCAAGAAGCGCCATGATACCAAGCGCAAAGGCAATGTCTGTTGCAGCTGGAATAGCCCAGCCAGAGATAGCCTCTGGGTCACCGGCGTTGAAAGCCACATAAACCAGTGCTGGTGCTAACATACCACCTACGCTGCAATAGCAGGGAAAATCGCGGTTTCTTTCGATTTTAGTGCACCTTCAAGTAGCTCACGCTTTACTTCAAGGCCGATTAATAGGAAGAACACGGCCATCAAGCCGTCGTTAATCCAGTGAGACACTGACATACCAAATACATAAGTATGCAGCATCGCTTGATAACTTTCGCCAAGCGGTGAGTTTGCAATGGTCATAGCAATTGCAGCTGCAATTACAAGAAGGATACCGCCTGCGGATTCCATTTTAAAAAGTCACGAATGACATCGTTCATGGTTTCGCCCTTATATTTATTATCTTAATAAACGAGTAACAAAGAATGATGAGAGTTTATAGCTGAAGAAAATGTAAGAATAATCGCTTGTTTAGAGTTTAAACTTCGATTTTCCGATATTTCATATACGAAACATCGTATTTTCAACAAGAACATATTTTTTACAAGACCTGCCTATCTCCTTATAAGCTCAACCTATTCACATAGACTACTATTAAGTTAGTATAATATCTGATGAATTTTCGTGATTAACGTGCGGTTTTAACACCGAAAATTGCGGGTTTCATTACCAAAAAAACCACCCAACTGGGTGGCCTTTTCTGTTCTGTTTAATAACCGGTGAGCTGCATAAATCCCCAAGCTTCATTAGAACCAGATGCGAGTATCGGGCCTTCCCAATAAGGAATCACAAACGGCAACCACATGTCCGATTTTATGATTCTCGTCGTCAAATTTATGTTCCGCTCGGGAACGTTAATAATCCATTGGAGAGGTAATCTTCTTCCATTAGAAAGATTGGTGACGTGCAGTGGCGTCATCGTGATGTCTTTATCAGTTAGATTGATGACTTTTCCAGAGCGCGTTGACAACGTACCGAAGAGGTGAGGAACCTGACCATTGTGACGATAACGACTTACTGTAAGCGCTCGCCCATCATCAAGGTTAAACACAAACCAATCCCAGCCTTGCTGGCCTTCGCCAATCAGCCACTTCCCCACTCTTTCTGCGTCCAGGCTGAGCCAGAAACAGGGATCTCGCGACCATTGAGGGTAAGCGTCCCTTTCACATTCAAGAAAGGCGCGCTGAAGCTGAAAGAGGCGATCGATTGAAGGGCATGCTTAACCTGAAACCCTTTATCACCGTTCACCACAAATGGACCGCTGGTTGTTGTGTTCAAATCGAGGGCAAAAGCGTCAGTGGCGACATCCAGATTGCCTGGGAATGGTGTTGAACCAAGAGCACGCCAATTCCAGTTATCAATCCACAAACGGAACGGACGATTGGTCATCCCAGCTTGGCCAATACCACCACGGGCGACGCGCTGCTCTTTCCATACGTGAGAGCCATTGCTGATAACAATGTGGGCAATAAATAAGTGTGGGTTCTGCCAACCTCGAGTATCACGTTCGTCTGTCGCTACGCGGAAATAGCTCCATTGAATGTTGTACACTTTGCCGTGCTTGTCCTGAACCTTAGCAAAGTAGTTCCACCACTCATGCTGGTAATCTGGGTGAAAACGGAAATCATCGGGTAGCGATACATGCTCATCAGGTAGGACTGGCTCGAAAACCGTCTTACTTTCACGTTTGAGTACATCGCTGATCTCACCCTGTTCTGTTGCGGTCGCTTCCGCCCATAGTGTCAAATACAATGCTACGCCAGTCATCGTGATTGCAACGATACACAACAATACCGAGAGAGATAATCGCTTTTTAGGTTTCATGTTTTTCACTACAGCGCATCCCTCAATGACTTCATTGGCGTGCTCTTAATCATTCTAATCACTGGCAGCGCACCAGCGATCATAATGGCCAGCATTGCCCAAGCGATGGTTTGAGCGTACTCCCAAGGAATGGTTTGCAGCTCCAGCGACCAACCGAATGATTGCTTAATAATGATATCAACGATCAGATGTGCCAGTGCTAAACCCAGTGGTACTGCAATAATGGCGGATATCATACCGAAGGCAAACAACTGAAGGCCTCCTAACATCACCAATTCTTTACCGGAAACGCCCATACAGCGTAGCAATGAGAAATGTCGTTGACGAGAAAACTCGCCCGCTAGCGTTGCGAAGAACAATCCAAATACGGCGATAATCAAAGTGATGTTGCCTAGCGTTCCCGCAATAGCAAAAGTATGATCAAACACGCGCATGGCTTGGTTATAGATATTGTTGTTGTCGAACACTCGGTCCTGAGGCAAACGGAACACGTTTTCTAGACGACGCTTCAAGCCCTCTCCGTTAACGTTGTCCTTCACCAAAACGCCAAGCCCTACATTACCTGAGCCTGCAAACGCGTACAGCCAATTACGATGCGACATCATAACTTGGTTGTACGGGTTACCGTAGTCGTAATACACACCAACGACTTGCCATCCTCCACCTAATGGAGGCTGAAGATCAATATAGTCACCCGGGCGAATATCGAGCTTCAAGGCCATGGATTCGCTCACCATTAAGCTCTTCGAATGATGCAAGTGATACCAATAGTTCGGCACACCAAGCTTCACAGTAAGAGAGTCCAGCTCTCCTTCTGAGGAACCAGTACTCACTACTTGCAATGCACCACGTTCCGTTGGGACGTCTTTTTCCCAACGCCACCAGACAGCGTCTACTTCAGGTTGTTCTTTCAACCAAGCACTCATGCGTGCTGCTGAGTTGTTAGTTGGGTAAATATAGAGGTCTGCGGCTAGGCGTTGGCTTAACCATTTATCCGTCGTATCACGGAAGCTACCAACCATGGTTTCCACACCAATGTTTGCTGCCAAGGCGAGCATAAACGCCATCGTCGCAACGCCACGGTAACTCATGCTCGCAGCCGCATCAGCGAAGAACCAACGCACACGCACCCAACGTAGTGAGTAAGAAAAGCTTTGGAACATATGCCACATCAAAAATGGCATAAACAAGGCCACACTGATTAGCATCAAGGCAATAATGGCATAACCCGACTCTTGTGTTTTAGGTGCTTGGTACACGGCTACAGCGGCGACACAGAAAGCACAAGCCGCAAAAGCTTGCCAAGAGAACTCACGTCCAGCAAAACGCATCAGAGATAAACGAGAAGAAAGGCGAATCGGTTGCGATTTCAGCAGACGAATCAGCGGCCAAAGACATGAAATGAGAGCTCCCATTGCTGACATCACTAAGCTATATAAGCTCGATTCCCATGACCAGCCAATTGTTAGGCCAACATTGGCGTCGTAAAGATCGCTCAAGCTCGACGAAACAGCAGGGATCAGCTCATTCGCTAAGATAAGGCCAAAGAAGTTACCACAAGCCCATGCAACCAACACAAGAATGGTCAGTTCAAGCATCAAAGCTTGGGCGAGCTGCATACCATTGACACCGGTTTGGCGAAGTATGCCGACCAAGCGCTGGCGCTGAATAAACGACAGTGACATTGCTTGGTAGAAGATGAACAAACCCACTAAGAACGACAGCATGCCCATAGCCGTCAAGTTCATGTGAAATGCTTTCGTTAAAGACTCTAGCTCAGTACGGCTGTTACGCACCAGCGTCATACCGTTAGGTAGCATATTCTTGAGCGCCAGTATTTTCTCTTCTGGCATTTCGCCACAAGCGATGGCAGACAAACCAGAGCTGCGCTTAAGCATACGAAGCAGAGAAATATCGGTTACAAGGCGAGTGCCGGAGAGCAGGTTATCTGAGTCGACTTTTAGTGGCCCAAGTCGGCTGCCATCATTGAGTTGAATAAAGTCGCCATCGCTCCATTGCATGTGCGCAGCCAAGTCTTGGCTTGCAAGGATAGGATAAGGAGGCTTCATTAAAGACAGCATCGGTAGGTCTTTGAGCGATTTACCCTGCTGTAGAGGCAATAAGGCGACGGGATCGACACCGACCAACATCAAGCTTAGGTCGGCTTCCGTATCGAGGTGGAGAATATCAAACGGCGCACACTGGTTGAAACCAGCACGACGCAATTGGATATAAAAGCCTTGGGGGATTTTATTAGCAGAATGCTTAGTACGAATACGGTAAGGCAAAGGGTTTGAAAAAAGTTTCTCACCAGTTTCGTAACTCTGTTTCGCGTGTTGGTTAATAGAAGTAACACCAACAAGGAGTGACACTCCAAGGGTTAAACCAAGCCAAACAAGAATAATTTGAAGTGGATAGCGGCGGTAGTGACCGAGTAGTGCTTTAACTACGGGCCATAACATGCAGCTGCCCTCCTTGAAGACGGATTCGACCTTCCATGTGTTCTGCCACCTTTTCACTGTGTGTAACCAGCAGCAAAGTACACTCTAACTGGCGTGCTAGGCTCGTAAGTAAGCGCATTACGGCTTCGGCATTGCGCTCATCCAAGCTACCTGTTGGTTCATCGGCAAGCAGAATTTTCGGTTCCATATACAACGCACGAGCAATCGCAGCACGTTGTTGCTGACCACCGGACACTTCCTCAGGGTAACGACCTAAAAGCGGCATAAGGTCAAGAGCAGAAGGATTTGACGCCACAAGCCTTTGTCTTCTGGTAAGCCTTTCAATTGGCGACAGAAACGGATGTTGTCAGCAATGTTCAGGGTAGGAAGAAGGTTAAACTGCTGGAAGATATTACCAATGTTATTGCGGCGGTATAAGGTTCTTAGATGCTCTGGAGCGCTGTGCATGGCGAAACTTGGGTACTGTATCTCGCCTGAATCAGCAGTATCAAGACCTGCGATCAAGTTAAGTAAGGTACTTTTACCTGATCCACTCTCCCCATTAATGCAACTTGTTCACCTTGTTGTAATGTTAATTCTGCCCCTTGCAGTACAGGATGAAATTCTCCCCCGTCTACATAGCCTTTACATAGGTCTGACAGTTTTAACATTGATTTTGCCGCTCAAATGGTGTCTAAAAATTGGAATCAGAATCTACACTAAAATGCTGTTGGTAGGAAGTATTTTGAATAGTTGATCACACTATCAGGGTACAAATGCAACTTGTCTCGAGACACCACTCAAGCTTCGATCAAATTTTTCATCCATTTCTTACTCGCCATACGTTGAAAGCACGTTCCCCACTTCACCACTTCTTCGGTCAAAAACAGGAGATAAACCCATTGCGGCTCAAAACCAAGGTAGATTGCACCGAAGGCAGCGAGAGGGATACTGATCACCCATTGTGCGATCAGATCTTGATATAAACAGAACTTCACATCCCCACCTGCGCGTAGCACACCAACAATGGCCATCATAGGCACGGAGCGCAGAATCACACCAATAGCGAGAATCACCATAAACTGCTCAGCAAGGTGCCGAGTTTCTGGTGTCAGTGCGCTGAATGCATCGAGAATAAGTTGGTTAGAGAGTAGAAGCAAAATAGCGACAACGATGGCGATTGCTACGTTCAGGAACACTGTTGCC
>LZQR01000193.1_pt1 | contig 16732 bp, 24 predicted proteins | sample 768601 | NCBI WGS metagenome assembly LZQR01 (sample SAMN05207299, study PRJNA324521) | oil field metagenome | isolation source: sample BH-FW-24 from oil reservoir | place: India: Bombay High | collected 2015-12-04
TGCAAAGGCCTGATTTGGCGTCGATCTGGCAGATGTTGATACAAGGTGACTTCATGAAGCGCATATGGCCGCAGATTGTGGCGTTGCCAAGACTGTATTCGCGCACTCCGGGCTCAGTGGTCGGCTGAGGCCGGTTCGCCAATTCTGCGAGGATCTGGTTGCGCTTGGCCTCACTGTAACTCGCCCAGGACGCGATTTCGTCAAGAGTGCGCAGACAGCCTGTGCAAAGGCCTGATTTGGCGTCGATCTGGCAGATGTTGATACAAGGTGACTTCATGAAGCGCATATGGCCGCAGATTGTGGCGTTGCCAAGACTGTATTGGGCGGAAAACAGCGAATAATGACCGGATCAATAGCCGCCTGACGCATAGGTGAACGGCGCGGTGATGACCTTGATCGGCAAGGTAACTGCTGCCTGTGCCGTCGTGCCCACAAAGGACCCCAGGTCATCGCCAAGATTGGCGCCACGGTTGTGGTCGGCACCGGACCCGAGTGCGGAGCTGCCGAGTGCCTTGCGCAAGTCAGGCTGCAGCTGTGCAAGCTGTGCAAATTTCGAATGGTTCGTGCTGTCCAGCGATTCAAGCTCGGTCACATCGATAACGACAGCACCGAGTTCCGCCAGTTCCTGATCGTTGGAGAAAGCCCCGACACGTTCCTTGCCGCCTGCGATGGTGCGCGAGATGCGCAGGGCCTTGTCGTCACGCGAAACGATAACGGTAAATGGTCGGGGCATCGGGCCAATTCGCTTGAGCTGGGTCTTGAAGAGGTCGATATCGATGTCGGGCGCCGCCAGAATGATGTCGTTGACATGCTTTGCGACAAGCCGGCGGTTTTCCGGTCGTGCCTGTACCGCGGTTTCCATCAGAAGCCAATTGCCCATGGAGTGGGCGAGAATAGTGATGTTGTCGGCATTGGTCTTGGCAAGTTCCACAAGCGTTTCTTCAAGGGCTCCGCGAGCAATCGCAGCGCTGTTGAGGTCGTAGACGTAATCCTGAAGCTTGCCGCGTGAGGCCCAGGTAAACAGAACCGGGACGCCCTGGAACTGACTGTCGTTGACAATCTGCGCGAACCGGTAAAGCCCTTCCGGAAAGCGCGTATGTAGCCGTGAATGAACAGCATGATGTCGCGTTCGCCGCGCGGCAAACTGGCAAGTCTGGCGTTGACGGAACGCCGGAAGGCGGCCTTGTCGGCAATGTAGTCGGCCTTGCGCGCAAACAAAGTCGGTCTTGGGGTTACCCGGCAGACTTTCGGGCCACTCGATCTGGCCCGGTTTGTGAGATGGCGGTACCGAAATCGAGGCTTCCGCGTAATTGACAGCGGCTGAACGCTCACCGCTGAAATAGGTGTCGGGGCGGTCGTCCCGCTGGCGGGTGGTGACGATCAGGATATCATTTACCCTGGCACCAACGACCGGGTCTTCGTTGAGCGCGAGCGCTCCGACTTCCGGCCTTCCGGAACAGGCGGACAAGATGGCAAAACGATCAACAGGGTTGCTGCGCGCAAACCTGTTGCTTCTCGTCTAACTGAATTGCCCGATACTGACATGTGAGCTATTCCCGCCACCAAGGCCTCTATCCGCTACTCACGGCACCATAAGCATCCCTGCAAGAAAGCCAAGACCAGTGAGTTGTTGAACTGCGCCTAAAACATCGCCAGTGGCTCCGCCAATCTTGGCCACGGCAAGCCGACCGGTCGCATGTGCCGCGGCAATGGCGATGACAAGGGCCAGCAGCAAGGCCGGCAGGGAGAGCAGGAAGAACGCAGGCAGCATCACGGGCAACGTCACAAGAAAAGCTTGTTGCACGGTTGATCGGGAAGGCTTGCCAAAGCGAGCTCCGAGCCCTTCAGGTCTTGCTGATGGCAGACATTGCCACTGCCAGACAAGCAGCATCCGGCTGAGGGCTTCTCCCGCCAGAAAAAGCAGCGCCGCATCAGCCGGTCCGAATTTTGCCATAGCGCTGCAAGCAGGACGGTGCGCAGGAGTACCGAGATCATCAGGGCGAGAGCCCCAAAGGCTCCGATGCGGCTGTCCTTCATGATGTCGAGGCGTCTTTCGCGGGTTGCACCGCCGAAGAAGCCGTCGGCTACGTCGCTCAAACCATCTTCGTGAAGAGCTCCGGTCGTTGCCGCAAGAACCGCGGTCAGGAGAACCGCAATGGCCAGAAGCGGCAGTTGAGTGAAACCGAGCGCAACACCGATGCCGGCTGCGGCAGGGCAATGATTGCACCTGCCAGAGGCGCTGCACGGGCGATCCGAACAAAGTCCGGAGGGGACATCGGGTTGTCTTCGGTGTTGACTGCAGGCAGCGGCAGCCGGGAGAAGAATCGTACGCAAGCTGCCGTGTCCGCGGCGAGTGCCTTGCCCCCGTCCAGCCAGACCTGGTGTTGATCCCGGGTTTTCCTGGACCGCGTTTCAACCTGTGAATCAGGCTCTTGGTCGGTTTCAGAGCTCATCAGGCCGGTCCCGTGCTTGAGTTTTACCGGGCGAAGTTATAGAACAGCGGCTAGGCGAGACCAAGTGGCCACTCGACGGCCGCGAACAACCGGAACCAAAAGAACATGTCCCTCTCCGAGACCGCGCTGCCCTTTGACGATATCCGCAATCTGGTGAAATCCATGCCGGGGCCGGACGAGGATGCGCTCGCGAGGGTGAAGGCCCGGGATGCGGAGTTGACCAAACCTGCCGGTTCGCTCGGAAGGCTTGAGGAAATTGCCGAATGGCTGGCTGCCTGGTCTGGCAAGGCACCGCCGAAGATCACGCGGCCGATGGTCGGCATCTTCGCGACCGCCCATGGGGTTGCGGATGAAGGCGTGCCCGCGTTTCCAAGTGCGGTCAACCGGCAGATGGTCGAGAACTTCGCGGCTGGCGGTGCTGCAATCAACCAGATCTGCCGGGCATACGACATCGGTCTGAAGGTATTCGACCTGGCGGTCGACATGCCGACCCCCAGCATCACGCGGGAAGACGCGATGGACGAAGCCAATTGCGCTGCGACCATGGCATACGGCATGGAAGCGCTTGCCGGCGGGATTGACCTGATCTGTCTTGGCGAAATGGGGATCGGCAACACCACAGTCGCTGCTGCGGTTATCAATGCGCTGTTCGGCGGCAAGGCTGAAGACTGGATCGGGCGCGGTACCGGCGTTGACGACGAGGGCCTTGCCCGCAAACGCGATGCTGTCGAAAAAGCAGTTGCTCGACTGAACGGCGAACGCGATCCGCTGGAGATCCTGCGTCGCATCGGTGGCCGTGAGATTGCTGCCATGACCGGCCTCATCATTGCCGCACGCCTGCAGCGCGTTCCGGTGATTGTCGATGGCTTTGTCACGACGGCTGCTGCTGCTGTTGTCTATGCGATGGACCCGGCTGGTCTCGACCACTGCCTCTTCGCCCATGTTTCGGCAGAGCAGGCCCATGCGAAGGTGCTCGAGCACATGGGCAAGGATGCGCTGCTCGATTTTGGCATGCGTCTGGGTGAAGGCTCCGGTGCTGCGCTCGCTGCAGGTATTGCCAGCGCCGCCGAAATGCACTCCGGCATGGCCACCTTCGCAGACGCTGGTGTGTCCGAAAAAGACGACTGAAGCTCTTTTTGAAATTGAAGCGGCCTGAAACCGCTGATGCGGATCAGGCCGATCTTGCCTTGCCGGAGGGGACGCCGCTGTCCTTGTCGTTCGGGTCCACCCAGATGACATCCGGCGAATAGTTCATGATCCTGGCTCTCGGCAGGGTGACGATCACCTCCGTGCCTTCGCCGGGCCTGGACTTCAGCGAGAACTTGCCGTCGTGCATGTTGATCAGCGCCTGGACGATGGACAGGCCAAGACCGGTCCCCGGTTCTGCCGTCTTGATGGCATGAGACCCCTGACCGAAAGCTTCCAGTACGGTCGGAATTTCGTCTTCCGGAATGCCGGGGCCCGTATCCTTTATCGAGACGTATTGTCCGCCATCTGACGTCGGTCCGACCTTGATCCAGACTTCGCCGTTTACCGGTGTGAACTTCACGGCGTTGGACAGGAGATTGAGCACCACCTGACGCAGGGCTCGCTCGTCCGCCCAAACGCGTGGCAGGTCAGGCTCGTGGGTGTGGTGAAGCGAAATCGTCTTGGCCTTCGCCCGAACCTTCATCATGGTCCCGCATTCCTCGACAATATCGTCCAGGAAGATCGGTTCCTCATGCAATTCGTGCCGACCGGCCTCGATGCGGGACAGGTCGAGAATTTCGTTGATCAGGTTGAGCAGGTGTTGTCCCGAGCCGTGAATGTCTTCGGCATAGGACTGGTAGTTCTTGTTGTGCATCTTGCCGAGCACTTCATCCTTCATGATTTCGGAAAATCCGAGGATGGCGTTGAGCGGTGTCCGCAGTTCATGCTCATCGTGGCCAGGAAGCGGGACTTGGCAAGGTTGGCAGCCTCTGCGCGGCGGCGCGCTTCGTCCGACATCGCGTTCGCAGTTTCCAGCTCGGCGATCAGGTGATCCTTGTCGGCCCGGTATTCCAGCATCGTGTTGGCGTTCTTCAGAAGCTGGTTGCCCAGGATCAGGAAGAAACCCTGCGCGCCGATCGCCATGGCGGCGAGCGTATAGTGGATCGGGTTCACCTGCTGCAGGAAGCTCACGGTGACGATCAGTGTCATGGGCAAGGTGCTGGCAAGCAGGCATTTCGGCAGGGTGGCCGACTGCATCGTGTTCATGGCAACCACGATCAGCAGCGTCGCGAAATGAAAGATGACAAATCCGTCGCCGGATTCGCTGGTCTGGGGCAGCAGAAAGAAGCTGGCCCAGCTGCAGCCGTAGACGAAGTCACCAAAGGCGAACCTGCGCCGCCAGTAGATGCGGGCTTTCTGGTCGGACGGAGCCTTCTCGTAGGAATGGCTGGTGATCACCATCATGAAGTGGGTGCAAAGCGTCGCCGTAAACCAGGCGCCGATGAAGAGAGGGTTGATCCACAGAACGGAGATCGCGGCAACGATCAGGGCGAGAAGGGGGACCGCGTAGGCAGCGTTGATGCGGGTGTCGGCAAACAGATGCTGCCGTTCCAGATCGAAAGACGTGTACCAGTTTTCAGGCGTACCAAGCGGCTGCGCACATCGTCGGCCGAGCGCGCCATCTCACGACGGCGCTTGGCGCGCTGTTCGTTGATGGTGACTTTGTCGTCGCCGGTTTCTGACGCAACCGATGCCATTTGCTGCCCAAAGTTTTGATTTTGTTATCGCGCTGCCGCGTGTTTATTCAACCTGACTCACCATTCCTTAAGATCATCCTCAAGATCGTGGTAAGGGAAGTGTTAACAGGCTGTACCAAGGTGCAACTCATTGTCAGAAAAGACGAATTCGAAAACACTCGACAGACTTGCCGCTGACGTGCGGTCGTGCCGGATCTGCGTTGAGAACCCTGAAAAGTCGGCGTTACCGCATGAGCCCAGACCAGTTCTGCAAGTGTCTGGAACAGCAAGGCTTTGTGTCTGCGGACAAGCGCCAGGCACACGCGTTCACCAGAGCGGCAGACCGTTCACCGATCCTTCAGGTGACCGGTTGAGAAACTGGATGGGCATCGACGAGGATATTTTCTACGACGCCGGTAAACTGGCCATCGTGCCGATGGGGTTTTGTTTTCCTGGACTGGACGCAAAAGGGGCGATCTGCCACCGCGCATCGAATGCCGCAAGGCCTGGCATGACCGCTTGTTTGCTGCCATGCCGCAGATCGAACTGGTGCTGGTTATCGGCCAATACGCCCAAGCCTATCATCTCGGGTCAAACCGGCAGAAATCCCTTACCGAGACAGTGTCGAACTGGCGTCAGCATTTCGCTCGGCAGATGGACGGCAAACCGGCGGTCCTGCCATTGCCGCATCCTTCCTGGCGCAACAATGCGTGGCTGAGAAAGAACCCGTGGTTTGAAACCGAGCTGCTGCCGGTTCTGAGAGGCGAGGTTCAGCGACTTACAATGGTGCCCTAATTGCTGGAATTCGAAAATAATTCTCATTTCGGTGAGAATTGACATTTTCATTGAAACTCAGTTACGAGTTTTTATCTTCAATGAAAATGATTTCCCAACATGTTGCGGTCTGCGCGGTCGGGAATCTCTGTTGCTCCTGGCCGGATCTTGAATTCATGATTGATCGTATCGACCGTCGCATCCTGTCCATTCTCCAGGAAGATTGTACCGTTCCGGTGGCTGAAATCGGCCGCAGGGTGGGGCTGTCGACCACGCCGTGCTGGCGGCGCATCCAGAAAATGGAAGAGGACGGTGTCATCACCGGCCGCGTCGCCTTGCTGGACCCGGCAAAGGTCAATGCGAAGGTAACGGCCTTCGTCGCCATTACCACGAGCCAGCACTCCGAAGACTGGCTGAAGAAATTCGCCGATGTCATCCGGGAGTTTCCCGAAGTGGTCGAATTTTACAGGATGGCAGGTCAGGTCGACTATCTGTTGCGTGTCGCCGTGCCGGACATCGAGGCCTATGACGCCTTTTATAAGAAGCTGATTTCCCGGATCGACATTTCGGATGTCTCGACCACCTTCGCCATGGAGCAGATCAAGAACACCACGGCCTTGCCGCTCAGCTATGTTGCACCGGAAAAGCCTAAACCCGACCGGGACAAGTGAACTGGCCGGCAACACGATCTGCTCCGGCCAGCGAACCCCTCAGGTTCATTCGGTCTTCTGGTTGGTTCACGTGGACGTTTTGGGCCAATAGGTGCCGATGCTCCAGATGTTTCCTTCAGGATCCTGGCAAATGAATTCCCGGCTGCCGTAGTCCCGGTTCGTCAACCCCTCAAGGATTGTCGCCCCAGCCGCAGTGGCGCGGTCGAACAGTTTGTCGGCATTCTCCACCGCCAGGTAAATTGCCTTGCCGCAAGGGCCGTCCGGATGCCCGATGATCTTTGCAAAAGCGTCGTCGCGGGCCTGACCAACCATGATCATGGCTGATCCGAAAGCCAGCTCTGCATGCACCACAGTGCCGTGGTCGTCCCTGTGCACTTCGTGTTCGACAAACCCGAATGAATCTGCGAGCCACTTGATCATCGCATTGGCATTGCCGAACCGGAAAACGGGATAAATTCTGCTTGCTTCATGAGACATGTCGTACCTCCTTTGATGAAGGAGGTGATAGCTCTTCGCGATTTTGCGGGATTGAAGTTTTGTTACCTACCAGGTGTTGGCAGTGCCATTCAGCAGCCGTGCGCGCCAGGCTTCCGGTGACTGACCGGAAAACTCGGAAAAGTCCCGAATGAGATGGGCCTGATCGGCGTAACCACAATCGACCGCCAAACCGGCCCAATCGATGTCGCAGCAGTTCTGAGCATGTTTGAGTACCTTGCCGAAGCGGATCACCCGGGCAACCGTCTTGGGTCGAAGGCCGATATCCTTCCGAAATTTTTGTGCCAGGTGCTTTCGGCTCCAGCCAATCTCCTTAGCCAACGATGTGACTGAGACCTGGCCTCCGGTTTCAAGTAGCCGTCGCAACACATGGTCCGCCGGCGTTCGTTGGACGGTGTCTTGCCGTAGGCGTTTGATGACGTAGGCAAGGGCATGATCAAGCCGCGCATTCCAGCTTGTCAGATCCTCAATCCGGCGGACAAATTCAGCCAGTTCCGGTTCCGCGACATTGGCAAACGGCAACATTTGGTCCGTCAGCAGGTCCATGGGGAACCGGAAAAAATGACGAGCGCCGATGGGCGTAAAGTTGATCTGCAGGCATTTGGCACGGCCATTTGACTGAATGAAAACCGGAGAACTACTGAGCCCAGCCAGAAAGGTGGGACGCTCATTTTCAGCGGTTGGATGCTGACCGAGTGCGATTCAAACGGATCGCCGAAACTCAGGATGAGCGGAATGGTCAGCGAGGCGGTTTCAACCTGCCTGTTCGTCTGCGGGTTTCGCTCTTCGTAGCCGATGATGTCGGTGAAAAGGCTGCGCAAGTCCGGCGGTGCTGTCCGGCGCCAGAAACCGGCATCAATGCCGGGGGGAACCGAGGAGGAGGGCAGTGAGGCATCTTGCGAGGTGGTCATGATCCTTCCTTGTCGGGGCAGGATAGGATCAACTCGGGTCGTGGTCACCCATAATCATTCAGTCTTACCGGGACCCAGCGGATGGCGCGCGCGAAATCTGGCGAATTCCGCATCGGATACGGTTTTCCCGGTAAAGATCTCGATGTAGTGGGGCATGCGCTGAAGCCTGGGGCCAAGCGGCTCGCTCGGCCGATCCTTGACGATGGAGATATAGCCGATCTGCGTCAGATACATGGTGTTGGCTCTCACGTCGGCCGAGGCGTGTTCATAGCCAAAACGTTCGAACATCGCCGTGAAAGCCTCAATCCGCACCCGGTCGGCTTCTTCCAGCATGGGCGTCAGGTCCGGATCGCGTGTGCCCAGTTGCGCATCGCAAATTCCAGCCGGGAATCGAACAGCTCCGGCAGTAGCCACAAATCGAAAAGGTTCAGGATCGCCTCGGTGATTGTCTCCGCGTAATCCTCGGTCCGTTTCACCAGATTGCCGGTGTTTTTCGTTTGCCACTGGGTGATCAAGCGTCGAGCAGGTCGTTCCGGTCTGAGAAATGGCCATAGAAACTGGTCCGCGACAGACCGAGCCTGTCGGCCAGGGGCATCACCTTGACGCATCAATGCCATGTTCAATCAGCGCCTGATAGGCAGCTTCGATCCAGATTTCACGCGTGCCGCGCCACCCGGACGTTTTTTTCGATCAATAGGTCGCTCATGTGCTTGCGATAACAAAGCTCCGGCCTGCCGACAATCAAAATTGACACTAATGTCGACAAAAGCGACACATATGTCGCTTTTCAGACTTTTCAAAGATGATCGGCGGGAATTAATCTTTGCAAACCTGAGGAAATCCGTGACGCGGTGGAATGCCCGGAGAGGAAAGAGATGTCGAAAGATCCGTTGTTGCAGCCCTATCAGCTGAAACATTTAACGCTGAAAAACCGGATCATGATCACGTCGCACGAGCCTGCCTATCCTGAGGACGGCATGCCAAAGGACCGGTATCGCGCCTATCACGAGGTCCGGGCAAAGGCCGGTGTCGCACTGACCATGACCGCCGGCTCCGCGGCCGTCTCTCGCAACTCGCCGCCCGTCTTCAACAATATCCTTGCCTACAAGGACGAAGTCGTGCCGTGGATCAAGCGGCTCACGGATGCCTGCCACGAACACGATTGTGCGGTGATGATCCAGCTGACCCATCTTGGTCGCCGGACACACTGGAACAAGGGGACTGGTTACCTGCGGTTTCGTCCAGCCATGAACGTGAAGCAGCGCACCGGGCCTTTCCCAAGCAGGTCGAAGAGTGGGACATCGCTCGCATCATAGCCGACTATGCCGACGCGGCGGAACGCATGAAGGCCGGCGGGATGGATGGCATAGAGCTGCAGGCCTATGGTCACCTGATGGACCAGTTCTGGTCGCCGGTCACCAACACACTGGATGGGCCGTACGGCGGTTCACTGGAAACCGGATGCGCTTTTCACTCGAAGTCATCGAGGCGGTTCGGCAGAGGGTTGGTGACGAGTTCATTCTGGGCATCCGTTTTACCGCGGACGAGGATCTGGACGGAGGCATCACGGAAGACGAAGGTCTTGAAATTGCCCGCCGCCTGAAGGCTACGGGACAGGTCGACTTCCTCAATGTCATTCGGGGCCACATCGACACTGATCCGGGGCTCACCGACGTGATTCCCGTTCAGGGCATGCGCAACGCCCGCATCTGGATTTGCCGGCCGCATCAAGAAGGAAGTCGGCATGCCGACCTTCCATGCAGCCAAGATCCCCGATGTCGCAACAGCGCGCCATGCGATCGCCGAAGGGCTTCTGGACATGGTCGGCATGACGCGGGCACATATGGCCGACCCTATGGTGGTTCGGAAAATTGCCGAAAAGCGGGAAGGGGATATACGCCCCTGTGTGGGAGCAACCTATTGTCTCGACCGCATCTATCAGGCTGGCGATGCACTTTGCATCCACAACCCGGCAACCGGTCGGGAATTGACCATGCCCCACGAGATCCCGCTCGCGGACACGAAAAAGAAGGTGGTCGTCGTTGGCGCAGGGCCCGCCGGCATGGAAGCGGCGCGCGTTGCAGGCGAACGGGGGCACGATGTGATCGTGTTCGAGGCAGCGCCACATGCCGGTGGTCAGGTCCGGCTGACAGCGCAATCCGAGCGCAGGCGCGAAATGATCTCCATAATCGACTGGCGAATGGACCAGTGCCTGGCGAAAGACGTGAAGTTCCGTTTCAACACTTTTGCAGAAGCAGAAGATATCACGGGAGAAAACCCGGATGTGGTGATCGTCGCAACAGGAGGCTTGCCGCATACGGAAGTCCTGAGCGAAGGCAATGATCTTGTGGTCTCTGCCTGGGATATAATTGCTGGCGACGTCAAGCCGGGCAAACGTGTTCTAGTCTACGACGATGCCGGTGATCATCCCGCACTTCAGGCGGCCGAGATGATCGCAAAATCCGGCGCTCACGTGGAGATCATGACGCCGGACAGGTCCTTCGCCCCGGATGTCATGGCAATGAACCTGGTGCCTTACATGCGATCGCTGCAGGACAAGGACGTTCGCTTCACGGTCACCTACCGCCTGAAAGCTGCAAAGCGTTCCGGGAACTTGATCACCGCTGTCGTCGGAACAGACTATTCCAGCCACACGGAAGAGCGGGAATTCGACCAAATCGTCGTCAATCACGGTACAATACCGATGGACGAACTCTATTTCGAGCTGAAGCCGATGTCGAAAAACCTTGGTGCGGTTCAGCAGGAAGCGTTGATTTTTGGTCGCCCGCAGCCTCTTGAGGCCAACCCGGATGGCACATTCGCGCTTTTCCGCATTGGCGATGCGGTTGCGGCTCGCAACACCCATGCGGCAATCTATGATGCGTTACGTTTGGTCAAGGACATTTGACGTGATGCTGCACCGCACGCGGAAAATTTGGGCAGCGTCTTACATGGATAAGCAAATGACGCTTTGCGCTACGGCGGTGGGTCTGGTGGGCCTAACGTTCCCGGCAAGGACAGGCCGGGAGACTCGGCCAAAGAGGATGTGTCACCATGTTCAGCGATGCGGAAATTCTATCACTTCTGATGGGCCGACGAGCCGGGTATTCTTTGCCCCAGGCCTTCTACACCGATGCCGACGTCTACCAGGCGGACCTGAAGAACATCTGGCAGAAGGAATGGATTTTCGCCATTCCGTCAGCCGAGCTGCCGAAGTCGGGAAATTACGTCACGCTTCAGATCGGTGATTACAACATCATCATCGTGCGTGGAGCCGACGGTGTCATTCGCTCATTCCACAATTCCTGCCGTCACCGCGGCAGCCGCATTTGTGCAGCATCCAAAGGTTCGGCGCCCAAGCTGGTCTGTCCGTACCACCAGTGGACCTACGAACTCGACGGCAAGCTTCTGTGGGCGCGCGAAATGGGGCCGGAGTTCAAGCCGGAAAACCATGGACTGAAGACCGTACACTGCGTGACCGTTTCAGGCATGGTGTTCATCTGCCTTGCTGCCGTTGCTCCCGACACCACGGAACTGGAAAAGCAGGCTGAACGCTATCTCGGCCCGCACGACCTTTCCAACCTCAAGGTTGCCCACCAGTCGACCATCGTCGAGCAGGGCAACTGGAAGCTTGTTCTGGAAAACAACCGCGAGTGCTATCACTGCTCCGGGTCGCATCCGTCGCTATGCCGGACATTCCCGGACGATCCCAACCTCGTGGGTGGTGACGATTCAACCTCTTCCAACGTCGGCAAGGCGCATGTGGAACGCTGCGAAGGCGCAGGGCTTCCGTCCAGGTTCCTGATTTCGCCGTCCGAGCAATGGCGTTTCGTGCGCATTCCGTTCCTGGGAGATGCGGTCAGCTACACCATGGATGGCAAGGCAGCCGTTTCCAAGCGTATCGGGTCCGTGCCCTTCGACAACGCGGGGTCTTGCCTGTTCTTCCATTATCCGAACACCTGGAACCACTTCCTGTCCGACCAGGTGCTGACATTCCGCGTTCTGCCGATCAGTCCCATGGAAACCGAGGTGACAACCACCTGGCTGGTGCACAAGGACGCTCAGGAAGGGGTCGACTACGACCTCAAGCGGCTGACGGAAGTCTGGGTCCACACCAACGATGAGGATCGTCAGATCGTTGAGGAAAACCAGATCGGGATCAAGTCGCCGGCCTATGAACCGGGGCCGTATTCTCCGGCTCAGGAAAGCGGCGTCATCCAGTTCGTCGACTGGTACGCCCGAACCCTGGAAAACGGTCTGATGGGCCGTTTCCGTGTCGCGGCGGAGTAGTACGATGATCCCGATGCCCGGACGCGATACGCCGGTCTGGTCCGACAGTGAAGTTCTGGAATGCGTGAGTGTTCTGCCCGAGGCGCCGGGGGTGAAAACCTTCACCTTCCGTCCGCCATCAGGCGCGACTTTCGTCTATCGGGCCGGCCAGTTCATCACGCTCGATCTCCCGGTGCCTGGCGGAAACGTTCAACGCACCTATACGATTTCCTCTTCGCCGGTGACCAACGCCTATATCTCCGTAACGGTAAAGGTCCAGCAGGACAGCGTCGGTACGAAATGGATGCTGGAGAACCTTGTTCCCGGCATGCAGATCAAGGCTTATGGACCGGCTGGGCTGTTCCATCTGCCGCGCAATCCGGACAACAAGTACCTGTTCATTTCAGCCGGCTCCGGCGTTACGCCCATGATGTCGATGGCGACGACGCTCTTCGAGCGCGGTGAGGATCCGGACATTTGTTTCATCCAGTGCGCAACGCGGCCTGTTGATCTGATCTTCCGCAAGCGGCTTGAGTACATGGCGAGCCGCGTCAACGGTTTGCAACTGCACTTCGTCGTCACGAAGAGCGATCCTTACGAGGTCTGGACCGGTTACCGCGGGCACTTCAACCAGCTGATGCTGGGCCTGATGTGTAACGACTATCTGGAGCGCGAAGTCTATTGCTGCGGCCCCGAAGGCTTCATGGAATCCGTGCGCGAGATTTTGAACTCGCTCGGTTTCAACATGGAAAACTATTTCCAGGAAAGCTTCCAGGCGCCCGCAGAAACCAAGGCTGAACTGACAGAGTTCGATGATGTCGTACCTCAGGACGACGTGCAGGCCCAGATCGTCTTTGCCAACTCCAAGGTGTCTTCCTGGTGTTCGGAAACCGACACGGTTCTGGCCGTTGCAAAGGATGCAGGGCTCAATATCCCGTCGGGCTGTACGTTCGGTGTGTGTGGCACCTGCAAGGTGAAGAAACTTTCCGGTGAAGTTCACATGGTCCACTCTGGCGGCATCAGCGATGAAGATATCGAGGCCGGTTTCATTCTGGCCTGTTGCTCCAATCCGATCGGTACAGTCGAGGTCGATATCTAAGCCGGAGATAGTCGAGGAAATATTCAAAATTTGCGATGTATCAATGGCGCGGGCATGAAGAGCGGAGTATTCTGGTCTTCATGCTCGGGAGGACGTCGCATGTTTGAAAGTTTCAGGAAGCCGTTTCGGATCGCAATTGCTTTTGTGGGCCTCGCAGCTTGCGGCACCGGAGCCGCCAGCGCCCAGACAATTCCGGAAGGCGTTACCGCCTACCAGGTTTCAGCGGCCTTTGATGATGTGCGTTTCGATCTTGAAAATGCCATCGTCAATCATGGACTGGTCATCGATTACGTCTCACACATAGGCGACATGCTGGATCGCACATCACAAGATGTCGGTGGCCAGAAACAGATCTTCGTCAAGGCGCAGGCCATGTTGTTCTGCTCGGCCAATCTCTCGCGCAAGGTGATGGAGGCTGACGCTGCGAACATCGCCTATTGCCCCTATTCGGTTTTCGTCTACGAAACTCCGGACCAGCCTGGCACCGTAACGGTCGGATATCGTCATCTCGGTGAAACAGGCTCTGACGAATCCAAGGCGGCTATCGGTGAAGTGAATGCCTTGCTGGATGCCATCGCCAAGGAAGCGGCAGGTCAGTAAGTGGTCGTCCGTAACTGATCGACAGCAACATTTGACTAGATGTCTGCAGCCTTGTTGAGGCGGTTCAGAACCTTCTCGGACGAAAGCTCCCGGGCAGCCGCATTGCCGACCTTGCGGGCTGTCCGGTTTTCGGATGCTGCCAGGTCTTCGGCAATCGCGAGAGCGGCACCATGCAGAGGCAAGGAGCGTTTGCCGATTTGGCGGAGGGCCCAGTGCACCGCTTTCCAGACAAAGTTTCGCTCGTCCGTGGCAGCAGCGCGGATCAAGGGAAAGTAGTCCAGAAACTCGGTTTCGGGCGCTGTCTTGGCGTGGACGGTGCGCCAGGCGATCAGTGCAAAGGCGGCCCGCCGGACGAATTCGCGTTCGTCTGCGGCAAGTGCCGGAACCAGTTCATTTGAACCGGCACGACGGGCCAGAACATTCATGAGCTGATCGCACAGATCCCAGGAATTGATGTCGTTCAGCCATTGAAGGGCGAGCTCGGGTGCAGGTGCCTGGGTGGGGTCAGAAGGATTGCCAAGAGCCGCGCTTCGTGAAAGCCGCTGGCCCAGAGTTCCCGTGCAAGGTCCGGGGAAGGGCCTATGGATCTGGCCAACGGACGCAGCACAGAGAGTGGAACGCCGAAGGCCCGATCTGTTTCGATGCCGAACCGCGCCATTCCAGCGCGGTTCGGCTCCGTTCCCGCTTCACGCAGATCGTTCAATACGTTTTCAAGCGTGAAGGTCGTGTCCGGGACTTGGGGCATATGGGTGCCCGTTTATGACTTGTCGGCATTTTCCAGGCGGGCAATCAGGCTGGACGTATCCCAGCGTTTGCCGCCCATGGCCTGAACTTCGGCATAGAACTGATCGACCAGCGCCGTAACAGGCAGGCGGGCACCGGTATCATTTGCGGTCTTCAGGCAGATGCCGAGATCCTTGCGCATCCAGTCGACCGCAAAGCCATAGTCGAACTTGCCGGCATTCATGGTCTCCCACCGGTTTTCCATCTGCCAGGATTGGGCAGCCCCGCCTTTAATTGCGGAGATGACCTTGGCGACGTCGAGATCCGCTTTCTTGGCAAAATGGATGGCTTCGGAGAGACCCTGCACCAGGCCGCAATGCAGATCTGGTTGACCATCTTGGTCAATTGCCCTGCACCGCTTTCTCCCATCAGGCCGACGAATTTTGCGAAGCATTCGATGACCGGCTTGGCCTTGTCGAAAACATCCTGATCTCCGCCGCACATTACTGTCAGGACACCGTTTTCGGCACCTGCCTGGCCACCGGAAACCGGAGCATCGATGAAGCCGCAGCCCTTGTCCTTGGCCGCTGCATAAAGTTCACGGCAACTTCGGCAGACGCGGTGGTGTTGTCGACAAAGATCGCGCCTTCCTTCAATCCATGAAAGGCACCATCTTCGCCGGTCGTCACGGAGCGCAGATCATCGTCGTTTCCGACGCAGGAAAAGACGAAGTCGCAACCTTCAGCTGCTTCCTTCGGAGTCTTGGCGAAGTTGCCGCCATATTCGGCAGCCCATTTCTCGGCCTTCGCAGTCGTGCGGTTATAGACCGTGACGTCGTGCCCACCCTTGGTTTTCAGGTATCCGGCCATCGGATATCCCATGACGCCCAGACCGATAAATGCAACCTTTGCCATGACGACGCTCCCTTCGCATGCGAAGGCCCGGTACGAGCCGGGCCTTTAATTGAACTGGTTCATCATGGTTTTAGGCCATTTGCCTCTTGCTGTCAGCTTAGATCCAATAGGGCCCGCGCTGCCAGAGCCGCAAATGACGTTCCCGCTTCGCCGACTGGGCGTCCAGGTGCCGCTGGGTGCGCGGATCCGGACGGGTGTTGCTGGAGAACCGGGTTGCTTCCAGGAAGCTACGTGCGTAAATATCAAACATATGCTTACATCCTCTCGCTGCGTTGTGTGAGAGTAATGTGGCTGTTTACGGCTGCTGATGCCAGTCAGGAAGATTTTCAAAATGTAAGGTGAAATTACATATGGATTGGCGATCTCTCCCATCCCTGAACAGTCTGAGAACCTTTACTGCCGTTGCCGAGACCTGCAGTCTCTCGGCCGCGGGAAGAGAATTGAACGTCACTCACGCGGCCGTCAGTCAACAGGTCAAGGCTCTGGAGCAGTTTCTGGGGTTGAAACTGATTGTCCGTGAGGGCAGGGGCATTGCATTGACCCCTGAAGGCAAGCAGCTCTTTGAAGGTCTGAGCGAAGGCTTTGAAATCATCAGGGAGACAGTCGATGAATTGACGCGGGAAGATCTGGTCCGTCCGCTCAACATCACCATGACGCGTCCTTTGCCATAAGTTGGCTGATGCCGCGGATTAGCGATTTCCGGCACAAGCATCCCGACATCGAACTGATGCTCAATCCGACGGCCGAAGTGGTTGAACTCAGACCTGGCGGCGTCGACCTGGCGATCCGTTTCGGCAAGGGCAACTGGACAGGGCTTGAATCGGAACTGTTCATCCCGACGAATTTTGCGGTGATCGGTGCCAATTGCCTGATCGGAGACAAGAAGATCGAAAGCCCTGAAGATCTTCTGGAGTTTCCCTGGTTGCAGGAATACGGCACCAACGAATTGACCATCTGGCTGGAGCGCCAGGCGTCGTGCCCAAGGGCAAGCTCAACATCACCCATTTGCCCGGCTATATGGTGCTGGAAGGGTTGCGGCGGGGCGATGGTATTTCGGCCACCGCCAAGACCTTTGTCGAGCCTGAAATCGAGGCGGGTAACCTCAGGGTCCTATTGAA
>LZQR01000194.1_pt1 | contig 16679 bp, 27 predicted proteins | sample 768601 | NCBI WGS metagenome assembly LZQR01 (sample SAMN05207299, study PRJNA324521) | oil field metagenome | isolation source: sample BH-FW-24 from oil reservoir | place: India: Bombay High | collected 2015-12-04
CTGATTGATCTGGGGCGTGTCAAAGACACCTTGGAGGAAACCATTGACGTTATGAAGCAAGCGGCGCAAGTGCTGATGTGGTGATGACAACCGGTGGGGTTTCCGTCGGGGAAGAGGATCACATTAAACCGGCAATCGAATCGCTGGGTTCCTTAGAAATGTGGAAAGTGAAAATGAAGCCTGGGAAACCCTTAGCGTTCGGTCAGATTCAAGGCACGCCGTTTATCGGTTTGCCGGGCAACCCGGTGTCGGCCTTTGCGACCTTTAATCTGTTTGCACGACCTTATCTGATGCGGATGCAGGGTGTAAAAACATTTGTATCACGCCGATTTGGTTGGAAGCCGACTTCGAATGGCCGAACGCCAATTTCCGCCGTGAGTTTGCTCGTGCCCGGATTACGGTTCCGGAAGGCGAACAGAAAACCGTGGTGCAGGTTTATCCGAAACAAGGTTCCGGAGTCCTGACCTCAACGGTTTGGGCGGAAGGTTTTGTGGTGATTCCCGAAGACCAAACGGTCGCCAAAGGTGATCGAGTCAAATTCTATCCGTTCGCGGAAATGGTTTAATAATAGGGGATGGAGATGTCGAAAGAACTCGAATTAACGCATTTGGACGCCAAAGGCCAAGCGCGTATGGTGGATGTCAGTGAAAAGGACAATACGACGCGGGAAGCACGTGCCATGGCAGTCATTAAGATGTTACCGGAAACCTTGCAGATGATTCTGGAAGGCAAGCATAAGAAAGGCGACGTCATGGCCACGGCCCGCATTGCCGGCATTATGGCAGCCAAATCGCACGCCGGATTTGATTCCGATGTGCCATCCGTTGATGCTGACCTCGGTAAAGGTGGAACTGATTCCCGACGAAGAGAAGAGTTGCGTGGAAATTTACGCCACGTGCAAGTTGGTCGGTCAGACCGGGGTGGAAATGGAAGCCCTGACCGCGGCTTCGACGGCGGCTTTAACGTTATACGACATGTGTAAAGCCGTCGATAAAGGCATGGTGATCGATCAGGTGCAGTTATTGGAAAAGAAAGGCGGTAAGAGCGGCCATTGGAAAAAGAAACTTAAGCCGGTTGGCTTAAGTTCTCTTCGATTATTACTGGATGCTCGGTCCATATTGCAGTGCATCCGGTCCTTCTTCATCATAAAGCACTTCCAGGCCTTTATCCGGGTAGAACCAGTGCTCGAGGCCATCGGATTGCTTTTCAACGCGCTGAGGCTGACCGAAGCGCATTTCAATCGCACGTTTGGTCAGGTTTTTTCTTGGAATCAGTGTCACCAGCTTAATGGGCTTCGCCATCAATTTTTCGATGTTTTCACTGTTCGGCGTGACTTGGCGATTGCCGGTTTGGGTGACCGTCGTCTGAACGCCTTGCGAGTAATAGGCGTCCAGTTCCTCTTTAGGTACATCCAAGCTTAAGGCCACGGCACCACGAATGGTGGCGATATTCATGGATGGGAAATAGACTTCCGCCGCTTTACCGGACTCATCCTTTTTCGAGAAAATTTCACTTCCACATCGTTACCAAACAGCTTTTTGGCATCGTTGGGCGTACTTTGGTTCAGCACCAAACCGAGGGCTTCAAGCTGGTTGGCCTGGTTGTAATGGCTGTTCCACGGTAGCAGCTTGTCCGACACTTCTTCGCGGTTCGGCGGAATCAGAATGAACACCGCCGTCAGGCCGACGGCGGCCAGCAAGACAATCAGAAAAGTCGGGAAACGGCGTTGTTTGCTTTGACTCATGATTGATCGCTTTCCGAAGAAGACATGTGCTTCTGGCCCTCGTGACGGACTTCATCATCGCCTTCCCCTAACTCGGCGTTGGCGTCGTCACCGCGCGGCAGAAATTTTTCGATTTTCGGGTCGATAATCCCTTTGCCGGCATCGTACACCGAAATCCCGGTTTGCATGAAGGTAATCAATACCGCCACGAAAATCACGACGGCGGCAAAGCGTATGGTGATGATTTCGCCCAGGTTGGTTTGTGAGCCTTCATCCGAAAAGTCATTCATCGAGAAGCCGCCCGGAAACACCAAATCGATCAGTAGGTAGACCGCGACCATCAAAATGGCAATGGCGTAGCTGAGCAACAGGATACGCAGCGGCGCCAAGCCAGCTCCCAGTGCGCCGAAACGAACCAGGAACCGCGTTCACGTACCTCTTTTCGGTGGCGGTAAATATAGGCAATCACCAGACTCGAAATCACCGGCACCGCGAGGAGCATGGGGGTGCTGCCGATTTCCAAGACAATCATCGAAATGAACAAGTGGGTGATGATGATGTTGATGTTGAAAATGTGGTGTGGGTTTTTGGCTAGATGCGTTTCTTCAGGGGTTACTTGATAATGCATTTTATCGTGTCTCTTAGAGTGTGAAGATCAATCCGCCGGTCGTGTATCGACCGGATTAAAAGGCATCGAGATACTGTTGCAGGAACGCAGATACCTTGTCGTTTTCGGCTTCAACGGCGGACAGGTCCGCTGTCAATCCGTCGGTGATGCCGTCTTTGCCTTTGTCTTCCAGTACCAGGCATAAAGGAGGCAGTTCGGTGGCACCGATGTTCGCGGAACTGCCCTTGAGAGTATGGGCGTGCAGTCTCAGTCCGTCGGCATCGCCGTTCGCAATGGCCTGTTTGATATTCGACAGGGTGGCGGGTGCGACGTCCAGATAGCTTTGCAAAATGTCCTTCAAGTCATCTCCGATGACTTCCTTGAGCATTTCCAAATTGTCGGTATCCACAGGTTGAGACATGCCAATTCCTTTTGCGAAAGCCTTATTATAGCCCATTAAGGGGCGTTGTGACTTTTAAGATATTGTTGAAACTCGTCCGCCGGCATGGGCTTGCCGAACTTAAAGCCCTGGAAAACGTCACAGTTTTTGTTCTGTAAGAAGGAAACATGGAATTCGTCTTCAATCCCTTCGGCCACCACTTTCAACTTCAAGCTTTCCGCCATTGCCAAAACGGTTCGGACAATGGCCTGACCTTCCTGGGTTTCCAGGTTTTTGATAAAGGAGCGGTCGATTTTTATGGCGTCGATCGGAAAGCTGTGCAGATACGCCAGAGAGGAATACCCGGTACCGAAGTCGTCGATGGACAGTGTAACCCCCATGGCTTTCAAGCCTTTGAGAATACTGATGTTATGGTCGGCGTTGCTCATGGCCAGACTTTCGGTGATCTCCAAATCCAGATACTGCGCCGGTAACGGGGAGTTTTGCAAGACGCTTTGAACGTCTTTCATCAGGTTGGAACTGGAGAACTGCCGGCCGGACAGGTTGATGCCGATGTGAATCTCATAGCCGTCGGCATGCCATTTTCCGCTTCCTGCACGGCGCTTTGCAGAACGTATTGACCGATTTCGACAATCATCCCGTTGTTTTCCGCGATAGGGATAAAGACCGCGGGTGACACCAGGCCTTCGGACGGATGGTGCCAGCGCACCAGGGCTTCGGCCCCGTAAGGTTTCAGGGTTTGGCCATCCACTTGCGGTTGGAAATAGACTTCGATTTCATTGCGATCCAAGGCTTTGCGCAAATCGTTTTCCAGCAACAACTGTTCTTTGGATTCCGCGTTCATATCGGTTTGATAGAACAGGAATTGGTTACCGCCTTGCTGCTTGGCTTCACTGCGGGCGATGTTGGCATGGGCGATGAGTTCGCTGGCTTTGGTGCCGTCCTGACGGATGATACTCACCCCGATGGAGAAGGTGATGAACAGCTCCTGATTGCGGATGGTGAAGGCTTTGGAAATGTCGTGAAAAATTCGGCTCAAGGATAAATTCAGTTCTTGTGCGTCTTCGGCATTTTTAATCAGAATGGCGAATTCGTCACTGCCCAGTCGGGCGACAAAATCGTCTTCACGCGTGACTTTTTTCAAGCGTTGCGCCACGGTGCGAAGTAAAGCATCGCCGTTTTCCTGACCGAGGTTGTCGTTGATTTTCTTGAAGCGGTCGATGTCGAGGATGACGGTGGCGCTGAATTTTTCGGATTGGCTTCCTTGATGAAGCTCGCCAGTGTCTTGCTGAAAAAGGAACGGTTCGCCAAATCGGTCAATTTATCGTGGCTGGCCTGGTAATCGATCAGGGTTTCGGCTTTGTGCAGGCGGCTGATGTCCTGCGCCGAACCGGTGATTTCAATATCTCGCCGTCCTGGTCGAAGCTGACTTCCCCCAGACAGTCGATGTGCGACATGGAGCCGTCGTGATGCAACACCCGGAAGCTGACTTGAATGTCGTTGTAGCCTTGAGTCGCGTCGGCAATGGCTTGTTGAATCAACGGCAGGTCTTTGGGGATGATGTTGGAGAAAAACTGTTCCAGCGTGACATCGGCTTGATTTGGGATGCCGAACAGTTCAAACGCCGAACTGGAGCCGGTCACTCGATCCGAGGCGGCGTCCCATTCCCAATACCCCAATTTGGCGAGCTTTTGGGCGTAAATCAATTGCGACTGGCTCATGCGAAGCTGGTCTTCAATCAGCGACGATTTGATGGCGTATTTCACGCGTTGGCTCAGCAACGACCAGTTGATGGGTTTGGTGATGAAGTCGGTGGCACCGATGTCGAAAGCCTGGTCGATGGAGCTGATGTCGTCCAGCGCGGTCAGCATCAGAATCGGCACGGCGCGGTCTTTTTCGTAGTTACGAATCGCTTCGGTGGCGGCATAGCGTCCATGACCGGCATCATCACGTCCATCAGAATCAGGTCTGGCGCTTCTTTGATGAACATTGAAAAACCGTCTTGACCGTTGTTGGCTTCAATCACGCGAAAACCGGATTTCGACAGCACCTTGCTTAAGGTCAGGCGGGTGACATCATCGTCCTCGACCACCAGAATAAGGGCCGATTCCTGTTTATTCGTTTGTAGGTCCGAGAGCACCATCCGAAGTCCGTTTTCTGGAGTTATTATGAATTCTAGTGTAGCCGCTTTTTGGGGAAATGAAAACCTTTATCCCCTGGATGAAATTGCGGTTTTACGGGATGGGAAAACGCGGGGAAAGTTAATTCTCCAGCCAAAAGGTCACCGGCCCGTCGTTGGTCAGTGAAACCTGCATGTCGGCGCCGAAGCGGCCGGTCTGCGGTGGGCGGTAAGCTTCGGTGATTTCTTGAACGAATTGCTCAAACAGCGCTTCGGCTTGCGCTGGTGGGGCCGAGGTGTGGAAGCTGGGGCGTAAGCTTTACGGGTGTCCGCCGGTAACGTGAATTGCGGCACCAGTAATACGTCGCCGCCTTCGCCTTGCTGGGTTTGCTGCACATTGAGGTTCATCTTGTCGTTTTCGTCGGCAAACACACGATAATGCAACAGTTTGTGCGCCATGCGTTTCAGGGAATCGGCGTCATCGTGGGGCTGGAATCCGCACAAAACCGCCAGGCCTGGTGAAATCTGCCCAATGACCTCGCCGCCGACGCGGACTTCGGCTTGGGTGACGCGTTGCAATAAACAAATCATAAGTTTTTCACGGCAGGGTTACGCATCAAGCTCAATGCTCTGATAGGTTCGGTTGGTCGCTTCCACCAACTGTTCGGCGATTTCCGGCTCGAAAGCGGAATGTCCGGCGTGGTCGCACACAATCAAATCCGCTTTCGGCATGGCTTCCGCCAGGGCATAGGCTTGATTGAACGGGCAGACCATGTCATAGCGCCCTTGCACGATGGTGGTCGGAATCGTTTGAATGTAACCGATATTATCGAGAATCTGGTTGGGTTCGATAAACGCATGGTGGCGGAAATAGTGGCATTCGATGCGCGCCATGGCCAGCGCGTGGAAAGGGTCTCCGAAGTGGTCGACCAGATCGGCGTCGGTTTTCAAGGTTGAGGTGCGCCCCTCCCAAATCGACCAGGCTTCAGCGGCGCTCATGCGGGCGATTTCGTTGTCGCTGGTCAGCAACTCGTAATAGGCTTCAATCATGTCGTCGCGTTTGTCTTCCGGCACTGGCGCGATGAAATCCTGCCAATAATCCGGGTAAAAACGGTCGGCGCCTTGCTGGTAAAACCAGCGGGTGTCTTCGTCGCGGCATAGGAAAATGCCGCGCAGAATCATTGCCAGCACCCGTTCCGGATAGGCTTCCGCATACAACAAGCTCAAGGTCGAGCCCCAGGAGCCGCCGAACAACACCCAGCGGTCGATATTGAGGTGACGGCGAATTTTTTCGATGTCCTCAATCAGATGGGCGGTGGTGTTGTTGGTCAGACAGGCGTGCGGTCGGGATTTGCCGCAACCGCGCTGGTCGAACAGAATGATACGGTAATGGTCCGGGTGGAAAAAGCGCCGTTGTGTCGGCGAACAACCGCCACCTGGTCCACCGTGAATAAACAGCACCGGCAAGCCGAGCGGATTCCCGCTTTCTTCAACGTGCAAGGTATGAGTGTTGTCCACCTGCAAGCTGTGTTCGGCGTAAGGTTTGAGGTTCGGGTAGAGTAGATGTTCCAAGTTCATGCTAGTGCCGTGTCCTAGATTTTTGACATTTTAGCGAGTCAGGAAAATGTTCTCTGCTAGGCGCGGCCCGCAGTGAATGGCGTGCCCTTTACAAGGGACTACACTACTGATTTTAGCGGAACCGGAAAAAAGAGGGAAATAAAAAAACGCCCAGGCCTGGGCGTTTTTTTTTAGAAAAGCGGAGTCGGGCGGGCGGTTAGCCTTTGCCGCGGCCTGCTTTTTTACGTTCGTTTTCCGTCAACAGTTTTTTACGGATACGAACGCTGTTTGGCGTGACTTCGACCAGCTCGTCGTCGTCGATGAATTCCAACGCTTGTTCCAGCGAGAAACGAATCGGCGGCGTCAAGGTCAGAGCTTCGTCGGTCCCGGCGGCACGCATGTTGGTCAACTGCTTACCTTTCAGCGGGTTGACCGTCAAGTCGTTGGCGCGGCTGTGCAGACCGATGATCATGCCTTCGTACACTTCTTCACCGTGGCCGATGTAAAGACGACCGCGGTCTTGCAGGTTGAACAAGGCGAAGGCCAAAGCTTTCCCTTGCCCCAAGGAAATCAACACGCCGTTGTTGCGCTCGCCCAGCGTACCGGCGAATTTCGGTCCGTAATGCGAGAAGCTGGAGAAAATCAAACCGTTCCCTTGGGTGGCGGTCATGAACTCGGTACGGAAGCCGATCAAGCCACGTGATGGATGATGAAGTCGATACGCACGCGGCCGTGTCCGTCTGGAACCATGTCTTGCATTTCGGCTTTACGCTCACCCAGTTTTTCCATAATGGAGCCTTGCGCTTCTTCCGGAATGTCCACCGTCAGGTTTTCATAAGGTTCCATAATTTCGCCGTTTTCTTCTTTGAAGATTACTTCCGGACGGGAAATCCCCATCTCAAAGCCTTCACGACGCATGGTTTCGATCAGAACCGACAAGTGCAGTTCACCACGGCCGGAGACGCGGAATTTGTTGGCGTCTTCGGTGTCTTCGACACGCAAGGCCACGTTGGTCAACAATTCTTTGTCCAGACGCTCGCGGATTTGGCGAGAGGTCAACAATTTACCGTCCTGACCGACGAATGGCGAGTCGTTAACCTGGAAGGTCATGCTCACAGTCGGCTCGTCCACCGTCAACGGCGGCAGGGCTTCAACGTGGTTCGGATCACACAAGGTGTCGGAAATGTTCAATGGGTCCAATCCGGTAAAGGCCACGATGTCACCGGCGTGCGCTTCGTCCACGCTGACACGTTCCAGTCCGTGATACCCGAAGATTTCACCGACTTTGCCTTTACGCTCTTTGCCTTCGGCATCGATGATGGTGACAGCCATGCCGACTTCCACGGAACCGCGCTTGATACGGCCGGTGCCGATAACGCCTTTATAAGTGTCATAGTCCAGAGAGATACATTGCAACTGGAAAGGCCCGCCCAAATCAACGTCCGGTGCCGGGACTTTTTGAGTGATGATTTCGAAGATCGGTGTCATGTCGCCTTCACGAACGTCTTCATCCAGACCGGCGAAACCGTTCAGACCGGAAGCGTAAATCACGTCGAAGTCCATTTGCTCGTCGGTGGCGCCCAAACGGTCGAACAAGTCGAACGTTTGATCCAATACCCAATCCGGGCGTGCGCCCGGACGGTCGATTTTGTTGATGACCACAATCGGCTTCAAACCTTGTTTCAAGGCTTTTTCGGTTACGAAACGCGTTTGCGGCATCGGCCCTTCCACAGAGTCCACCAACAACAGGACCGAGTCCACCATCGACAAAATACGTTCCACTTCACCACCGAAGTCGGCGTGGCCCGGGGTGTCCACGATGTTGATGCGGTAGTCGTTCCAGTTAACCGCCGTGTTTTTCGACAGGATGGTGATCCCACGTTCCTTTTCCAGATCATTGGAGTCCATAACACGGTCGCCCATGTCTTTACGGATTTCGTCAAACGTGCCGGATTGCCGTAGAAGCTGGTCTACCAGGGTGGTTTTACCGTGGTCAACGTGCGCAATGATGGCAATGTTGCGAATATGATCTGTACTCATGGAGGGACTCTCTTAACTTTCAAAAAAAGCGTATTATACTGAAAAGGCAGGACGAGTTTGTGTAATCTGCTGAAATGATTGGAAAATATCACTAATCGCGGCTGGAAAACCGCTCTCGGCGGAAAAGAGCGGTTGGCAAGTGAAATGCGCGGGCCGAAAAATCGGCCCGAAACGCCTACATTTGCTGGAAATTCGGTTATTGACCAGGCCTGGTCGAATCCGTCGTTTGGTTCTGACTTTGCGCCTTTTCCAGACGGATGTAACTTTGCAGAATTCCGTACGCCATCGTGCCGAGCAATAGGCCGAGCAGCGCAAAGAGCCCGGCGATTTTGCCTTCGCCGATCATCGCCGGAATGGTACCGGGGCAGGAGGCGGTCATCCCCCAGCCGATACCGAACAGCATGGCACCGATCATCAAACCTTTCTGATAGGGTTTTTTCACGAAGTCCACTTCCGCGCCGGTGGCGATGGCGCGCACTTTGAAGCGTTTGAGCAAAAACACCCCGACCATCGCAATCGCCACGGCGGTAACGATGACAATCATCAACTGAAAGTCCTCGAACAGGAACATCTTGGCGTGGTAATCGTAAGTGGTCGCCCCGGCGTGGCTCATCAGAAAGCCGAAGGTGATGCCCATCAGAAAACCGAAAATGTTGTTGCGGTACACATACATGAACGAGATGATGTACAGGCGGATGCTTTTCAAAGGCGGCATTTTATGTTCCATCATCGACTCCTCAGGTTCCGAACAGCAGGTGCGTGGTCATGAACGCACTCATAAAGAAAATCACACCCGCCAACAGGCTCGGCGGGTTCAGCATGGCGCCGCCCACCAGAGCGTGTCCGGTGGTGCAAGCCCCGGCCAAACGTGCGCCGAAGCCCAGCAACGCGCCGCCGAAAATTAGCCAGATGGCTTTCCCGGCCAGCGTTTGCGGCAGGATGTCGTTATACATCCCCATGTCAAAACTGAAATGCCACGGCTCCGGCGCTTGCAGCGCGCTCAACAGCCCGCCGATGGGAATGCCCAGCAGGAACCACAAACGCGAGTTATTGATGTTTTTGTATTCGCCGGTGCGGAAATATTCCACCCGTTTGAACATCATGCCGCAGAAATTACCGTAACCGGTTGAGCAGCCGGCGGGTTTCCCCATTAACCAGAAGTGGAAAACCACAAACAATCCCATCGAGATGCCGGCAATCCACGCGCTCCAAACAATGACTTCCATCGCTTATCCTAGAATAAATTCGTTTGATTGGACATATTTTCAAAGAATGTTCCAAGCGAGTCAAAGAGAGGTTTTTGCGTGCGGATAAAATTAATTTATGATGCATTAAGAATGTAAATAGTTGTTGTTTTAATATGGAAAAACGACCAGGCCTGGGCGTTTTCAGGCCTAGAAATTGGATACGTTTGTGGGGGCTTAAAAAAACTCGATGTCGTCGCGGGAACCGGAAACGTTGACGCGGTTACGACCTTGGTTTTTAGCCTCATAGAGTGCTTGGTCGGCCATTTTGTAGAGTTCGTTACTGTCGGCCAAATGGTTTGCGTCGACGAAGCAACGCCGGAGGAAATGGTCACGACCCGATGCGGGTTCCCGGTGTGAGGAAGTTGCAGGGCTTCGACCTGTTCACGGGTGATGTTGGCCAAAGTTTCGGCATCTTGGGATTGGGTGACATTGCAAATGACGCCAAACTCTTCCCCTCCCAGGCGGAAGACATAATCGCCTTTGCGCCGGAAGCATTCTCGAAGGGTTTTCGCGACCCGCGTTAAGGTGATGTCGCCGGCATGATGTCCGTAAGTGTCGTTGTATTTTTTGAAATTGTCGATGTCGATGATGATGAAGGCAACGATTTCCTGATAACGCACCGCATGGTCGATTTCCCTGGAAAAAATTTCATTAAAATACCGACGGTTGTAGAGCCCGGTCAGGTCATCGGTGATGGAGCGCAGTTCGGCCTTTTTTAAGTCGGTGATGTTTTCGTATAAATGGTATTGGCCGTGTTTTTCGCCCATAAAATCGAAGTTGAACACTTGATTGGAACGAAGCCAGACGGGTGTGCCACTTGGGGAGGCGAATTTGATGACTTTGCCTTTGGTGTCATTTTCGATCAATGCGTGGGGGAAAAGGCGGCTTTCCCGTTCACCAATCACCGTTTGTTTATTGACGCCGAGTTCGTCGGAAAGCGCTTGGCTGACATTGGTGATGTGTCCGTCCGGATCGGTTTCATAGCTGAACAGATGTTCGTTGATGACGCGTATTTTGCGGTTCAGCCGCTGTTCGTTAATCATGGTGTTTAATTTGAGGCTAACTTCCAATCCGATTTGGGCCAGTTCAACTTGTTTGGCTTGGAGAACTTTTTCCGTAACTTTCTGCAAAGCAATGACACCAATAAGTGAGGTGCCGACCGACAGCGGAATGAAAAGCTGGTCATTATTTAAGCAAAGCTGGCCGATTTTTAAATCGGAAGTCGGCGAAAAACTGGCGTTTTCGGTTACAAAAACTTGCTTCAATGTCTGCGATTCCGTCATTTTCAAAAAAATGCCGCAGGTATTCGCGCTTAACGAGGTTATTAGGTATTGACTAAGGTGATCGCAAAAATCCCGAAGCTGGGTTTCTGCATTGATGAGGGTTTGGATTTCGTTCCAATGAGTGTTCATTGGCAGAATCAAGGTTGAATCCGACATAAAAGTTTTGGCTCGTTTGGTCGCCTATATTTTTTTATATTTCTAAGCGGTTTATTCAGAGTGACGTTTCGGGCGTGCTTACCCGAAATATTTTATTAATATTTTATTTTCTAGGTGTCTTGTTAACCGTCGGTCCCTCAGCCTTTCACCGGGTTAATTGCCAAGCCCTATTTATCACTTCCAGTATAACATTCTTTTTATGGTGGCGACGGGCTCGAAAGGCCTTTCGGGTAACGGTTTTTCGCTAAGGGCGTTGGAAGTTTTTACGGGCCTCGGCGACTTTTGGGCGGGTGATGCAGGTTTCCACATGGTTGTTGATGAGCCCCATGGCTTCCATAAAGGCGTACACGGTGGTCGGCCCCACGAATTTCCAGCCCATTTTCTTCAAGGCTTTCGACAAGGCCACCGATTCCGGTGAGGTGGTCACGCTTTGCGGCGGCGGCAAAGTGGCTTCGTCCGGTTCGTATTGCCAGAAAAACGCCGCCAGCGAACCGTGTTGCGCTACCAGTTCCTGAGCGCGCTGAGCGTTGTTGATGACCGCTTCGATTTTGCCGCGATGCCGCACGATGCCCGCATCCTGTAACAGGCGCTGCACATCCTGTTCGGTGAACTGGGCGACCTTGTGGAAATCGAAGTGGTCGAAGGCGCGGCGAAAGTTCTCGCGCTTATCGAGAATGGTGCGCCAACTCAAACCGGATTGAAAACTTTCCAGACACAGTTTTTCAAACAAGCGAATGTCATCCGCCACCGGAAAGCCCCATTCCCGGTCGTGGTAATCGAAAAACGCCTCCACCTGGCCGCACCAAGCACAACGCGGCAAATTATCCGGGCCGGGAACGGTCTGGCTCATGGAATATCCTTTTTACTTAATTGATTCAAATTGTGCAGTGATTAATTCGATAGTATTTTACCGTACAACATCAGGCTAAGAAAACGAAACAAAACCGCACTTAATTTTGGGAGAGCAAAATGGCATTACGCAACAGTCAAATCGCTTACGGCACGGTGGCGAAAACCCTGCATTGGGCAACGGCGCTTTTATTTCTGCTGGCCTATGTGGCCGTCTATTATCGGCAGTGGTTTACCGAACGGGATACGCCGGAAAACATCATCGCCATCCAACTGCATTTTTCAATCGGTATCAGCATCGGGGTGATTTTGATTTTACGTCTGCTTTGGGTGATGTATGACCGTAAACCCGATCCGGTTCCCGGTTCCGCTTTTGCACATTTGGCCGCCAAATCCGGGCACTGGCTGCTGTATTTGATGATTGCGGTGATGGTGGTGACCGGCTATATGGGCACCGGCGCCAACACGCAATTCTTCTATTTGTTCGAGATTCCAAAATTCTCCGATACCTGGTTGTATACGAATGTGATTGAAGAATACTGGTTCGGCATCACCTTTAAAGAGTTTGAGAAACCGTTCGATTTTATTCATAAAGATATTGGCGGCGCACTGTTAGTGTGGATGCTGATTCTGGGTCACGCTCTGGCCGCGTTGTATCATCATTACGTGAAAAAAGACGATACGTTGAAACGCATGACAACGCTGAAAAGTTGAATGAAATCGACTAGAGTATTCGTAAGCGATCATGGCATCGTTAAATCAGAAAAGGCCGCGTGATGAGCGGCTTTTTACTGGGTTTTGTGTTGTTGGTTTATTGAGTGAATCCATGAATATCAAAGAATTTTCCCTGCAAGTCGGAGTCTGTCCGCATACCATCCGGTTTTATGAAAAAACGGCGTGCTGTCCTCGGTGCAACGTTTGGCGAATGGTCACCGTCATTTCACCGACAAAGATGTCCGTTGGATGGAATTTGTACTGCGCCTCAAGCATACCGGCATGCCGTTGGATAAAATCCGTCACTATGCGGCGTTGAGGGAGCAAGGTAAAGACACCGTCGCCCAGCGTCAGGCCCTGCTTGAAGAGCATGCGCAAGACCTGTCCGAAAACATTGAACAGTTGCGTAGGCACCTGCAAAAACTCAATGACAAAATTGATTTGTACAAGCAAGACCTTGTGGATTGAATTCCAGCTTACCCGCCCAAAAATAGTGTTCTATTAACGTTTTAATCACGCTTTATTTTCGCTTGACTTAGAGTTGACTCTAAGTTGTAGACTGCTTGTGAACCCGACATCAGGAGCTTCACGATGCCAGTAAAACCATCCATTCATGCCGTTACATTCAGTCGGCGTCATTTCATTCAATTGTCTGCACTGGGCTGCGCATTCAGCGGCTCCGTTTCGTCTGTTCTCGCAGCCGAAAAAACCATTATTTCAAAACAGAAAGGAGAACAAACCATGACAACAACCGATACCGAACGCTTTCAACGCGGGCTTAAAAAACTGAAAGAAATCGACGGCCAAGCCGGCGAAAACGTTATCCGCTCTTTGCAACAAGTAGCGCCCGATTTGGCGCGTTATACGATTGAATATCCCTTCGGAGACGTTTACAGCCGCCCCGGTTTGGATTTGAAATCACGGGAAATCGCCACCGTCGCCGCCTTAACGGCGATGGGAAATGCGGCCCCTCAGCTCAAAGTGCACATTCATGCCGCGCTGAACGTGGGTTGTACGGTGACCGAGGTTATGGAAATCATTATCCAAATGTCGGTGTACGCCGGTTTTCCGGCCGCTTTGAATGGCGCCTTTGCGGCCGAAGAAGTGCTTTTGGAGCGCGGGTTGATTGAAAAGCCATCGTCGGAGACGTAAGCCTTAAAAATATTTCAAATGCGAAGATTATTCAGTGGCGGCGATAAAATTACATGCTGGTTTAAAACATGCAAATCCCGCCAGGCCTGGCCGAATTCGGATGTGTCGAACACCGCCATCATTCCGGCGCGGGCTTTCAGGCTGTCGGCGGCGTGCAGGCCGTTTTGTACCAGCGTGACGCACTCGGTTTGCACTTGGCTGCGTAAGGCTTCGTTTGGCGATTGGCCGTGTTCGCAGGCTTGCCAAAAGGCATCGGCTAAGTCATACAATTGCGTGCGGGCGTTTTCAATTTGGGTTTGTGCTTGCTCGATGCATTGTTGAATGGCCGGTTGCTCCGCCAGCACGCCGTCTTGGCCGTAAACGGTTTTGTGTTGCGCAAAGGCTTGAAAGGCCTCCAGAGCATGTTGGGCGATGCCGACGGCAACACTGCCAAAGGTCACGCTGGCGAGTGTCTCCAGCGGACAATGGAAAATCGGGTCATTCAAAACGGGGGCGTCCGCCAGCGAAAAGGTGAAATCGCGTGGCACAATCACCTTTTCCACGCTGAAATCGTGGCTGCCGGTGGCTTTCATGCCGAAGGCCGACCAAGTCGAATGCACCGTGACTTTGGCGGCGGGAACGGCAATGGCGAGAATGTCTTCGGTGTTGTCCACTTTGCAATTGGCGGTGAACCAACTGGCATGATGTGCACCGCTGGCATAAGCCCAACGGCCGGAGGCTTCAAACCGTCTTTCGTCGTTTTCGCCAGGCCTGACGGCATGCCGGAACCGGCAATGACCGCGTTTTCCGGTTCAAAAATTTCCCGCGCCGCCGCTTCCGCCATAAAGCCGGAAAACAAACCGCCGCCCGCGCCGATCATCACCAGCCAACCGGTGGCACCGTCTGCGTAAGCGATTCGCTCAAACACCTTCAAAGCCGTTGGCAAGTCGGTCGCTTCGCCTTGATAGCATTCGGGAATAAACAAGCGGAAAAGGCGTTGTTTGAATAAGGCGGCCAAAACCGCGTCGGTGAGATGGCCCTGCCGTTCCGCGGTGGGCGCGTCGGCGCGAATCAGCGGCAGAAGCGTTTCAACCTGATTCAATAAGGCTTGAGCGTTTGGGTGTTTGCGCATTGTTTAATGTGAAAAATGTTGTTGGATTAATTTGATGGCCTTGGCGGTACCGTTTTCTTGCTGCATTTTTTGGCCTGTTTCTTCGGCATTTTGATTGAATTTTTTGGAGTGAATAGCGAGTTTGATTTGCTTGGCCAATTTTTGAGATGTTAATCCCAGCCGTTTCAGTGGGGCAGGGGCTACGTGTATGCGAGCTAATTCATTTCCCCAGAACATTTGTTCAGAAGTATGGGCTATAACTATGGATGGTTTGCCTGCCATTAAAGCCGTCTGGGAGGTTCCTGCACCTCCGTGATGAACAATTGCGGAACAGTGAGGGAAGATTGCTGAATGAGACATGGTGTCTACATAGTATATGGAGTTGTTATTCTCCAAACCATATTGTTTCCACTCCGGTAGCTGGATAATGGCTCGTTCATTAATGTTCGATAATGCCTGTTGAATTAAATTGAGGGTTTGTTTTATTTCGTTGCCGGATAATGCGCTACCAAACGTCACATAAACAGGAGGCGTGCCCTGTTGTAAAAATTTGTTTAAATGATTGGGCAGCTCCGAATGATGCAAAGGGGTTTGAGGGGCTAAAAAACCGCAGATTTGGTAGTTGTCCGGCCAATCTGGCTGAGGCTGGCAAATCTCCGGGCTAACCGCTACCAGTGTTAATTGTTCGGATGCCCAAATGTCGGTCATCAGGTCTTTTGATGGTTCCATGCCTTGCGACAGTTTAAGGGCGTCAGAGTATGGTTTAATTTTTTTATTCAGTAATCTTTTGACCAGCCACCAGAAAAAACGATTGCTCAATTTTCCTAAGTTGGGCAGTCCCGAAGGAGGGATGTGCGAAGATGGAATAGCGCTGTGAACCAGAGCAACACTTACATAGTTGCACGCCATTTTTTCGGAAGCGATTTTTAATGGGTAATGGAAAAAGTGACCGATAACCAAATCATTTTCAGAGCATAGCGTTTCAGCGGCTTGATACATTTCTTGTTCTGCCGGAAGCAATAGATTTTCGATAATGCTTTGAGTTTGTTTTAGCGGATCGGCTTCGTCGAAAATATTTTTTCAATATCGGCAAAATGATGATTGTTTTCGATGACAGGAGAAGCAACGATGTCGAGTTTAAAAGAGCGTTTGTAGGTCTTAAACTTTTGGAATGAATGGTCTACGGAGGTTAAAGCTAAGGTCACTTCATGGCCAGCTGTTTGAAGTCCTTCGGCTAATGTGATGAAAGGTTGAATGTCTCCCTGGCTACCCCATGTTTGTATGCCTATTTTCATCGTCTATACCTCGTTGCATGAACTAAATTGCTTTAAGCAGCATTTTAAGCTGCTTGACAATGGATAGGAAGCTGTTCGTAAGAAAGTGGCCAGGCCTGGTGGTTTTGAGGATTATTTCGGCGCGTCTTCATTGCGGTTACGCCACAGCTTGGACACCGCTTTGTCGCTGCCGAGAAACGCCACCACCAAGCAAATCAAACCGATGACGGAAAACAGAATCACCGGAAACATGCCCGCAATCTGGTTGGCGAGAATGGAAAAGTACAAGCCGACAACGCCCAGCGTGATAAACAAAAAGCCCATTATCTTTAACACCTTGCGGTGTGACGGACTGTATTCATAATGCCCATGAGCCTGTAAATAATTCTGTGTAAACGCTCGGTTGATCAAACATAAGGTTTCAAGCGTTCTTCATGCAGAATCATAAACTGGTTCATGGCTAATTTC
>LZQR01000195.1_pt1 | contig 16673 bp, 19 predicted proteins | sample 768601 | NCBI WGS metagenome assembly LZQR01 (sample SAMN05207299, study PRJNA324521) | oil field metagenome | isolation source: sample BH-FW-24 from oil reservoir | place: India: Bombay High | collected 2015-12-04
CTAGAATCAGAATGGCTTGACGTTTTCCCTTTCCAGACAAGGAGTTCGCTATGCCACTTAGACTGAAAGACCTCGTAAAACGGCCAAAGCCAATATTGATGAAATCACTTGCGACCAGGTGGAAGACTACCAGGCACAAGGTTACAAAACCCTCGATGTCCGCGAAGCGGCGGAATACCTCGACGGCACCATCCCCATGTCACTTCATATTCCCAGAGGCATTCTGGAACCCAAATGCGACATGTGCTTTGAAGGGCACGAATCGGAACTGTCGGATCTGAACCAGCCTTGGATCATTTTCTGCCAGGCCGGTGGACGCGGCGCACTGGCCGCTTACACCATGAAACAGATGGGCTATACGAATGTGATTAATCTCGCCGGCGGGTTCAATGCCTGGAAAGCCTTCGGCGGACCGATAGAAACCCCGCCGATCGAAGACGGCCTGATCCGTTGCGACCACCCTTGGAACCCTGGGTTCCAAGGCGAGTAACCCTGACCTTAGAATAAGATTATTTAGGCCGCTTCAGCGGCCTGCTTCCTGGCCTGTAACCGGTCGTGGAAATTTTCATACAGCGACAAGGTCGCCGGAATCACCAACAGAATCAATAAGGTCGAGAACATCAATCCGAAGGCGATAGACGCCGCCATCGGAATCAGGAATTGCGCCTGCAAGGAGGTTTCAAACAGCAGCGGCGTCAAACCGGCAATGGTGGTCAAAGAGGTTAAGAATACCGCGCGCACCCGTTGCACCACCGCTTCTTCCAACGCCTGATTAATCGCCATCCCCTCTTCTCGAAGCCGTTTGTAGAAACTCACCAAGATAATGGAATCGTTAACCACGATGCCGGACAAACCGAAGAAACCGAACAACGACAGAATTGTCATATCGATACCCAGCACCCAATGCCCCCATAATCGCCCCCGATCAAGCCGAACGGAATCGCCATCATCACCACCAACGGCCAGCCATAGGACGCAAACACCCAGGCCAGCACAATGTAAATGGTCGCCAAGCCGATCAGCAGCCCGATTTTCATATCGCCGATGGTTTCCGCCTGATTGGCGCTCTGACCTTCCAGTGAATAACTCAATCCGTATTGCGCCACCAACGCCTTCAAGGTCGTTTCCTGAAGCTGGGCCAAAATACGATTGGCGTTATTGACGCTCTTATCCACTTCCGCCTTGACGGTAATGGTCAAACGGCCGTCCACATGGCGCACGGCATCAAAGCCTTGCTGGTTTTTCCATTTCGCCACCGAGCTCAGCGGCACACTTTGCCCGTCCGGCGTCATCACCTGCATGCTGCCGAGCGTGGCCAGTTTGGCCTGTTCGTCGCGCGGATACTGCACCCGCACTTCCACTTCATCTTCGCCATCGGTGAAAATTTGCGCCAACCGCCCGGAAAACGCATCCGCCAGTTGCTGCCCAAGCGAGGCATAGGTAAAGCCCAACGCTTGACCTTGCGGCGTCAACTCATACACCAGCTGATCCCGCCCGTACGGCAAATCGTCCTTCACCCCCGATACACCGGGAATTTGCGACAACACCTGCTGTAAATCCAGAGACGCCTGTTTCAACACGCCCGGCTCCGCGCCCCATAAACGAATATCGATGTCGCTGCCAGGCGGTCCGTTACGTGGCGCTTCAATCGACAAAACGTCCAGGCCTGGGACTTTTCCGGCTTTTTCATGCCACATCTGGATGAACTCGGCATTTCGGGTTTCACGTTGGTCGGATTCCACCAGCTCGATATTAATGCCCCGAAGTTGGCTCCAGTCTCGCCGTTATTGGTTTCGTTATGATGCACCACCGCCGTTTTGACAATGCCCGGCTCCAAGGTTTTTCGGTCTCCAGCAAGGCTTGATAAAGCTGATCAACGTAACGCGTCGTCACTTCCGGCGGCGTGCCCGCGACAAAACGCACATCCGCCAGCAAACGGGTCGATTCCGGCGACGGGAAAAACACAAAGGCAATTCGCCCTCCGGCCAAAAGACCGATGGCAAAAATCATCAACGCCAATGTCGACGCAAGGTAATGGCACGGTGCGACAATACCCAACGCGTCAAACGACGGAACTGCACTTCCCGGAAATGATCGATGGCGTTGTCCAGCCGATAACGAACCGACCCCTCTTCCGGCGGCTTGATGTTTTTGAATGCATGGCGCAAATGCCCCGGCAACACTGCGAAACTCTCCAACAAAGACGCCATAATCACCGCGATAATGACCAGCGGAATCGCAAACAGAATGTTCCCGATTTCCGCCCCGATCAACATCAAAGGCACAAACGCCGCCACCGTGGTAATGGACGACGCCGTCACCGGCGCCAGCATCCGATGCGCGCCGCCTTCAGCCGCTTCCAGCGCCGGCTCGCCCATTTCATAATGGGCCAGCGCGTCTTCACCGACCACAATGGCATCATCGACAATAATCCCCAAGGCCATAATCAACGCGAACAGACTGATCATGTTGATGCTGCCGCCCAGCAGATACATGATCATCAGCGTCGCCATAAAGGAAATCGGAATCCCAACCGCTACCCAGAAGGCGACCCGGCCGTTCATAAACAAATACAGGATCAGGATTACCAGAATCAAACCGCCCACACCGTTGTTCAACAACAGCATGATCCGCTCGTTCACCAGCGCCCATATTTCGTCATACACTTCAACTGAATGCCGCTCGGCAAGGTCGGCTCGGTTTCCGCCAGCCAGTCCTGCATGATTTTCGATGACTTCAACGTATCGCCGGATTCGGCGCGTTGCAGTTTCATCTCAATCGCCGGATGCCCCTCCACCATAATGATGGGCGCGTTCTTTTTCGGGCGACGTTCGATATTGGCGATGTCGCCCAACAGCACATTCTGGGTATCGGACACCACCAATGGCAACCGTTCGAAGTCCACTTCATTGCGCCCCTGTTTGATGGCCCGCAAATCGCGCACACTGTCGTCGTCCCCCACCGACCCGGCCGGAAAATCGCGACTCATGCCCGCCAACTGATTCGACACATCCTGCAACGTCAGACCGTAATTCTCCAACGCCTGTTGCGGCACTTCCACCGCCATTTCCTCTTCCGGCATGCCGACGTAATCGACCTTATCAATGCCTTGATCCAGCAACTGACGCTCAAACTGCCGTGCCAAGTGACGCAATTCTTTCAAATCGCCGTTATCGCTGATCAACAACAAACGCGCCACCATTTCATAACGAATCACCCGACTAATCATCGGGGTTTCGGAGTCCTGCGGCAGATTACGCAATTCATCGACCTTCTGCTTTACCTGATCGACCGCCTCGATCATATTGGTGCCTTCCTTGAACTTCAACGTAATCGACGAAATCCCCAGCGCCGAGGTGGACGTCATTTCATCCAAGTTGTCGATATTGCGAATGACGCGCTCGATCGGGTCGGTGATGGAGGTTTCCACATCCTCGGCATTCGCGCCCGGCCAAACCACCTTGACCGTGGCGTAATCGAGTTCGAAATTCGGAAAAAATTGCACATTGAGCTTCATCAGTGCCACCAAGCCCAACAGAATCATGACCATCATCATCAGATTGGGGGCCACTTTATGGCGGGCGAAAAGCCCGATGAAACCATGAGATTTAAACGACGTTTTTTCGGGATGATATCCCTCGTAATCTTGCGGGTGCTGGTCCGGACGAACAATGTGAGACATCTATTCCACCACCGATACTTTCAGGCCATTGATGGCATTCGGTAAATGCGTGGTGGCGACCTGAGCACCGTCCGGCAAATCGCCGCGCACCATCGCCCAAACCTGACCGTCCATCATGACTTCACCGACGTTTTGAATCGTCACGCTTTTCAACTGCCCGTCAACGACGATGTAGACACGGTCGGCACCATACAACGCAGAATAAGGCACCGCCATCACATTTGGCACCGGCTGACCGTACAGATTCACTTGCCACAAATCACCAGGCCTGGCGGTTTTGGCCGTGGGCGGTACCGCAAAGAAGGCATCCAACCCGCTTGGCGTCGCTTCCCCCGCCAAACGTTTCAACGGCAGTTTATAAGCATGACCATTGAGTTTCAGCTCCGCTGCCAACGTAACGCCGTCTTCGATGGCGTCGTAGACTTTATCCAACTGAAACCCCGAATCTTGGCCCGCAATTCCAGTGAATCCAAACCGTAGTAAGAGACCATTGCGGCATTGGCGGCCACTCGGTCGCCTTCCGCCACCGAGACTTTCGCTATCCGGCCATCGTAAGGCCCAATAACGTTGCCGCGCTCACGGTTGATTTCGGCCTGCGCCAAATTTGGCCTTGGCCTTTCCAAGCGCGCTTCCAACTGTGCCACTTTGGCTTTATTTTCTTCCACCGCCAATTGCGCCCCCCACAACCGTGTATTCCTGTCGCACCATCGCCTCTTTGGAAGCATCCAATGTCGATTTGGACACCAAATCTTTTTAATCAGTTGCCCGTTGCGCTTCACATCATCTTGTTTGATTTTCAAAACGCGCTTTTCCTTATCCAACCGCTTGCGATTCGCTTCATACAACAACCCCTGAATGCGCAATTCGGCTTCGGTATCCGCCACATCCGCCTTGGCAATTTGATACGGCAATTCAATATCGCTTGCGCCAACGCCACCAAGGGGTCACCTTTTTGAAACGCCTGCCCTTCTTTCACCGGCAAGCTGGCAACCACACCGGCCACCGGTGCCGCCGCCGTCACCAATGCATTGATTCCACGGTACCGTACAATGAAATCACCGGCGCCAGCGTCTCGGCCTGCACCGTCATCGCCGTCACCGGCCAGACTTTCTGCTGCACCTGCACCGGCGGTTGGGCCGGATTGGTCATTTTTAAAATCGCAAATAAGGCGATTGCGCCCAGCACAATCAATAACGGCATCAACCCTTTTCGCATTGTTTTCAGTTTCTGTAATACCGCCATGGGGTCCTCTTTCATCCTCGACATTCACGCCCACCACACAGGGCTTGCCGGATTTCTTAAGCAAACAAGAGTCCAGATTATAATGTATCCATTTTAAAATACGTAACCCATGCGACATCGTCTCAATAAAAAATACTAATCACTGGTCATTCAAAAAATCGCGACGCCAGGGCTTGCACCCACTCTATATATAAATAGAATTTATTAAGAGATTATTATTTTCAATAACCTTATTTTTTATAGGAGAGATAGGTATGAAAAAGTCAGTACTCAGCATTGCATTGCTCACGGGAGTGGCTTTGACCGCTCAAGCCAACCAGCCTAGCGAAGCCGAAGCTCGCGGCCTGGTCAAGGATTACATGAGCCAGTTGAAACCGGCCCTGATGAAAAGCATGAAAGAAGGCGGCCCGGTGAACTCGATTGACGTCTGCCACACCAAAGCGCCACAAATCGCACATGACCTAACTCAGAAAAGCGGCTGGAAAATCAACCGGGTCAGCTTGAAGCCACGTGCCGTGAACGCCAAACCGGACGCTTGGGAAAAACCGTTCTGGAACGTTTTGACGCTCAACTGGCCGAAGGCAAGCCAATCAAAGGCATGGAAGTTTCCCAAGTTATTATTATGAACGGTGAAAAACAATACCGTTACATGAAAGCCATCCCGACGGCGGCGGTCTGTTTGAACTGCCACGGCACGGACGTACAACCGGCCGTCAAAAAGCCATCAGCGAATACTATCCGGACGATCAAGCGGTCGGCTACTCAAAAGGCCAAATCCGCGGTGCTTTCAGCTTCACCAAAGCGCTGTAACCGGCATTGCAAAACCGGCCAGGCCTGGTCGGTTTTCACTTTCAACCCCGTTTTTACGATTTCGACTCCACTTCCCATTGATGATGCCCCGGCTTGTTTCGGAAGCTGACCGGCTCCTGATGAATCATCACATCTGCATTATCGAAATTGCGGCGTAGCTTTTCCGTCACCTCTTCGGCGATTTGATGCCCCATCCATAACGAAAGATGATCATCCAGCTCCAAATCCAACTGAATGAACACCGTCGGCCCGGAACGGAAAGTCCGTAAATCATTAAACCCGCGTACCTGCGGATGGCTCAACACAATATCGCGAATTTCGTCGCGCATGCTGTCCGGCAACTCGCGGTCCAACAACTGATTACCCGACGCCACCGCCAGCTTCACCGCTTGCCAACCGATCCAAAGCCCGATCAGCAACCCTAACGTCGCATCCACCCACAGCCAGGCCGACAGCAACAAGCCCACCATTACGGCGAAATTGGCCCCCAAATCGGACAGATAATGCAGCGAATCGGATTCAATGGCGGTGGAGTGGGTTTTGCGAATCACATAACGCTGGAACATCACCAGCGCCAACGTGAGCGCCATGGAAAACAACATCACCCAAACCCCCAAATCGGCCTCGCGCACCGCTTCCGGAAAAAACAACCGATCCAACGCATGCAACACCAGATACAAAGCCGAACCGGCAATGAACACACTTTGCGCCAGCGACGCCAAGGGTTCCGCCTTACCGTGCCCGAGCCGGTGTTCGTTGTCGGCCGGCATTTGTGCGACGTGCACCGCGAATAAAATCATCATCGAGGCCACCACATCCACGGCCGAATCCAGCATGGACGCCAAAACACCGACGGAACGGGTTTCCCACCAGGCAAACGCTTTTGTCACCAGCAATACCAACGCCACGAAAACCGACACATAGGTCGCGTAACGTGTGAGTCTCAATGCACTCAAGAAGTCATCCTCATACCGAAAAACCACAGCCTGGTGATTTTGAAACAATTCGAAATTCAACTTAAACAGTCAAAACGAACAATAAAAATGATTATCAATTCAGACAGGAATCAGCTTACCGCATCTTGCCCGGAAATAAAATCCTGAATTAAGTGGTGTCTTTCCGCATCAATCGCCCGGCCGATGTCGGCACCTTGCACACCAGTCGCGAGTATGGCTTGATTGTCGACCCGGTTGGCGGCCTGCGCCAACGCCAACCAAAATGGTTTCTGAGGATACGGTTTCTGCTCAAATCCCAAGCGTCCTTTGGCATCGGCTTCGCAAGCGGTCAACAGCTTTTCAAAGGTCGCCAAATCCTTCAGCGCTCCGCAAGCGGTCAACGCTTTCAGATACGTTTTCGGTTTCAGTGCCGGGCGACCGTCGCCGTCCAGCCCTTTATGAATCAAGCCGTGGAACTCGGTCACTTTTTCCGCAAATTGCTGCTGTTTTTTCGGCACACGATAACGTTCACAAAAGGCTTTTACCAACGGCACGCCCGCCTGCTCATGGCCGTGATGTTTCGGCCAAAACTCCGGCGGCGTCACGCCTTTGCCCAAATCGTGCAGCAAGGCACCGAGGCGCACGGACACATCATCCGACAGTTGAGCCGAGGCATCCAGCACCATCAAGGTATGAATCCACACATCGCCTTCCGGGTGATATTTTCCGGCTGGGTGACGCCGTGCAAGGCGTTTAATTCCGGGAACAAAACCGCTGCCGCATCGACACTGTCTAAGGTGTTGAAAAACACGCTCGGCGTATCGGTATTCAAGCTTTGACCACTTCTTGCCAGACCCGTTCCGGCGTCAAAGCCGACAATTCACCCGACGCCGACATACGTTGCATCAACTCCGCGGTTTCCGGCGCCAGAGTAAAACCAAAGGGTGCCAACTTGGCGGCAAACCGCGCCACACGCAACACCCGTAACGGATCTTCTTCAAAGGCATCCGACACATGGCGCAACACCTTATCCTCTAAATCTTTCTGCCCGCCATAAGGATCGATAATCGTCCCGTCTGAATCCTGCGCCATCGCATTAATGGTCAAATCACGGCGAATTAAATCTTCATCCAGCGTCACCGTCGGGTCGTACGACATCTCAAAACCGTGATACCCCTGCCCGACTTTGCGCTCCATACGGGCCAAAGCATATTCTTCTTTGGTTTTGGGATGCAGAAACACCGGAAAATCCTTGCCGACCTGATCGAAACCTTGTGCCAGCATAGCCGACGGCGTCGCGCCCACCACCACCCAATCGTGGTCATAGACCGGAATACCGAGTAACGCATCTCGCACTGCCCCGCCGACTAGATAGGTTTCCATAGTGTCCTCATAACTTCGATTCATGCGCACATCATAAAACAAAAAAGCCGTCGAATGACGGCTTTTCTTGAAAGGGTTCAGAACCGGATTACACCAATTCGTCGGCGTCTCGACCGGCTTCCTGACGATAAAAGTGATAACGCTCGCGCAAGTTGCTCGGCGCGATATAAGGCGCCAGCGTATGGTCGACACTGGTCGGCATGAAGCCGAAACGCGTTTCAAAATCGTTTTCCGACGTTAAATCCGACTGCATCAGCTGCAACTGCACCTTGGACACGGAACGGAAAGGCGCCAAAGGCCCTAAGGTGCTCATAAAACGCGCATTCAAGGAACACATCGGCAAAACAATGGCATCTTCTTTCATCATCATGTCTCGCACCAGACCCGCCAAATCTTTCAGGGTCATGCGCTCTTCACCGACCAATTCGATTTTCGCACCGAACGCGGCTTTATCATCAATACACATGACCAACGCCTTGGCAAAATCCTTGACCGATAGCGGCTGCACCGCACGCCCGGCATTGGCGACCGGCAACACCGGCAACCATTCCAATTGCGCCTTGAAGCGGCTGGTAACTTCATCACCGTCGCCCAGCAATAGACCGGCACGCAAGATGGTCACTTTCGCCGATGCGATCGTATGCATAATCGCATCCGCTTCACCCAGCTTATACAACCAGTCATGACGGGCATTCCCTGCATCGGCGCCGATTTGGGAAAGCGACAGCACACGCTTCACGCCAGCGGACTCAACCGCTTTTTTGATTTGCTGATTGACCTGAACCAATTCCTTGTCGACCACGGCCTCGGTCTTAGCGGTCATGTCTGCGGTCAGATTGACCACAATATCCGCCCCTTTCAGAATGGCTTTTAAACCATCGGTCTGTAGCAAACTGTCCAGTTGCACCAAACGGGTCTTTGGAAAAAGCAAAAACTCACGGAAACGCTCCGGACGTCGAACCACGACGGAAATCTCATAGCCGTTTTTGATAATTCGTTCACAACGGAACGCCCGACAAAACCGGTTCCGCCCAGTACAACTACTTTATTGCCCGTCATAACCTTTCCCATTTTTAAATTGATCGGAAGTGAAAACAGCCGGTAAGAATAAAGAAATTCCCCCTTGAGGTCAAGAATTTAACAACGGAACCTCTGATTGAGTCCGTTTGAAATTCTGCGTGACTTAAAGCCCGCTTATTCTAGGCGTGGCTCGCCGAACCTAGTCATTCTAAGGTCAAGAGGCACAACCACGAAGAAGAGGGCTTCAAGCCTCGCCCGAAGGGGCTTAGCCAAATTTCCGACTTCTACGTTATCATTTTTCGAGGTATCCAGATGGCACTTCAAAATAATGCCTTGAAGACGAAAAGTTGGCGTTGCCAGAATCCAAACGGGCTCAACCAGAGGCTCCCTGAGAATCCAGCTCGCTTTAAAAGAAGATTTTGTTAAAATAGCGCGATTTTACAGTCACCCGTTTTCAATAAAGGACATGCCGATGTCATTAACCTTATCCGCTTTCAAAAGCCCGAAAAAAGAAGAACTTTATCTGTTCGTCCCCAAAGAAGACGGACTGGAAAAACTGCCGAACGAATTGCTGGTAATGTTTGGCGAACCCACCCATGTTATCGATTTTGAACTGACCGCCGAGCGTAAAATGGCTCGGGTGGATGCGGAAGAAGTGCGCCTGTCGATCGAAAGCAAAGGCTATTTCATGCAGATGCCACCGTCCGAAGTGGAAAAGATGGGTGACATGCCCGCGCCGCCGGAGCATCTCGACAATATTTTTTAAACCGGTTCACGACAACCAACACCGCAATTCCCGACCATCCGTTTAAATACCCGATTGTTTCAGTCGGGTATTGATAATTCCGGTTTTCTCGTTAAAATAGACCGACACAACCTATTCGGTTTCTCTCGCGACATTTCTTCGCAGGGCGAACCGACATCACGTACGAATTTCAAACCGTTTCAACGATTAAACTTAAAGGAATGCAAATATGGCTTTCACTCTTCCAGATTTACCTTATGATTACGACGCTTTGGAAGTTTCCATCGATGCCCGTACCATGGAAATCCACCACACCAAACACCACAACACTTACATCACCAACCTGAACAACGCCATCGCCGGCACCGAAAACGAAGACAAGTCATTGGACGAATTGATCGCCAATGCCGGTTCGATTTCACCTGCGGTTCGTAACAACGGTGGTGGTCACTGGAACCACTCTTTCTTCTGGGAAGTAATGACCGGCGACAGCATGGGGGCGCCAAACGGCGCTTTGGCCGACGACATCAACGCCACTTTCGGCAGCTTGGACGCCATGAAAGAAAAATTCAACACCGCCGGTGCTACGCGCTTCGGCTCCGGTTGGGCTTGGTTGACGGTGTCTGCCGACGGCAAATTGGAAATCTCTTCCACACCAAACCAAGACAACCCGTTGATGGACGTTGCCGAAGTCAAAGGTACGCCAATCCTAGGTTTGGACGTTTGGGAACACGCTTACTACCTGCGTTACCAAAACCTGCGTCCGGCTTACATGCAAGCTTGGTGGGATGTGGTGAACTGGAATAAAGTTTCCGAGTTGTACACCGCCGCAAAAGCGTAATTCGACTCGCACTTCTAAAAAGCCCCGCAACGCGGGGCTTTTTATTCTCTGCCACACACGTCATTGCACCTTTCTTCTACCCAAAACACACCACCTCATCACTCTCATAAGCTAAACGTTTTTTCTTTAATTCGACCAACCCTTCTCGCCAGCCTGTCATAAAACTTAACATTACTTTTATTGTCTTCCTAATTTTTGGGAATATAATTCCAAATTATGAATGCAACAATACAACAAGCTTTGGTTAAAAGCGCCTCAAAAATTTTAAGACCTCTGGTTCGCATCATGCTCCGGAACGGGGTTTCTTGTGGTAGCTTTGAAGAAATCGTACGCAAAGCCTATGTGGACGAAGGCTTTAAACTTTCGAAAGAGACCCATAACAAAGCCACCGTATCCTCGGTTTCTGCAATCACAGGGCTGTCTCGTAAAGAGGTCAAACGGCTCAATGAACTCGAAGCCATCAACTACTCCGAAAACAATCAAAAATACAATCGCGCGATTCGGGTGTTAAGCGGATGGACCAATGACAAAGAATTTTTGTCTTCTTGTAATACCCCGCTTCCTTTGAGCATCGATGGAGATGGACACTCGTTCAACAGATTAGTTAAAAAATACAGTGGCGATATTACCCCTAAAGCCATGTATCAACTGTTGATGGATGCCGAATGCATAAAACAAACGGGCGATACCATTCACTTAATCAACCCGGCTTACGTGCCCGGCAGCGATTCGCCACAGATGATTGGCATTCTGGGCACCGATACGCAAGAGTTGATTGAAACAATCAATCACAACCTATCCTCTAAACACAATAACAAACGATTCCAACGAAAGGTTTCGAGTGCCGCTCTGGACAGTGAAGCCCTTCCACAATTTGAACAGTTGGCAAATGAAAAATCTCAAGCACTGCTTGAAGAGCTTGATCATTGGTTATCCCAACACGAAGCAAAACATGACGAAGACAGTCAATATGTCAGTCTTGGTATTTATTTTATCAAAAAGATTCGAATGGAGAACTCCCATGAAAAAAAGATTAATGCTCGCCACACTTCCAACCGCCTTGGCATTGGCTCTTTACGGCTGTGGTGGTGGCAGCTCATCGGACAGCAGTTCGACCACTGCGGGCATCGGCGGAACCGGTTACGTTTCCTCCGGCACCATCACCGGGTTCGGAAGTGTCTTTGTCAATGGGGTCGAATTTGAAACGGATTCGTCCAGTTTTGACATTGAAGGCGTCTCTGGAACCCAGGGCGATTTAGCAATTGGTATGGTCGTCAAAGTCAACGGCACCATCAATGAAGACGGCATTACCGGCACCGCTTCCAGCATCAGCTACGACGATGACATTCAAGGACCTATTTCAGGCTTAACCTCTTTGTCGCCCGACCAAAAATCCTTTACGGTACTGGGCACAACCGTCATTGCCGATATCAACACAACCTCTTATGACGGCACCAACTTTGATTTCTCTACGCTCACAGATGGAAACAATGTCGAAGTCAGCGGCTTCTACGATGCCACCAACCAATTAATGGCCACACGCATTGAACTCAAAGATGTGACCTTTGACAGCACCAGTGAAATTGAACTGAAAGGCACCATTGCTGACTTAACTAGCACAAGCTTTACGCTTAACACGATTAACGTTGATACCTCTCAACTGAAGGAAATCAGCGACCTGCCAAATGGATTAGAAGAAGGCGCCTATGTCGAAGTCAAGGGAACTTATGATTCCGACACAAATACCATTACGGCTGAGAAAGTGGAAGGAAAAGACGACAGCATTGAAGATACTGATGAATTTGAAGTGGAAGGCTATGTGTCAGGCTATGCAAGTCTCGCCGACTTTAAAGTGAATCAAATTCCAGTGGACGCCAGCAACGCTGAACTGTCGCCTCCAGGCTTAACTTTGGAAGACAATATGCAAGTCGAAGCCGAAGGCCAAATTGTCGACGGCACCTTAATCGCCACTGAGCTGAAACTTCGCAGCGGTGAAATCAAAATCAAAGCAACCGTCAGCTCAGTAATTGATGACGGAGTAGCTGGTGACGAAGACAATTATAGATTTACTGTCGAACCCGTGGCGGGACAACCAATTACGATTGAAGTGGGTACCGAAACGGAAATGGAAAACGATGTACTGGATACCGACAGTTTCTCTGTAAATGATTTAAACCTAGATGACTATGTTGAAATTGAAGGCTATGACAATGGCGACGGCAGTGTGTTCGCGACGGAAGTCAAAGTCAAAGAAACCAGCGAAGAAGCCCCCGAAATCGTCGTGCAAGGTGTGATTGATGCCGGCACAACAGTCAATGACACCATTACGGTCTTGGGGGTAACCTTTTCCATTATCTCTTCAACGGTCATTAAAGATGACAACGACAACCCGGTTAACAAGGCAGATCTTGTCCCAGGGCAAAGCATTGTCGAAATAAAAGACACTAATGCCGATGCACAGCCAACACCATCGAAGTGGAATCCATTGAGGAGGAATCGCTTTAAAACATTTTTCACGACGAGTAATCTAATTAAAAAAGCCGCTTTAATGCGGCTTTTTTATCTTTTAAAACATCGACAAGATCGGCTTTAGCATAGGCTATCTTATACAACAACACTCCAATCAAACTCACCAGGCCTGGTGGGTTTTCACTATCGGCATTCAAGCGTCATTCAATCGATACGGCAAGGCTCTTTCAAAACCACCGTCATATTTTCGTCCGACGGAATCGTCATCGGGGAACCGGCCGCTTGCCAGCCGTCCATGCCACCAACCAGGTTGGTCACATTCTTAAAGCCCATTTCGGATAAGGTTTGAGTCGCCAATGCCGCGCGCCCGCCGGATTTACACACCACCAACCAAGCGTCGTCACGGTGGTCGCGCAGTGCCGGATTCGCGCCCGGGTAATTCAAATCCGCCGCCGGTTCCAAAACGCCTCTCGCACATTAATCGCGCCGTTAATCGCGCCCGCCAGGTATTCGCCCGGTTCGCGTACGTCCAGAACCTTCACACCTTTTTCAACCAACGCACGGCCGTCTTCCTGAGACACTTCTTGAATCACTTGCTTGGCCGCTTCGATATAATCCATCAAACTTTTCAATTGTTTTCTCCCAATGGTTCTTTAAGATTTAATTTTCTATAATTGTTCACAGGCCCCATTTTAACTTGCATCCGACAAAAATAAGGAAATATTATGGTCAGTTTAACCACACCAGTGTGCGATTTCGGACAACCGGCAATTGATTTCAACCTGCCCGGCGTGGACGGTCAGAACTGGACGCTGGAAAAAGCCAAAGGGCCGAACGGCCTGTTGGTGATGTTCATCTGCAACCACTGCCCTTATGTCAAAGCCATCCAGACGCGCTTGGCGAATGACGCCCGCATTCTGCGTGACGACTACGGCCTCAACAGCATCGCCATTATGTCGAACGACCCGACGGAATACGCTGAGGATTCTTTCGACAATATGAAACGCATCGCCGAAACATTCGATTTTCCGTTCCCGTATGTCATGGACGAAACGCAGGAAGTGGCCAAAGCCTATGGCGCGGTCTGCACCCCGGACTTTTTCGGTTACAACGCCGATCTGGGCTTACAGTACCGCGGTCGCCTGGATGCCTCGCGCAAGGAAACCGCGCCGGAAGACGTTAAGCGCGACCTGTTGGACGCGATGATTCAAGTCGCCGAAACCGGACAAGGCCCCGCCGAACAAATTCCCAGCATGGGCTGCTCGATCAAGTGGAAAGATTGATTTTCCGTTGATTCGGAAGCGTCAAATATGTATCAAGAACAGCTACCACCGTTCGCCTTATCTCAAGTAGTGGATTGCTTCTGGCAAGCGGAAATGCACACTCAGGCCCAGTTGATTGTGCCGGATGGTTGCCAAGACTGGGTTTTTGAACGTACGGAACACACGACCGACGCCTTTCTCATCGGCAGCATGACCGAGGCTCAAAGTGTTCGAGTGATTGGAAGCAAAACCTTCTTCGGCGTCCGCTTCCGTCCCGGTGCTTTGAGTTTATTGACAGCCATGCCCATGCAGCCGCTCACCAACCAGCGTTGCGACTTAAATGAACTGTTCCCATTTTCGAATTCTCTTAAAGCACAGCTTTCCACTCCGGAACTTGACTTACCCGCCTTTGCAGAGCGGCTTTCCACCGCGCTGTTAAACAGCACTTCTCGTTTAACCTCGGACAACCATCGTCGGCTGACCTATTTCGCCCAAGCCGCCGAAGGCAATATTCAACAGCTCGCTGACCATCTCCACATTTCGAGACGCCACTTCCACCGCCTGTTCACACATGCTTTCGGTTACTCACCACGCTTTTATGGCAAGGTGCAACGCTTCAATCGTTTGAATGAACGTTTACAACAGGGAGATGCTTTACTTGAAGCAACGCTGGAAGCCGGTTATTACGATCAAGCTCACATGAATCGAGACGTCAAGCAGCTGACCGGACTCACACCAAGAGATTGGTTAAACCAGACGTGAAATGATGACATGTCCCAAACGTACAATCCTTTCTTTTCGGGATGGCGTACACTCCATTTGAACTCAGCACAGGAGAGACACATGAAATTAAGCTATAGCATTTTGTACGTCGAAGACGTCAAACGGTCGATGGATTTTTATCAAAAAGCTTTCGGTATCGAACCGCGCTTTTACACGAAGGCGGCGATTATGCCGAAATGGAAACCGGAGATACTACACTGGCTTTTGCGCCCATGAGCTTGCCGAACAAATTATCAGACAACCTTATCAGCACGCTCACCCAAACCAGCCCATTGCCAGTCAGATTACTCTGGAACCGGATTCGGTCAAATCCGCTTTCGAGGCGGCGGTGGCCGCAGGTGCCACCATTCGTGCCGAACCGGAGGTCAAGCCGTGGAATTTCGAAGTCGCCATTCTGCAAGACCCGGACGGCCACTTGATTGAACTGGCCAAAGAACTTGCAAAGGGTTAAAAATACCTGAATCCAGGTTCCAACCGGAACGCAATTCGAGCCTGTCAAATGCCTTCGAGTGCCAACAGCCGTTTTTCAACGGCAACCCCGAGCTGAAACCGGTCAGGGAGCCATCGGCGCCGATGACGCGGTGGCACGGCACAATCACCGGAATCGGGTTTTTGCCGTTGGCACCACCGACGGCTCGAACCGCTTTCGGGTTACCGATGGCAGCCGCGATGTCTTGATAAGAGCGTACTTCACCGAACGGAATCTCCGACAGGGCCTGCCAAACCCGCTTCTGAAAATCGGTTCCCTGCGGATTGAGCCGAACATCGAATCGTTGCAGTTTGCCTTCGGCATAAGCCTGTAATTGCTGCACCGCATCCGCTAGCCATTCATGCTTTCGCGCCAATCTTCCAGTGGTGCAAACGGGGTTTCGTCCGCTTTCAAATGCAATTCTCGAATGCCTTGCGAATCACCAATCAAACGCATCCGTCCCACCGCGGTATCAAACGTAATATAGTTCATGTTCATCTCTCCAAATAAAGAGGCTTTTACAGAATAAACTCTACCACGAATGAAAAACATTCTTTTACATTTGAGGTTCGTATAATAAATTCGACTGGCTTTTGGCGACAACGAGAAAAGGACCCATCGTGACCTCACATCACAATGACATCGAACCCAAACTGGCCGCTTTAAAAGCCCGGCTGGAAGTTATGCGCCGATTTCAGAAGCGACCTGGCAGCGGTTGCGAGCGCTCTGCACGACACGAACGCTCGCCAAAGGCGAAACCCTCTATGCCACCGGCGAACGCCCGACTTCTTTTGCTTTCGTCTACAGAGGACTCTTTCGGGTCTATGCACTTGATACCGACGGCCGGGAATACAACAAAAACTTTTTCGACGAAGGCATGTTCCCCGGTTCTATGGCGGCGTTACTGACCGAGACGCCGTCTCAATTCGCCTTCGAACGCTCGCCAAAGGCGAAACCCTCTATGCCACCGGCGAACGCCCGACTTCTTTTGCTTTCGTCTACAGAGGACTCTTTCGGGTCTATGCACTTGAT
>LZQR01000196.1_pt1 | contig 16657 bp, 22 predicted proteins | sample 768601 | NCBI WGS metagenome assembly LZQR01 (sample SAMN05207299, study PRJNA324521) | oil field metagenome | isolation source: sample BH-FW-24 from oil reservoir | place: India: Bombay High | collected 2015-12-04
TGCCGATGAGGTGTATTACATACCAGAGGGCACACCTCTGAACGTGCAAATGTTGAAGTTTCAACGCAACAAACAGCGTATCGGCTTAATTGTCGATGAGTATGGCGACATTAACGGCCTAGTGACGTTGGAAGATATCTTGGAAGAGATCGTTGGCGAATTTACCACTTCTATCGCACCAAGTTTATCGGAAGAAATTACTCCGCAAGGTGATGGCAGCTTCTTGATTGAAGGCAGCGCAACATTCGTGATATCAACAAAGGCTTGAAGTGGAAACTACCAACCGACGGCCCACGAACTTTGAATGGTCTGATTCTGGAGCATTTAGAAGATATTCCAGAGAGCCACTTAAGCGTCCAAGTCGCTGGGCATCCAATGGAAATTGTCGATATTGAAGAGAACCGAATCAAGCTGGTGAAGGTGTACCCAAAGCTGAAAAAGAGCAGTTAAGTACACCACTTCCAATATTCCAATCAACAAAAAAGAGCCTGACATTGTCAGGCTCTTTTGTTTTCAGTTGTCGAAACTAAAAGCTAAGTTAGTCGATGCGTAGCTCTCTCAGCATTGACTCTGGCAGTGCCAATTCATCATTCTTATTCACCGCCACACCCACTTCTAGAATGTTCTTCGCGATTTGCTTCGCTTCATCCAGAGAGTGCATCGCTGCTGTACCACATTGGTATTCGTTCAACTCAGGGATCTTGTTTTGGTTTTCTACTTTTAGTACGTCTTCCATCGCGGCAATCCAAGCGTCAGCCACTTGCTGCTCTGAAGGCGTACCAATCAAGCTCATGTAGAAACCAGTACGGCACCCCATTGGTGAGATATCAATGATCTCAACGCTATCACCATTTAGGTGATTACGCATAAAGCCTGCGTACAAGTGCTCTAATGTATGAATTCCTTTCTCAGAAAGGATGTCTTTGTTTGGAGCAGTGAAACGTAGGTCGAATACCGTGATGGTGTCTCCTTTTGGAGTTTGCATCGTTTTAGCCACACGAACCGCTGGTGCATTCATACGCGTGTGGTCTACGGTAAAGCTGTCTAATAAAGGCATTACATCTCTCCTAATTGTAATCACCAACACTCTCAAGTATTGGTCGTTATTTTTGTTCATTCCCTCACCTAAAAGTCAATTAGATGAGCTAAAAGAACCAGCCGCTGTTGTCTTCTAATTCCTGACGACATTGTTTCAGCTGCCAGCCATATGTCTTTGCGGTTTGCTCTACGCGTCTTGCAACCTTAATCAAGCTTGGTTTGCTGTTATAAGTTCCACGTTTGTAACCGCCACGCCCCTCGTGATAGGCAAGGTACTGGTTGTAAGGATCCCACAACGAGATGCCCAATTGGCGACGAGTTTCATGGGTATACCAACCGACAAACATCATGGAGTCGTCAAAGTTAGTACGTGAACCGCCTTGTCCCGTTGCATCTTGGAAATCATCCCAAGCAGGATCTTGAGCCTGAGCATAGCCGTATGCGCTGCTTACACGCCCCCATGGAATAAAGCCAAGAATGTAATCTTTTGGTGGTCGAGCGTCGTGGCGAAAGCTACTTTCTTGCTTAATGATCGCCATGGCCACGTTTGATTGGCGTGCCCCACTCTTCTTCCATATCTTTGGCATCTTCATACCAACCAGATTTTTCTCGGAATATTTCACATAGGTTTGTCTTGTTGCTTTGGGGGCGCAGTCGCACAACCGGCTAACATCACACTCCCAAGCACAGACACGACTAACGGCTTAATGTCCAATCCCTGTCCTTACTACTGATTATTGTTTTAGATAAGCAAAGTAATCTTCTAAGAAATCATCGAAAGATAACGTATCACTTTGCTCTGCTTGTTTTGCTTCTCTAGCGATGTCGCAACTTCCGTTTCCATTGCGTCAGCTGAATATTGCTCATAGCTGTGTGCTAGGTTTTCTTCACGGAACTTCATGCCAAGCGCACAACCCACTTTACCTAAACCGCCGTGCTCTTTTGTCAGTTCAAGCAGTTGGCCAGAAATAGTCAGCTCTGGTTCATCAATCCAAGATTCTAGTTTGTCGCAAACCGCTTGGTACGCATTACCACCAGCCGCACTATCCATTTCAACCGCAATCTGGCGAAGATCAGCGAACACTCTGTGTGCCCAATCTTGCAGAGATAAACGCTCGCCTTGGCAACCGATTTGCAGCATCAAGCCTTTCTCACGACCAGAGACAATCACCTTGTTCCAGTTGTCACGCCAGCATTCAAGCTCACAGTTGTCCATTGGGTCTGAGTCAGAAAGCGCTGCCCACGTTAGGAATAAATCAAGGAAGCGAACTTGCTCTTCACTCACGCCAACGGCACTGAATGGGTTCACGTCTAACGAGCGAACTTCAATGTATTCCACACCGCCACGTTGCAAGGCTTCAGAAGGCTTTTCACCGCTCTTCGTTACGCGCTTCGGACGAATTGGGGCGTAGAGTTCATTCTCAATTTGCAGAATGTTTGAGTTCAGCTGACGGTACTCACCATCCACTTTCACGCCAATCTCTGCAAACTCTTCAGATGGACGTCGAATCGCGTCACTTAAACCATCAAGATACTGGTCGATAGAATTAAAGCCAATCTTAAGCACGCTTTGAGCGCTGTTGGTGTAACCGAGATCACTTAGACGCAGAGAGGTCGCTTTTGGTAGGAATAAAGTCCCGCCAATTTTTTCAATGGTAGATCGGTTTCACGACCTTGAATGAACGAGCCACACAGTGCCGGTGACGCACCAAAGAAGTACGGGATCATCCAGCCAAAGCGGTAGTAGTTACGAATCAGCGCAAAGTACGCGTCTGATTTCGTGTCTTGGCGTGCTTCTTCATCTTGCTCACCATGCAAGGCGTCCCAAAATGACTCAGGGAAAGAGAAATTAAAATGCACGCCCGAGATAATTTGCATCAAGCTACCGTAACGGCGTTTTAGGCCTTCACGGTAAAGCGTTTTCATTTTTGCTGAGTTTGATGAGCCATACTGAGCGAGCTGAATATCATCCTCGCTACCCACGTAACATGGCATTGAAAGTGGCCACATTTTCTCTTCACCCATTTTGGTTTGAGTGAAGTGATGAATGTCTTTCAACTGCCCCATTAATTCAGGGATCTCGTGTGATACTGGCGTAATAAATTCCAGTAGGGACTCAGAAAAGTCGGTCGTGATCCATTTGTTTGTGAACGCTGAGCCCAAACCCTCTGGGTGAGGTGTTGTAGCTAGGTGTCCATCCTGACGATAGCGCAAAGTTTCTCGCTCAACACCGCGTCCAAACTGCTTAAATACTTCTGGGTTTGATGCAACTTGTTTTAGTCGCGCAGCAAAATCAGTCAAAATGAGGTTCGCTTATATTGGGAGCAGGACACTCGCCAAGCGTGGCAAGTGAAAGCTAAGTTATTGATATATAATCCATCTAGATAAATAACCCATCAAAAAGTCATTTATCTAGTTAGAAACGAATAGCGGAGAGTCTCCTCTCCGCTATTAAATGTGTACTCTATCGAATGATTTCAAGCTCTTCCACGTCTTTCCCTAACTTTTCTAGTTGAGGGCGAAGGGATTTCGCATCCCCGACAACGACTATCTGATAGTCATTCGGGTCGAACCATTTTCAGCTAGAGCGTTGAGCGTCTGCTTATCGACAGTCTCAACAATAGCGTTGCGTTGCTGTAAGTAATCTTTATCTAGGTTGTATTTCAAAATATCACTGATGAGTTTGCCTTTCTGTGTTGGCGTCTCGTATTTCAGTGCATCTTTTTGACCGACCGCTTGGCGCATAAATTTCAATTCATCGTCAGTCATGCCTGATTGTGAGAACTCGTTCAACTCATTCTCCATCTCGATGATAGACGCAACCGTCGAATCTGCACGCACTTGCGCTGTAAAGACAACAGAACCTGTTTCTACGTTGCCGGAGAAATAACCATAGGCACCATAAGTGTAGCCTTTGTCTTCGCGAAGGTTTTGGTTGATACGGCTATTAAAGTTACCCGCTAAGTTAAAGTTTGCCAGCTGCCCCAAGTAGAAATCACCCGTAGCATCGTAAGGCATACCTTGACGAACCATCATGACGACACTCTGTGGTGCGCCTGGCTTATCAACCAAATGTACTTTTTGCGAACCCAATGGCGCGATAGCTTGTGGCGCATACAATGGTGCTGCTTCGTCTTCCCAGTTCGCCCAGAAAGACAACTGCTTCTCTACATCCGCTTTATTGATGTCACCAACCGCAATGATCTGGGCACTTTGTGGCGTGTAGTGCTTCGAATAGAAGTCACGTACATCATCCAGCGTCAGAGCCTTCAATCCTGCTTTGGTGCCATCTTTCGGGCGCGCAAAGATAGAATCGCCATACAGCACTTGGCGACTTGCCTGCGATGCCATCCAGCTTGGTTTTTGATGTTCATACACCAAACCTTCTAGTGCTTGAGCTTTTACGCGGTCGAAGTCTTCTTGCTTAAATGCTGGCGATAGCAACATTTCTTCGACGATCTTTAGCGTTGGCGCTAGGTTTTTCTCCAGAGAAGAAACGCTGATGTCTGTGGTGTATCCCGTCGCATCAACAGCAATCACACTGCCTAACTTGTCCAGCTCTGCTTGAATTTCTTCAGCTGAATGTTTTGTCGTGCCTTCTTGCAGCATCGCCGCGGTCAACTGAGCAAGACCCTCTTTACCTTTCTCAACGAATCGTGTCCCTGCTGGCAAGCTAAACTGCATGGTCACGGTTGGTGTCTCGCTGCTCATGGTCCCCAGTAACTCAGAGCCATTCTTGAAGTGGATGTCGTACAACTTCGGCATGGTTGCTTCTACTGGCGCACCTGCAGGCGGCTGCACAGAACGATCGAAGTTATCCGTCGCTCGACGGTACGCCAATTGGTCATCAGTAATCTTTTCGTACTCTGGCAAAGTACGCTTTGGTGTCACAAACGTCGCAGGTTTTACCGCAAGTTCGGTCTTACCACGTGGCACAACGCTCAGCGTTACCTTGTTCTTACCTTGAATGAAATCACTGTATGCTTTCTCTACGGATTCAGGCGTCACCGCACGAAGCTGTTCAAGTTGCTCTTCAATCAGATCCGGTTACCAAAGAATGTTTGATTCGACGCCAGTTGCGTTACCTTACCTTCACACTTCTAGAGCAAAATCGCATCAGCTTCCGTTTGCCTTTCTAATTGTTCAGACGATCTTTGGTTACGCCGTCTTTGGCAAACTTATCCAGCGATGCCATCAACTCATCATACAACTTAGTAAGATCGCCTTTGTCGCCAGAGTCTCCCATCGCGTAGACATAGAAGTTACACGATAGCTCAGCACAATCATGGAACGATCCTGCATCGACTGCTTTCTGGGTTTTAACTAAGTCTTGATAAAGCACACTGTTAGTGCCACTACCTAGTACACTTGATAGCGTATCTAGCGACGCTTGATTTGCTTCACCGTTGTAGGTTGTCGGCCATGCCACCATGACCATAGGTTGCTGAATACGGTCTTCTAAGGTGATGAATTTGCTTTCTGCTAGTTTCGCAGGCTGCTTAGGTGCATTTTCCACTTCAGGACCACGAGGGATAGAGCCGAAGTATTTATTCACCCACGCTAGCGTCTGTTCAACATCGATATCGCCACCAATGGTCAATACCGCGTTGTTTGGACCATACCAACGTAGGAAGAAAGCTTTCAGATCGTTCACATCAACGCGATCAAGATCTTCAACATAACCGATCGTCTGCCATGAATATGGGTGACCTTCAGGGTAAAGCGCTTCAGCCATACGCTCCCACATCAAGCCATACGGACGGTTATCGTAACGTTGGGCACGTTCGTTCTTCACAGTAGAACGTTGGATCTCAAACTTACGCTGCGATACCGCATCCAACAGGAAGCCCATACGATCCGACTCTAACCACAGCATTTTCTCTAGCTGGTTAGCTGGTACGGTTTCGAAGTAGTTAGTGCGGTCACGGTTAGTGGTGCCGTTTAGTGTGCCACCCGCTTCCGTAATAATTTGAAGTGCTCTTGATCCCCACATTCTCAGAGCCTTGGAACATCATGTGCTCAAAGAAATGAGCAAAACCTGACTTACCAATTTCTTCACGCGCTGAACCTACGTGGTAAGTCACATCAACGTGAACCAATGGATCTGAGTCTTCTGGTGCCAGAATCACCGTAAGGCCGTTATCGAGTTGATATTTCTGGTATGGGATTTTCACTTTGCCTTCTTCCGCTTTCGATGACTCGACGAAAGTAACTCCATCAGGCAGTGATGATACAGGGGAGTTTGATGCACAGCCCGTGATCACTAATAGTGAGCACGCGCTTACCCAAAACATTCTCATGCGCTTTCCTTAAAATAAACCGTGATAGATGCGGCCAACAAGCTATACCTTGCGGCTTTGCCTAAAAATATAAGAACCAAACACGGCAGAAATTTCATCCTTAACCATCCTGCCGCTAAACATAGCGGGTCACCAATCACTGGTAACCAGCTAAAAAACAATCCCCAATACCCATATTTAGATAACCACTTCAATGCGGTATGAGCGTGCTTCTCATCTTGGGTTTTATTTGGAATCCACAACCCAAGCCAATAGTTAGTAAGACCGCCAAGGGTATTACCAATGGTGGCAACAATAATGATGGAAGAAACTGAGTATTGGTTTAACGATAAGGTGGCAATCAATCCAGCCTCAGAGCCACCAGGTAATAAAGTGGCGCTGAGAAAGCCTGTCATGAACAACACCCATAATGCGGAGTCAGAAAACCAGAGTGCTAAGTTTTCAAAGGCAGCATTAAATGCCTCTAACATGTCATATCAAGCAAGACCTTGCCTCGCGTCCGTCCGGATTCAACTTGTTTGTGTGCTTCCACAACCTCATTCATCGGATAGACGTGTTGTATTTCAGTTTTCAGCAATCCAACCCCAACCATGTAAAGTAGGGTATCTAATTGCTCACGTTCAGGCTCGACTAACATACCGCTGGCTTCAAAACCCAATAGTTTAGCTTTTCACAAATCAGCTCTGCGGTAATGGTAGGCACCGTAATGACACGAGCGTTATCAGTCAGACATTTGAGGGCATCTAAAGCAGCATCGCCACCAACAAGATCAATCAAAACATCCACATCTTCAACACGTTCTGACACTTGGGCAAATTGATAGTTCACTGCGTGAGCGCCAAGTGTGGCGAGGTAGTCTAATTCGTTCACTACAAGTGGTAAACACTTCTGCTTTCGTCGCTACTGCAATTTGTACCGCTATATGACCAACACCACCCGCACCAGCAAGAATTAAAACGCGGTCACCTTCCGTCACATTGGCTTTGCTTAAGGCTTGAGCCGCCGTTTGCCCAGCTAAGGGTAGCGCCGCTGCTGCTTCTAATGTCACGGTATTCGGTACATGACTCAGCTCCGATTCGGGAACACAAACATACTGACTATAGCCACCACCTCGAACTGGGAAGCCAATAAACCCGGCCACCTCATCACCTTCATTAAAGCGCGATGTCCCTCTCCACATGACTCGACTTTGCCAGAGATGTCATAACCGGGAACCCAAGGTAAGTTATCTTTGTTTGCGCGGCAGCCCAGCCGAGTCCTGCTCGTGTTTTGCATCAATAGGATTGACGCCTGAATAAGCCACTTTAACGAGGATTTCCCCTGCTTGAGGCGTCGGCGTTGACGCAGTTTGAATTGCAAGAACTTCCGCATTGCCGAACTCGGTAATCGCTATCTGTTTGTGTTCCATAACCCATTCCCTGACAGAAAACAAAAAGGGATGCGAAAAGCATCCCTTTGACTATAAACCATTTTGTTTGCCGAAGTTAATTGCCAATTTGTAAATTGGTGGATAATTCTCTGTCATTGATTATCAACCAATTTACTCAGGATTACTGACTACCCTACGAGTGCCAGCAAGATACCTGCCGCCACGGCCGAACCTAGTACGCCGGCTACGTTTGGTCCCATTGCGTGCATCAGTAGGAAGTTTTGCGGGTTCGCTTCTAGGCCAACCTGTTCACAACACGTGCCGCCATTGGTACCGCAGAAACCCCTGCCGCACCGATAAGTGGTTGATGTCTTCTTTCGAGAACTTGTTCAGGAGCTTCGCCATCAGAACACCTGCACCAGTACCGATACTGAAAGCTACTGCACCTAATCCTAAGATACCTAGCGTTTCTATATTCAAGAACTGTTCGGCTTGTAGCTTAGAGCCAACACCAAGACCCAAGAAGATGGTCACGATGTTGATCAGCTCGTTTTGCGCCGTTTTAGATAAGCGATCCACGACGCCCGCTTCACGCATCAAGTTACCCAAACAGAACATACCAACCAAAGGCGTTGCCGAAGGTAAGAACAGAATCGTCATTAGTAGTACAGCAAGTGGGAACAATACTTCTCCCATTTGCCTACGTGACGAAGCTGAGCCATCTTGATTTGACGCTCTTCTTTGGTTGTTAGAGCTTTCATGATTGGCGGCTGAATGATCGGCACCAAAGCCATGTAGCTGTATGCTGCAACCGCAATCACACCTAGCAAATCAGGAGACAGTTTACTCGCTAAGAAGATTGCTGTCGGACCGTCTGCACCACCGATGATCGCGATAGACGATGCATCCGCCATAGAGAACTCCATACCCGGTACATAGTTCAGTAAGATCGCGCCAAATAGCGTCGCAAAATACCAAACTGTGCCGCTGCACCCAGCCACAAGGTCTTCGGGTTTGCAATCAAAGCACCAAAGTCTGTCATTGCACCGACACCCATAAAGATCAGCAGCGGGAATACACCCGATTCAATCCCGATGTAGTAGACGTAGTACAGCAAACCGCCCGGATCGGTAAAGCCAGCGTTTGGAATGTTCGCTAAGATGGCACCAAAGCCAATTGGTAATAACAGTAAGGGCTCAAAGCCTTTTTTAATCGCCAAAAACAGCAAGGCACAGCCAACCAGCATCATACAGATTTGGCCAAACTCGAAGTTAGCGATCCCTGTTTCTGACCATAGGGTCATCAATCCGTCCATGATACTCCCTTACGCTAGACTCAACAGTGGCGAACCAACCGTAACGGCATCACCTTCTTTCACGTTCAGTTCCTTGAACTACCCCACCACGTGCTGCACGAACTTCAGTTCCATCTTCATCGCTTCTAAGATAAGGAGAACGTCACCTTCCACAACTTCAGCACCCGGTTGAACATTCACTTTAAAGATGTTGCCCGCAAGTGGCGCTGGTACGGCTTCCGCAGCACTATTAGCAACAACTGGCGCAGCAGGTTGAGCAGGCGCTGCCGTCGCATTTGGCGTCACAGAAGTTAATTGACCTTGCGGCCCCACTTCGACTTCATACACTTGGCCATCAACGCGCACGCTGTATGTTTCAACGCCACCAGATACAGGTTGTGCTGCAGCAGGCTTCGCGGCTTCTAGCGTTGGGCTGGTTCGAAGGCATCAGGATTACCACGATTTTTCAGGAATTTCAGGCCAACTTGAGGGAACAGTGCGTAAGTAAGCACATCATCAACACGTTCACTTGCGAGCTTAATGCCTTCAGATTGCGCTTTCTCCATTAAATCAACCGTTAGGTTTCCATTTCTGCTTCAAGTAAATCGGCAGGACGACAAGTAATAGCTTCTTTACCATCCAACACTTTCGCTTGAAGTGCTGTATTAACAGGAGCAGGCGCTGCACCGTATTCACCCTTCAAAACACCAGCGGTTTCTTTGGTGATGCTCTTATAACGCTCACCTGTCAACACGTTAATTACCGCTTGAGTACCAACGATCTGAGACGTCGGTGTTACCAGCGGGATAAAGCCAAGATCTTCACGTACACGAGGGATCTCTTCCAGTACCTCATCAATACGATCCGCGGCACCTTGCTCTTTTAACTGACCTTCCATGTTGGTCAGCATGCCCCCTGGAACTTGGGCGATTAGAATGCGTGAATCCACACCTTTTAGCTGACCTTCCCACTTAGCGTATTTCTTACGTACTTCACGGAAGTAAGCCGCGATAGGCTCGATTTGGTCGAGTTTCAGATTGGTATCGCGCTCAGTGCCTTGCAGCATCGCAACCACGGTCTCAGTAGCGTATGGCCGTATGTACAACTCATCGAAGAAATCGCAGTATCAAGAATATCGATACCCGCTTCTACAGCTTTCACGGCGGTCGCAGTAGATAGGCCGGTCGTTGCATGACAGTGAAGCGCTAGTGGCACATCACAAGATGCTTTGATGCGTGTGATCAGCTCTTCCGCTTCATAAGGTTTAAGCAGACCAGACATATCTTTAATACAAAGAGAGTGACAACCTAAGTCTTCAAGACGTTTAGCAAGGTCAACCCATGTGTCTGCGTTATGCACTGGGCTCGTGGTGTAAGACAATGTTCCTTGCGCATGAGCACCAACATCAACAGTGGCTTTTACCGCCTTTTGGAAGTTACGTACGTCATTCATTGCATCAAAGATGCGGAACACGTCCATACCATTGGCATGAGCACGCTCAACAAACTTCTCTACTACGTCGTCAGCATAATGACGGTATCCTAAAAGGTTTTGACCACGTAGTAGCATTTGCATTGGTGTGTTTGGCATCGCTTTTTTTAATTCGCGTAGGCGCTCCCAAGGGTCTTCTCCCAAGAAACGGATACACGCATCAAATGTTGCGCCACCCCAGGTCTCTAAAGACCAGTAACCAACCTTATCTAACTCAGCTGCGATAGGCAGCATATCTTCGATACGCATACGCGTAGCAAACAGGGATTGATGGGCGTCACGAAGGACCACATCAGTGATAGCCAGTGGTTTAGACATGCTCTTAAACTCCTTTTAATCCTATCTTTCGGCTACTTCGCGACAGAGGCGCGATGTTTATGAATCGCCGCCGAAATCGCCGCCACTACTTGTGGACTAACAGCTGAAGAGGTTGATTGAACGTTGGTGCGTGTTTTTGGTGCTGCGATCGGCTCAGGTACTTCTTCTGGTACCAATCTCGACAAAAGCCGAACGAGATAAACTAGAATGGTGAGGAAATAAATACGACCGCCATCCCTGTTAGCATCAGGGTGGCCGCATCTACTAGCAGGCTTCCTATATTCGTCATGTTGCTTCCTTTCTTTGTCATCCTGACAATGCGCAGGACTCTAATAGCGTCAAATCCCGACCAATGGATTATCTCGATTGGTTAAATTTTGTCAATTTGTTTAAGGAAGCTTTTAATTAATCTTTAATATTGATTATTTATTCACCACCCAGATCACAATTCGAGAGAAAATCATCGTTGAACATAAGAATGTTTAACTTATAACCACACTAAATTAAAGTGATTATGAAAACTGCGATTGGTATTTCAAAAAATCAATCTAAATTAAGGAGGAAAATAAAATAAAAACAGAAGCCTATATCAATTTAACCAAATTAAAACAACTGGTTTACAATTTATTTCTTAAGTAATCACACCAAAAGTAAAATGCGAATAAGGTGATACGAGCAAAGGTTTGCCCCTCGGGTTGTTAAACTAGCCGCTCTTGAATGAGCTTATGATTATTTACGCATTCTTTTTGAGTACTTATTGTGCGGTTAACCCCCGTTCATCCGCACTATCTTGATAGCATCATGACGGCAATGTACATCCAGTTTCTTGTACAACTTATAGATATGGCTTTTCACCGTACTCTCTGACAAAAACAACTGTGAAGCGATCTGCTGGTTTGATATTCCATAAGCCAGCAACTCTAAAATTTGCCTCTCACGACTGGTTAGCGAATCATGTTGGCATTCCATCGAAACATTCGAGTGTCGGTAGTTGTTGATTAACGTTTCTAAATACACCCTTGGTAACCACAATCCTCCTTGAAATATATATTCCACACTCTCACTTATGTGGGACACAGAAGCACTTTGTAGCAAAATGCCTTTAAGTAGCTTCCATCGCAACAATTCATTTTCAACGCTCTCGCTTGGTACGTTGTGAATCATTAGCGGCCAACCGAATAAATCAAAATCCGGGAGCAAACCTCTGGATTCAAGTCGCCTCATAAAGTCATAGTCAATAAGCACAAGATCGATACTCATGGTATGACTGCGAAAGACGGCCTCTTCTGGTAAACACGTTCTGACTTTTACATCAGGTGCGATTGATAATTGCCCCTCTATTAAACTGGTTTGAAGATTATTCTCCGCTAGAAGGAGAAGATGCTTGGTTCCCATAGTATCCACCACTGTTTGCTGACACCTTTACTACCTACCTCCATGTGCCAGTGTTTTCTGATCACCACATTGATGATCAATAAAATTATCAATAGAGAAAATATAGCAGTTCAGGCTGACTTTACGGGCACACCTACGACGTAAAATAACCAAAAGGGTTGAGCATTTTTAAATGTAGAGTCGACACCTTTCCACCCAACCTAATTTAACTGCTTGTTCTTACTGACACCTTCAATTCAGGGGTCTAAACATCGACTTAACCGCTGAGATTTTAGGCTGAGTCATCTGATGAGCAAAAACCTACTTTTTCAGCCTTATTAGTCAGATATTTTCATACTTGAAGCACCCTAATGAGAGCTACTCTCACTAAGTTGATGATAAAAATTAGCTTTATCAGTAAGCCAACTAGCTTCTATTCTTCATTTAACTCACTACTGATAGTTTTCTCATTCATAAGAAACGCCCCCAAAAAACCTTACATATAATTCTCTCGCTTCCGCAGTTAAGGAGGCAGCAAGAAGTTTACGTGCAGTCATTTTTAATTAGGAAATATCAGGAAATGGAGTAATCAACATGACTCTTAACAAAACAGGGCTTGCTATCGCAATGTCAGCGATTCTTTTTAGTGGTTCAGTGTTAGCTGCTAACGGTATTGATGATGGCGATGACAATAAGCAATGGACGAACAGCGCAAACACGGCAACACAAACCACTACACAAACGAACAGCAGCACAAATGACGCCAGCAGTGCTGATGCAAATACAAATCGTAGTTACAACAACAACAGTACGAATAATGCGAACGACAGTTCTGATTCAAGCATGAACACGACTCGGAGTAACAACGACAACAGTGATAACAGCGACAGTAGCAATGCAAGTACTAACGGTAGCTACAATAACAGTAGTACCAATAATGCGAATGACAATTCAGATTCAAGCATGAACACCACGCGTAGTAACAACGACAACAGTGACCACAACGCGAGCACCAACCACAGCAATAATGACAACAGCAGTAGCTATGCGAACGATAACTCCAACTCAAGTACGAATGGCAGTTACAACGACAACAGCGATAACCGTGACCAAGCAGACTACCGAGATCAATCAGATAACCGTGACCAAAGCGATAGCAGCGACAACAGCAGTAGTTACGCAAACGACAACTCTGATTCCAGCATGAACACTACACGTAGTAATAACGACAATAGTGATTCAAGCACAACCACTCGTCGTAGTAACAACGATAACAGTGATTCAAGCGTTAATGACAGCAACAACGACAATAGTGACAACCGTAGTTACGCTGACAATAACTCGGACAATCGTGATCAAAGTGATAATCGTGATCAAAGCGATAACCGAAGCTACGCGAACGACAACAGCGATAGCAGCACAAACGATAGCTACAACGACAACAGTGACTCAAGCACAACTAACACGGACAGCTTCAACCAAATCAACATGGATACAGATATGGTCGTAGCAAACTCGGAAGTGATGGGGCAAGTTCACTCAGCATCGGTCACTTACGATGCAGGAGAGAAAGACGCAAAAGTGAAAGTTGAAAACGTGAATAACCTTGGCGGTTTAGATAGTGCTGCGGGTATTACAACTGTGGCACAAAATGCCGGAGCGAACTCACTGATTCAACAGTCTGTTGCTACCAATGCCAGTGTGTTTACTGGTGGTGAGTAAAGGAAGCTAGGAGAAAGCGATGCGTTTGGCACTGTGTACCTTGGGTATGATAGTTGCTTTTCCGCACACGCGGAAAACATAACGTATCTGATGAAGTGTCAGTTTAGAAACAATGAATGATGCACGAGGTGGCCAGAATGTTGAGCTAGACCTTGTTTATGCAGAATCAGATGTAGATGGCATTTCTTCAGATAACGTAGCGACCAATACCGTGAGCGGAAACAACATACTCTCACCAGGAGCGTTCGCAGACAGTTCAGGGATATCGAGCGTGATTCAGAATACTGGTAACAACGTTCTAATCCAGAACTCAACCGTCGTTAACCTGACACTCAAGTAAATATTGATATGAAAGTTTGGCAAAACTTACCTTGGCTGTTGCTGGCTCTGTCAGCTTCAGCCAATTCATTGGAGTTTCTCCCTCATCGGGGACATTTTTCTGTGCCTGTTAAAAGCTACAAAGAAATCGTATTTGGTGATGTATTTCGTCAACAGTATGATTTCAGTTGCGGTTCAGCAGCACTGGCCTCTCTATTGACCTATCACTATCAAACCCCTTCTTCAGAACAAGATATTTTAAAGCATGTACGACAAGGGAGATAAAAGAAGATCAAAGAGAAAGGCTTTTCACTACTAGACATGAAAGTTTACCTCGATTCCATTGGACTTAACTCAGACGGCTTTCAAGTAGGATTAGAAAAGATTCGCAATGTAGGGGTCCCAGGGATCACACTCGTCAATTTTGATGGTTACATGCACTTCGTGGTGATCAGAGGAATGAACGCAGACTCCGTAATCTTGGGCGATCCATCTCGGGGCACCATGATCATGAAATACGAAGAGTTCCAGAAATACTATCAAGGGATTGTGCTTCTAATCCGTAACGAAGCTGAAGTTGGTCGATCTGGTTTTATTACTGACGATAAGTTTGCTATTTATCATTCCTCTCCCCTAGAAAGCGGTGTGCAAAGAGATTCTCTCGGTGTGTTTAGCATTACGCTCCCCGTCGCTGGAGAGAACTAGATGAGGTGTGGTTATGAGGCTATCTAAGTGGATTCTGACATGCGGTGTTTTGACTTCGACACTTTCTCTAGCGAATGAAGTGGATCTAACGGGGTTAACCCCACTTCCACAGAATTCGTTGTCCGAACTTCGTGGTGGCTTTCAAGTCACTGACGATTACATCATCAACATCGGATTAAGTATTACCACCACAATCAATGGACAAGATATCCTAAATACCACCATTGCCAATTTAGTTATTGAGAATGGCCACCTTACCAATATTAGCGGCAGCAATAGCTCAGATGGTCTAGGTAACCCCCTCGATCAAGGCATCGTCAACATCATTCAATTTGGCGAAGGCAACTTTATAAGTGATAACCGCGCAAACTCACCAGATGTGGCGAACCCGAATCAACCAAATATCATTAGCTCAGAATTCATCAATTCCAGCATCATCAATATCATTCAAAACACCACAGATAACAGTGTGATTGGTTTAAGTACACTGGTCGACATCGATGCGCAAGTGAGTGGCGTAATGCAACAAATTCGTGCAAACCAGCAACTAGAAGACGCACTGTTGAATCACCTCCAATAATTGCCCACAAGAAGCGCTTGTACAAAAAGGGGCTGTCATCACAACAACCCTTAAATTCCTCTGTATTCATCTACTACAGATTAAATGGCACACGAATCGTTAATTGAAAATCTGGGGTATCTTCGGTTAATCCAGCTTGCGCACTTACGTTGAGCGATGCTCTAGGGCTAAAGGCATAATTAACACCAAACGTCAGTGCATCCAATTGAAGTAACTTCGCGTCATCAGCCGAGCTGCCGTTCACTTTACTTTTCAAAATCGTTTTGTGGCTTACCCCTAACGAAAAAGACAAGTCTGGATTGACGGCAAAGCCCATCCCTCCCGCTAACGCAATGGTATCACCAAGATCAACGTCTGCTTTGGTATCTCCAACAGTAACATTCTCTTCCAAATTATAGATGTAGCTCAGGCTTGCATACAGCACCGCTGGGTCTGTTGGGTAGATCATTGAAATGTTGGGTTCAAAACTCCAAAAACCAGATCCCGTCGGCACATCACTAAAGGAATTACTGCCTTCGTCTATAGAAACATCGTAAGGCGAACGCCCAGTATCGGATTTGACTCTTAAACCACCGACCCAATAAGGTGCACTATCAAAATTAAACTGGTGGCGAATCGCAAGCTCAACATCTCCCATCCCGCCACCATCGATTGTTGTATTGACCACGTCAGCATTCGAACCGTCCTGAATAGGGCGCGTTGCAATCTGGTCGTTTCGATAAACGTAGGGCAACCGAACCTCCAATTCCGTAGCGTTGGTCAAACCATAGCGAGCGGTTAAGCCAACCGTAACTGTAGTTCTATCAGCATCACTGACCTCAATTCGTCCCACGATCAATGTTGGTAACACGGTATAACCAACCACAGAGACTTTATTTGAAGAGTTTTGCGTGTAGCTAAGTGATGTGTCGAATGACCACTGTCCTCGCGGCGTGAGCACTCCTGGGCGGTCTATAACATCACTGACGGTCTGAGCCCGTTGAGGAGTATCATCGCCTTCCGAGCTATTTGCGGTTTGAGCTACACATACCAACCCAAGAGTGCAGCCAATCAGAGTCTTCCCTAACATCGAGTAATCCTTTCTTGTGGCGGTTATAAACGATTAGGTAGATCTGAAGGTTTAGCAATGAGTTGATGGCAAGAAGTCG
>LZQR01000197.1_pt1 | contig 16654 bp, 19 predicted proteins | sample 768601 | NCBI WGS metagenome assembly LZQR01 (sample SAMN05207299, study PRJNA324521) | oil field metagenome | isolation source: sample BH-FW-24 from oil reservoir | place: India: Bombay High | collected 2015-12-04
TTCCACGATCAACCTTCCTCGATGAGGTTCTGGATGATGGCGCCGATGGCCGCGTTGGTCAGTTGGACCGCCCGGGCAAGTTCCGCCTTGGAGGCCTCACCGGCACGCCGAAGGATCTGAAGTACGATGCGTTCGTTGTACCGACGCAATTGCGCGGAATTCGAACCACGGCCGCTTTTTGGCGTGTCCTCCACCGGTCTTGCTCCTCCCCAGGAACTGCCTGCTCTCGTCGGCGGCATCAGAATAAATAAGTTTGATAAAATTATTCGCCCAAGTGGCCCGGCTGTCAATCGCAATCTGTTTTGCAACGCACGTTTCGATATTGTGGCGCGGTAAGTCTCTGCGCAACAACACGAAAAATTCTCGCCTGCCTCGGTAACATTTTTCCGGCAGGGGCCGGTCTGGCACATCCGCGCAGCCTGGGTGCGCACGGGATTGACGGGCGATCCGTATTTCAGCTCTTTCGTGCAGGACATCCTAACACACCTTCGCGAAATCGTTGCCGGAGCTTTCAACATCCGTATTGTCGGGGAGGGACGAGAATCGGAGACAAAAAATGCCGGCCACACATGACGAAGCGTTTCTGGAGCGGGCGATTGCCGCTGGAGCAGGGGAACGCCCTGCCGATCTGGTGATAAAGAATGTCAGCCTGTTCAGCGTTGTCGACGGATCTACGGTCGAAACGGATATTGCGATCGTCGGTGACAGGATTGTCGGCACGCACGGGCAGTATGAAGCCGCGGAAACCATCGACGGCAGCGGACTGACCGCCGTTCCCGGTTTCATCGACACGCATCTTCATGTGGAATCGTCTCTGGTCACACCGTTCGAGTTTGACCGCTGCGTGCTGCCGCACGGAGTGACCACAGCCATTTGCGATCCGCATGAGATTGCCAACGTTCTGGGTGCCGAAGGGATCCGTTATTTCCTCGACAGTTCTCTGGAAACAGTGATGGACCTCAAGGTCAATCTCTCGTCCTGCGTTCCTGCAACGGCTTTTGAAACAGCCGGGGCCTGCCTGGAGATCGAGGACCTGCTGCCGTTCCGCGATCATCCAAGCGTGATCGGCCTTGCCGAATTCATGAATTTTCCAGGTGTGCTTGCGCGCGATCCCAAGGTGCTGGCGAAGCTTGCCGCCTTTCAGGACGGTCATATCGACGGCCATGCGCCTCTGCTTCAGGGTATCGGCCTCAACGGTTATCTGGCCGCAGGCATCCGCACCGACCACGAGGCAACCTCCGCCGAGGAGGCGCTGGAAAAGCTCGCCAAAGGCATGACGATCCTGATGCGGGAAGGCTCCGTTTCCAAGGACCTGGAAGCGCTGGCTCCGATCCTGACACCGGATGTTTCGGCTTTCGTCGCGCTGTGCACGGACGACCGCAATCCGCTCGATATTGCCGAGGAAGGCCACCTCGACAGCATGATCCGCCGCCTGATCGCCAAGGGCATCCGCCCGCTGGACGCCTATCGGGCCGCAAGCTGGTCGGCGGCCAATGCCTTTGGCCTGAAAGACAGGGGCGTGATTGCACCGGGCAAGCGCGCAGACATTGCGCTGTTGAGCGACTTTGCCGATTGCCGTGTGGCGCAAGTGATCTGCGGCGGTGTTCTGGCGACGGACGAAGCATTTGCAAATAGAACCATCGTCCCGCCGGTTGGCCTCGACAGCGTGCATGTCGGCCAGGTCACCGCGTCAAAGTTCGATATACCGGCGCGCAACAGCGAGGCCGACGTTATCGGTGTGGTGCCGGGCAGGATCATCACCGAACACCTGAAGCGCACCTTGCCGGTGACCGGCGGCAAGACGCTGGCCGATCTTGATCAGGATGTGCTGAAGGTCGCCGTCGTGGAGCGGCACAAGGGCACTGGCAACATCGGCCTCGGTTTCGTCAATGGTTTCGGCATGAAACAGGGCGCAATTGCTTCGTCCGTCGGCCATGACAGCCACAACATCTGCGTGGTTGGCGCGGATGAGGAAGCCATGGCCCACGCGGTCAACCGGGTGATCGCCATGAAGGCGGATTTGCCGTTGCCGACAAGGATGGTGTGAAAGCCGAACTTGCCCTGCCGCTGGCGGGACTGATGAGCCTGGAGCCGTTCGAAACGGTGAAGGAGGAACTGGAGCATCTGCGCGCCGCCGCCAAGGATCTCGCTGTACGCTGGCCGAACCGTTTCTGCAGGTCGCCTTCCTGCCTTTGCCGGTCATTCCGCATCTGAAGATCACCGATTTCGGCGTCTTCGATGTCAACAAGTTCGAACTGGTGGATCAGGGTAGTTGATGCTTGCGCTCAGTACTGGCGCAAACGTGCACGAAAACGTGCCCATTTCCGCGCGGATCGCAACGCCAGAAACAGGAGGACAGCTCCGGCAACAAGGGACCAGAACAGGATCTGGCTGTCGAGAGAAAACCTGTCCAAACTGCGGGTGGGATAGGCAATCTTCGGATTGAGCGGCAAATAAGTGACGTTCAGAGCGCCGTCTGTCTCTCGGATGGTCTCCCCAGGCTTGATCCTGAAATCCAGAGTTTGAGCCGCTGCGTTTGCTGGCTTGAATTCAACGACGATCCTTTCATCGTGCCAGCTTTTGAAGTTCTTGAAAGTGTTCCGGTAATTGGAACGATAATGCGCCCAAGCCTTGTCCCCGTCGGGCGTGTCGTTGATAATGACCAGAACCTTGCCGGGGGTGGTTTCGCCAAATCCTTTCAGAAGCCAGTACTTCAAACCGCTGTCGTGGTGGAAATAAATTGAGATCGCGACAGCGCTAGCTACAAAAAACAGGATGGCCAGGTGAAGCGCGTGGCTGTCTTCTGCCGCTTCTTTCGGGTTATACAAAGGCAACACCTTTCATTCGAGTATTGCACCAAGATATGCACCTAAAAGTAGCAGTGACGCAATTCCTCAAGACAAAAATCTATGGGTCTGGTTCGCTCCAGCGTTCGGAATGCGCGCGACACCTTCCTGCCTTTGCCGGGCATTTCGCATCTGAAGATCACCGAATTCGGTTTCTTCGATGTCAACAAGCTCGACTGGTGGATCAGGGGAGCTGAAACAGGTCTTTCGATGATCCTCACTCTTGCCGTTTCCGGATACCGCTCGCTACGCGACATCGTCCTACCGCTCGACCGCATCACCCTGGTGACGGGTGCGAACGGCAGCGGCAAGTCGAGCCTTTACCGGTCGATCCGTTTGCTGGCGGAAGTCTCGCAAGGCCAGGCGATTGCCTCGCTGGCTGCGGAAGGTGGCCTCAATTCGACGCTCTGGGCGGGGCCTGAAGCTTTTTCCAGGGCAATGAAACAGGGCGACGTGCCGGTTCAGGGAACCGTGCGCAAGGGTGTGGTCAGTCTGAAGCTTGGCTTTGCCGATGAGGACTACGGCTATGCGATAGATCTCGGTCTGCCGGCGGACGCCGGGCGGTCGCTGTTTTCCATGGATCCGGAAATCAAGGCCGAGGCCCTTTGGGCTGGCGAAGCCTTGTCCCGTTCGAACGAGATCGCGGCCAGAAACGGCCCGACGGTAAGGGTTCTCAATGCCCACGGGCAGCGCATACCGGTTTTCCAGAACCTTGCACGCTTCGACAGCATGATGACCCACGCCGCCGATCCGAAAGACGGTCTGGAACTTCTGGTCATGCGCGAACGCATGCGCGCCTGGCGTTTTTATGATCACCTGCGCACCGACAGGGACGCTCCCGCGCGGTTTCCCAAGATAGGAACACGGACACCTGTGCTGAGCGGGGATGGCGGGGATCTGGCAGCCGCTCTTCAGACCATCCTGGAAATTGGTGACGAGCGGGCCCTGGAAGAGGCTGTCGATGATGCGTTCCCCGGAGCATCCGTCAGGATTTCGGTCAACGACGGCTATTTTGAACTGCTGATGCAGCAGAAGGGCTGTTGCGCGAGCTACGGGCCAGTGAACTGTCTGACGGAACGCTCCGGTATCTCCTGTTGACGGCGGCGCTTTTATCACCGCGCCCGGCGCCTTGGTGGTGCTGAACGAGCCGAGACAAGCCTCCATCCGGCATTGCTGGAGCCTCTCGCCCGGCTGATTGCACGGGCCGCGGAAAAGACGCAGGTGATCGTCGTTTCCCATGCGGAAGAACTGGTGTCCGTGCTGTCGTCGGAAAGAGGCTGCATGCGCTACGATCTGCGCAAGGAACTTGGCGAGACGGTTGTGGATAGCGCTGACACACCTCGCTGGAACTGGCCAAAGAGATAAACCGCCTGTTTTGCGGAGTTGTCTATAAGTTTTGATTGACTCTCTATTGCCAATCCGGCTCAGCTGGCTTATCTTAAGCGGATGGTTCTTCACGCGCAAAAAACGACGAGGTGTCGTTACGTCGCGAGTTGACGTGAACGGAAGGTTGGTTCATGTCAGGAGAGACCCAAAGAGGTGACGCCTCATTGGTGGCCGGGCCCTTGAGGAGGACCATTTCGCGGTACGGATTTTGTCCGGATCACGAAAATTTCAGGATAAAGGCCCGTCCGCGCAGTGAAGCGATAAAACGCGTTGGAGAACGTAATGACGACTGCGGAGGAGTGGAACGCGGCGTTCAAGCCCCGTCCAGTACACGAGTATCTCGAGACGACCGTTGCCCAATACGGGACCCGTCCTGCCTGTGATTTCATGGGCAAGGTGTGGACTTATGCCGAGTTCGGCGCGCTGGTCGACAGGACGGCTGCCGGACTGCAGGCGATGGGCGTCGGCCCGGGTGTTCACGTCGGCCTGTGCCTGCCAAACACGCCTTTCTACACGATCTTCTATTTCGCGGTTCTGAAGATCGGCGCCACGGTCGCCAACTTCAATCCGCTCTACGTCGAGCGCGAACTGTCGTTCCAGGCGCGTGATGCCGATGTGCGCATCATGGTGACCATGGATCTGAAGGTGATCTACGACAAGGTCGAGGACGTTCGCAGGGAACGGGCGCTCGACAAGATCATCGTCTGCCCGATGGCCTGGTGCCTGCCGACAGTCAAGAAGGTGCTGTTCAGTCTGTTCAAGCGAAAGGAACTGGCGGACATTCCCCGTGATGACGCCCACATTCGTTTCGAAGACCTGCAGACGAGGGGCGACAAGCCCAGGCCGGTCGCAATCGATCCGGCAAACGATATCGCGGTGCTGCAGTATACCGGGGGAACCACCGGCGTTCCCAAGGGCGCGATGCTGACGCACAGAAACCTGTCGGCCAATATCGAGCAGATGCGCTGCGTTTTCGAAAAGGCGCGGCCGGGCGAAGAAAAGATGCTGTGCGTTCTGCCGTTCTTCCACGTCTTCGCAATGACGGTGGGGCAGAACCTGTCAATCATTCTGGGCGCTGAAATGGTGCTGCAGCCGCGCTTTGAGCTGAAGTCACTGCTCGAAGCGGTCAAGCGCAAAAAAGTGACCCTCTTTCCGGGCGTACCGACGATCTACACGGCCATCAACAACTCGCCCATGACGGCGAATTACGATCTGACCAGCATCAGGATCTGCTTGTCGGGCGGCGCGCCGTTGCCGGTGGAGGTCAAGGAAAGCTTTGAAAAGATCACGGGCTGCATTCTGGTGGAAGGATACGGCCTCACCGAAACGTCGCCAGTTGCCGCGGTCAACCCGCTGGACGACAGCCGCCGGGCGGGGTCCATCGGAAGGCTGGTGCCAGGGACCAGTGCCCGCTTCGTGAGTATCGAGGACCGCGAAACCGTGGTTCCGGCAGGCGAGAAGGGCGAGTTGCTGCTGCATGGGCCCCAGGTGATGAAGGGCTACTGGAAGCGCGAGGACGCGACCGCCGAGACCATCACACAAGACGGCTATCTGCATACGGGTGATGTCGGTTATCAGGATGATGGCGGCTTTATCTATCTGGTCGACAGGATCAAGGACCTGATCCTGTGCTCTGGATACAACGTCTATCCGCGTGTCATCGAGGAAGCGATCTACCAGCACGAGGCCGTGGACGAGACCATCGTCATTGCCGTGCCGGATGCCTATCGCGGCCAGAGCCCGAAGGCCTTCATCAAGCTGAAGGAAGGCCATTCGCTCACCGCTGATGACATGAAGGCCTTCCTGAAGGACCATTTGTCGACGATCGAACTGCCAAGAGACTATGAGTTCCGTGACGAGTTGCCGAAAACCATGGTCGGCAAATTGTCGAAGAAGGAACTGGTCGAGGAAGAAGCCCAGAAGCGGGCAGCGGCGGAAGCCCGGAGCGCCTGAGCGCTCCGTTCCTGAAAACACTGGGAGCGCTCTCAATCGAGCGCTTCCGCGCAATGCTTTCTGTCTAAACCGGCACAATTTCCATGTCACGCAGAGCGGGTTTCCACCTGACAAGCAGTCACACTGCTGTCTCATATACCCGTTGCAACGGAGCGGCGTGATTGCCTCACAGTGTCTTTAAATAGTCCTGAAATTCCTTGCCCGGCTCCTTCGTAAACCGTGTGTCGGTGATCGCAAATGACCTGATGCGGTCGAGCCGGAAATTCCGGAAGCCGTTCCGTACTTCGCACCACGCAGTCAGCACCCAGACACTTTCGAAGGCAGTCAGTCCCAGCGGGCGGGTGAGGCGTTCACTGACGCGGTCCTGCAGGTCGCTGTAGCGGAGTTGCACCTTGCGCCGTTTGCGGATGGCATCGCGCAGCGGGGACAGGGCGTCATGTCCTTGTGCCGAGGAGGCCTTGCCGACCGCGAGCAACGGACGGTTCAGCGAGCGTTCGCCTTCGGAAAGAACAGCTCCAAGCTTGCCGAGCACCCGCTCGGCCGTTTCGCGCATGGTTTTGTCGCCACGTGCCTTGACCATGCGAATGCCGAGCAGGATGACATCGAGCTCGTCCGGATCGAACTGCATTGGCGGCAGAAAATAGCCGCGTTCAAGAATGTAGCCGACACCGCCTTCACCGCGAATAGCGCGCCCATCGTCTTAAGCGTGGCCATGTCCCGATAAATAGTGCGTTCCGTCACGCCCAGCAGCTCCGCAAGCATGGCGGCCGGAACGGCGCCTCTGCGGCTGCGCAGGGTATCCAGGATGGAAAACAGCCTGATGGTTCGCATGGGGTTCGGTCTCCAGCAGGTTTCTGCAAGGTGCTCGCTGCGGTCCAGTTTCTGGCGACCATAGACGCATCCCCCTGACAGAAACTGTCTCTGACCTCTTCTATAGAGCTGGCAGCAGAAACACGGAAGGACATCTCATGCTGCGAAAAGAACTGGGACCGATGAAAGTGATGGGGTTTGCCCGCTACGAGGCGAAACCAGGCGTTGGCGCGCCGGAACTGATAGCGGCCGCCCGCCTGTGGCAGAAGGAATTCCTGAGCAACCAGCCGGGCATCGCCTTTCACTGCTTCTTAGGCAATGCAACAGGCGGTTATGCCGATGCAATTCTGGCAAGGGACGAGGCCAGTTTCGCAGCCATGTCCGAGGCGCATATGCAGGCAGCAAGCTCAAGGGCATTCATGGAACTGCTGGAGCCCGGCAGCATTCGCCTGTGTCTCAACCGTCTGATGAAAGACCTCACAGCGGTGCCGGACGGATTTTCCGCCATCGAATTCGGTACCTTTCGTCCCAGGAACGACGGCAGCTTTTCAGAAGAGGCGCTGATGGCTGCGTCCGGACGGATCGAGAGGGAGTATCTTGCCCCCTTGCCGGAAACCAGGGCGCATCTGATGGCGCAGGCAGGGGAGGATACCTATTCGGAGATCTGCTTTGTGGAAACGGAAGGTGCTGCCAGGGAGATCTGCGGAGGCTATGTGTCGAACGCGGCCTGTGCGCCGCTTTTGAACCTGTTTGATCCCGCCAGCGTCGATCTGGATTTCTGGCACGTGCTTGCCTGAGCCGTCAGGCGACCTTATTGCCTGAGCCGTCAGGCAACATTATCGCCTGCTGCTCTAGCTATTGTACCCGCGTCCGTCCGAGGCCCTTGCCAGTTTCTGGCCGCGTTTGGCCTCGCGGCGGACCGTGTAGATCGACGCGGCGATGATGACGGCAGCGCCCACCAGTGTTTCCACGCGCGGCCACTGGTGGAACACCAGCGCACCGAAAACGGTGGCATAGAGCAGCCTGGTGTAGTCCAGCGAGGCAATTGCGGTGGCTTCGCCGGCGCGGAATGCCTGGATATTGGCCATCTGGGCTGCCCAGGACACGATGCCGATCCCAAGAAGAATTCCCCATTGTGCCAGGGTCGGGGTCTGCCAGGTCAGGATGGCGGGGATGATCATGATCAGACCGACGCCGAAAGCCTGGGTAGGTCAGGATGGTGACCGGGGGATCGGTGCGCGTCAGCAGGCGGACGACAATCATCACCAGGCCGGCACAGGCCGCCCCGGCGATGGCGAGCAGCGCAAAGGGATCGATCAGCCGTCGCCTTGCGGGCGGAGCATCAGAACAACCCCCAGAAAGCCGACGATGGTGGCACCCCAGCGGTGCACACCGACTGTTTCTCCCAGCAACCAGATGGCGAAGATCGTGAGGAAGAACGTCTTGGAGAAGCTGATTGCCGTGGCATCGGCCAACGGCAGTTCGATGACGGCCGTGAAGCCGCAGAGCATGGCGGTCGCAGCAACCACGATACGGGTCAGCTGAAGTCCGGGACGTTTTGTTGCCAGGGAGTCGCAATCCGCTGAGGATCTTCGGGGCAACGATGGCAAGCATGATGCCCTGGCGGATCACCAGGATCTGGAAGACCGTCAGGTCCTTGCCGAGCAGCTTGATCAGGGTCACCATGATCGAGAACAGAAAGGCAGCCAGAAGGATCCAGAGCGCGCCGATGGTGTTCGACGGCAGGTTCTCCGTCAGGCTGGTCACCTTGCGCCGAAGACGGTTGCCGGTTGCCTCGGAAGGCTCCGGCTGTTGGGTGGGCATGTCCATCGTGAATCCTTGCCGGAGGGTATGCGGATGCGGCGGCGCATTGGGGCCGGAGCACAGGCAAGACTCGGATAAGGCTGTTTGTTGCAGTTGAAACAAGCTTAGCGCTTTTCGCCGAGAAGGAAAGAGGGCGGCTGTTTGCCATCGCCAGCAGATGCAATTTAAACTGCGCCGAACGGGGAGGACATCCATGGAAAAAATCCAGACGCAGGGCGTGCATCACATCACTCTTGTCGGGGCCGACAGGCAGACTTCGATCGATTTCTGGGAAGGGTTGCTGGGAATGCCTTTCGTGTTCGAGCAGCCCAATCTGGACGATGAAAACCAGAGCCATCTCTATTTCGATCCGGGCGACGGCCGTCTCATCACGATCTTCACCAACGAAGACCGCAAACCGGACCCGGAGCCGGCTCCCCAGACAATCGGCTGTGTTCACCACCTGGCACTTGCCGTATCGCAGGCAACCTTTCGGCAGATTGCCGAGCGGCTTGATGCACGCGGCATATCGCACAGCGGTCCGAAGGATCGCGGCTTCATGGATTCCATCTATTTCCGTGACCCGCTCGGGCTGCTGATCGAACTGGCCAGCTATCGCTTCGTGCCACCGGAAGGCGTGGCCATGGGCGAGGTCATGCTGGAAGCACACAAGATTCGGGTGGCGCGGGGTGACTACAACATTCAGGAAGTCCATCTTGCCGATGCCATCGAGCAGTTGACGCGCGAAACGAGACGCAGCCTGTCTGACGACCGGCGCCCGAAGAACCCGTACAAGCGGTAGGGCGTCATCCGGGTGTTGCACCTGCCAGACGTTCTTTGCACTCGCTCGCAAATTCGCTTGCGCGCCGATGTGAATCATGATGATGAGCTGCGTCCGAAATCTTGTTTTCAGACCGGACCGCAACCTGTGTTGCGCTCTCCGGCGGGCCATGCAATGCTCGGTTAACAAGGTCGTTTGGGAAAGGCCCCAGCAAGGGGGCTCCAGGGTTTTTTTGAATGACAATGGCTAAGAAGGGGCGTCCCTTGGCCGCTGCCGATATCATCGGCTGGCGTGAAATCGTGAGCTTCCCGAACTGGGCGTTTTCGATATGCGTGCCAAGATCGACACCGGCGCACGCACCTCGGCGCTCCATGCCGAAGAACAGGAAGTGTTCGAACGCGACGGTCGGACCTGGGTACGTTTCCGGGTGCCTGCCTCGCGTCATCACAGCGATTTCCGGGCGGAGGTTCCGGTTCTGGACGAGCGCAACATCAAGAACACCAGCGGTGTTCCCGAGCGGCGCATTGTCATCCGGACGTTACTTCATCTTGGAAAACATCACTGGCATGTGGATGTGTCGCTGGCGGACAGGTCGAACATGGGGTTCGACATGATCCTCGGCCGGACGGCGATCAGGCGGCACAACGTGCTGGTGCATGCGGGCCGGTCTTTCCTGGCGGGAAAGCCCGCGCTGGCAACAAAACACTAAGCCACGCGTTTACGTGGCAAACAACAATCACTGAAAATTCGGTGTCGCAACACCGGTCGGAACGAGGCTGAGACCGAGGGACTTGAACCAATGAAATCGCTATGATGGCACGGAATCCCGAGCTCTATTCCCACAAGCGTCTGAAGGACGCTGCCGAGGAGCGCGGTCACGAGCTGGAAATCATCAACACCCTGCGCTGCTACATGAACATCGCCTCGCGGCGGCCGGAAATCTATTACAACGGCAGCAAGCTGACCGGCTTCGACGCCGTGATTCCGAGGATCGGCGCATCGGTCACTTTCTATGGTCTGGCCGTGTTGCGCCAGTTCGAGATGATGGGCGTCTACCCGCTGAATGAATCCGTTGCCATCGGACGGTCGCGCGACAAGCTTCGGTCGATGCAGCTGCTCGCCCGCGACGGGATAGGCCTGCCGGTGACGACCTTCGCCCACGATCCAAAAATGACCGAGGAAGTGCTGGCGACCGCGGGCGGTGCCCCGGTTGTGATCAAGCTGCTGGAGGGCACGCAGGGCATCGGTGTGGTTCTTGCCGATACGGAGCGGTCTGCCAAGTCGGTGATCGAGGCGTTTCGCGGTGCCAACGTGAACATCCTGGTGCAGGAATTCATCAAGGAAGCCGGCGGCACGACATCCGTGCGCGTGGTGGTTGGCGGCAAGGTGATTGCGGCCATGAAGCGGACGGGTGCGGAGGGCGAATTCCGTTCCAACCTGCACCGCGGCGGCAGTGCGGCCGCCATCAAGATTTCTCCCGAGGAACGTTCGACCGCCATTCGCGCGGCAAAGACCATGGGGCTGAACGTCTGCGGTGTCGATATGCTGCGGTCCAACCATGGCCCGGTGGTGATGGAGGTCAACTCCTCGCCCGGGCTGGAGGGCGTTGAAAAGGCAACGGGTATTGATGTTGCCGGCAAGATCATCGACTTTATTGCCAAGAATGCCCAGGTTGGCAAAACCAAGACCAAGGGACGCGGTTGACCACAAAAGTGAAAGCCTTCGAGATCGGCGACCACAAGATCGCACCGGGAACCCGGCGTACGATCGATCTGCCGGTCAGCGTGCTGTCGGACCACACGCCCGTGACGATGTCCGTGCATGTCCTGCATGGAAGCAAACCCGGGCCGGTCATGTTCGTCAGTGCGGCCGTGCATGGTGACGAGGTCATCGGTGTGGAGATCGCACGCCGTGTCCTGAAAGCGCCACAGCTCGAAATCCAGGAACTGGACAAGCTGAAGGGTACGCTGATGGTCATCCCGATCGTCAACGCGTTCGGCTTTCTGAACCATTCGCGCTATCTGCCCGACCGGCGTGACCTGAACCGCTCGTTCCCCGGTAGCTGCGCGGCTCGCTGGCCGGGCGGCTGGCGCATCTTTTCATGAGCGAGATCGTCAACCGGTCCGATTATGGCATCGACCTGCATTCGGCGGCCATTCACCGGACCAACCTGCCGCAGATCCGCGTTTCGCCTTCACGGGCAGACACGCTATCGCTCGCGAAGCTTTCGGTGCTCCGGTCATCCTGACTTCCAAGGTGCGCGATGGGTCGTTGCGACAGGCCGCACAGCTGAAGGGAACCGACGTCCTGGTGTTCGAGGCGGGCGAAGGCCTGCGGTTTGACGAAATGGCGATCAGGGCCGGCGTTTCCGGCGTCTTGCGCGTGATGCGGTCCTTGAAGATGTTGGGCGCCAAGGGCATAACGCGGCCAAAGGCCCGTTCGATCCTCAGCAAGACGAGCTACTGGGTCCGCTCGCCGGCCGGTGGATTGTTGCGACCGTTCAAATCGGTCGGCGATGTTGTCGAACCCGGTATGCTGCTTGGCATCACCTCTGATCCGTTCGGCGAGAAGGAACGGAACGTGCTGGCCGAACTGGGTGGGCTCATTGTGGGCAGAACCAACCTTCCGGTGGTCAACGAAGGGGACGGGCTGTTTCATATCGCCGAGTTCAACGAACGATACGACGCTGAAACGACCCTCGACAGCCTGGCTTCCCAGCTTGAGGCCGATCCGCTGTTCGACGAAGACGAAATCATCTAGAGGCGGCTTGGTTTCAGCGTTTCTCCGCGTGTGCAGCAGCTCACCCACTATCGCATGCTTCAGGGGAGGGACTGGCTAGTGTTGATGGATGGGCACTGGCACCGAATGAGCAAGCCGTCTCAGCCCCCACAGCTTGCCCGGAAAAACAATTGTGCGAAGCAGAATTGTCCAAACCTCTGGCCACGTCGGCTTTCGGGCACTATGTTGAACAAAACCGGCGCTCCCGGCGCGTGGATATTTCCCAAGGGAAAGTCTTCCCAAAAAAGCAGGTCCAGATTCATGAACCAGATGGTCACTCCGAAGTTCGGTGTTGGCGCCCCATTGCGCCGCAAGGAAGATGAACCGCTCATAACCGGCAAGGGCATCTATACGGGCGATTACATGCCGGAAGGCTGCCTGCACGGGGTCGTCGTTCGGTCCGCCATGCACATGCGCGCATCAGCCTTGGAAATGTGGACGAGATCCGTGAGATGGACGGTGTCCGGCTGGTGCTCACCGGAGCCGAGCTGGAAGGCCGGACGATGCCTTGCCGGGCGCGTCCGAAGCAGATCGACGGCTCCAATTTCGCGGCGCCCGATCAGCCTGTCCTGTGCTCCGACGAAGTACGCTATGTGGGCGATGCGATTGCCTTTATCGTCGCGGACGATGTCAACGCAGCCCGGAATGCCGCCGAGATGCTGGAAATCGACTACGACCCGCTGGACGTTGTCGTGGGGATCGAGCAGGCCCTTGCACCGGACGCCGTGAAGGTCTGGCCGGAGTTCGGCACCAACGTTGCCTTCACATACGGTCAGGGTGATCAGTCCAAGACCGACGCTGCCTTCGAAAAGGCTGACAAGGTCGTTTCCATCGACGTCGTCAACAACAGGATCGTCGCCAACTACATGGAGCTGCGCGGCTGCGTTGCCGAATTCGACGCTGCGAGTGATCGGTTCAAGCTGACGGTCGGCACCCAGGGCGTCACGGACTGCGTGACATCATCTGCAGCATTCTGGATCTGGAAGCTGACAAACTGCAGGTGATCACGCCGGAAGTCGGTGGTGGCTTCGGTACCAAGATGTTCTGCTACCGCGAATACCCGCTGAGCATGGTCGCGGCTCGCGAACTTGGACGGCCAGTGCGCTGGACGGGTGAGCGCATGGACCACTTCGTGACGGATGCGCATGGCCGGGACAACGTCACCCACGCGGAACTGGCGCTGGACGCCGATTGCCGGATCCTGGGGCTCAAGGTGCACGTCAAGGCTGCCATGGGTGCCTATCTGCACCAGTTCGGCCCGTTCATTCCGTTCGTCGGCACATCGATGACCTCCGGTCTCTACGACATTCCGGCCGTCTTTGCGAAGGTCGAGGGCGTCTACATGCACACGGTGCCGACGGATGCCTTCCGCGGCGCGGGCCGTCCGGAAGCTGCCTATCTGATCGAGCGCCTGATCGAGAAGGCGGGAGAGGAAACCGGTGTCGGATCGGTAGAGATCCGCAAGCGCAATTTCATCAAGCCGGAGCAACTGCCTTACACGACCCAGACCGGGCGAATGTACGACACCGGCGATTTTTCCGGCCACCTGCAAAAGGCGCTGGAAGTTGCCGACTGGGACGGCTTCAAGGCCCGGCAGGACGACAGCGCGAAGCACGGCAAGTACCGCGGCATCGGCATCTGTTCCTATATCGAGGCCTGTGCCTTCCCTGGCAGCGAGGAAGCCACCCTTGAGCTCAACGACAAGGGTACGTTGACGTTGCTGATCGGTACGCAGACCAACGGCCAGGGCCATGCAACGGCCTACAGCCAGGTGATCGCGGAACAGTTCGGCATCTCCATCGAGGACATCGACGTTATCCAGGGCGACACCGACCGGGTGCGCAAGGGGGGCGGCACGGGTGGGTCGCGCTCCATCCCCATCGGCCTGCCGTCTGTCCGCGATGCGGGCATTGCGCTGGTCAAGAAGGTGAAGGAACTTGCCGCTGATCGGCTTGAGGCCGGGATCGAGGATCTTGAACTCGACGGTGGCATGGTTCGTGTGGTCGGAACCGACCAGCAGGTGACACTAGCCGAGATTGCGGCAGGCGCCGGGGAAACCCTGACCGCCCGCGAGAGGTCAATCAGACCGAGGCGACCTATCCGAACGGCACCCATGTGTGCGAGGTGGAAATCGATCCGGATACCGGTGACGTTGCCATCGTCAACTACGTGATCGTCGATGATTTCGGTGTCACGGTGAACCCGCTTCTTCTGGCCGGTCAGGTGCATGGCGGTGCGGCCTCCGCACTCAGCCAGGCCCTGTGCGAACAGACGATCTACGACGAAGACGGCCAACTTCTGACGGCTTCGCTGCTCGACTACCGCATGATCCGTGCGGCAGACCTGCCGGACATTCACTTCGAGACCCGCAACGTTCCATCGACCACCAATGCCATGGGCATAAAGGGCGCGGGTGAAGCCGGAACCATCGGCGGCTGTGCATCGGTCATGAATGCGGTGCAGAAGGCGCTGAAGGACGGGGCAGGGTCAGCGAGCTGATCGACATGCCGGCAACCCCGCTTCGCGTGTGGGAAGCATCCAGGCAGCAAAATAACGGAAACTGAAAAAGGCGCCCTTTCGAGGCGCCTTTTATCTTTCAGGCAGCAAGTTGACACGGGTAAAGCCCGGTTCTCAAGATTGTGTCTGTGGTTTCTTTTAAATAAACGTATGAATTATCCGGTTCTTGCCGCAATCTTGCGGTTCATCGGTGCGTGGCGCGAATCCTTCCGCTTCAAGAAATAGGATCCTCCCGTTGTTTCAGTCCTTCTTTCCCAAGCCCAAACTTTTCTTCCTGTCTGCCTTCCTCTGGTCACTCGCCGCAATCCTTGCCTGGTACGGGTTTGCTGAAGGACTGACAGAAACACTGGGCTTCGGCACGCCGCCACAGGGTGAGCAACCACCCATCGGGCTGCCCTATTTCGTCACACCTGATTTTCTTTGGTTCTATATCTATTACGGCATCTGCACGCTGCTCTTCGGCGGTTTCTGGTGGATGTTCTCTCGCGACCACCGCTGGCAGATTTGGTCGATCTGGGGCTCGTCCCTGATCATTTTCATGACCTACTACAGCGTTCAGGTGTCAGTCGCGATCAACAACTGGCGCAGACCGTTCTTCGATACGTTGCAAAACGCGCTCAATGGAGAGGAAAGCGGTGTCACCGCAGCAGACTTCTATAACCTGATGCTGATCTTCGCGCAGATTACATCGGTCTGGGTCATTCTCTACATCTTCACGCGCTTCTTCGTCAGCCACTACGTCTTCCGCTGGCGTACGGCGATGAACGACTACTACGTCGAAAAGTGGTCGAATGTGCGCCACATCGAAGGTGCCTCGCAGCGTATTCAGGAAGACACGATGCGCTTTGCTTCCATCATGGAAGGGCTTGGCGTTGCATTCATCGACTCGATCATGACACTGATTGCCTTCTTGCCGGTGCTGTTTGCGCTTTCAAGTCATGTCTCGTCCCTGCCGATCGTAGGCGAAATTCCGGCGCCATTGTTCACCGCGGCAATCATCTGGTCGCTGTTTGGGACGGTTTTGCTCGGCCTTGTCGGAATCAAGCTGCCCGGACTGGAGTTCCACAACCAGCGCGTTGAGGCAGCCTACCGTAAGGAACTTGTGTACGGGGAAGATCATGAAGATCGCGCCAATCCGGCGACCTTGCGCGAGCTGTTCGGTTTTGTCCGTCAAAACTATTTCCGGCTCTACTTCCACTATCTCTATTTTAACCTGGCCCGCGGCATTTACCTTCAGTCGGACAACATCTTCTCCTATTTCATCCTCATTCCGACAATTGTGGTGGGCAAGATCACCTTTGGTATCGTGCAGCAAATCCTGACGGCCTTCAGCCAGGTGTCCTCGTCCTTCCAGTTCCTGGTGAATTCCTGGACGACGATCATCGAGCTCCTGTCCATCTACAAACGCCTGAAAGGCTTTGAGGTCTCCATTGCCGAGCGGGAGCTCGCGGTTGCCGGCGGCACCACTCCTGAACCGGGGGCGCAAGCTTAAGGTCAGGTCTGCGCAAGACGTTCAAGCCAGTTTTCTGTCCCGGCGGTTCCGCGGTCCGACGCACCGCCCGTGGCTTCATGAAGAGCGCCGGGCCTGGAAGTTGTCATGGCGTTCTTGAGCCAGAAGTCCCGTTTCTCCGGACCTCCGGCGCCTACCGGGATGACCCGGCAGGCACCTTCTTATCGGAATAGCGCCGGGCCTGGAAGTTGTCATGGCGTTCTTGAGCCAGAAGTCCCGTTTCTCCGGACCTCCGGCGCCTACCGGGATGACCCGGCAGGCACCTTCTTA
>LZQR01000198.1_pt1 | contig 16640 bp, 21 predicted proteins | sample 768601 | NCBI WGS metagenome assembly LZQR01 (sample SAMN05207299, study PRJNA324521) | oil field metagenome | isolation source: sample BH-FW-24 from oil reservoir | place: India: Bombay High | collected 2015-12-04
GAGATATGAGTGAGATCAACGCAGGAGTGAGAATCCTGCGCTTGATTACATGTTAGCGGCAGATATCAGCATGGTTGGTTGGCACAATTGGATGAGATCATCGATGGACAGCGCTAAGCCTGCCATGCGATCACCGCTGCTAATGGTGATTTCTTTTTCTTCAAGCAAACTTGGGTCAAACACGATCGGCATGTAGCGTTTTAGGAGGAGTGGTGTGACAGTACCAATCTTGTATCCGGTAATCGCTTCTACGTCCGCTTGATCAACACAGGTCATGCGGCGGCACTGCAGTAATGCGCGCACCTTCTTTGGATCAACGCTACGATCACCTGGTGCACAAGCAAGCGCATATTGGTTCCCCATATCGCGCAAAAGAATCGCTTTGACCATTTGAGAAGGGCGAATGCCGCGTTGTTGCGCGGCATCCTCAATGGTTGTTGCTGGCCTTTGATGAGGAAGAAGGCGGAACTCGATGTTCTGGTCCGCCAAAACTGCATCAAAGGGTATGAATGGTATTACTCATCGTCAAGACTGTACGGCAGTGCTGCGATTTCCCATTCGCACTCTGGCTGAGCAACCAAGCGCAGACGAGTGTCATCGTCTAGGTTGTTTGGTAACACAATGAGACCCATCGCTTGGTTGTCGCTGAATTGGTAATGTGTGAGCAATGCACCTACTGAACGCCAGTTTTCACCGACACTACGTTCCAATTCGATCGCACCCTCACCTAAGGCTTCAGCGGTTGCACCTTTAACAATGTACATTGCACGTTTGTTGGTGCCGCGGTATTTCGCGCGTGCTACGGTTTCTTGGCCTGTGTAGCAGCCTTTCGTAAAGCTGATGCCACCGAGCGCTTGTACGTTTAGCGCTTGTGGAATGTGCTCGTTTTGCGCGTCTGCTGCCACGTATGGTAGTGCTGCTTCAATATCGAAACGGGTCCAAAGCTCATGAGTAGTCAGCGTTGCTTGGCTACCTTCCACTAACGATTGTGCTGCTTCTGCTGTAAGCGCAAGTAACCAGCGGTTTGAAGCGACTTTGACTGCAGTGCCACCTTCAACTGTACGCACGTCGCCAGAATCAGCATTTAGTGTTGAGATGAACGCATCGGCATTCTCACCAGCAACACCCAGCACGACATCGCTAGACTCTTCGATGGCCACTTTCGAGAACACCGCGTATTTTTTGATTTCTTTTAGTTCCACTTCAATCGCTGATTTAGGCTGAACCATTGCATAGCCATTGTTATGGTGGAATAGGCGGAAGACACTCCACACTTTACCTTTCGCATCACAATGGGCGCCCAACATTGATTGGTCTTTCTCAAGAGAAACCACATCGCAGGTAACTTGACCGTGTAGGTATGACTTTTTGTCATCCCCGACCATGGTGATCATGCCCAGGTTATCCAATAGCGAGATAGACAGCTCAGGTAGTGCGTCTTGTGTCGATAGGTTCAGTGGTGAAAAGCGAGTTTGCCATTCCATGATTACAATGCCTTTTGAAGATATTTTTCAGCTATGTTAAATGCAGAATCGGTATTTGTCAGCACTCAATATATCCACGCGATTTTGAGGTGTTTGGCGCAGCTGAACGTTTGTTTATTAAATGCGTTCAGGATTTGCAGCGACTTGGCTACATATTGTGACCCGCACACTAGTGACGTTGCACATCCCTTGTTACACTCCGCACTAAGAACAAGACATCTATGAAGGAATACTGAATGTACACTGCGGAAGAAAAGGCGCGTATTAAATGGGCTTGTCGTCGTGGCATGCTTGAGCTTGACGTGGTGATTATGCCGTTTTTTGAAGAGTGCTTTGATGCACTGAATGAGCAAGAGCAGCGTGATTTTGTCTCACTATTAGAATGTGATGATCCCGATCTGTTTACTTGGGTAATGGGACACGGTCGCAGCGAAACCTAGGTCATGCATCGATGGTTGATAAAATTGTCGCGCACAACCTCAGCAAGGTTCGTTAATCTCAAGGTTAACACGTCTCTATACGCCCAAATTGCCAACCAACTTCTTCTCCTAGGTTGCGTTTGGGCGCTTATCTGTTCTGACATCCCACTCGTCTTATCAACTTATCTGTTATTACTGATTCTCCGCAGCCAAATGCAAGGCGGCTTTGTCGTGCCTTCAGCCTGTGGCGGTTGGTATTTACATCGTGATGGCACGGTACGTAATGACAAGCAAACCTCTACATTATCTAGCGTTGATGTTTCGGCTACGGCGTTCAAAGTGACGTTTGAATTAACGTCGGGGGAAAGTGCGACAATCTGGCGAGACAGTTGTGAGGATGTGGCTTATCGCCAACTGTGTTTGATATTACGTCAATGGAAAATGGGAGCCGAAGCCCCCATTTGATCTTGTATCTGACGGTTACTGTTTAGTGCCAGAGCTATTTGTTTGGTGTAAGAATTGTTGGACCACTATTTTCTAGCTGGTTTGGATAATCCAAGGTGTAGTGCAGACCACGACTTTCTTTACGCTGCATCGCGCAACGCACCATCAGCTCAGCGACTTGCAGCAGGTTACGTAGCTCTAGCAAGTTGTTCGATACGCGGAAGTGGCTGTAGTACTCGTGCGTTTCTTGTTGCAGCATCTGGATACGACGCAGTGCACGTTCAAGGCGCTTATCGGTACGAACGATGCCCATGTAATCCCACATAAACAGGCGCAGCTCATGCCAGTTATGTTGGATGATCACTTCTTCATCACTGTTGGTCACTTGGCTTTCATCCCAACAGGGAACCTGCTGTGCTAGTTCTACTTCGTTGTGATGTTTAAGGATGTCTTTGGCTGCCGACCATGCGTAAACCACACACTCAAGTAGTGAGTTCGATGCCATACGGTTCGCGCCGTGCAAGCCTGTATAGCTCACTTCACCAATCGCATAGAGGTTCTTCAGGTCGGTATGACCATTTTGATCGACCATGACGCCGCCGCATGTGTAGTGCGCCGCAGGTACAATTGGGATCGGCTCTTTAGTCATGTCGATACCCAAATCCATCAAACGAGAGTAGATGGTTGGGAAATGCTTAGTAATGAAACCCGCTGGCTTATGGCTGATGTCGAGGTACATGCAGTCAGCACCTAAGCGCTTCATTTCGAAGTCGATCGCGCGAGCCACGACGTCACGTGGAGCAAGCTCTTTACGCTCGTCGAAATCCGGCATAAAACGTGAACCATCAGGACGACGTAAATACGCGCCTTCTCCACGCAATGCTTCTGTCAGTAAGAAGTTGCGCGCTTCTGGGTGGAACAGACAGGTCGGGTGGAATTGGTTGAATTCCATGTTGCAACGCGACAACCTGCGCGCCAGGCAATTGCAATACCATCGCCGGATGATACGTCTGGGTTAGACGTGTATTGGTAAACTTTGGAAGCGCCGCCCGTTGCCAGTACAACAAATTTAGCGCGAACAGTTTCTACCTGCTCTTCGTTGCGGTTCCAAATATAAGCACCAATGATCTTGTTTTTGTCGCCGCCGATTTTATCTTCGGTGATCAAATCCAGAGCATTATGACGTTCAAGAACATGAATGTTTGGGTGGCTGTGTGCGTTGTCTTGCAGAGAGGTTTGCATTGCCATGCCAGTTGCATCGGCAGCGTGCAATATACGGCGACGGCTGTGACCGCCTTCGCGAGTTAAGTGATAGCGTGGTTCATCGTCAGAATCATCGTCTTCACGATCAAATGGTACACCGCCATCAATCAACCATTGCACGCACTCTTTTGAGTTTTCCGCGATGAATTTAACGGTCTCTTCATCACAGATACCATCCCCGGCAATTTGCGTATCTTCAACGTGAGACTCAATCGTGTCTGACTCATCAAATACAGCAGCGATACCACCTTGCGCGTAAAACGTCGCGCCTTCGCTGCGTGGTCCTTTACTTAGAACCATCACCTTACAGTGGTTTGCGACACGCAAAGCTAACGACAAGCCTGCGGCGCCACTCCCTACCACTAACACATCACATTCATGTTCACGATTTGTGTTCATATTACTTTTACAATCCCAAGCTAAGGTAACAAGGCTACCTTGTGTATATTTTGCACACCATGTGCATTCCATTAACGCGACATCCGTCGCTAAGGGCTAAGTTGGGAGACGTATCGAAATCGGCGTTACTTTGGTGACTTCAGCCACTCTTGTTTTCCATGCTTTGGGCATGAGGATGCTTCCTGAGTTTTGTTTGCAACGCGATGTTCTGATAGCCATTAGCCATGCAAATGAAAAGTAATAGTTTGTCAATGCCATTGCTTTTCTATGCTCTACCCAGCACAATCTGGGACAGAGATCATCCATTATACCCATTTCCCCATCAGTATGCTCGCTTGTCAAAACGAGACTTAAGTCGGACGAGGAGCGGGATTTGGCTAATGACATCACACTGTGAAAAAACAATGACAAAAAATTTGAGAAACCATGGAACTTTCTCATTCACGTCGGAGTCACAATAGTGCTCAAGCAAGCAGTGGTGTCAATACTACGTTTTGCATAATTAGTACCCATATCTGAGAAGAGTAGGGGCATAACAAATAGGAGTATCCGCTCGAATGAACGAGCAGCTGACCGATCAAGTATTGATTGAGCGAGTTCAGAATGGCGATAAGCAAGCATTCAACCTGCTGGTAACAAAGTACCAGAACAAGGTATGTAACCTTATCGCCAGATACGTAAGTAATCCTGGCGATGTTCCAGATGTAGCACAAGAAGCGTTTATCAAGGCTTACCGAGCTATCCCTAGTTTTCGTGGGGAAAGTGCGTTTTATACGTGGCTGTATCGCATTGCTGTGAATACTGCGAAAAATCACATTGTTGCCCAAGGTCGTAGACGCCAGCAACAGACGTGGATGCTGAAGAAGCTGAATTTTACGAAACAGGTAATGCACTTAAAGAAATTTCGAACCCTGAGAACTTAACGTTGTCCAAAGAATTGCAACGGGTAGTGTTCAGTGCAATCGAAGCCTTACCTGAAGATTTAAAACCGCAATGACTCTTCGTGAGCTTGATGGCTTAAGCTACGAGGAAATTGCTGAAGTAATGGATTGCCCGGTGGGAACGGTACGATCGCGTATCTTCCGTGCTCGTGAGGCGGTGGAAAAGAAAATCAAACCTCTTTTGCAGCGCTAGTACAAGTGATAACTATGGTGAAAATAATGGCTGACAAAGAAAAACTTTCAGCTCTCATGGATGGAGAATTGGTCGATAAGGCTTTAATTCAAGAATTAGAGCAAGACCAAGAGAGCCGTGATGCTTGGCAGAACTATCACCTGATTGGTGATGTGATGCGAGGCGAAGCGCCAGCAAGCTGAGTGGAATATTGCTGAAAGCGTAGCGTTAGCGTTAGAAGACGAGCCTGTGCATCGTGCTATCGATTCGCGCAGTGCTAAGGTAATTTCAATTAACGACGCGCCAAAAGAGTCGCAACCAGAGCCACAAAAAGCGAAACGCCAGTTGCCTGCATGGTTGACTCAGTTTGGTCAAGTTGCCGTTGCTGCGTGTGTGTCACTTGTTGTGATACTAGGCGTACAGCAGTATGGTGGTAGCGACCCAATGTCGCCGCAAGCAGACCAACTTCCTGTACTTCAGACTGTGCCATTCGCGGGCAGTGCTGAACCAGTAAGCTTGACGCGTGAATCCGTAGAGCGTTCAGTTGGTGAAGCAAATATGCAAGAGCAACGCAAACGCGTTCATGCTATGCTTCGTGACTACGAATTGCAGCTAAGAATTAACAGTGATGCGTCTCAGCAAGATGCACATCTGACTCCGGATATTGAATGAAAAAATTTCTGATCAGCGCTTGCGCTCTGTTCAGTCTGATGTCTTCGCAAGCCTTTGCTGGTGATAAGCCAGCGGAGGCTTTATTGCATCAAATGAGCGAGGCGAGCAAGAATTTAAGCTACGAGCTCTCTTATATCCTTATCAAAAAGAACAGCATTGAACCTTTGCTGTATCGTCATGCGACTCACGACAAAGACCAGTACGCACACCTTGTGTACTTAAGTGGTCCCGTACGTGAAGTGATCCGTCGCGGCACTGAAGTAAGCTACATCGAAACTGGCGCAGAACCGTTTACCATTGAATCGGGTAAAATGGTCGCTCCCATCATGCCAATGCTGAATGCCAATATTGACGAGCTAAACTTTGTACTACGACTACGTAAAAGTGGGGCGTGCGCGTGAAGCTGGCGTACCAACACAAGTACTGCGCATTGTGCCAAAAGATGGCTTGCGTTATTCATATGTGTTGTGGATTGATGAGAAGAGCCATTTGCCACTGCGTGCTGACCTAGTTGACCGCGATGGTGAAATGCTTGAGCAGTACCGAACTATCTCTTACTCAGTAAACCCTAAGATTGCTGAGTTGATGAGTGGCTTAGAAGAAGTTCAGTTGCCGGCGGTTCTGACAATGCCAAAAGGTGATATTGGAACGAGTAACTGGAATGTAGGTTGGACGCCTGAAGGTTTCCATCCAAATGAACTGAATCGCTACCGTATGGCAGTGACCGACCAAATGGTAGAAAGCCAACTGTACTCTGATGGACTATTTAGTTTCTCTGTGTACGTAGCGAACAAAGACGAGCACTCGTTGAAAGGCCAGCTGGTTCGTCAAGGTCGTCGCACGTTGCATAGCTTTATAAGCGGCAATCACGAAATTTCCGTCGTTGGTGATATTCCACCGGCAACGGCTCAGCGTATCGCACAATCGGTCACTTTTAATGTAACAAAGAGTGAAGTGCAATGATGACTGCATTGGCTACCGTGACGGGTGTTCACCGTCACGGTCAGCAATATGATGTCGATCTCAGCTGTGAGCAACAAACCAGTTGCAGCAGCTGTTCATCGCAAAAAGCTGCGGCACAGGCGTGGTTACTAAAGCGATTGGTAACAAAACGCTGTCGTGGCATTTGCGTACTCCAAAATCCGTCAAAGTTGGTCAAGTCGTGGAAATCGGTTTCCTGAATCAATGCCTGATCCAAATCTGCAATGGCGGTCTATCTTCTTCCTCTGTTTGGTTTGATTCTCGGTGCCGTGATTGGCAACTTCCTGCTCGCACCTTTAACGGCAGGTGGTGAGGGTATTACTATCCTATCCTCGGTGTTGTTTGCGGCTGGTGGTATGTGGCTCGCAAAACGTGTGTCACGCCCGCTTGAAGATGAGTCAAAGCGCCAAGTTACCCTTATTCGAGTTCTCGGTGAACCTATTCAATAAGTTCTAGACTTTAAATAAGGTGCGCCCGTTAACGAAATTGGGTAGAATCTGCCAACTTGATTGAAATGCCGTCAACTGACGGCTTTCTTACTGTCCCTATTTGTAAAGAGTTAGTCACCCTAAATCTATGAAGCACATTCGTAACTTTTCGATTATCGCCCACATCGACCATGGTAAGTCGACCCTATCTGACCGTCTAATCCAAGTTTGTGGTGGATTAAGCGATCGTGAAATGGCCGCACAGGTTCTGGATTCAATGGATCTTGAACGTGAGCGCGGTATCACCATCAAATCTCAGAGTGTGACGCTGAACTACACCGCTAAAGACGGCGAAACGTACCAGTTGAACTTCATCGATACTCCGGGACACGTTGACTTTGCGTACGAAGTATCACGTTCTCTAGCCGCTTGTGAAGGTGCGCTACTGGTGGTTGACGCAGGTCAGGGTGTAGAGGCTCAAACGCTAGCTAACTGTTATACCGCGATCGAAATGGATCTTGAGGTTGTGCCAATCCTAAACAAGATTGACCTACCAGCTGCAGACCCTGAGCGTGTTGCGGAAGAAATTGAAGAAATCGTTGGTATTGATGCAATGGAAGCTACCCGCTGTTCTGCAAAGACAGGTATCGGTGTAGATGATGTTCTAGAAAACATCGTATCAGCAATTCCAGCACCAGAAGGTGATCCAGATGCGCCACTTCAAGCGCTGATCATCGACTCATGGTTCGATAACTACCTTGGCGTTGTTTCTTTGGTTCGTATTAAAAACGGCTCACTGAAGAAAAACGACAAGATCAAAGTAATGAGTACAGGTCAAACTTGGGGTGTGGACCGTCTAGGTATCTTCACGCCTAAGCAAGTGGACACTGATGTTCTGCGTACTGGCGAAGTAGGCTGGGTAGTTTGTGGTATCAAAGACATCCTAGGCGCACCAGTAGGTGATACGCTGACGCTAGCGAAAACGGCAGCGAGAAGCCACTTCCAGGCTTTAAGAAGTAAACCTCAGGTATACGCGGGTCTATTCCCAGTATCTTCTGATGATTACGAAAACTTCCGTGACGCACTAGGTAAACTTAGCCTAAACGATGCATCGCTATTCTACGAGCCAGAAAACTCAGCAGCACTAGGCTTTGGTTTCCGTTGTGGTTTCCTAGGCATGCTGCACATGGAAATCATCCAAGAGCGTCTAGAACGTGAATACGACCTAGACCTAATTACAACGGCACCAACCGTAGTTTACGAAGTAGAGCAAACTAACGGTGAGACAATGTACGTTGATAGCCCAGCAAAACTGCCAGCGGTTAACGACATCGAAGAGATCCGTGAGCCTATCGCGCGCTGTAACATCCTAGTACCAGCGGACTACCTAGGTAACGTAATCACACTATGTGTTGAGAAGCGTGGTGTTCAGGTGGACATGGTTTACCACGGTAACCAAGTTGCGATCACTTACGACATCCCAATGGCTGAAGTGGTACTGGACTTCTTCGACCGTTTGAAATCGACATCACGTGGCTACGCGTCTCTGGATTACAACTTCCAACGCTTTGAAGCATCGAACATGGTACGTGTAGACGTACTACTGAACGGCGACAAAGTGGATGCGCTAGCGCTGATTACGCACAAAGATCAGTCTCAGACTCGTGGTCGTCAGCTTGTTGAGAAAATGAAAGAGTTCATTCCTCGTCAGATGTTCGACATCGCGATCCAAGCGGCTATCGGTAACCACATCATCGCACGTTCTACAGTGAAACAGCTACGTAAGAACGTAATCGCAAAATGTTACGGTGGTGACGTGAGCCGTAAGAAGAAACTTCTGAAGAAACAGAAAGAAGGTAAGAAACGTATGAAGCAGATCGGTAACGTAGAGCTGCCTCAAGAAGCGTTCCTAGCAATTCTTCACGTTGGTAAAGACTAGAGTTGAACTATCTCGTACTCTTGTCTGTCATAAGACGTTAGATAGTAAAATAAGTGAAAGGGTTTCGGCTCTTTCACTTTCGTATTTTTAGATAAGGGAATTTAATGGCGAATACATTCTCACTGATTCTAGTTATCGTGACTTTGGTAACTGGCGTAGTTTGGCTACTAGAAAAGCTGGTGTTTGCGAAAAAACGTCAAGCGAAAGTAGCGGAGATCCAAGCGCAAACAGCAAATGGTCTGGATGCGGTGACGCTACAAAAAGTAGAAAGCCAACCGTGGTGGGTAGAGAACAGTGTGTCTATCTTCCCAGTGATTGCATTCGTATTGGTATTACGTTCTTTTATCTATGAACCGTTCCAAATCCCTTCAGGCTCAATGATGCCAACCCTATTAGTGGGTGACTTCATTTTGGTGGAGAAATACGCGTACGGATTGAAAGATCCAGTATGGCGCACTCAGCTAGTAGAAACTGGCAAGCCAGAACGTGGCGACATCGTAGTATTCAAATACCCACCTCAGCCAAACATTGACTACATTAAGCGTGTGGTTGGTTTGCCAGGTGATACTGTTCGTTACTCTGCGGATAAGCAAGTTTGTATTCAGTCGAAAGGTGAATCAACTTGTAAGCCAGTTAAGTTGAGCAATGTTGAAGAGAGCCCATTCATCCAAAATGGCATTCCTCTGATTCAGATGAATGAAAAATTGGGTGAAGTTGAGCACCAAATTCTGGTGAATCCACTCGCTCGTGATCGTGTGCAGAACTACCAGCCACGTCCAGGTGTTAACGAGTGGGTTGTACCACAAGGTCAGTACTTCGTTATGGGTGATAACCGTGACAACAGTGCAGACAGCCGTTACTGGGGCTTTGTTCCAGAAGCAAACTTAGTCGGTAAAGCTGTTGCGATCTGGATCAGCTTCGAGTTTGATCGTGGCGCAGACAGCGTTCTACCTTCATGGATTCCAACTGGTGTGCGTTTCAACCGCATCGGTGGTATTCACTAACCATTCAAATATCGAGAGAGTATGAATTCTCCAATTGAGAAACTAGAGAGAAAGCTCGGCTACCAATTTAAGGATGCTGGGCTTATCAACTTGGCGCTGACTCACCGCAGCGCCAACAGTAAGCACAATGAACGTCTTGAGTTTCTGGGCGATTCAATTTTAAGTTTTGTCATCGCTGATGATCTGTACCATCGTTTCCCGAAAGTGAACGAAGGTGACATGAGCCGTATGCGCGCGACCTTGGTTCGTGGGCACACATTGGCGGAACTGGGTCGTGAATTCGATCTAGGAGATTATTTAAAATTAGGTCCAGGTGAATTGAAGAGTGGCGGATTCCGCCGAGACTCTATTCTAGCCGATGCGGTAGAAGCCATTATTGGTGCGATTTACCTTGATAGTGATATTGAACAAGTTCGCGGTATTGTACTGAGTTGGTACAACTCGCGTCTTGAGGCGATCAAGCCTGGCGTATCACAAAAAGATCCAAAAACTCGCCTACAAGAGTTCCTGCAAGGCAGAAGAAAACCGCTGCCTGTCTACACAGTGACTAATATTAAAGGTGAAGCGCACAACCAAGAGTTCACGGTTGAGTGTGACGTAGCAGGTGTGGATAAGCCTGTAATCGGTAAAGGCACCAGCCGCCGCAAGGCAGAACAAGCGGCTGCAGAAACGGCACTTGAGCAATTAACGAATGGCTGATAACGAATTCGATATCGATGCGTTTTTCGCATCACACGGTGAAGTAAGTTCACCAGAAAACCAACACTGTGGCTTCATTGCGATTGTTGGTCGTCCAAACGTAGGTAAGTCGACACTTCTGAACAAAATCTTGGGTCAGAAGATTTCGATCACGTCTCGTAAACCGCAAACGACTCGTCACCGCATCATGGGTGTGGACACAGACGGCGATTACCAAGCGATCTACGTAGATACACCGGGACTTCACATTGAAGAAAAACGTGCCATCAACCGTTTGATGAACCGTGCGGCAAACTCATCTCTAAGTGATGTGAACCTAGTGTTCTTCTTGGTGGATGGTACGCACTGGACGAACGACGACGAGATGGTCTTGACTAAGCTTCAGAAGTCGAACTTCCCAGTTGTGCTTTGTGTGAACAAAGTAGACAACGTGCAAGATCGTAACGAAGTGATGCTGCATATGATGGACATGTCGAAGAAGATGGACTTCGTTGACGTTGTGCCAATCTCTGCAAAACACGGTAAGAACATTGAAGTACTGCGCAAGCACGTACGCGATCACCTACCGAAAGCAACGCATCACTTCCCAGAAGAATACGTGACGGACCGCTCTCAGCGTTTCATGGCATCAGAAATCGTACGTGAGAAGTTAATGCGCTTCACGGGCGATGAGCTGCCATACTCAGTAACAGTTGAGATTGAGCGCTTCGACTATAACCCAGAAACCGACGGTTTCCATATCAACGCCCTAATTCTTGTTGAACGTAATGGTCAGAAGAAAATGGTGATTGGTAAAGGCGGCGAGAAGATCAAAACGATTGGTCGTGAAGCGCGCCTAGATATGGAAGAGCTATTCGGTCGTAAGGTTTACCTAGAGACTTGGGTAAAAGTGAAATCTGGTTGGGCAGACGACGAACGTGCACTGCGCTCACTGGGTTACATCGACGACCTATAAGTTTAGTTGCTTGTAAGTTTGGTAACGAAGACACTTCGTTCCAACATCGACTAAAATATAATATCGATTAAAATAAGGAGCCGCTTGGCTCCTTATTTTTTATTACCGACTTAGGCACACTGATTGAAATGAGCAACCAGTCTTCAGAAGGCTTCCAGCGCTGCTTTGTATTGCACCGACGCCCTTACAGTGAATCGAGCTTGATCCTTGATGTATTCAGCGAGGAGTATGGTCGTATCACGCTGATGGCGAAAGGCGCGCGCAGCAAACGCTCTAATCTTAAAGGGGCATTACAGCCCTTCACGCCACTATTGCTGAAATGGTCTGGCAAAGGTTCTATGAAAACCTTACGTCAGGCTGAGCCAATCAGTTTGGGTTTGCCGTTGTTCGGGATAAACCTTTACTCCGCAATGTACGTAAATGAATTAGTCGGGCGCGTGTTAATGGCGGAAGTGCCGATGCCTGCGCTGTTTCATGATTACCTGCATGCACTAACGGAATTGGCTCAGAGTGATAACCTGAACCGGGATTACGTCGCTTTGAATTAGCCCTCCTGTCTTCAATGGGCTATGGCGTCGATTTCTTGCATTGTGCCGGAACGGGTGAGCCTGTCGATCCTGAGATGACTTACCGTTATCGTGAACAAAAGGGATTCATAGCTTCAGTAAGGCGCGACAACCTGACATTTTTAGGTAATGAATTGATTGCGATTAGTGAACGGCGGTTCGTCACTAAAGAGCAATTAAAAGCGGCGAAACGCTTTACACGTATGGCATTAAAGCCGTATCTTGGCGGCAAACCTTTAAAAAGTCGCGAATTATTCATTCAGACATATCGAGCACGGAGTAACGGAAAATGAGCTCAATCTACTTAGGCGTTAATATCGACCATATTGCCACTCTACGTAATGCACGTGGTACTAAATACCCTGATCCCGTTCATGCTGCTGAGATCGCAGAGCGTGCTGGTGCTGACGGTATTACCATCCACCTGCGTGAAGACCGTCGCCACATTTTAGATCGCGACGTACGTATCCTACGTGAAACCATTCAAACTCGTATGAACCTTGAAATGGCAGTAACGGATGAGATGGTTGAGATTGCGCTACAAACTAAGCCTGAGTTCGTTTGTCTGGTTCCTGAAAAGCGTGAAGAGTTGACAACAGAAGGTGGTCTGGATGTTGTTGGTCAACTTGAAAAAGTGAAAGCAGCAACGCAAAAGCTAACTGAAGCGGGCATCAAAGTATCTCTGTTTATCGATGCAGACCGTCAACAGATCGATGCGGCAAAAGCTTGTGGCGCACCTTACATTGAGCTTCACACTGGTCACTATGCAGACGCGACAACAGAAGAAGATCAGCAAGATGAGCTGAAGAAGATCGCAGCAGGTGCAAGCTACGCTGATGACCTAGGTATCATCGTAAACGCAGGTCACGGTCTGACTTACCACAATGTTGCACCAATCGCAGCACTGCCAGAAATCTACGAGCTGAACATCGGTCACTCGATCATTGGTCGTGCGGTTTTCGATGGTCTAGAAAAATCTGTGGCAGAAATGAAAGCATTATGGTTGCGGCTCGTAAGTAATCAGATTAAAGCATGGCAATTTTAGGACTAGGCACTGACATCGCAGAGATTGAGCGCATTGAAAAAGCGCTCGGTCGTACGGGTGAGCCCTTCGCAAAGCGCATTTTGTCGCAAGATGAAATGGTTAAGTTTGCTGAATTGAAGCAAAAAGGGCGCTACCTTGCGAAGCGTTTCGCAGTAAAAGAGGCGGCCTCAAAAGCGTTAGGAACTGGCATCGCAAAAGGCGTGACCTTCCATGATTTTACGGTTTCGAATGATGAGTTCGGTAAACCGATATTGATCTTATCTGGTGTGGCGAGGCAAATCGCCGAGTCGATGGGCGTTAATCATGTTCATCTGTCGATTTCGGATGAACGTCATTACGCCGTTGCGACGGTGATTTTTGAATCCTAACTTAACCTGATTACGGATTAACAACCGAATACAAAAAAGCCAGAGTCGATGCTCTGGCTTTTTATGTCTATGATTTACTCGGTTATTCTCTACTGCTCAAGATAGAGTTTCGCCGTCGTGGTGACTTTAATCATCTCATCTTGCAGTTCGAACATTTCTGGTTCGATGTCTTCGATGTCAGCACCCGAGCGCAGCGCTTGTTCCAAGGTTGCACACAGAGACTTTAATCTCGGCACACCGCAGTAAGAGCTGCTGCCGTGAAGTTTATGCACCACATGGATAAGGTCATCACGCGAGAAGCCTTCTTGCTCTAATGCTTGATCGACCACTTCTTCCACCTCAGGAATAAAATCAATCAGCATGCGCAGCATGTCTTTGGCTAAGTCTTCTTTGTTGGCACTCTGCTTTAACGCTGCTTGCCAGTCGATGATGACATCTTGCTGTGGCTTTTCTGGCTTTTCTGGCGCTGATGGCTCAGTTTCCACAATTGGTTCGACATAGGATGGCGCGATTTTGTCGACACTCTCAGTACAGGTATTTGGGTTCCAATGAACCAAAACCTGTTGCAGAACATGTTCTTCAATTGGCTTGGTTAGGTAGTCATCCATCCCCGCAGCCAGTAGTCGGTCACGCTCACCCGCCATGGCATGCGCGGTTACCGCAATCACTGGGGTGTCTTTGTTCAGCTCTAGCTCTTTAATGTGCTGACAAGCGGTCACGCCGTCCATCAATGGCATTTGAATGTCCATGAAGATCAGATCGTATTTCTTCTCTGTCGCAAGATTCACTGCTTGTTGACCATTACTACATGCCGTTACCGTTTCTACACGCTCTTTTAGTAGCGCAGAGATCAGTTTCAAGTTGGCAGGGTTATCATCAACCGCAAGCACCGTCAGTGGTAAGCTTCGTTCATCACTGGCTCAATTGGTGCAATCACCGCTTGTGGTGTTTCGACGTGATCCGTGATTAGGCTTTGTAGAAGCTTACGACGCGATAATGGCTTGGTCAGACATTGGATCTGATGATCGTTCATCACTTGGTCTGCCAGTGCCAGTTCGGTACTTGGCGTACCCATGATCACACTCGGAGCCATGCGTTTGGCTTGCTCAATCCAAGCCGCTACCGATTGATCATCGTAGGTTTGGTTGGCAGCCAAGTTCAACAAGACGTAATCGTAGTTCTCGTCGTTTTCTGGCAGAGAAGAGCGGTAGGTCACCAGAATGCCTTCTTGGCTCAGGATCTGCTGTGTCACTGACGCCGCTTGCATGTTTGGTTCAACCAACAGCAATTGCTTACCTGTTAGTAGTTCGACTTCAATTAGATCGCTCATTGGCATTTCAGTTGAGTGCAAGCGAACCGTAAACCAGAAGGTAGAACCTTGGTGTAGGCGACTGGTTAGACTGATTTCGCCGCCCATCTGGCTTACCAGTTTCTGGGTGATAACCAGACCAAGACCTGTACCGCCGTAGCGACGTGAGATACTCGCATCCGCTTGGCTAAATGCTTGGAATAACTGCGCTTGCTGACGTTCGGAGATACCAATACCCGTATCGCGCACCATGAATTGCAGTTCGACCGAATCACCAGATTGTGAGCGCATCTCAACGCTGATGTCGATATTACCCCGCTCAGTAAACTTGATGGAGTTGCCGACCAAGTTGGTGAGAATTTGTTGGATACGAAGTGGGTCACCTACCAAACCTTGCGGGATCTTCGGATCCACTTTCAAGGTGATCTCCAAACCTTTCTCGTGCGCGCTGGTGGCTTGTAGGTTGATTACTTCTTCTAAGCTTTCACGGAATTCAAACGGAATGTTTTCCAGTGCTAGCTTACCGGCTTCCAGTTTCGAGAAGTCGAGGATGTCATTGATGATGTTCAGTAGGTTGTTCGCCGACTTCTCAATCGTCTGCAAGTAATCCGTTTGACTGTTCGATAGCTGTGTTTTCAGCATCTGGCGGGTAAAGCCAATTACGCCATTCAATGGGGTACGAAGCTCGTGAGACATGTTCGCCAAGAATTCAGACTTCACTCGGGCTGCTTCTTGGGCACGCTTCTTGGCGATGTCCAACTCCACGTTCTGAATCTCTAGCTGTTCCAGAGTCTCACGCAAGTCTGATGTCGCTTGGTCTATACTGTGCTGCATCTCAACGTGGTATTCCGAAAGCGAGACCGCCATGGCGTTGATACCGTTTTTCAGTTGGTCCAACTCACCGTGCATTTTGCCTTCGATACGCACATCAAGGTGACCACGACGAATGCGGTCCACAACGTTCTTCATGTGGGTGATCGGCTGGGTTACATCATGCATGAGGCGAGAGGCGAACACACTCGCGAGACCAAGACCAAGGATCAACACCAAGAAGGCAGAGAAGACTTCTTGATATTGCTGCAAGCGAAGTGACGAAAGATCCATTTCTACGGCGATGTAGCCGATGGCTTTTGTACCCTGATTCTCATTTGAGAGCTCCGAAAGATAGTGACCTTCAGATAGAATCGGCACGCGAAGAATAAGCGAGTTATCGAAGATTTCCGAGTCCCCTAACTGAGGGATCGGTTTATCCTTCGGGAACATCAGAGCTTCAAAATTGGGATGGAAGTTAGAAGTGACGAAAAGCTCATGATTTTCATCGAACACCGCGATACTACGAACCAGTTTCGAGTTTTTGCGGTGGGCGTAACTGATAAGGCGACGAACGGCTTCGCGACTTCGGAAAGTAGGTGAGTTTCACTGGCAATCGCAAGCGGTTCGATAATGCTATTGCCCTTCGGGAACATCAGAGCTTCAAAATTGGGATGGAAGTTAGAAGTGACGAAAAGCTCATGATTTTCATCGAACACCGCGATACTACGAACCAGTTTCG
>LZQR01000199.1_pt1 | contig 16579 bp, 19 predicted proteins | sample 768601 | NCBI WGS metagenome assembly LZQR01 (sample SAMN05207299, study PRJNA324521) | oil field metagenome | isolation source: sample BH-FW-24 from oil reservoir | place: India: Bombay High | collected 2015-12-04
GTATTTCTCTTCAATCATCTTGAAATAACGGTAGGTCTTCGGTGACGCTGGTGAAGCGCCTCGACCTTTTGGAAAGCCTTGTTTCTTCTGATTGATCTGCACCCAGTACTTTGGGTCCAGAGGGGTTGATGCCCTGGGAAAAGCGACTTGGCGCACTCGCCGAAAACTCCACAAAGTCGATGACCTCGTTGAACAGCTCGGTCACCAGGACTTTTTGATCCTGGATGCGGCCCAACCAATACAAGGTGTCGCTTTTTGTTTGGCAATCAGCTTTTGGACAATCGGCGGAAAATAATCGACGCCGGTGGCATAAATTTCCCGATCCTTAATCGGAGACGACGGGGTGATGAAAAGCCGAACCGGCATGTCGATTCGGAAAAACCGTCTGGAATTGCCTTTTTGAAACCATCTATTCATGGGAGCGGTGCTACTTCGTTTCGTTGTAGGATTAGGGCACCTCGATTAACCCCCAATGAATTCTGGCAACGCCAAGTTTGTCAGATCAAGGCGTGAACGTGAAGGAATGTCTAGACCTTGCAAACGTTCACAACGTAGAACTGGCGAACTTGGCTAAGCCCTTCGGGCGGGGCTTAAAGACCACTTCTTCGTTGTTACGACTCTTGGCCATAGAATGACTAAGACCGGCGAGTCGCGCTAGAATAAGTGACCTTTAAGTCCCGCAGAATTTTATTCGGGGTTAATCGAGGTGCCCATTATAGTTGTCCAACCTACATGCAAAGTCAATGCCAATTCCCGGAATGGGGTAAAAATTTTTAATGGGCGGCGGGTTGGATTTCCAATGGAATCGTCAGGGATTTGTGGCGTTTGTCGGTCCAGAAGTAGTGTTTGTCGGCGTCATTGTGTCCGCAGCCGGATTGGCATTGTCCGCTGGCGCAACTGGCCTGGGCGAAAGACTCCTTGATGTGGCCTTGGTCGATGAGGGGGCGAATCAAGCCTTCCAGCGTATCGGGGGAGATGTCAAAATGGTTCAGAATGTTTTCTTCTGTGACATTTTGGTGTGTTCGGATGTAACGTTTCAGCTCCAATAGAATCATTGGACCCCACCGTGGTTAAAATTGGGTATTAATCGAATGATACGACTTTTGGCCGATGCGTTTCAAGAGGGCGTACAGCAATAGATAACCGGCGGCGAAAATCCCCAGCCAAACACTGCTGGTAACCGGGTGCGCATTGAACGTCATGATTTGATAGAAGCTTACGGCCACGCTGTAACCGAGGAAGAGGCTCCAAACGCCGCTGTAACTGGCCCAGCGCCAGCCCAGTTCTTTTTTGATGGCGGCGAAGGTCGCCACGCACGGGAAGTACAGCAAGACCAACAGCAAATAGGCATAAGCGGCGACTTCACCGTTGAAGTGTTTGACCATCTTATCCAATGTCGTGGCGGCGATGTCCAGTTCTTCGGCCGCTTTTTCGGAATCGGAGGTGCTGGTGAGGGCTTCCAAACCAAGTGGATCGGTCAGGTCGGTGATGAATTTTTGCAGGTTTTCCGGAATCGTCTGGAAAGCGGTGGCGATTTCACCCCAGAAGTCGTATTCGTCGGTGGTTTCCGCTTGCGGCACTTCGTCCATGGATTGATACAGCGCATCCAGCGCACCGACCACGACTTCTTTGGCGAGAATCCCGGTCAATAAACCGACGGTCGCCGGCCAGTTGTCCTCATTCACGCCCAGCGGTTCGACGATGGGGGTCGCGGTTTTGGCAATGCTGCTCAAGACCGAATCCGACTGGTTTCATGGCCGAACGAGCCGTCCGTGCCAAGGCTGTTGAAGACATTAATCAGTAAAACGATGACAACGATGATTTTACCCGCGCCGAAAATAAAGCCTTTCATTTTGTTGTAGGTGTTCAGCCCGATGTTCATCAGTGACGGGCGGTGGTAAGTCGCAGTTCCATCAGCAGCGGAGCGGTTTCGCCTTGCAGCAAAGTGTGTTTCAGCAAAAGCGCGGTGACGACCGCGGCTAAGATTCCGATGAGGTACAGCGAGAACACGAGCAGTGTGGCGTTATCGGCGAAGAAGGCAGTGGCAAACAGCACATAGACCGTCAAACGGGCGCTGCAAGACATAAATGGCGTCATCATGACCGTCATAATGCGAACCCGTTCGTCCGGCAAGGTACGGCTGGCGAGCACGGCCGGAATGTTACAGCCGAAACCGACCACCAGCGGAATGAACGCTTGGCCGGACAAACCGAGGCGGCGCATGAAGCGGTCCATGATAAACGCCGCGCGTTGCATGTAACCGGTTTCTTCCAGTATCGATAAGAGTAGGAATAGGCCGCCGATGACCGGGATGAACGTCGCTACGACTTGCAAGCCGCCGCCGACACCCTGGGTCAGTAATACTGTCAGCCATTCGGGGCTGTGCAGAGCGTTCATCACTTGAGCCGGGCCATCCACGAATAAGGCTTGAGCGCCGATGTCGAAAAGTCGATGAAGACATTACCGATGGTAATCGACAAGGCGAAAATCAAGTACATGATGCCGAGGAAAATCGCATGCCCAGCCAGGGGTGTAGCGCCCAATGGTCGATAATCGAGGTGGTGTCGCGGGTGAATTTGTCGGTATGGGTTTGACTGGTGTGTGCAGCCTCGTGGGCGAATTGGAAATATAAATCGGCCGCAATCAGGGCCAGTTCTTCATCGTAATGGTCTTCCAGGCGCTGCTTTTCGTCCGCGGCAAAGGTCCGTAACGAAAAGGGCGCTTTGTTCGGGTCAATCAAGTATTGCAACGCCAGCCAGCAGGACTCGGCATTGGGCTCGTCATACAAACGGTCGCGGATGCTGTGAACCGAGTGGTGCAGGGCATCCGGCAGGTCGAAATGCAGGGGTGTATGCTTTTCCGCCAGGCCTGGTAGATTTTCTTTTAATTCGTCGATGCCTTGATTGTAATAGGCGGAAATCGGCAGGACCGGGCAGCCGAGTTTTTCGGACAGAGTGTCGATGTCAATTTCGAGGTGGGCTTTTTCCAAGCGGTCCATTCGATTCAACGCCACCACCACCGGCAGCCCCATGTGCAGCAGTTGTGCGGTCAGGAACAGTTGGCGTTCCAGGCAAGTGGCGTCGACCACATTGATGAGTAAATCCAGGTGTTCGTGTTGCAGGAAGTCGCGCGCGACCTGTTCGTCCAGCCTGAATGGGAGGAGTTTTCCAGGCTGTAAATGCCCGGTAGGTCGGTCAGTTGATAAGCTTCATGGCCGACTTGAAAATGACCGACTTTTTTCTCGACGGTCACACCCGGCCAGTTGCCGGTGGTCTGGTTGGCCCCGGTCAGGCGGTTGAAAGCGTGGTTTTCCCGGAATTCGGGCTGCCGATCAACGTGATATGATGCGGCGTTGCATTCGGAAGCGGTCGTTTCATGAAAGCAGTTGAACCTGGATGTTCTTGGCGAGGCTGGCATCCAATGCAAAACGGCTACCGTCCACGGAAACAATGTAGCACTGATTGCGAATCATGCTCAGTTTCAGGTGCTGTCGGTATGAAAGCCCAGGTTGACCAAATGCAGTTTGCAGGCCAAATCGCCGGTCAAGGCAAGGATGCGGCAGGTCTGATCCTGGCGGCAATCCGCGAGGCTGACGGTTTCCTGATTGAGCTTTGTAATTGGATTCATAAAATAAATGATAATTATTATTGATTTTGGATGTGAAATCTTAACAAAAATTTCATGTTTGTCAAATGACAAAAACTTTATTTACGCTGGATTTGATACAGGGCAATTTCACCCAGCCAGTTCGGTGCGAACTTCATCGCCAAAGACGGCTGGTGTTTGCTGTTGACCACGGTTCGGGCCACGACTTCGATGTCTTTTTCTTCGCAGAGGTCTTCGAAATCGTTGAAGGTGCAGAGATGGATATTGGGTGTGTTATACCAGGGGTTCGGCAAGCTGGCGTTCTGTGGCATACGCCCGCCGAAGAACAGTTGCGCGCGGTTGCGCCAGTGCGCGAAGTTCGGGAAGGTGATAATGCTTTGTTTGCCGACGGTGAGCATTTCGTCCAGCAATAAATCCGGGCGGCTCACCACTTGCAGTGCCTGGGTCATAATGACGAAATCGAATGAGTCTTCATCGAAATAATCGCAAATATCGTGGCTGTTCAGATTGCTTTGAATGACGTTGATGCCGTTTTCAATCGCCTTGATGTTGTTTTGCGGGTCGATTTCCATGCCATAGCCGGTGATGTTATGGGTCTGTTTCAAATAGGCCAATAATTGACCTTCGCCACAGCCCAAGTCCAGCACGCGGCTGTTGGGTTCAATCCAATCGGCAATCAATTTGAATTCGGGGGAGATGTGATTGAAAGTCATGCGTGCTCCTCCGTGTTGGACGTTTCCTGAATATCGGTCAGCACCCGCTTCATGTAAGTGCGGAAGACGCCTTCGTAATGGTCGTTCGGCAATAAAAAGGCGTCGTGACCGTGCTGCGAACTGACTTCGGCGTAACAGACGTCGGCGTCGTTATCGAGCAACGCCTTGACGATTTCATGCGAACGTTCCGGCGAAAAACGCCAGTCGGTGGTGAAGGAGACCACTAGGAATTTCGCCGTGGCACCGGCCAGGGCTTCGGTGAGGTTGTCGTCGTATTCCGACGCCGGGTCGAAGTAGTCCAGGGCTTTGGTCATCAGCAGGTAGGTGTTGGCGTCGAAGTTTTGTTTGGTGGCAAATTTTTCGCTTGGTAACGCAAGTAACTTTCCACCTGGAATTCGACGTCGAAATTGTATTTGAGTTTGCCTTCACGTAGTTCTCGACCGAACTTCGAGCCCATCATATCGTCCGACAAATAGGTAAGATGCCCCAACATGCGAGCCAGCGCCAAGCCACGTTTCGGGTGGTGTTCATTTCAATGAAACGCCCGTTGTGGAAATCCGGGTCGGTCATAATGGCGCGGCGCGCCACTTCATTAAAGGCGATGTTTTGCGCGGAAAGTTTCGGGGCCGAAGCGATCACGACGGCGTGGCGGATTTTATCCGGATAGTCCATGGCCCACTGCATGACCTGCATGCCGCCCATCGAACCGCCGATGACTGCGGCCCAGCGATCAATGTTCAAATGCTCGCGTAGGGTGTTTTGACTGTGTACCCAGTCCTTACAGGTGACAATCGGAAAGTCCGGGCCGTAGACCTTGCCGGTTTCCGGGTTGATGCTGGCCGGGCCGGTGGAACCGTGGCAACCGCCCAGGTTGTTGGAGCACACCACGAAAAATTGATCGGTATCGATCGGTTTGCCGGGGCCGATATAGCCGTCCCACCAGCCGCGCGCTTTTTCGCCTTCGTATTGACCGGCGACATGGTGGTTGCCGCTGAGGGCGTGACAGATGAGCACGGCATTGGAGGCATCGTCATTCAAGGTGCCATAGGTTTCGTACACCAGGTCGTATTCCGGCAATACGGAACCGCTGACCATTTCCAGAGGGGTCGAAACATGCATTGTTTGAGGCGCGACGAGGCCAATCGAATCTGTCATCTGTTGCGTTACAATCTTCGTTGAGTTAAGGGTTCATCCATGAACGTGCCATGAGACGGGGTGGCCGACGGTTTGCCAGAAACCGCCAGCGTGGCGTTATTATAGTAAGCTTTGCCCCAGTTGAGCAATGGACCCCACCACAATAATTTGGGTCAGCTTGATGGCGATGATGGCCACAATCGGCGATAAGTCCAGGCCGCCGATCGGCGGAATCACTTTTGGAAAGGGCGCAGAATCGGTTCGGCCAGTTGATAGAAAATCGCCGTATTCGGGTTGTAACCTTGCGATACCCAGCTTAACACCACTTGAATGATGATTAACCAGAACATCATGTCGAGCATTTGATTGAGAATTTCCGTCACCGAGGAAATCGCAATCAGTCCGACGGAGAAGCTGCGGTCGGTCAAGAAGCCCAGTAGTACGACGAACAAAGCTTGAACAATCATGGCGGTGAGCAGTGCGCTCCAATCCCAGCGGCCCGGTTTCGGTAACACCAGATTCAAGGGCGCGCACAGTGGGTTGGTGACTTTGGCGACAAAGTTGACGATCGGGTGGCGCCAGTCCACATGCGTGGCACGCATGAAAAGCGCAGAATCAAGACGAAAATCACCAGGCCTGCTAAAAATTGAATGAGAAATAAACCGCCTTCACCGACTGGGGACATGCTTTGCTCCTGTGAAAAGCGCAGAATCAAGACGAAAATCACCAGGCCTGCTAAAAATTGAATGAGAAATAAACCGCCTTCACCGACTGGGGACATGCTTTGCTCCTGTGTACTCGATTAGGAATTGTTGTGGGTCGTGCCCAATTCATCGGCCAGACTGATGGCGCGATCTTTCGCGGCGGTCATGGCCTCCTCAATGATAGCACGTAAGTCGTGCTGTTCGAATGTCTGAATGGCTTTTCCGTGGTACCGTTCGGCGACGTCACTTTCTGGCGCAAGGTGGCGCAATCATCCGTACTTTCCAGGGCCATTTTCGCCGCGCCGAATGCGGTCTGAATCGTTAGCAGACGGGCGGTGGACTCATCCAGACCGAGTTTCTGGCCGGCGGCTTGCATGGCTTCCATAAACAGAAATAGTAAGCCGGGCCGCTGCCGGAAATGGCGGTGACAATGTCCAGGTCGCTTTCCTGTGGCACCCAAACCGTCAAGCCGGCGGCACGCAGGATGTTTTCGGCCTGGTCTTTCTGAGTGTCGGAGACCGACGCCGTGGCGAATAGCCCGGTGGCCCCGCTGCGAATCAACGCCGGGGTGTTGGGCATGGTGCGGACAATGGCCGCTTTGCCGCCCAACCAGAAGGCGATGTCGTCGGTTCGGACGCCCGCCGCGATGGAAATCACCAGTGCGCCTTTCGCTTTCACCGTGCCGGCCAGTTCCTTGCAGACCGGTTCCAACTGTTGCGGTTTGACCGCCAGCAGGATGATGTCGGCCTGAGCGGCCGTTTCGGTATTGCTTTCCAGACAGGGGATACCGAGTGACTGGGTGACTTCCTGGCGTCGATCCGCGTTGGGGTCGGTCGCCAGAATTTTATCCTTCGGGTAGCCGCTGGCCAGCAAGCCGCCCATGAGGCTGAGGGACATATTGCCCGCACCGATAAAGCAGATTGTCGAATCCATAGAAATCACCTCGTGTCTGTCGTTGGCTGGTTGGGCGTTTCACGGTCTGTACCGTTTGCCGAGCCTGTCCAAATGGGAATGGGTGTCTATTATAGCGGCAACGGACTGAAAAAACAGTCCGTCGGATGGGGGAATCAGATAGGTTTTTTGAAGAGTTTATGGTTGCCGCGTTGATCGATGGCGCCGGCCAGGCGGTCGATGCCGTGAATGTAGGCGGCGGTTCTTAAGCTGGTTTGATAGCGAATCGCCAAATCGTAAATCACGTTGGCTTCGCGTCGCATGATTTTATCGAGGCGCCTCTCCACTTCGTCGGCGTCCCAATAAAAGCCGGAACGATTCTGGACCCATTCGAAGTAACTGACCGTCACCCCGCCGGAGTTGGCGAGTACGTCGGGAATGACTTGGGTGCCTTTCGCTTGCAGGATTTCATCCGCTTGAGGGGAAATGGGGCCGTTGGCGATTTCCAATAGGGTTTTTGCACGAATTTTATCGGCGTTTTCCTGAGTGATTTGGTTCTCCATGGCGGCCAGTACCAAAACATCGACGTCCATTTCCAGCAGTTCTTCGTTGGTGAGGGTTTCGTGTTCGATCACATTGCAGACCGAGCCGTCGCAATAGACGGAATTCAATTCACTGGTTTCGTCTTTGAATTGTTTGATGTCGTCGATGTTCAGTCCGCTGGCGGTGCAAACCGCCCCTTTTGAATCGGACACGGCAATGACGCGATAGCCGGCCTGTTGCGCCAGACGGGCGAAATGGTAACCCGCGTTACCGAAGCCTTGCACGGCGATGGTGGTGTTTGAATGTCCCAGCCTTGGCGGCGGGCGTATTCGCTCAGACAGAACAAGGCACCTTGTCCGGTGGCTTGGGTGCGGCCTTCCGAACCATTCAAGTGTAGCGGTTTTCCGGTGATGATGCCGGGAATCTGGCGGCGGGCGATGACGGAATATTCGTCGGCCATCCAGCCCATGATGGTGGCGTTGGTGTACATGTCCGGTGCGGGAATGTCCCGCGTTTCCCCCAGACATCGGCAAAGGCGCGAATGTAGCCTCGTGACAAACGTTCGATTTCCAATTGCGACAGTTCTTTCGGGTTGACGGTGATGCCGCCTTTGGCGCCGCCGAAGGGTAACCCGGCCACGGCGCATTTGACGGTCATCCAGAAACTCAGGGAGGTGACCTCGTCCAGATTGACGCGTGGGTGATAACGAATGCCGCCCTTTGTCGGACCGCGAGTGTCGTCGTATTGCACGCGGTAACCGGTGAATATTTGCAAACTGCCATCATCCATTCGTACCGGGATACTGGCTTTGATGGAACGTTTCGGAACCGATAACCGGTTGATGACCTCTTCGTCCACTTCAATGTGTTTGAAGACTTCTCCTAATCGCTGCTTTGCAATTTCGAACATGCACACTCTCCGTAATCGGGTAAAACGGTTTAAACTAAGACGGTCTAAGCATAAGGGAAAATACGGCGTTTGAAAACAAAAACGCCCCTTAAATCCATCTTTCAGGGGCGTTTTTCACTTTGAGGAACAAATGTGGTTTTTAAAAATCGTTCCAGTCGTCCTTCGGTTCCGAGGGGGACTGGGGCGTGGCGGCGGCGAGATCCAGGTCTGGGTGTTCTTGTTTAATCGGCGCCGAGGCCTGGTGGATTCGGGTAACCTTGTTCGGCTGTGGTTGGCCGGATTCAGGCGCTTGAATTTCGGGTTTAATGGCTGTTTGCGGTCGGCTTTCACCCATTGATATTTCATCTTCCAGGGCATGAATGTGCTCAATCACTTCGAGACTGAGGCCTTCCAGTTTTTGCATTTCGTCATTGGCTTGTTCCATATCGCCGATGTCTTTCAAATCGAAAATGCGGCCGATGAAGGCATGCAGGTTGGCGTGGGATTTTTCCAGTACCTGAAAAGACGGCAAGCTTTGATACGTCTGACCTTCTTGATAGAGCCAGGTTCCGAGGGGGCAGAGCGTCGGGTCATCGGCCGATTGTCGGTTGAAGTCGATCTCGAAGTCGTTCAGGTAAGCACGTACTTTGACTCGCCACTGGCGGTGCGCCCGGCGAGCAGCGGCAAAGTCGAAGTTACCGACTTTCAGGGCATTGTGTTCGTGTGTGGGCGGTTTCAAGGTGAATTGGGCGACATTGGATTCCATGGACTCGGCCATGCCGCTGAGGTCTTCGGCCATCGCGGTGGTTTCCTCGACCAGTGCCGCATTTTCCTGAACGGCGCTGTCGATTTCGGCGATGGCCTGGTTGGCTTGTTTGACGCCTTCCGATTGCTCGTGGCTGGACACGGCAATGTCGTCAATCATTTCGTTAACGTTTTCGATGGCGGCGACAATGTTATGCAGTTCTTCGCCGGAGGCACGAACCTGGTCGGTGCCTTCCGATACTTTGGAAACCGTGTCTTCAATCAACTGGCGAATATCGCGTGCCGCTTCCGAACTTTTACCCGCCAAACTGCGCACTTCGCCGGCGACGACGGCAAAGCCTTTGCCGTGCTCGCCGGCACGGGCGGCTTCCACGGCGGCGTTCAGCGCCAATAGGTTGGTTTGGAAAGCGATGCTGTCGATCAAACCGATGATTTCGTTTATTTTCTGGCTGGATTCGTGAATTTGCTTCATCGAGTCTTCCGCTTTGCTCATGACGGTTTCACTTTGCGCCGCTTGGCGTGCGGTGGTCTGGGTGACCTGACTCGATTTGCCGGCATTATCGGCGTTTTGTTGTACGGCTGAGGTCATCTGTTCCATGCTGGCGGCGGTTTGCTGCAAAGAGGCGGCCTGGGACTGAGTACGCTCGTTCAAACTCAAACTGGATTGGCTGATTTCATTGGCGCAGGTGTTGACATTATGGATGGCGATGCGGGTCTGGTTCATCATATTGGAGAGATTTTCCACGGCAACATTCAGACTGTCTTGTAATAGGGCGAATCGGCCTTTGAATTCACCTTGCATGTGCTGGGTCAAATTGCCTTCCGAGAGCGCGACCCCTAGGTCCACAGCTTGGCTGATCGGGTGTTCGATGGTTTCCATCATTTCATTGATGGCGCCGCTCAGTTCGCGGGCCAACCCCGACACACGGCTCAGGTCGATGCGTTGATCCAAGAGTCCGTTTTTGGCCGCGTTGACAGTTTTCTGTACCTGGTTAATCAACTGGATTTCCTGGGTTTTATCTCGCCATTCCGCCAAGGTGGCGGTGCGACTGCCGGCACGATTGAAAATGGGGATGGTGTTCACTTCCAAATGGGTGTCGCCGATTTGGATGTTGGCGACATAAGGTTCTTTCAATTCGTTGAGCAATTGGCGTTGATGCTGGGCGTTGCGGTGAAAAATATCGATGTTCTGGCCAATGAGGTTGCCGGCCTCGAACTGTGGGAGATACTCTTTGAACTTGGCTTCTTCCGTCTGCATGAAACGCTGCATTTCATCGTTCATGTAAACGATGTTGAGGTTGGCGTCGGTAATCATTAAGTTGCTGGAAATCTGGTTGATGGCGGTTTGCAGTTTGGCCGCTTCATCGACTTTGGCCTGATTGTCTTCAATCGCATAGCGAATCGAAATGGACGGCTGAAATCACTGGGTTGATGAGTTGCCCGACGAAGTGTTTAGGACGATGGCAGCTCATATTGATGGGTTCGTTGGCTGAGACATTTTGCAGGGCTTTTTGAATGCTTTGTTGAAAACGGGACAGCCGTAAACCGTAAAGAAAGGCGGGAATCAACATCATGCGCTGATGGCGGCCAATAATCCGACGGACAAAAGTGTTGCGTCAGCCAGATAAACGGGATGACGGCAAAAACCGTCATCAAGAGCGTCAGTTGCCATTGCGGCGCCATTTGAGCCATCCAATTCAGCTGCGGCCAGTTGATGCCTTGATAGACTTTACCGTACTGGATATGACGTTTTCCGGCATTGATTTGGCGGTAGGCTTCGGCTGTGGCGGCTTTCTCGGATTCCGAGACGTGGGTCCGAAACGATAGATACCCGACGTGCCGGTTGTTTTCATAAATGGGCGACACATTGGCTTTGACCCAGTAGTAACCGCCGTCTTTGCGGCGGTTTTTCACCACTTGCGACCAAGTGGCCCCCATTTTCAAGGTGTGCCACATGTCTTTGAACACCCGCTTGGGTACGTCCGGGTGGCGTACGATGTTGTGAGGTTGGCCAATCAACTCTTCCCGGCTGAAACCGCTGGCCAGCTCAAAGGCATCATTCACTTCGGTAATGGTGCCGTGCAGGTCGGTCTTGGAGACGAGAGCGATATTGTCGGGAACGATGTATTCGTTTTCGGGGGCGTGTGTTTCAGGGTGTGCTGGGTTCATGTTGCCGTCCATCCTGTCGCAGGTTGTTATGCGTTGATTATTATGGAATTTTTTATATAAGCATATTAGCGTAGGTTGATAAATTCATCAATGAAGTTAAGGTTTTTATTTCTTATTGATTAATAAAGAAAATTAATATTTGATTCGAAAAAGTGCGGATGTTCGAATTTGAACGTCGCCTTAAAACCTTATAGAATGGGCGTTGGAAAGGGACTTAAATCTAATTGATTGATTTTAATGAAAAATCGTTAAAGTCTTTTTCGTTTTGGCCGTTAAAACCGATACACACCGAAAATATAATCAAATGGTGTCGAATAATAACAATAGCCCAGTGTGGTTTCCGAGCCTTGTCATGAACGAGTGTTATCGTGAAACGTTGTCAGAAAAGGAAGATTAGTATGTCACTCATTAAGCCACAAAACGATTACATCAGTTCGTTGCTGAATAGTGCGTCGAACAACAAGTCCGCCAATGGTTTGGAGGGATTGTTCAAAGCCAGTCAGCAAGCCGATGAAAAGGCGCTGGAAAACAGTCAGGCACTGCCGAACCTGTCGGATTTCTTTTCCGCTTCCTCTCAAGGTTTGCAGGCGGTTTCCGGCAGTACCAATACCAGCAATCTTACGCCTACAGTCAAACCATGACGATGCAGATTCAAACGCAGGAAGGCGATACGGTTCAGGTCGACTTCCGTCAGTTGTATGCCCAATACCAATCCTACAAAAGTGAATATGGTCAGGAAGAAGGACCGTCCGGCGCACGTTATTTTGAAAGCACCGAAGAAATGGAAGCCACCGCGTTTGAAGAGCGTTTTGGTTTTTCGGTACAAGGTGATTTGAACGAAGACGAACTGAATGCCATTTTCGATGTGTTCGAGAAAGTGGATGCCTTGTCGAATGAATTCTTCAACGGCGATATCGAAAAGGCCTTTGCCAAAGCGCAAGAGCTTGAAATCGATTTCGGGCAGATTCAATCCTTCAGTCTGGATATGCAGAAAACCGAAATGTATGCGGCTAATTATCAGCAGGCTCAGGCGTATCAGGGTGTGCAGGATACCGAAACCGGTGACGCCGTTTCGGGCGGTCAAATCGCTCAGTTACCGCCTTATCTGCAGAATATGCAGGATGCTGTCGAGAAGCTGGACGAGTTCTTTGCCAACGCACGTGAAAAATTCGATGAATGGCTGGCCGACAGTTTGGCGCAGCGTGCCGGAGAAGAAGGTCAGGCTGCAACCTGGTATGACCGTGTGAAAGAATTCCACGATCAGTTGGCGAACGTGGCCGGGTTGGATACGGTCACCTTGAAGCCGAGTGGTATTGAAGTGCCGGCCGGCCCGACGTTTGATTCAATGGATGACGCTTCCGGCAACGAAAGCGCTGATAGCGAAGCGGCTGAAACCACTCAAGATACCGAGTAATCGGCCGATAACGTTATTAATCGGGATACGTGCCGCGCTTAGAAAAGGCACGATGTCGATGGCCGGTATGGCGGTTTTCGTGCCGGTTCAAAAAGGAGAGCGCCGAACAGAAATGTTCGGCTTTTTCGTTTTTGGATTTTGGTTTCGGATTTTTGGCGGACTAGGCGTAGTTGCGTGCGCCGAAAATATCGGTTCCAATCCGCACCAGGGTGCTGCCTTCCATAATCGCCGCTTCCAGATCGGCGGACATGCCCATCGACAAAGTGTCCAATGGCGCCTGCGGAAAACGCTGTTGCATTTCCGTCAGCAACTCGCGCAGCTGGCGAAAGGGCCGGCGCTGGGCTTCCATTGACTCGGTACGGGCCGGAATCGCCATCAAACCACGCAACGAGAGGTTTGGCAACGCCATTACTTCTTCGGTCACGTCGAGGATTTCTTCCGGTCGGAATCCGGACTTGGAAGCTTCCTCGCTGACGTTCACTTCAAGCAATATCTGTAAATCGCCCAGGCCTGGTGGTCTTTGCGCCGACAGACGTTTGGCGATTTTCAAACGATCCACGCTGTGTACCCATTGGAAATGCTCGGCAATGGGTTGTTTATTGGACTGGATGGGGCCGATAAAGTGCCATTCCAAATCCGGTCGTTGAGCGATTTTTTCCAAAGCTTCCTGCACATAGTTTTCACCGAAGGCTTTTTGTCCGGCCTCGGCCAGGGCTTCGATGTCGGCCAGCGGTTTGGTTTTGCTGACGGCCAGCAGAGTGACCGGGTCATGGCGACCGCTGTCTTTACGGGCGGTTTCGATTCGGTTTAAAACCTGTTGATAGCGGCTGAGCAGTGTGTTGTTCATCTCGTTTCCTGCGGATTGGAAGGCGTGAATCATGAATAATTTTAACGTTCATTTTAACATTTCCAAGGTCGGCTGTCGGCTTCTTGCGGGATAAGCGCGCCTTATTCCGGACAATTGAATGGTTTTTATGGTACTGAGCGGTCGGCGGGCGTAAAATGAAAAAATACACCTAAAAAAATTGGTTGCATCGGTTGCGGTCATTCATCGAAAACGTTTTGAGTCAGAGGAAGCTTCATGAAGAAAATCAAATCCAGCGACGTAAATTATCCCTATAAAGAAAAATTGAGCCGTTCGGAATACGAAGAAACCAAAGAACAGTTGCAAATCGAGTTGTTGAAATTGCAGAAGTGGATCAAGCACAATGGCGAGCGCTTGATCATTTTGTTCGAAGGGCGTGACGCGGCCGGGAAGGGTGGCACCATCAAACGGATTATGGAGCACCTTAATCCTCGTGGCGCACGTGTGGTGGCATTGGATAAGCCCAGCGAAACCGAAAAGGGGCAGTGGTACTTTCAACGCTACATTCAGCACCTGCCGACCTCCGGCGAAATGGTTTTGTTCGACCGTTCCTGGTATAACCGTGCGGGCGTGGAGCGGGTCATGGGCTTTTGTACCCCGCCGCAATACAATCAGTTCATGCACCAGGCACCGGAGTTCGAACGGATGATTACCGCCAGCGGGATTCATTTGATGAAGTTTTGGTTTTCGGTGGGGCGTGACGAGCAACTACGCCGGTTTAACGCACGCAAAAACGACCCGTTGAAACAATGGAAACTCAGCCCGATGGACTTGGCGTCCCTGGACCGCTGGGAGGACTACACGCGTGCCAAGGAAGACATGTTTTTTACACGAATACCAATGAAGCGCCTTGGACGGTCATCAAGTCGAACGATAAGAAACGCGCGCGCTTGGAAGCCATGCGTTATGTGTTGAACTATTTCCCTTACGACGATAAGAACGAAGACATTTTGCAACCTGATCCGTTGATTCTCAGCAGCGGCGAAGACGTATTTAAAGAAGACTGAAGCCAAGGCTTCATTTGAACGAAAGGAATTTCATCATGACGAAAATGCATTATCACGGCCATGCGAAAGAAGTGGTGGCCCGTTTCAACGGATGTTGAACCAGGAACAAAAAGACGCCATCGGCGAAGAGCATTTCGAAGAGCTGGAGATGCTGATCAGCGCCGCTTTGGGGTGGTGCATTCGGAACAGTCGCATCGCGCCGCCAAGTTGTTGGAAGAATACGCCCACGAGTTGCGACGTCAGTCCAGCGAAGTGGAATAAGCCGACAAATAAGCCGTATCGATTTCCGCAATCCGCGACAGCCGGTCGAATTGTTTAGACGGTGTTGGTCGGCCTCACGCGGTGGTGGGCAGGTGGTCGCAGTCCACTTGTTGCCAATGCGGCGGTGGCGTCCATTGTGACCAAAGGTCGCCGAGGCGGCCATCGAAACAGCCCGGTAACGCGGCTTCACTGCACAGCCGGTTGGGGATTTTCCAATCCTCCAACAGGGTGGCGGCACCAATGGCCTGAGCCGGAAATCCGGGAATAGGAAACGGGCCGGTTTCACCACAAAGGGAAAGGCCGATTCGCTGGCCAATACCGCGCGGACATCAAACGTTTCCCGGAGCCGGTCGGCCAGATAAAATACCGTGGCTAAGGCTTGATGGCTTCCGGTAATCAACACCGGTTGCGATGGGGATAAGCTTGCGGTGAGGTCGTTTAAAAACACCCAGGCCTGGGCGTTTTTCGGTTGTAATTCGGTGGGTTCGGGAAAAGGCTGTTCGGTCATGAACAGCAGTTTATTCCCTTGTTGCCTGAATAAAAGCGCCTGTCGTTCGCCGTCGGTGACGGCGAAGTTGACCGGACGTTCGGTCTCGTCGTCTTGTTCAACCTCAATCAGATAAAAGCCGTTCGGCTGTTCCTGTTGCCCAATCCAACGCACGTTATCGTCTCAGACCTGGTTATTGCGGTAGACCGGACGGCCTTGGAAGTAAGTGGCTTCGATTTCACCATTGAACTCCCAACCGCTGAAGGGTGAATTATCGCCCTGACTAATCATTTCCGAGCGCTCCAGCGTCCAGATGGCCTCCGGGTTGTACAGGCTGAAGTCGCGTAATGCCCCTCGATTAAACTGCCGTTTTGAATGCCGAGAATGTCGGCCGGACGCTGTGTCAAAGCCGCCAGTGCGGTGTGAATGTCCAAAACGCCTTCCTGTACCAGTTTCATGGTCAACGGCAGCAGGGTTTCCAATCCGCTGATGCCCGGCTCGCTTTCGCCGAACGGTAATAGTTTGACGTCGCGGTCAAGCGGCGTATGGTCGCTGACGATGGCGTCGATGATGCCGGTTTTGACGCCGAGACGCAACGCTTCCTTGTCTTCATGGGTGCGTAGCGGAGGCGAAACATGGAACAGGGAATCAAAGTCCATCACATCGTATTCGGTCAGGTGCAGTTGGTGAATTGCCACGTCGCAGGTGACTTGCATGCCGCGCTTTTTCGCATCGGCAATCATTTCCACCGAACGAGCGGTGGAAATTTGCGATATGTGGATGCGTGCGCCGGTTTCCTCGGCGAGAATCAGATTACGCGCCAGCGCGGTGGTTTCCGCCGAGGCTGGGATTTCCGGCAAACCGAGACGGCTGCTGATGACGCCGCTGTGTACCACCCCCTTGTTTTTCAGTTGCGAGTTTTCGCAGCGCATCATCAAGAGCACGTCGTTACTGACGGCATAGGCCATGGCGTTTTTCAGCGTCAAGGCATTCTGAATCGGCTGGGCGGCTTGGCTTAAGGCGATGCAGCCGGCGTTTTCAATGCTGCCATATTGCTGAGCATTTTGCCTTCCAATCCTTGCGTGATGGCGCCCAGCGGCAGAACGAAAGCTGTGGCGGCCTGGCGCGCACG
>LZQR01000200.1_pt1 | contig 16523 bp, 24 predicted proteins | sample 768601 | NCBI WGS metagenome assembly LZQR01 (sample SAMN05207299, study PRJNA324521) | oil field metagenome | isolation source: sample BH-FW-24 from oil reservoir | place: India: Bombay High | collected 2015-12-04
CCCTGTACCAGGTCTCCCTGCCATCGCGGAACAGTTGCGCCTTTCAGGCGGGCCGAAATCGTGGGCAGGTTCGAAACGCCCGAAGCTCGAAGAGCAGGCGGCGTTCGTGTCGCCGTTCGGAAAAAACCAGATATTGGTAATGTGATTGTCGTTGTAGACGAGCGTGTTCAGCGTTTTCAGATGCGCGTCGCTGCAATCGTCTTCAGGAAGTCTTTCCAGGGCTCCGTAGAGCTTGTTTCCACGGTCTATGTTGGACTGCCAGATGCCAAGAAGGTCTGCCGTCTGTTTCTGCAGTTCGCTTTGCCCGTCATAGGCGACACCGGCCCAGGCTATAAGCAACATGACGGCAACCGTCGCGAGGCCTGCAAGAGAGCCTTTTAATAGTGGGCGGGTATTGGGCGAGGTACCGTGACGAGCCATTTCATTGCCAATTATTATTCCGCCCAAGTTGCACGGTCGGGATTAAGAACAAGTCAATTGTTAGAATTAACGGCGCTTAACCCGGCAGATTAATCGGCTTTTTATGTCTTTTTAGGGTGTTTTTTGCCTGAAATGGCCATGAGGCGTCCTCAAGTCAGGCCGAAGTCAGTAATCCGGGCAGGCGCTCGATGACCCACCAGGCAGACAGGATCGCAATCCCCGACAGCGCGCCGAGCCGCAAGGGTTGCAGGGCGGGTTCAGCTGTCTTTCGCAGAAGCAGGACGATGGAGAGCGTCACGGCGAGAATGATGAGCTGGCCAAATTCGATGCCGATGTTGAATGCCAGCAGCGCGGGTATGAGATCCGGTGCGCCCCGGCCGAGAATGTCCGCAAGAACGAAGGAAAAGCCGAGGCCGTGCAACAGGCCGATCGCGGCGAAGACGATCACCGAGCCCGACTTCCGGACCATTGCCGCGATGGCCGCATAAAGAACGGAAGCGGCAATGGCTGTCTCCACCAACGGGATGAACCATGGCCAGGAAGGTGTTGCCCCCAGGAAGGTGGCAATCAGAGTGACTGAGTGCCCGATCGTGAAGGCGGTGAGAGGTAAATCAGTCTCCGCGTTGCCCCGACACCCAGAGCCAGCGCAATCACCAGAAAGACGTGATCGAGCCCCTCCAGAATATGCAGGGTGCCCTGGTGGATGAAATGCAGAAACGTGCTCAGCCGGGATCCGTCGAACCGCGCAGGTTCTTCCAGTTGCCCGGGAGCCGTGGTCGAAACCGGAGGGTGATGCGGGTATCAATCAGGTGGTTGTCGATGGCTATGCCGGGCCCCGGGATCAGGGGAGCGTACCCGGACTGCACCTGAAGGACACCGGTCGGATCGCTGCTTTCCAGCCTGAGCGCGTAGTCAATGACTGCCGTACCAAACAGCGGGTCTTCATTCGGGAATGCCTCGCTCAATGCGGATTGGGCGGCAACAGCTGTGTCGATGTCCTGATCAGGTCGACTGGCGTGAATCGTAAACCCGATGATCTCCACCGGCAGGGGAAGGCCCGCCTGCGAAAAGACGAGGCGTTGCGCAGCCGGTTTTCAAAGGCAGATCGATTGCTGTCGATCGCGTCGAGATCAACCCGGTAGCGCTCACTGTCCGGGGTTTGCTCCAGGCGAAGAAACGGCGAGACCAGTGGTACCTGTTCGACCTGCGAGCGACCGACGAGATCCGAGAAGACAAGTGGAGCGGGCACCCGCACATAAACAGTCAGCGTGTCACCTTCACGGGAGACCAGAAGCGTGCGCACCTTGGTACCTTCCGAAAAATGCGCGAAGGCAGGCGTGAAGTTTGTCAGCAGAAGCAAGAGACCGAAAAGGATCATCTGCCAGCGTTTCATGATCTCTCCTTCCGGTTGTCGCACCGCCTTGGTCTGCGTCCCGGCCCATGCAGTTTAGCTGTGACGACGCGGTACCGGCAAATTGTCATCAGCCTCTTTTCCAAATTCATCTGTGAGACGAAATTTGCAGGTGTTTACTTACCCTTGCGTCATATATGTTTGTCAGTCTCTCCTGACAGAATGCTGTCAGGAGAGGTTTGATAAGGTGATCCTCATCACAGCGCCTGAGGAGACTTTCCATGACTTTTGCACCCGATCACTTCAACGTCTGGATGGAGATTCCCGTCTCCGATCTGGACAAGGCGGTCAGTTTTTATAACGACGTTTTCAAAACGGAGCTTAGACGTGTCATCGACATGGGACCAAATGAGATCGCAATCTTTCCGACCAAGGAGCAGGGTGGGATTGCAGGTCACCTTTACCCGGGAAAACCCGCGCAGAACGGAACCGGACCAACCATTCATCTCGCCTGCCCGGACACCCTGGAAGAAACGATGGAACGGTTCGCTGCCAAGGGGGAGAGATCATTTCTGATCCGGCTGCCATTCCGGCGGGGCGCTTTGCCTATGGCATCGACCCGGACGGAAATTCCATCGGCATGTTCGCACGCTGATTTGAGACTGACAGGATGTCGGCTTCGCAAGGAGCCGGCATCATGAGACGCGCCGACCGCCTTTTCCAGATCGTGCAATATCTGCGCGGCGGCCGGCTCGTGCGGGCACGTCAGCTGTCCGAATGGCTGGAAGTATCCGAACGCACCATCTATCGCGATGTTGCGACTTGCAGGCATCCGGCGTGCCGATCGAAGGTGCGGCTGGTGTCGGCTACATCATGCGCGATGGCTATGAACTGCCACCACTCATGTTCACCCGGGATGAAATTGTCGCTCTACTCGCCGGTGCGCGTCTGATCCGTGCCTGGGGCGGGGCCGCCATGGCCCGGGCCGCCGAAGAGGCGATGATCAAGATCGACGCCGTCCTGCCGGAAAAGATGCGGGTGCGTCAGAACGAAGTCGAGATCCACGCGTTCGCGCCAGAGATGACACCGCAAATCCGGGCTCATATCGATTTTCTGGAAGCGGCTGCCGATGGCCGCAAGCGCTTGTCCGTGGCGTATTGCGACAGCAAGGGAGAGCCGACCGATCGTACGATCCGACCTCTCGGCCTGTGGTTCTGGGGTAAGGTTTGGACACTGGTTGCCTGGTGCGAATTGCGCCAGGACTTCCGCATGTTCCGTCTGGACCGGATTTCCGAGATGCGGGAGACGGGAGACCGGTTTGATCCGGAACCCGGCAAGACGCTGAAGGATTTCTACCGGGGCATGGAGGCGGAAAACTACGGCAACACCGGGGGTGACGGCCTGGCCGCAGGAGAAGGGTACCGTTCCCGCGTTTTATGGCACCTGCACGATCATATCGAGCCATGTCGCAATCGCCTGCAATGCGGTTGGATCGATGGTCGTTGCTATCCGGATATACTCGTTGATACGTCCGGTTCGCGTTGGTTGGAACAGGTGATTGAGGCCAGGCAGCGTTCTGACATCCGAGAGCGGGTGGGTGAGGGCCCTTCGCATGACAGGTGAATTCTCCCTGGCGGAGACCTGCAAGTCGTGCTCACCGAAAAGGGCCAGCACCGGAATGGTCAGGCCTGCCAGCTGTTCAACCGGATCGTGCCGCGCGTAGGCGGAGGCCCAGGGCGTCGCCCAGACAGCCAGGTTTTGCCTGATCTGGGAACCGCTCGCCCCCGAGTTCTTCAAGGCCTTCGTGATGTCCTCGCGTAATTCTGCCGGTGTTCCGGATTTCAAAAGAGCGGAGCTGATCTCATTCACCGCGCGGCTCTGTCCGGCAATGACTTCATCGGACAGGCCTTCCGCACGCCCGATATCCTGAACCTGAGTGCGCATGACATCGGGAACAAGCGGCAGGGCAGGGCCCGCAAGATAAACATGAAAGGCGGCCGGTTCGATCTGCTGCGCGATCGGCGCGAGATAGCCGCCTTCCGAGTGGCCGATGTATCCGGTTTTTCGGAAAGAACACGCGGATGAGACTTCACATAGGCAAGCGCGGCGGCTGCGTCGCTCGCGAGATCCTGCGGGTTGCTGTCGCAAAGTCTCCCGTGCTCCGGCCCACGCCGCGGTCGTCGTAACGCAGCACGGCATAGCCGGATTTCGTCAGGTGATCCGAAAGCACGAGAAAAGGTTTGTGGCCCGCAATTTCTTCATTCTTGTCCTGTGGGCCGGAGCCGCTGATGAGTACCACCGCAGGGACGCGCGCCCTCCCTTTTGGCAAGGTCAGCTCGGCATCCAGAACGGCGGTGCCGGACGCAGTTCTGATCTGGATGGTTCAATGGGTAGTCGCGGACCTTCGGTCTGTGGCCGGTCGCTCAGTCCGAAGACCGCCAGATAGCCGGCAAACGTCGCCAGAAGCAGATCAATGTTCATCGTGGTGTTCCCCTTGGCTGGAACCTGCAGGCGACTGCATTTGAGTGTCGGACTGGTCCGCGGGAAGAGCCGTATCGCGCGTCGGTGTCCAGCCGGGAGGTTTCATGAGCATCTTCAGAGCCTGGGCGAAGGAAGGGGCATTGAGCGCATCTGTGCCAAGACGAATGAAGTCTCGAAGTTGATGGTGATCGGATTGGATGTGTTGAGCGGATCGGTGATCCCGTAGACAACCTTGGCACGCTCGGTGTGTAGGTTCCAAAGAGCCGGTCCCAGACGATCAGGATGCCGCCATAGTTCTTGTCGAGATACTCCGGATTGCTGCCGTGGTGCACGCGATGATGCGACGGTGTGTTCAGAATGCTTTCAAGCCACCCGAGCCGTCTGACCTTTTCAGTATGGATCCACGATTGATAGGCCACCACACGCAAGTCCTGCGATCACCTGTACAGGGTCGAAGCCGACAATCACCATGGGAATGAAAAACATCCATTCGAACAGCGCTTCGGTCCAGGCCAGACGCAGAGCCGTCGTGAAGTTGAACTCAGGCGAAGAATGATGAACGCTGTGATAGGTCCAGAATAGCCGTACCCGGTGCTCGCAGCGATGCATCCAGTAGTACGTCAGATCAGCGACCACGATCGCAAGTACCCACGTCAAGCCGTTCATGGGCAGGTCCCAAAGCGCGAACGGTTCTGCAAGGAAAACGGCAATCACGACGATCAGCCCGTATGCGGTCCGTTCCAACAGACCGTAGACAAGACCGATAATCAGATTTGCGCCGGTTTCCGATAGCGATTGACGGTAGCCGGCAAACCGGTCCCACACGATTTCGGAAGCCAAAACAAGAAGAAAGACCAGCGCCAGAATTTCAATACCGTTGAAGACTCCAGCCGCCTCCTGAAGGCGAAGTTCCAGATCAGAATACATGACACCTCACAAAGAACGAACGTTCGTTCTTTAGTTGGGTGCGCCGTCCAGGATTGCAAGACGGCAACGAACCTGAAATGAACAGCGCAGAAGAAGAAGTCGGGCTACGGTCTTTCTTCGTAGCGTCCCACAGGAGAATCCCGATGGCCGAAACCAGGCCGCAATCCACCAGCCGTCTGGAAAATCCGCGAAGCGTCGGCAGATGATCGTCGAAACGGCTGCGGGTCTTTTTATCGAAAAGGGGTTTCACCAGACCGGCATGCGCGACATCGCGGGAAAGGCGGGGATCAGCCTCAGCAATCTCTATAATCACTTCAAGGGCAAGAACGAGATCATCGCAGCCATCTCGGAACTGGAAACTGTCGAACTTGATCCCTTGCTGAGGCGGCTTGAAGACACGTCAAAAAATCGGATGGAAAGACTGCTGGAATTTGGGGCGGAGTATTTCGATCTCTGTTCGTCGCCGGCACATGCCGCGTTGAGCGCGGAAATCGTTGCCGAGGCCTTCAGAAATCCCGAGATCGGCGGCCTGTTCGAACAAACCCGGGCCCGGCTCGTTCAAGCGGTTGCCAACTGCCTGCCAACGTTTGAGGAAAACCCTGCCACGTCGGCCGAACTGGTTCTTGGTTTGATCGAACGCAGTGGCCAGAATGCCGTTTCCAGAGATGTTTCGACCAGAAAACAGCTCAGGCAATCCATGTTGGCTTTTGTCGAACGCGCAGTTGGCACAGAGCTGAAACACGGTTGATCAACTGCTGGCAGTGTGCCGTTGGCGCGTTTTCTGCTGAACGGCAGGCTTTGGCTGTGGAGATCAGCACTGCCAGGTCAGGCTGGTTCATTGAACCTGGAAGGGATGTTCAAGGGGGTGACCACCTGAACATCGCTCGTTTCGCCGGAGGGAGACGTGCCTATGCCGTGGTATGTCAGGAGATGACGAAACGCCGTGTTCATGTCTGACTGCAGGTCGTGATGAAGCACCAGCGTCAGCTGCTCCTGCCGGAGAAGCTCGAGATTGTCCTTGTCCAGATCGTGCGCGACATAGACCCCTGGCATCTGGCCCGCCTCGGACAAGGCCTGCAAAATGGCCCTGTTGCCGCCTCCCATGGAGTAGACGCCGGAAATCGGCGGAGAGGAGGCCAGCTTCTCGGCGACCTCCCGCCGTGTTTCGGGATTGAGACCGCCGCCGCCGCTGGCATCCACCAATCTGCATTCCGGGCGTAGACGATCCAGTTCCCGCCTGAAACCCTCGTAGCGCTCCTCCTCGCCCTGAAAGGTGTGCTGGCTGAGCGTCGTCAGCACCGTTCCGTTTGCCGGCAGGAGCTTGTGCATGAGATAGGCTGCGGTTTTGCCGGCGCTGCGATTATCCAGGCCAACATAGGCAAGCCGCCGGGAAGCGGGAAGGTCGGTAAAGACGGTGACGACAGGGATTCTGCGGTCTTCCATTCCTGCGATCATATGCCGGACTTCCTCTGTATCGCGCACCTTGAGGCAGATGCCCTGGCTGCCTCGCTTTGCAATCCGCTGCAGAATCGCGCTGCATTCGGCTGCCGACATGGTTTCGGTGAAAGTGAACCTGGGGCGGATCGCGATCGGATGCAGATCTGTCAGCACGCTTTCACAGGCAAGACGCACTTCTCTGCTGAACCTGTTCGGCGCTTCCATAACCACATCAAAGAAGAGTCGCCGCCCCCTGGCAGCCAGCTGACCTTCCTGTTGTTCCAGTTCTGCAATCGCATCCTCAACCCTGCGACGGGTTTGCGGGCTGACATGTGCTCGCCCGTTCATCACGCGGTCAACCGTGGCAGTGCTGAGGCCTGCCTGAAGGGCGATTTCCTTGATCGGGAAGCGATGGGTCATTTGATGGATTCTTGATGGAAAATGCCGATCCGATCAAGACCGATCCTGATAGCATTGCAGCCAACAAAACCTGGGAGGGGATCATGGACAAACGGGTCGATCATCTGGCGTATTTCAACGCCACCAGTTGCGATGTCGAGGACTTCAGGCAACTTGTGTCGCAAAAACTGGACGACGGCATCGTGCCGCACGCCTACAAGGTGGTTGCCGGTATTCCCGTCTACCGGGTTGCCGATCTGGAGACCGGACTCGCAGGTAGCGAAAGCCGTAGCCGGTTGATGGCAGAATGGGCGCAGGTTATGCGGCTGCACTCGGGTGTGCTGGTGCTGGAGGAGGCATATAAGGATGTCACTCCGATAGACCGGGCAACGCAGGTCTACAACCGGATCATCGCCGAGGAGAAAGCTGCTTCAGGCGGCGGTGCGGATCATTTTGCAGCTGCCGGCGCAAACGACCGGATCTGGAACTCACTGCAGAAACTCTGTCTGGAAGCCCCCGATGTCTTCGCGGACTATTTTGCCAATCCTGCCATCGATGCCGTTTGTGAAGCCTGGCTCGGACCGAACTACCAGATGACGGCCCAGGTCAATCTTGTACGTCCGGGTGGCAAGGCGCAGCAGACACATCGGGATTACCACCTTGGTTTCCAGTCAGCAGAAGACTGCGCACGTTATCCGGCCCATGTGCACGACCTGTCACAGGTCATGACCCTGCAAGGGGCGGTCGCGCATACAGACATGCCGATTGAAAGCGGTCCCACGAAGCTCTTGCCGTTTTCACAGCTTTATCGTCCGGGCTACGCTGCCTACCGGCTGGAGGCATTCAAGGAGTTTTTTGAACGGAATTACGTGCAGATGCCATTGCGCAAGGGCGATGCGGTGTTCTTCAACCCGGCACTGTTCCACGCCGCCGGTGACAACTCCAGTGTCGATATCCAGCGCATGGCAAACCTGCTTCAGGTGTCCTCGGCCTTCGGACGCGCCATGGAAAGTGTGGACCGGGATGCCATGTGCCGGGCGCTCTATCCCGTGCTCCTGGCGCAAACCGGACAGGAAACAATGTCAGGTGCCAGACTGGAGGCGGCTGTTTCCGTGTGTGCGGAAGGATATTCCTTCCCGACCAATCTGGACCGGGATCCGCCTGTAGGCGGGCTCGCGCCCGAGACACAGAAGCAGCTTTTCCTAAGGGCTCTGCAGGACAGAATGCCGGCAGCGGATTTCGAAGCGGCTCTTTTGGCCCGGGCGGAGCGCCGGCAAGCCTGAAGCTGATTTCAGCGCAGGGAAGCGTAGCCGCTGCCGAAGATTTCCCGCAACAGTTTGCGCTTCATTGCCTCGGCGTAGTCGTCATAGCTGGCTGCAACCTCGACAAAGGCACCCGGACCCCTGATCACATGGGTCCGGTAGTAGCGCACCGGAGCTTCATCGGCGCCTGAAATCACCAGACCGTTGACCGTAACGTCCTGGAAATCGAAGGCCCTGTAGGCGCTTTCCGGGCCGAAACCGTCGTTGTTGATGCCATCACCGGCTACATCTATGACCTTACGAACACAAGGTGCAGGTGCCTTGCGCATCAGGGTTGCCGCATGGCCGAGTGCATAACCGAGGGCGGTTGGAAATTCGGTGTAGCCTCGTGGTGAGCGTCGCAGGGTTTCGGCCGCATTCGCAGCGCTTTGCGCATCGGAAAGATGGCTCCACCCAAGCTGGAGCAATTGCTGGTATCGGCCGCTCCATTCGAAACTTGTAACCCAGATCCCGCCAACGGCCTCGATGGCCTGAACGACGTCCGGGTCTTTCAAGGCATCTGCCAGTCCGTTGAGCTGCAAGGTGTGTTCGCGCGCATCGACGCTGGCCGAACCGTCCATCGCCAGAACCAGCGACAGGGAACACGCGGCTGCAGGACCTGGCAGGAGCAGCAAGGAAAGAAAAGAGAAGAGACCAATGACCTGACGAAAAGTCTTGCGCGCCGCGCTTTGTCCGCGGTGGCAGTCGGTATGTGAGATCCAACAGCAGTCCGTCATGAACCCATTCTAGAGGATAGGGGCGACAAGGGAATGCTTTTACGACGCGCTTTTGGCTCAGAAACGATCATATTCTAGGCATAGAGCCGAGCGCAGCGGGCCAACTGAAAGGGCGGGATCCGGCTGTTTCTGTTCCATACGCAAATCGTTCGAGAAATGCCGCCAGTCATCAGGCAGGATGCGCAAAGGGGTGATATTGTTCGTCCGAGCCATGTTGCACTGCAAATTTTTTGGCTTAGGCTCTTGATCCTGCTGAAACATCTGGGCAGGGTTAGGGCATGTATGCATCCCATGGATTTCTGCGGTCGGACATTGGCGACGTCGATGTCGTTTATCACGACGCATCTATCATCTGTTCCATCTGGTGCTGCCCAATCACGATTCATCGCGCACGCCGTCAGCACGGACGGCATGACATGGCGCCGGGTCAAGAATGCACTTTCGTCGGTGAACCGGGCGAATGGGATGATGACATGCTCTGGACGATGCATGTGACGCCCGATCCGGATCGGCAGGGCGAGTGGCGCATGTTCTACACCGGCCTTGCGCGGGCGGAATATGGCAGGGTGCAGCGGGTCGGGCTGGCACGGTCCAAGGATCTCTATACCTGGGAACGCTGCAATCACGGCAATTATCCCCCTGCAGGTGCCGGGCCCGCTTTACGAGAGCACTGTAGACGAAGGCCGGAAGTGGGTCAGTTTCCGCGATCCGTTCTTCTATGTCGACGAAGACACAGGCGAACGCCTGCTGCTGGCCTCTGCCCGTGTCAAGGAAGGCCGGTCATACGGCGCGGCTGCGTCGGGCTCGCCCGCGAGACCAACCGGACAAATTCACATTCGAGCCACCTCTTTATCGGCCCGGTCTTTATGACGACGTCGAGGTGCCGAACCTGTTTCGTCTCGATGGCCGCTATTACCTGATGGGATCGATCCGCGAAGACACCAAGATCCACTACTGGTACGCGGAGACGATTGAGGGCCCATACCAGAACTTCTTCGACAACGTGATCCTGCCGACGGGCAATTATGCAGGCCGTATTTGCCGGACCAACGACCGTTTGCTTCTGTTCAATTTCTTTTCCAAGACGGAATACGTCTACGGGCGCGAGGTCGTGAAGAAACTGTTGCCGCCGCCAAAGGAACTGGTGACCGACAGTGCCGGCAGGCTCAAGCTGAAATCGAATTCGACTTCAACGATCTGGTGACGCATCGCCAGGTCGTGACTGCGTCCTACCAGTGCAAGGCACTGTATTCCAACACACACGCGTCGGCGATCGATCGGCCGGACGGGCTGCATCTGAGCTGCAAGAGCGGGTACGAAGCTTTCATGCTGCCGGGCAAGCATGAGGATTTCCGCCTCAAGGCACAGCTGATGCTGGAGGGACTGGGCAAAACCGGTCTTGTGCTGAGGATGAACGACGAGGGTGACGGTTATTACCTGTCTCTGGATCTCGTCAACGGCATTGCCAGATGCGGGCTTGGGGGCAAACCCGACACCTGAATTCGAACATGCCTTCCGCTACGAGCCGCTTCAGGAAGCGCATTTCAGGGGCAGCGATCATGGCCCCTGGCAGATCGAGGTTGTGGCGCACGGCCTTTATTTCGAGTTTTCCATCGACGGCTATGTGGTGCTGTCGCTGGTTGACGACAGTTTCATCGAAGGCGGTATCGGCTTCTACACGGAAAGCGCGGCCGTCTGCCTGAAGGACCTTGTTGTCGAAACACTGAGCCGTCCGGTAACGGAGCACACGGTCGAACCGGCATATTCCGTCACGCACAGGGCGCCCGATCAGGAAGGGGAGGGCCGGTGACCGGCGAGACGGGCAAGAGTGATACCTGGCTTCTGGTCAGCGACATCGATGACACCCTGACCGGTAACCGGACCGATCTGGAGCGACTTTGGCATCAGTTGAAGAACGCCAAGTCGCACCTGAAACTGGCTCTAAACTCCAGCCGACCGGCCGCCAGTGTCGACCAGACCCTTGCCGACTACTTCCCTGAAGGCTTCGAACCGGACGCGATTATCACCGGTTTGGGAACCGAAATCCGTCTGGACCGTTTCTTTCTGGAAAGCTGGCAAAGCCGGTTTATCGACTGGCCTGACGAGGAAGTTCGCAAATCGTCCGGAAAATGGGGTATGATGCGCACGACGACGAGTTCCAGACGGACGGAAAGGCGAGCTTCGCCGTTCCGGGAAAAGACGGCGTGGACGCGATTCTTGCCGCACTCCGGGACGAGGGCATCCCGTTCAGGCACATCTATTCAGGGACCAGTGACCTGGACATTCTCGCCCCCGGCGCAGGCAAGGACACTGCCATGCGCCATCTGGCAAGCCATCTTGGCATTCCGATGGAGCGAACGATCGCTGCCGGTGATTCCGGTAACGACCTTGCGCTGTTCGAAGCAGCGGGCAAGGCAATCGCGGTCGGCAATGCCCGCCAGGAACTTCTATCAACCTGCCGCGGCACAAGACCTATCTGGCATCCGCCCACCATGCGGCCGGCGTGCTGGAAGGGCTGACGGTAATGGGCCTGCTGCCGCAATCGGCAGTCTGATCCGGCCTTTCGAGAGGCTGCTGCCTGCTGCAACGTCGGCGGGCCGATGAGCAAAAAGAGCAAAAGACGCTGGTAGATGGAGATCAAGACACACGAACAAGGTAACGACACATGAACAAGCACAATATCGGTTCCCTTCTGATGATCTCGCTGCACGGTTACGTGGCCGGATCGCCGGAACTGGGTAAACCGGATACGGGCGGCCAGGTGGTCTTCGTACTGGAGCTGGCAAAACGGTTCGCGCGGCTCGGCTACAGGGTCGATGTCATGACGCGCCAGTTCGAAGACCAGCCGGCCGAGGATATCATCAACGAGAACCTGCGCGTCGTGCGCGTTCCTTTCGGAGGATCCGATTTCATCCGGAAGGAGGACATGCACGACTGGTACGGTGACTTCGTCACCAATGCGCTGGCGATGATTCGTCATCGCAAGTTGCATTATGACGTGATCAACTCTCATTACTGGGATGCAGCGTCGCCGGCCAGAAAATCGCCGAGGAGCTGCAGATCCCGCACATCCACACGCCGCACTCCCTCGGCTGGTGGAAAGAACACGACATGGTGGGAGCGGGTGAAGAAGAGATGGCCGGATACCGCTTCAAGGAGCGTATCCAGAAGGAATTCGTTCTTTACCGCAACTGCGACCACATCATTGCGACGACCGAGCAGCAAACGGACCTGATCGTCGAGCAATACCAGCTGCCGCGTGAGCATATCACCATGATCCCGCCGGGCATCGACGAAGGCCGGTTTACGCCCGCAACACCGGATGTGGTCGCGGAAGCGCGCCGGAAGCACGATTTCAAGGAAACGGATATCTACGTCGTTGGCAGGGCAGCGGAAAACAAAGGCTATGACCTGATCATCGAAGCCTTGCCGAGCCTCCTGAAACTGCAGCCCGACGCACGCCTTGTGCTTGCAGCCGGTGCCAATTCGGACAGCGACAAGGCGCTGCTCGCGCAATGGAAGGAAGTCGCTTCTTCACTGGGCGTGTCCGATGCCATCAGCTGGCGTGGGTATGTCGCGGATGAAGATCTGGCCGATTTCTATCGTGGTCCGGGCATCTTCGCGCTTCCCTCCCGCTATGAGCCTTTCGGCATGACCGCCGTGGAAGCGATGGCCTGCGGAACGCCGACTGTGGTGACGATTCACGGCGGCCTTTTCGACCAGATCGAATTTGGCCGACATGCGCTGGTGGCCGATCCCAAGCGACCAGAAGAGTTTGCGGCCATGCTGAACATGCCGATGCAATACTCCTGGATGCGCGAAACCCTCTCGGTGGAGGGCGCTCGCTTCGCACGCCGCGTGTTCGGCTGGACAGGGATCGCCCGGCGGACGCTGCAGGTGTTCGAGCAGTTCAAGGGCCGTTACGACGACCTGCAGACGGATGAAGTGGCGCTGGGCTGACAAGCGGCGGAAGCACGCCGCCGCAAGAAGGGCAGCTGAAGAATCCAAACAACCGGTTCAGCTTGCGTTCAGGTGAAATTGATTACACCTTGCGCATGACCTCGTGAGCAGACCGGAATCGGACACGTGAAACAGATATTTGCCCTTTTGATCCTGACATTCGCCGTCATTGCGCCGGCGCAAGCCGCTTGTTTGTCCCAGTCGCAGGCCCGTGAAGCCGTGGCCAGCGGCAAGGCCGCCCCGCTTGGGGCGGTTGCAGGGCAGGCAGGCGGTGAAATCGTCAAGGCCCAGCTTTGCCAGCAGGGTGGAGGATACGTCTATCTGTTGTCGGTCCTAAAGGGTGGCAAGGTGACAACTGTCACAGTCAACGCCAACAGGTAATTGCTAGAAGCGACATCTTCCTGCCGGCTTTCGGTTGGTTGATCTGATTCCGACTCCATCATTCATAAAGTTGAATTTCATGCGCATTCTTGTTGTCGAAGACGATACCGATCTGAACCGCCAGCTGGTGCCGCCCTGGAAGAGGCTGGCTATGTGGTCGACAGTGCGACAGACGGCGAGGATGGGCATTTTCTTGGCGACACCGAGCATACGACGCGTGGTGCTTGACCTCGGCCTGCCGTCCCTCGACGGACTGTCCGTTCTGGAAAACTGGCGCCGCGACGGGCGCACCATGCCGGTTCTCATCCTGACTGCGCGCGACCGCTGGTCGGACAAGGTTGCGGGGATCGACGCCGGTGCCGATGATTATGTCGCAAAGCTTTCCACATGGAGGAAGTGCTTGCCCGTGTGCGTGCGCTTGTGCGCCGGGCTGCCGGGCATGCCTCCAACGAACTCACTTGCGGTGCGGTGCGGCTGGATCTGAGATCCGGCCGGGTAACTGTGGACGGCAGCGCGGTCAAGCTGACTTCGCATGAATACAGGCTGCTGTCCTATCTGCTGCATCACCAGGGCAAGGTGATCTCCCGGACTGAATTGACCGAACATCTCTACGATCAGGATTTCGATCGTGATTCCAACACGGTGGAAGTCTTCGTCGGCCGTCTGCGCAAGAAAATCGGCTCGGACATGATCGAAACCATCCGAGGGCTCGGATACCGCCTGGGAGCGGCGAGTGACACCTGAGACCTCTGCCAACGGGGACGGCCGGCCCGTGAACCGGCCTCAGCGGTCGCTTGCCGCACGTCTGGTGTTCGTGGCGGCTGTATGGTCCACCATCGCGCTCGCCATCGCCGGGGTGTTCCTGGTGAGCCTTTATGAAAGAGCGAGCGAACGGGCGTTTGACGCCCAGCTCGAGGTCCATATCAAGGCACTGATTGCCGAAATGCTGGCAACCAACGCAGATGCCAGTGCTGACCAGGCAACCGCAACCCTGACTGCGCCGACCTACCGCGGCGATCCCCGGTTCTCCCTGCCACTGTCCGGCTGGTACTGGACGGTTCGACGTGCCGACAGCCCGTCGATCCTTTATGCATCGGAGTCGCTGGTGGGGGATCCGCTGAACACGCCGCCGATCGGGCAGGACGACGCCAATGCCGGGTTCATCGTCGGGCCGACCGGTGACGAAATCCGCGTGCTCCAGCAGAGAATTACCGTTGAAGACGCGGCCTATGTAATTGCCGTCGGCGCTGCAACGGCAGGGTTCTGGGCGGATATCTTCGAGTTCGCGCGGCTTGTGGCCATCACGCTTTGCATTGTCGGGCTCGGGCTCATTCTGGCGATCTTCCTGCAGGTGAAATTCGGCTTGCGGCCACTTGCGCGCTGCGTGCGTCGCTTTCGGCCGTTCGACAGGGTGAAGCCGAACGCATTGACGAGGCCCTGCCGCGTGAGATCGCGCCGCTGGCGGTGGAACTCAACGCGCTCATCGTGTCGAACAAGGAAATCGTCGAGCGAGCACGCACCCACGTCGGCAACCTTGCGCACGGTCTGAAGACCCCGCTGTCGGTCATTTCAAACGAGGCAAGGGCGTCCGGCGGCCCCTTGGCGGACAAGGTGTCCGAACAGGCATCGATCATGTCGACCCAGATCCAGCATCATCTGGAGCGGGCCCGCATGGCGGCGCAGCGGCGGGTGATCGGTGTTTCATGCGAGACCGAGCCGGTTCTTGCCCGTCTGATCCGGGCCATGGGCAAGATCTATCAGGACAAAGGCGTTGATGTCGGTTTCGCGCAGTCCGGTCAGATCCGCTTTCGAGGCGAAAGCCAGGACCTGGAAGAAATGAGCGGGCAACCTGATCGACAATGCCTGCAAATGGGCAGGTTCGAAGGTGCGGGTGCAGGTGGCTCCTTTGAACGATCCGGCCACGAACCGGGACATGTTCACGATCACGGTCGAGGATGATGGTCCCGGACTGACGCCTGAACAGCGCGCCGAAGCCATCAAGCGTGGTCGGCGTCTGGATGAAACCGTGCCGGGAACAGGTCTTGGCCTGTCGATCGTGGCAGATCTCGCCGCCCTTTACGGTGGCACCTTCGATCTTGAAAGTTCCTCGCTCGGAGGCCTGAAGGCACGTCTGGTGCTGCCGGCGCTCAGCAAGGAATAGGGGATTTGCCAAACGTTCGCTTGGGCCGCCCTTGCGGGACTGTGATAGGATGTGATGCAAATAGCGGAAACAAAGACACGGTTGTGGCCAAGTTCGGCCACAAATTGAAAATAACACTGATTCATCGACCGGTTTGCGCCGGTTTCACGCCTTCTAGTGCAGTCGTTTTGCGCTAGCCTTTGGAAAATGGTCAGCAATCGGATTTCAGCTGCTTCTGGTTGAAATTCGAAGAACTTGGAGCTTTCAAGAATGCGTCTTCGCGGTGCCTCGTGTCTTGCTCTTGCCTTTGCTTTGGCAGGTTGCTCCATGACGTCCGGGTCGAGAGACAGCAACACTTGGGGGTCCTTTTTCGGTGACCCGAATGCGAATGTTTCCGGCTCGGAAGCGAATACGGCCATTTCGGTGCTGGTGAACAACGAGTTCGGGGACGCGCTTGAACCGTCTGACCGCAAGGCAGCCGAAGATGCCCAGAGCAGGGCGTTGCGCGCGCGGGGCCTTGGGGTTTCGGTTGCCTGGCAGAACGAGCGTACCGGCCGCAGTGGTCAAGTCCGTCCCGGACCGGTCTATTTCGTCAACGAGACCAGCTGCCGCGAGTTACGCACGAGATGGTTCTCCAGGGACGCACCTTGCAGGCGCGCGGCACGGCGTGTGAAACCGACCAGGGTGCCTGGCAGGTGATCGGCTGAACCAGCCGGCGCGGAAAGGGTTCAAAGGGAGACAGTGTTCTGGTGATGCTGTCCGAAGCCCTTTAAGTTCCCGGTATTTATTCTCAACACTTGCTTAAGTCTTCTAACGTTAAACTCGCGGTAACTAGGATCGCGATGTTGACGCTGTGAATGACATATTCGGACCAGCTTGAAACCAAAATCAAACCTACTTGCGTAGTCTGAGCCCCAAGGCGGTTGAGGCTCTGGTCCGCAATTTGGAACGCGCCAAGGTTCAAAAACACGCTGATCCGCATATCCAGC
>LZQR01000201.1_pt1 | contig 16490 bp, 19 predicted proteins | sample 768601 | NCBI WGS metagenome assembly LZQR01 (sample SAMN05207299, study PRJNA324521) | oil field metagenome | isolation source: sample BH-FW-24 from oil reservoir | place: India: Bombay High | collected 2015-12-04
GCCTGGCGGGGTCAAATAGCCTTTTTTGTCCAGGCCTGACCGCAACCGAATCATCTCTTTATGCTTGTCGATGATCTGTAGCTGACCGTGGACTTCGCGTTGCGCAGGGTATTGGTGCCGGACGGCGCGGACTTGGTGGACGGAATGTTTTAATCAACTGGCCGAAACGTTCCAGGTCAGTTCGATGCCGTTTTGAAATGGCCTGGCGGGGTCAAATAGCCTTTTTTGTCCAGGCCTGACCGCAACCGAATCATCTCTTTATGCTTGTCGATGATCTGTAGCTGACCGTGGACTTCGCGAGCGATGACCATATGGAAACTGTTGGAGCCGAGGTCGATGGCGGCGTAGATATTTTGATTCGGTTCGGCGGTCGTTTCTGTCATTTTAAGCTACTGAGTTGGCGAAAAAGGGGCATAGTTTACTCGCTTTTGGCGAAAATGAAAATCGGCCGTCCCTGACCTGTCTGTTACAGCTTACTGTGAAAGTGGATGATTCGCAAACGATGAACCACGCCACTGACCGTCGGCGCTCAGTCGGTTAATGGCGGGTCAGCCGTTTTAGCTGGAATATTTTCAATCAGCCAGCGCTGGGCGTTTGAAGGGTTCTTCGCCGTCGGCCGGGCTTTTTGAGTGTAGGAGCCATCGGCCTGCAGTTGCCAAGCGCCGGTGTTGTCGTTCAGGTAGATGGCCAACCCTTCGGTATAGACTTGCTGGAAGTGTTTTTGTCCAGAATCGGGAAGCAGGTTTCCACGCGCGAGAAGAGGTTGCGGCGCATCCAATCGGCACTGGAACAGAAAAGTTCCGGCTCGCCCTGGCTGTTTTCGAAGTAATAGACGCGGTGGTGTTCCAAGAAACGACCGATGATGCTGGTGACCCGAATGTTTTCCGATAAGCCGGGCACGCCGGGGCGCAAGCTACAAATACCGCGCACGATCAAGTCGATTTCCACGCCGGCCTGAGACGCTTCGTAGAGAGCGTCAATCATGCCTTGTTCCTGCAAACCGTTCATTTTGGCAATGATGCGCGCCGGTTTGCCCTGTCGGGCGTTTTCCGCTTCGCGTTGAATGCGTTCAACCATGCCGCTCTGTAAGGTGAACGGGGACTGCAACAGCACCTGCAAGTTTTTGGTGTCGCCCAAACTGGTCAGTTGTTGGAAGATTTTTGAGACATCACGTCCCATTTCCGGGTGGGCGGAAAACAATCCGAAATCGGTGTAGAAACGTGTGGTGATGTGATGATAGTTACCGGTGCGAGATGGACGTAATGACGTAACTGCTCACCTTCGCGGCGCACCACCAGAATCATTTTGGCGTGGGTCTTGTAACCGACCACTCCGTAAACCACATTGACCCCGGCATCCTGCAGGCGGTTGGCCTGAATGATGTTGTTATCCTCGTCGAAGCGGGCACGCAGTTCCACCACGGCGGTGACTTCCTTGCCGTTTTTGGCGGCTTTTTCCAAGGCGTCGATAATCGCCGATTTTTCACCGGTTCGGTAAAGGGTCATGCGAATCGCCAGTACGTTCGGGTCTTTGGCGGCCTGTTGCAGGAACTCGATGACCGGCGTGAAAGAATCGTATGGGTGGTGCAACAGGATGTCGCGCTGTTGAATTTGGTCAAACAGGGTTTGCGGCGCCTTGTTGCGGGTAAAGAGTTTGAACGCGCCTTGTTTGGCTTCCTTGACCGTCAACTGTCTAGGTGAATAAGGTTCGAATAGCAGGTCTGGTCGTTTGGCCAAATCCGGCACGGCGTTGAGGCGGTGCAGGTTCACCGGACCGTTGACCTGATAGAGTTGTTCTTCGTTCAGGTTGAAGCGGTCCATCAGGTATTCGTACATGTTTTTCGGACACTTGTCGGAGACCTCCAGACGAATGGCGCCGCCGTATTGACGGCTGCTCAGTTCGCCTTCCAGTGCGCTCATAATGTCGTCCACTTCCTCTTCGTCGATGAACAAATTGGTGTTACGGGTGATACGGAATTGGTGACAGCCGGTCACGGTCATACCCGGAAAGAGGTTGGAGACGTTGGAGTGCAACACGGATGATAGGAAAACGAAATCGTTCGAACCGTCGGTGGCTTCCGGCGGCAGTTTGATGATGCGCGGCAAGGAACGCGGTACCTGTACGATGGCTAAACCGTTGGAGCGTCCGAAAGCGTCTTTGCCTTCCAACGAGACAATGAAGTTCAAACTTTTGTTGAGCAGTCTCGGGAAAGGGTGCGACGGATCCAGTCCCATCGGCTCATGACCGGTTGCAGGGATTTGACGAAATAGTCGCGAATCCATTCCTTTTGTTGTTCGGTCCAGTGGTTGCGGCGCAGAAAACGAATGCCTTCCTTTTCCAACTCGGGAATCAGTATGTGGTTTAAGGTGTGGTACTGGTCGTCCACCAATTCATGCGCTACGTCCGACAACACTTCAATGGCGTCGTGTGGCGTCAGGTTGTCGGGTTGGGTGCGTGCGGACGGATCTTTGCACAACTCATACAGACTGGCCAGGCGCACCTCAAAGAATTCATCCATGTTGCTGCTGGAAATACATAGAAATTTCAAGCGTTCCAACAATGGAATGTCGGGGTTTTTCGCTTGGGCCAAAACGCGACGGTTAAACTCGAGTAAGCTTCGTTCTTGGTTGATGTAGGGGGTGTCAATCGTCGTTTCGGTTTCCATGGCGTCCTCTGATATTGTTGTTATGGTCGACTGTGCAGCTGGCCGAGTGCCAACCTTCATATTTTCCTCTTTCTAGGCCGATTTACAAGAGGGATTCGGTGTGGCGTTGCAAAGACAGCCGTTCGTGACAGGCAGTATAGAGCCGCTAGATGACGATAAAATGAAATTTGCGCTCAGTCTTTCGAACGGTCTTCGTGTTCTGGTACGGAAGCCGGGACCTTGTCGCGGTCGAAGCCTTCTTGTCATGATGCGAGCAACCGCATTCCGGCACCGGGTCGACGCCACCCGGGTTGCGGGATGGCATTTGGAGACCCGTTTGACGCCCAGCCATAATCCACACAGGACACCGTGTTGTTGTATCGCTTCAATGGTGTAGTGAGAGCAGCTTGGATAAAGCGACAGCGCGGCCCCAGTAATGGACTGATGAACAACTGGTAAAAGCGAATCGGCAATATGGCCAGCCATTTGAACGGGTTCATGGTCGAAGCGGTTTTCTCCGTTTAGGATAAAATGTTACTTTATCACATTTGTTATTGTGCCAAGATGATTTTACCAGGATACGAAATTTTCATGGGTTTTCTCTATGCAAATCGGTTCAAGGGTTTAAAATGATGCCATTCGCATTGCAATACAAGAGTCCGTTTATGAAAAGTCTATTGATTACCCAAGCTAAAATCGTTAACGAAGGCCGAATTTTGAAGCCGATGTGTTCATTCAAGATGGTGTGATTGCGCAAATCGCACCGCAGTTGTCGGTGGCGGCGGACGTGACCATCGACGCGGCCGGCCAACATTTATTGCCTGGGTTTATCGATGACCAAGTGCATTTTCGCGACCCTGGGTTTCCGGCCAAAGGCAGTATCGCCACCGAATCGAAAGCAGCGATTGCGGGCGGGACAACGACCTTTATGGACATGCCGAACGTGAAACCGACCACCACCACGTTGGAAAATTTGGAAGCCAAGTATGAACTGGCCGCCAAAACCGCTTGGGCCAATCACTCGTTTTATCTGGGCGCCACCAATGACAACATTGAAGAAGTCAAAGCACTGGATCCGAACGCGACCTGCGGAGTGAAGATTTTCATGGGAGCGTCCACCGGGAACATGCTGGTGGATCGTGAACAGGCGTTGACCGATATTTTCACCCACAGCCCGACCTTGATTACCACACATTGCGAAGACACGCCGATGATTAAAGAGCAGGAAGCCTTGTATCGCGAAAAATACGGTGATGCGATTCCGATGCAATACCATCCGGATATTCGCTGTCGGGAGGCGTGCTATAAGTCGTCGTCTTTTGCGGTCGACTTGGCGAAGAAAACCGGGGCCGATTTGCACATTCTGCATTTGACCACCGCCGAAGAAATGGCGTTGTTTGCACCGGGGCCGGTCGAAGGCAAAAAAATCACCGCCGAAGCCTGTGTGCACCATTTGTGGTTTACCGCCGACGATTACATGGAAAAAGGCAGTTTGATCAAATGTAACCCGGCCATCAAACAACAGTCCGATCGTGATGCCATTCGTCAAGCGGTGAAAGAAGGGCGGATTGACATCATCGCCACCGACCATGCTCCACACACCTGGGAAGAAAAACAAAGTGATTCCTATTTCAGTGCGCCGGCCGGTTTGCCACAGGTGCAGCAATCGCTGACAGCGTTGCTGGACATGGTTCATGACGGTGTGTTCGATTTGGAAACCGTGGTGCAGAAAACCTCGCACAATGTCGCGATTCGTTACCAGATTGAAAAGCGTGGCTTTATCCGTGAAGGTTATGCCGCCGATTTGGTGTTGGTGGACATGAACCGTCCGCATACCGACACCCGAAAAAATAATCTCTACCAATGCGGTTGGTCGCCTTGGGAAGGCCATACCTTCAAATCGTCGGTGATGAGCACCATCGTCAATGGCGAATTGAAATATCACCAAGGCAAGTTTGCCGAGTTCACACCGGGGCAACGCCTGACATTTACCCGTTAAGCGGAATCCGAATTTCCACCAGGCCTGGCGGGGAATGCGGATGATTTGACACAACTTTCGGGTGGGACCAACCATTTTTGCTTGCGTTCGTTCTGGCTCGGCGTTAAAGTTTGAAGTACGCGTGAAAACGTATCAAACATAACAATATCGTCGTCGACGAAAGCGTCACTCTGAGTGCAATAGGAATGAATCATGTCAGAAGTTTTTATTGGCCGCCAACCGATTCTTGATCGTAATATGAAAGTCTTTGCGTATGAGCTGGAATTTCATCAAGGACTGAACCCCAACCAAACCACCATTGAAGCCACGGAACAATTGTTGGAAAAGACCGAATCCGAAATCGGTTTTCAGTCGATTGTCGGTTCTCATGCGGCGGTGATGCAGTTGCCGCGCGAATTGATTGCCAAAGCGAAATTGCCGAGTTTCGACCAGAACCATAACATCGTGTTGGAAATCCCCAACGACGTGAATAAGGACGTCGAGATTCTCAAAAGCTTGAAGGCCTTGAAGCTGGAAGGTTCCGCCATTGCGCTGGATAACTTTATCGATGATGAATCCAGTGTCAAGCTGGCCTCGATCAGCGATTTCGTGAAAATCGATAACGAAGCCCACTCCGAAGTCAAAATGAAGTCCATGTTGCAGGACCTGCATGAAAAAGGCGTCAAGGTGATTGCGGAACGGGTGGAAACCGAAGAGATGTTCAATTATCTCAAACGCATCGGTTTCGATTATTTTCAGGGCTACTTTTTCACCAATCCCGTGGTGATGAACGGTCAGAAATTGACCGGCAACAAGCTGACCTTGTTGCAGTTGATGTCCAAAATCAACGACCCCAACACCAAATTCGAAGAACTGTCCGGCATTTTGAGCCAGGATGTCGCCTTGACGCACAAGTTATTGGTGGCGGTGAACAATCCTGCGACCATGATTCCCATCAAAGTCGAGTCGGTTTCCGATGCCTTGAAATACATGGGGCTGAAGCGTTTGAAGTTCTGGGTCAATATGATGATGCTTGGCGATTTGGAAGATGCGCCGAAAGAACTCTTGACCACTTCGTTGATGCGCGCCAATTTCTGTGAAAACTGGCCGAGAAAACCGGCCATGCCGTGAACGCGACACGTTCTTTCTGGTGGGGCTGTTTCCAATTAGGCGCGTTTTCCGCGCGCCGATTGCCGAAATTTTGGAAGAGATGCCCTTGTCCGATGATGTGAAAGAGGCCTTGATTCATTATCGTGGCCCGATGGGGGAAGCTCTGTCGTGCTTGAAACAATTGGAAAGTGCCGGTGAGACCGTCGCTAACCTTCGTTATGGCGAAGTCGGCATTTCCGATTTGGCCAATTTGCTGTTATCGGCTTCGGCCTGGGCACAGCAAGCCATGGATAACCCTTAACCTTTTCGGCGGCGAGGCCGCCATCCCGAATGGACCGCATTGACGTTCGGCCGTAACCAAAGAAGGAACGACTATGATGCAATCAATCAATCCTGCAACCAATGAATTGTTAGCTGAATTCGATACCTGGGACCAAGCCACGCTCGACGAGGTGGTCACGCAAGCCGGTTACGGCTTTGCCGACTGGTCGAAACTGACGCCGCTGTCCGACCGTATCGCATTGTTGAATCGTTTGGGTGATGTGTTGTTGGACGACAAGGAAGTCCTGGCGGAGTTGATTACGCTGGAGATGGGGAAACGCTATTCCGAAGCCGTGGCGGAAATCGAAAAGTGCGCCTGGTTGTGCGATTACTATGCCGAAAATGCAGAGCGGTTTCTGGCCGATGAAATGATTGAAACCGATGCCAGCAAAAGCTATGTGGCCTATTTACCGCTGGGCGTGGTACTGGGTGTAATGCCGTGGAACTTCCCGTTCTGGCAGGCATTGCGGTTTGCGGTACCGACCGTCACCGCCGGTAACATCGGTTTGTTGAAACACGCTTCCAACGTACGCAGTGTGCTTTGGCGATTGAAGAAGTGTTCCGTAAGGCCGGATACCCGGACGGGGTCTTCACGACCTTGATGATCGGTTCCGATAAGGTGGAGTCGGTGATTCGCCATCCGGCGGTCAAAGCCGTGTCTTTGACGGGGAGCGAACCGGCCGGCCGCAAAGTGGCGAGTGTCGCCGGGGAAGAATTGAAAAATCCGTGCTGGAATTGGGCGGCTCCGATGCCTTTATCGTGCTGGATAACGCCGATATTCAGACGGCGGTGGAAAATGCGGTGAAAGGGCGTTTCATGAATATGGGGCAAAGTTGTATCGCTTCCAAGCGCTTTATCGTGGACGCGGGCATTATCGACGACTTTATCGAGCGTTTCAAAACCGCGGTGGAGTCACAGTTCGAAGCGGGTGATCCGATGGAACCGGATGCGACCTTGGCGCCGATGGCGCGTCAGGATTTGCTCGACGAATTGCATCAACAAGTCACCAAGTCGGTTGAAATGGGGGCGAAAATCGTCACCGGCGGTTATCAGTTGGATCGCCCGGGGTGTTATTATGCGCCCACCATTCTGACGGATGTGACCAGCAATATGCCGGCGTTCAGCGAGGAGTTTTTCGGGCCAGTCGCCATTGTGTTGAAAGCCACCGAGCCGGCGCATGCACTCGGGTTGGCCAATGCTACCGACTTCGGTTTGGGCGGCTCCATCTGGTCGAATGATTCGGCCACGGCGGAAACCATGGCACGTGGCATGGAATCGGGCGCGACCTTTGTTAACAGCATTACCTTTTCCGATCCGCGCATGCCGTTCGGAGGAATTAAGCATTCCGGTTACGGGCGTGAACTGTCGGGACAAGGCATTCGCGAATTCACTAATATTAAAAGCATTTGGATTAAATAATGACATTGCTCTGGAAAACACTGGTCGATTTGAAAGAACCGGCCATTCTGATTCGGCTGTTTATTCCGTTCGCCGTTGGCCTGGTTTTGGTTTCGTTGATGGGGTATGGCGTATTCGGCCTGTTGTTGACGAGCGACTTCATTACGCAGAGTGCGTTTGTACAGGACTTTGAAAGCTGGAAGCTTCAAGCCGAGAACACCATCGGTGCGATTCCGTTGGTGGGCGGATTGGTGCTCTGGTTTTTGGGCTTTACTGTCGCGGTGATTGCCGGGTTGCTGGGCATTGTGCTCGGCAGTTATCTGGTGCTGTTGTTCGCGATGATCGTGACCGGTTTTATGACCGATTCGTTGGTGAAAGCGGTGCATGACAAACATTACCCGCACACCGAATACCACGGTCACGGCTCGATGTTGGGCATGATTTGGAAATTGGTGAAATTCGGGTTGTTGATTTTGCTGCTGTTGATTGTGACTTTCCCGCTGCTGTTTGTGCCGCTCATCAACGTGGTGTGGTTCTGGCTGATCGGGTTCTTGTTTTTCCGTTATGCGGTGGTGCTGGATGTGGGGCAGGTGATTCTGCCGGAAGCCTTGTTCAGCCGCTTGAAGCCGCTGACGAACTGGCCGCCGACTTTTGCCGTCGGGGTGCTCTATGCCTTGAGTGTGTTTCCGATTATCAGCTTTTTCGCACCGGTACTGGCGGTCATCGCCTTGTCGCATTATTATTTCGACCAGCTGTCATTGGAACCTGGATCGAAAAGCGATGCGGATACCATTATCGATTAACGACTCATCGTTTTCCGGTTCGTTTCGTGAACCGATTCACCATTTCAACGTCCGATGAAGTTGGGCGTTGAAATGGCAATTCTGACCAGGCCTGGTCACTTTCAGTCAAGGTTGCCGTGGCTTTACTCGATACGCTGCGTGGCAGGCGATGCAGTTTTTTGCAGTTGCGCGAGGCGTTCCAATATCACCGTTGAATCTCCAAGGGTTTCCGCCTCGTTGGCAATGTCTTCGAACCCGCGATGCACCTTGGGCCCTAGAGCTTTAAAGCCTTTTGGCAGTTTGGCTCTCAAGCTGGGCGGTGTCGAGCGCATTTGCTGAATGCCGACGTTACGAGCGGTTGCTTCAACCGTTTCCATGTCATCTTTCAAGCTGGCCGCTAGAATTTTTTGACTGGCAACCAAAAACTGGCGCATTTCGCTGAGCAACATGGCTTGTTCTTCTTCGTTGAGCCAGACGACGGTTCGGTTATCGGCTGAGAATGCAGGAAGTGAGATTAGAGTGAACAGGTGCTTAATGCGAGGCGTTGTAATACGGTTTTCATGTCATGCTCCTTTGGTGGTTTTGGCCAGGCCTGATTGTAGAATTCGAATCAGTTGGTGCGTAAACTCGTTCAGTTCCGGGTCGACCTTTTCCGGGCTGTCGATGCAATCGCGCATGGGTTGGCTGGTGAGGAAAAAGCACAGACTGCCAATGACCATGAAATGCGGTGTCAAAGCATTGAATGACTCGAATATGCCTTCTTGTTGTCCCTGGTTTAATAGGTTTTTCAAGGTCGAGAGCAAACGCTGCATTTGTTGACGCGCGGTATCGGGCATGTGTTGGCCTCCGGAAGCGATTTCGCGCATCAGTATCGACGGCATGGCGGGTTTTTCACGGGCTTGTTCGGCAAAGCTTTGAATGAAGATTGCAAGCTTTTCGTGAGGTGTCGAAGCCTGGTCGACGGCATCGGCAACCGGGGCGGCCACGCTGGCGAAGAGTTGAGTCAGGCAATGTTCATAGAGCGTGGCTTTGTCGCGAAAATGGTAGTAAATACTGGCCTTGTTGACTCCGGTTCGCTCCGTCAACTCATCCATAATGGTGCCTTCATATCCTTTTTCAGCAAACATTTCGGTCGCACAAAGCTGGATTTTCAGGGCGGTTGCGTTGGGTTTTCGGGTGTTTGGTTTCATAGTGCTTCTTCGGAAACGCATAATAATTAACTATATAGTTTAACTATTTAGTTAAATTTTTCCAGCCGAAAAGTGTGAAAGAAATGTGCAGGGATAAGTGGGAGGGGTTTTAGCGTTTTTTCTTCGCTTTGGTGTCTTTTTTCTTTTTCTTCTTCGGTTTTTTCAGGGTGTCTTTGAGCTTGAAGTTGGGTTCCAACCCCGGGATTTTGGACAGCGGAATACGCTGTTTGAGGTGATATTCAATGCGTTGCAGGTTGGATAGGTCATGGCGTTCCACCAGATTGATGGCGATGCGACTTGTTGTGCGCGGCCGGTCCGACCGATGCGGTGGATATAAGTGTCTCCACGGAAAGGCACGTCGTAGTTGATGACGTGGGTGACATTGAGAATGTCCAAACCGCGAGCGGCGACGTCGGTGGCGACCAGTACCTTGATTTTACCTTGTTTGAATTTATTGGTCTTTTCCAGACGCTTGGCTTGAATAAAGTCGCCGTGCAATACGGTGCTGGACACGCCTTCGGCCTGTAACCAATCAGTCAGTTCGATGGCGCGGTCTTTTTTGTTGCAGAAGACAATCGCGCTTTGGCAGGTGTCGTCTTCCAGAATCGATTTCAATAACGCTTGTTTATGGGCCTTGTCGTTGGCCAGATAGGCGAATTGTTGGATTTGCTCGGATTGTTGGTTCGGCGCATCCACTTGAATGACGCTGGGTTCATCCAGAATCTCTTCGGCGAATTTCGCCAGGCCCGACCCGCCGAGGGTGGCGGAAAAGCAGGCGGCTTGAAAGTCGCCGGGAATGGCTTCAATCAACGCCAGAACGTCCGGCCCTTGCCCCATATCGAGCATGCGGTCGCTTCGTCGATGATGAGAAGTTCCACATCGGACAAGTCGATGAATTCCTTGGTCATGATGTTCAGCAAACGGCCCGGCGTGGCGACCAGTATGTCCATGTCGGCTTTCAGAATTTCCAATTGCTTGTCGGAGGCGAAACCGCCGGTGACGATATTGGAACGGAAAGGACAGTGGGTGCCGAGTTGTTTGACGACCTTATGGATTTGAAATGCGAGCTCTCGCGTCGGGGCCAGAATCAGTACACGAGGGTGGCGGCTGGGTTTGGGAACATCCAGCAAGAATTGCAGGGCCGGCAGCACGAAGGCGGCGGTTTTACCCGTGCCGGTGGCGGCGCCGGCCAGCACGTCCTTGCTGAGCAGCATTTCGGGAATCGCTTCCGCTTGAATCGGGGTCGGTTTGTGGAAATGCTGTTCTTCGATGGCGCTCAGCAGCACCGGGTCAAGGTCTAATTCTTCAAATGTCATGCTGGACTCACGTGATGGCTTGAGCACGGTTGATCGGTCGGACTCACACAATGAAAGCGTTTTGCTTGCTATTCGCCCGTGGCGATATTATAGCAGGGCTCGTAATGCTCCGTGCCTAATTTCATGCGGCGTTGAGCGACGAACGACTTGAGCAGATTGTCCATGCGTTTCATGATTTCCGGGTCGCCATTGATTTCAAACGGACCCCGTTCATTGATCTGCGCGATGCCTTCGCTTTTGACATTACCGGCCACGATGGCGGAGAACACATTGCGTAACTGGCCCGCCAAATGGTAAGTCGGTTGGTCTTTATGCAGCTCCAGCGCGGCCACGCTGTCATGCGTCGGCACGAAAGGTTGTTGCAGTTCATAAGGAATGTGCAGGTTCCAGTTGTAGTAGTAAGCATCACTGGTGGCTTTACGGAAGGCCTTGACGTCTTGGATGCCTTCTTCGATGAAGTCGGCGACTTCTTCCGGGCGATCAATGAGGACGGTCAGTTTGCGCACCGCTTCCTTGCCGAGCGCGTGTTCGATGAATTCCAGCACGGCATCGAAGTAGGCCTGTCCGGATTCGGGCGCGGTCAAGACCACCGGGAAAGGGATGTTGTTGTTTTGCGGGTGCAGCAATACGCTCAGCAAATAGAGAATTTCTTCCATGGTGCCGGCGCCGCCCGGGAAAATAATAATGCCGTGCCCTAAGCGCATAAAGGCTTCGAGGCGTTTTTCGATGTCCGGAAAAATCGCCAGCTCGGTGACGATGGCATTCGGCGCTTCGGCGGCAATGATGCCCGGTTCGGTCAGACCGATAAAGCGGGCGTGTTTGTAGCGCTGTTTGCCATGGCCAAGTACGGCGCCTTTCATCGGGCCTTTCATGGCGCCCGGTCCGCAGCCGGTGCAGATGTCCAAGCGACGTAGGCCAAGATGGTAGCCGATTTGCTTGGTGTATTTGTATTCTTCCAACGGAATGGAATGACCGCCCCAACAGGTGACGATGTTCGGATCGACGTCGGGCTTCATCAAGCAGGCGTTACGGGCAATGTGGAAAATGGCATTGGTCAGCCCGAATGGGGTTTCCAGGTTGAATTCCTGCTGTCGATGATTTCGTTCTGAGCGTAAATCAAATCACGAATCACGGCGGTTAAATGCTCTTGCAGACCTTCAATCATCTCGCCGTTCACAAAGGCGTTTTCCGGCGCGTTGTCGATTTCAATCTGCAAACCGCGGCCTTTAATGTGCACCTGAATCTGAAAGTCCGGATGCGCTTCCAAAAGCGCCATGCCGTTGTCGTCTTTGGTGCCGGTGTTGAGAACCGCCAAACTGCAACGACGGAAGACTTCGTTCAAGCCGGTTTCGGTCTGGTCACAAAGCTGTTGGGCTTCTTTGTAGGAGAGGATTTGCAGGGCGCCGGCCGGGCGAATTAAAACTTTTTTTTGATGATGCTGTTCATGATAGATTAGTGCTTGTTTTCTCTGACAGGTTGATATTATGCGCTCAAACGCACCCTACGAAGAAGGTTTTTTGATCCTTTTGTTGCTGACAGCCATCATTGGATTGCTGTGGCTCTTCTCGCCGTTTCTGGAAGCGTTGTTGTTCGCCATGATTCTGGCGACCGCGACCTATACAATGTATTTGAAGATTCTACCCAAAGTCAACCGCTCGGAAACGTATGCGTCGGCGATCATGAGCACGGTGGTGTTTTTGACGGTGATTGTACCGGTTACCTATTTGCTGCTGGAAGTGGGCTTGCAGGTGGGGCATATTTTCGGTCAGGCGCAGCAATGGTTGTCGCAGCAGACGCCGGACAGTTTCGCGCAATTAAACCAAAACCTGGTCAAGATCATCCCCATTCCGGAAGAAACCCAAGCGCAATTGATTGAACAATTGCGCGAGAACTCCGGCAAAATCATCAAGTTTGCGCAGGATACCATCGTGTTCCTGGTCAGCGGGGTTTTCGGCAGTACCACATCGTTTTTGACCTTTATTTTGCTGGCGGTGTTTGCGTTATTCTTTTTCTACCGTGACGGCCATCGCATCGCGCATCACCTGAAAGTCTTATCGCCGTTGGAAAACTATTACGACACCATGATCATGAATCGTTTTTCCAATCTATCGAGCATTTTGCTGTTGTCGGTGCTGGGCATCGCGTTTATGCAAGGTCTGGTGTTTGCGTTTGTTTCCTGGGGACTCGGCTTGCCTGGCTTGTTTATCGGGATGGCGATTGCAATCACGTCGTTTATTCCGATTGTCGGCGCGGCGTTGGTTTGGATTCCGCTGACGTTGGTGCTGCTGGCGCAGGGTAATTATGTCGCGCCGGGGTGGTGGTGTTCTTCGGGGCTTTCGTGAACGGTTTGTTATCGATAATATTGTGCGCCCGATGCTGATTCAGAAAATCGCCCGCTCCATCGGCAGTGGCACGGATGATTTGGCGGTGGCCAATCATACCTTGATTACGGTGCTGTCCACCTTCGCCGGGTTGATTCATTTCGGTATGATCGGTTTGTTCTTCGGGCCGGTCATCGCCGCCATGGCCATCACCATCTTTGATGTCTACGCCCATAAAAACTCCGATTTACTCGACCGGACCTAAAAGAAAATCCGTTTAAGGGTTTTTACTCATCGAAAACTTTTGTCAGCGATTAAAAACATCAATGGGGATAAGGCATTACGAATGTTATGATGCCTGTAACTGAACCTGTTTCAGCTCCCAGGGAACCTCTGATTGAATTGGTTTGAGCTTCTGCGGGACTTAAAGCCTACCTTTTCTAGGCGCGGCTCGCCGACCTTAGTCATTCTAAGGTCAAGAGTCACAACAACGAAGAGGTAGGCTTTAAGCCCCGCCCGAAGGGGCTTAGCCAAAATTACCAGCTCTGCGTTGTGAAGTTTTGTAAGGTCTAGACATTACTTCAATTTCACGCCTTGATCTGGAAAATTTGGCGTTGCCGGAAGTCAAACCAATTCAATCAGAGGTTCCCAAGGTTATTCAATATAAAGATGTGATTCACACACAAAAGACAATAGATGGAGGAAAGATGAAAGTCATTTCCAAGTTAGGTACGATCATTCTGATCAGCAGTGCTCTGGCCAGTCCGCAGACGTTTTCGGCCGATACGGAAGACCCTTATACCGCCGGGTTCGAAGCCTGGGCCAAGGAAATGGGGAATGGTAATGTGGCCGCCAGTGCCGCCAATACCTATGTCAATGAAGTCAAATCAACCATGAAGAAAGCCGGTTACATCGGTGACGAACTGCCGTTGCCGAAAGCGGTGAAAGTGACCGACGGCGTCTACACCATCGTCGGCAGTCAGATTTGGCACAACCCGTCCAACTTCGGGTTGAACAACAATATTTCCTTTGTCATTTTCAAAGACGGCGTATTCGTGTTCAATGCCGGTGCCAATCCGGCGATCGCTTACAGCGTGCATCAGCAAATCAAGCGTTTGACCAACAAGCCGGTGAAGTGGGTGGCGGTTGAAAACAACCAGGGCCACGCTTATCTGGGGGCCAGTTATTGGTGGGATGTGGGCGTGAAACACCTGTATTCCAGCGATTTGGCCAATATGCAGTTCGATCAGTCGTTCGACGCCATCAAGTCGGAGTGGGCTTTGCGAGTCGGGAACTCCATCACCAATATGGCGCGAAATGTCTCCGATAAGTTCACCACCTTCAATAACAAATTGAGCGTCGATGTCGGCGGTGGCGAAAAGTTCATCTTGATGGATTTCGGGCCGGGGCATACTCCCGCTTCCACGAGCGTGTACATTCCGAGTCGTAAGGTGTTGATGACCGGCGATTTGGGCTTTAACGAGCGGATGCCGGTGATGTTTGCTTACACCAATAGCATGGACTGGGTGGCGTCTTTCGAGAATATGATGTCGCAGATTCCGTCCGATGTGTATGTCATCCCTGGGCACGGAACACCGACCGATATGGCGACGGTGAAAAAGCAAACCTACGACTACTTCAAGTATGTGCAGAAAGAAGTGCAGAAAGTCGTGGATAACGGTGGTAACCAGGAAGATGCTGAAAACATTGATCAGTCGATGTATAAAGATCGTCCAGTCTTCGACCAAGCGGCGAAAAACAATGCTCGACGCATTTACAATGAAATCACCGGCGGTGATTTTTAAGTCAATGCTTTGAGTTCGATACGAATAAAAAAGGGCCTTTCGGCCCTTTTTTATTGTCTGTTTGGTTGTCAGAGACTCAGTCTTCCAATGAGTAAATGACCACTTCGTCCTTCAGGAACAACGGAATCAACAAGCGGTTGCGTTTGCTGTCGTAGCCCAAGTCCGCCGGAGATTCCAGGTCGCCGACAATCAATTCCAAATGGTCGTCAGGGGTAATTTCGTAAACCCCTTTGGCTTTCCAGCTGGAGGTGATGAGGCGGTTGTCATGGGTCACAATCAAGCCGTCCAGACGATTGAACGGCAAGGTCATGCGCGAGGTTTCCGTGCCGTCCAGCGTCATGGTGCGAAGCTGGCCGGAACCAAGCGTGACCATCCAGAGTGTGTCGCCTTTGGCGTAAACGCCGTTCGGATGACCGAGTTTTCCGCTTTTCAATTTAAGGACTTTGCCACTGGCATCGACTTTGTAAATCGCTTCGGTGCCGGACGGTTTGAAGCCGGGTGCCATACCGCTGTCGGTGACGTACAAGCCGCCGTCCGGTGCCGGGCTGACGCCGTTAATGAAGCTGCTGCCGGGAAAAACGATGTCGTCCAATTGTTTTTTGCTGCTCAAATCGAACACGCGCAGACGGTCAATGTCGGCCACATAGAGTTTACCGTCTTGCGTTACCATGCCTTTCGGCGCGTTGAGCGCGATGTCGTCGCGGGCGCCATCCAGCCATTTCAATTCAATCACGTCGCCGTCCGGTGATAGCTTGGAGATAAAGCCGTTGTCGTCTTTTTCAAACGGGCTACCGTTGATGTTGGCGACCAGATAAGTGTCGCTGTCGGCTTCGTATTCCATGGCTTCCGGCGTGGCGAACCCGACGCCTTTCAGGTGAGTGTTGTCGGCCAAGGCTGCGAATGGCAGGGTTGGCAATAAGGCGGCCAGCGCCCAGGCGAGGGTATGTTTTTCAATAACATGATGATTTCCTCTTGATGAAAAAACGATAAAGATTGAGCGGTTAAAGGCTCATCTTAGCAAAAATACGCGGGTCTTTATGAAAGGAATGTGAAAGCCCGAAAACCGCCAGGCCTGGCGGCTTTGTCGGGAACGAATGGCAATGGATTTAGGGCTTGATGGTGGAGAGTAACGCCTGAATCATGGCGGAAACCGTGTCGTCCGCCGTGGCGATACCGATGGTGTTTTGCGATTTCTGTTTCACATACACATAGGCGATGGCTTTCGCTTCTTTGCCTGGTTTGCCTTCCTTGCTTTGCTGCATGGCGTGCTCGCTGTAATCCAATACGTCCACTTGTTGGCCGGTGCGTCTTTGCCAGGCATCACACAGCGCACTCAAGGTCCCGTTGCCTTGTCCTTGCCAGGTTTCGCCGTTGACCTCCACACTCAAATGCTCTTTGCCGTCTTTTCGCGACAGTTGGTAATTGTTCAGCGTCGCTTGCGGTTGGTTCACGCCGTAATGACGGTTGAAAGCGTTGAACAAATCCTGATGGCTGACGATGCCGCCCGCTTCTTCGGCCACCGATTGTCCACACTCAAATGCTCTTTGCCGTCTTTTCGCGACAGTTGGTAATTGTTCAGCGTCGCTTGCGGTTGGTTCACGCCGTAATGACGGTTGAAAGCGTTG
>LZQR01000202.1_pt1 | contig 16431 bp, 25 predicted proteins | sample 768601 | NCBI WGS metagenome assembly LZQR01 (sample SAMN05207299, study PRJNA324521) | oil field metagenome | isolation source: sample BH-FW-24 from oil reservoir | place: India: Bombay High | collected 2015-12-04
CCGCGACACCGATCTATGAAGGCATCGAGCAGACCCCGGACGCTTCATGGGGCTCTTCACAGCGCCAATATCGGCAAGATGCTGGTCAAGCTCTGACGCTGCGCCGGTCCGGCGACGCCAACACAGTCGCCGGACCGGACTTCAACACGGCCTTGATTCCAAGGCTACATTCACAAGGCGAGTTCCAGTCGCTCGACACGCCTGTTATACGTCTTGTGAAGACTTTGGTTCTAATGGTTACCCGTACCGTTATTCGAGACAGGACGGTCGTCTGTCAGAGGACCGAGGGTTTCCATGAACGTAGATCAGTTGAACGCGCGTGCAGAGGGCCGTCTCGCCGGCCTTGTCGGGCTTGAGGTTCTCGAGGCCACTCAGACCCGCATTCGCGGAGCGCTTGTGGTGCGGCCCGAATTGCAGGCGCCGACCGGTTTCCTGCATACGGCGACCATCATCGCCATGCTCGACACCCTCGCCGGGTATGGCGCGGGCATGAACATGCCTGATCGCGCCATCGGCTTTACGACCATCGAAGTCTCCTCGAGCTTCTTCGGAACCGCCCGCGAAGGCCGGGTCATCGGCGAAGCCGTCCCCATTCACCGCGGCAGCACCACCCAGGTCTGGTCGGCCAATTGCTGGCGCGAGGGCGACAACAAGGAAATCGCGGTCTTCCGCTGCACCCAAATGGTGCTCTACCCCCAGCGGCGCGGCGATCACAAGGAAGACTAGCTTCAACGCGAGCGCGTTTCGGGCCACACTGTCCCTTCCGGGGCAAGGGGGCGCGCATGAGCGGGTCAGAGATTGAGGATCAGGACCGCAAGGATCGCGAGGATCTGATCGAAGACACGCTGGGCTTCAATCTGCGCAGCATCAAAACGCTCTACGCCTTGCTGGCCAGCCCCCGCTCGGTCATGCGGGCCATTGTGGAGCGTGACCGTGAACGCTTCACCCCCATGATCCGTCTCTTTCTGGGGCTGATGGGCGTGCAGGTCGCCCTGTCAGTCATCTGGGGCGGCCATGCCGGCATACTCGAACAGTCGCTCAGTCGGCTCTCTGAAGAGCAGCTGCAGGACCTGCAGACCCTGGTCGACAGACCGCTCGACGAATTCTACGCCATTTTCGGAACCATCATCGGCTTCCTTCAGCCCATCCTGGTCGGCCTGTTCACTGCGGGCTCGGTGCTGGTCCTGCGCCTGATGGGCGAACGTCGCCCCTTCAGCGTCAATCTCAACCTGATGTTTGCGACCCTCAATGCCGGCAGCACGATCGGTCTGGTGGTGATGATACCCCAGACCCAGCTGGACCTGCCCTGGTCGATCGGGATGGGTCTGGTGATGCTGGGGTATTTCCAGGCGTTCTTCAGAGGCATGCCCGAAAGCATCATCGGCACGGGTTTGAAGCGCTGGGGTTACAGCCTGCTCATGACGCTGGTTCTGATCATCCTGATCCTGATCGCCGGCCTCGTCATGCAGGTCACGGCCTTGTTCGGCGCCTATATCTGGCCCTGACGCGCCGCGCGTTGCATCCGCCCGACTATGCCGCCGCCTATGACCGCGGCGACAAAGCAGGCCAGCGTGCCGTTTCCGAACATGTGAACGAAGCCTGCATAGGACAGGCAGGTGGCGGCGACCGCGAGGCCGATGGCGCTGATTCTGTTCAGCCATGAGACAGGTGCGTAGGTCATGGTTTCCTGAGAGCAAACAACAGGCCGTTTTCGTAGCCATTTGTTTACCATAACGCGTAATTTCCCGTTAGGACTGCACACCAATTCAGCGGAAACGCCTGTATAGCCTTGCAATCAACGATCAGAATCGCGCTTCATGGCGCTGTCCAACGTTGGCGGGTTGCGATTCCCACGCTTCCGCCTTTTTTAAACCAAGGGGGAACCCTGATGAATAAATCTGAACTCGCCAAAGCCATCGCCGACAAAGCTGGCATCACCAAAGCCCAGGCCAGCGACGCAATCGACGCGTTCGCAGACGCCATCGTCGGCGCAGCGAAGTCTAACGACTCCGTGCAGCTGGCGGGCTTCGGCACCTTCCACGCCAAACACCGCGAAGCGCGCGAAGTGCGCAACCCGCGCACCGGCGAAAAAATGATGTCCAAAGCCAAGACGCAACTGGCCTTCCGCCCGGCGTCTGCGCTGAAAGACATCTAAGCGTTTTCCGCCCCGGGCGGACATGCTGATGCGAAACCGCCGCCCGAAAGGGCGGCGGTTTTCTTTTGCGGCTATGCGCTGAGGCCTGGGATCAGGCGCTGGCCGGGAAGAGACGCTCCATCGCAGCATCGGCCGCCTCAAGCGCGCCCTCGATCAGGCCGCCATGTCCTTGCGACGCCTCCGCGCCCGCAAAGGCCAGACGCCCCTCAAGCCAGGTCTGCGACAAGGCCGGCTCGCCATACGGGGGATGCTCGCGCGGTCCGGGGCTGTCGGCAGGGGTCGCGGTGAGCGGATCGGACGCCCAGTCCTTGAACACGATCTCGACCGGGCGCCCGGCCTCGGCGCCAAACAGGCGCTCCAGCTGGCTCAGGGTCTCGGCCTGCAACGTCTCCGCCCGACGTCGCCGGACGCCATGCGGCCAGCCGTAAAAGCCAAAGAGCGCAAACCGGCCCGCTTCATCATCGCTATGGTCCACCATTTCCATCAAAGGTCCGACCTGGCTGACCGCCGAGCCTGACAATCCCGCCTCACGCCAGAACGGCGCGTCGTACCGCAGCGATATCTTGGCGTGCGCGGCCATCCAGGTGGGCCAGCGCGTCAGCGCCGCCTTCAGCGTATCAGGCAGCAACGGCTGAAGCTCCAGCCCGCGATCAGCGGCGGCGGCGCAGCAAGGATCACATGGCGCGCCTGAATACCCTGCCCGTTCGCAATCCGCACCTCGACTCCCTCGCCTGCAAGCGCGATTTCATGCACGTGCGCGTTCAGGGCCAGCCTGTCAGGCGGAAGGCTTTGGCCAGACGCCGGGCCAGCTCATACGGGCCGCCTTCCAGCCGCGCCGCATCGGCGTAGCGTTTGGGAAAATCCAGCGTCTGCACGCCCGCCGGCGTTTCATACCGCAAGGCGCCGCGCTCGGGCTGAGCGAAGACGCGAAGGCCCAGGGCCTCGATCAGGGCGCGCACGCGCGGCTGGTGCGCGGGCCAGACCCAGGACGGCCCCAGATCCAGCTCGGCTTCGGCATAAGCGCGACCGCCAACCCGGTCCCGCGCTTCAACGATCTGATAGTCGAGCCCGAGGGCCTGCGCGCGCGTCGCCGCACGCAGGCCGCTGATCCCGCTCCGATGATCACAAGGTCCAGCATGGCCCCGAGGTCGAGTGAGACCGTCTATTCCGCGGCGACCTGACCGCGCTTCAGGCCCTGGGCGGGCTTGAGGGCGTCCGAGATCTGGAAGGCCATCTCCAATGCCTGATCGGCGTTCAGGCGCGGATCGCAATGGGTGTGATAACGGCTCGACAGGTCCGCTTCGGACAGATGACCGGCGCCGCCGACGCATTCGGTCACGTCCTGCCCCGTCATCTCGAAATGCACCCCGCCCGGCTCGGCGCCCTCGGCGCGCAGCACCTCGATGAAGGTGCGCAGCTCGGCCAGCACCTTGTCGAAGTCCCGCGTCTTGTAGCCATTGGCGGCCTTGTGGGTGTTGCCGTGCATCGGGTCACACGACCAGATCACATTGCGGCCCTCGGACTGCACCTTGCGCACCAGCGGCAACAGGCCATCGGCCACCTTGTCCGCGCCCATGCGCACATACAGGATCAGACGGCCCGCCTCGTCGCGCGGATTGAGCACGTCGATCAGACGGATCAGTTCGTCGGGATCGAGCGTCGGGCCGCATTTGAGCCCGATCGGGTTCTCGATGCCGCGCATGAACTCCACATGGGCATGGTCCGGCTGACGGGTGCGGTCACCAATCCACAGCAAGTGCGCGCTGGTGTCGTACCAGCGGCCCGAATTGCTCTCCATCCGGGTCAGGGACTGCTCGAACGGCAGGTGCAGCGCCTCGTGTGAGGTGAAGAAATCCACCCCTTCCAGAGACGGCGCGCGTCCGGGGTCACGCCGCAGGCGCGCATGAAGGCCAGCGCCTCGCCAATCCGGTCCGCGTATTCCTGATAGCGCTCGCCCGCCGGGCTGCCCGCCAGGAAATCCAGCGTCCACTGGTGCACGTTGTGCAGGTCGGCATAGCCGCCAGACGCCAGAGCCCGCAACAGATTCAGCGTCGCAGCCGACTGGTCGTAAGCCCGGATCAGGCGCTCGGGATCGGGAACGCGCGCCTCTTCGGTAAAGGCCATGTCATTGATGGAATCCCCGCGATAGCTCGGCAGGGTGACGCCATCGATGGTCTCGGTGTCTGACGAGCGCGGCTTGGCGAACTGGCCCGCTATACGGCCCACCTTCACCACCGGCTTGGCGCTGGCGAACGTCATGACCACCGCCATCTGCAAGAGCACGCGGAAGGTGTCGCGCACGGTCTCGGCGGAAAACTCCTTGAAGCTTTCGGCGCAATCACCGCCCTGCAGCAGAAAGGCCTGACCCGCGGACACATTGGCGAGCTGGCTCTTCAGCCGACGCACCTCGCCTGCAAAGACCAGCGGAGGGCGCTTGGCGAGCTCGGATTCCACCCAATAGAGCTTGTCCATATCGGGATAAGCCGGCATTTGCTTGCCAGGTTTGGATCTCCAGCTCTCAGGCTCCACAGGGTCATGGCCTTCGCCTTTCTCGTATTTGGCCGGACATAGTAACGGCGATTGTGCAACGCAGTAAGCCCCGAAGGTCCGCTTCGGGGCGCACTGCGTGCAAAAAGCAACGATGATGGTTACGGGGTGATGCATTCACCCCACAGGATCGACGACTTTATTCCGCAGCGCGCAATTCGGGCGGGATCCACTTCTCCTTCATGGTCACCAACTCTTCGGCGACACTGGGATGGACCGCACAGGTGGCGTCGAACTGCTCCTTGGTCAGCCCCGCCTTCACGGCAATGCCGACCGCCTGGATGATCTCCGGGCTGTCATCGCCCACCAGATGCACGCCGATCACGACCTGATCGGAGGGGTGCACGATCATCTTCATCATCATGCGGTCGGGATGATCCGTAATGATGCCCTTCATGGGCCGGAACTGGGATTTGTAGATATCCACCTCGCCATACTGATGGCGGGCCTCGGCCTCGGTCAGCCCGACCGTGCCCACAGGCGGCTGGGTGAAGACGGCGCTGGGAATGGTGGAATGATCATAGGCGTCGGCTTGCCGCCGAAGACCGTGTCCACAAAGGCCGCGCCCTCGCGGATCGCCACCGGGGTCAGGTTCACGCGGTCTGTGACATCGCCCACCGCATAGATGTTCTCAACGCTGGTCCTGGAGTATTCATCGACCTTGATTGCGCCCTTCTCATCGACCTCGACGCCCGCCGTCTCCAGACCCAAGCCCCGGGTATAGGGATCGCGGCCAATCGCGAAGACGACCTGGTCCACATCCTCGATCACATCGCCATTCTTCAGGGTGACGCGCTTGGTTTTCGAGTCCTCGTCAACCTGCTCGACCTTCTCGAACACGGTATGGGTGATCACGCGCACGCCCGCCTCCTTGAGGCCTTCATGGACGGCGGTGCGCACATCATCATCAAAGCCGCGCAGCACGGTCTCGCCCCGATAGACAAGGCAGGTCTCGACCCCCAGTCCGGCGAAGACCTGGGCGAATTCGACCGCGATATAGCCGCCGCCGGCGATCACGATGTGCCTGGGCAATTCGGGCAGGTGAAACAGCTCGTTGGAGGTAATGGTGTGCTCGACGCCCGGAAGGCTCTCGTCCTTGTTGGGCGCGCCGCCGACGGCGATCAGGATGTGTTTCGCCGTCACAGTACGATCCTGATTGACAAGGCGTATGGTGTTCGGCCCTTCAAGCTCGGCGCGGTCCTCGATCAGCTCGACGCCCGCATTGGCGAGATTGCGCGAATAGATGCCCGACAGACGATCCACTTCCGCATTCATCGTGTCGCGGAAGGTCGGCCAGTCAAAGCTCGGCTCGCCCATATCCCAGCCATAGGCCCTGGCCTGCTTGAAGCTCTTGGAGAAGCCGGACGCGTAGACCATGTATTTCTTGGGCACGCAGCCGCGGATCACGCAGGTGCCGCCGGGACGGTATTCCTCGGCCACGGCGACCTTTTTGCCCATCATGGCGCTCAGACGCGAGGCCCGCACGCCGCCAGAGCCTGCCCCGATTGTGAACAGGTCATAGTCAAACTCGTGATCGGCCATGTCGCGCCCTTCCGTGATTCAGTCTCGTCAGTGTTCGTATGTGTGCACACTGACCGGTTAGGTCAAATCACGGGGGTGTGGAAGATGGGGAAACCGCTTACTCGGTCATGATGCGTCGATCTGAGGCTGAATGCCCATCATGCCGAAATGCCCAGCTGCTCGGACACCCGCCCGACCTGGTCCATGAGCTGGGGCATGGCCACCACCAGCTTCTGGCCGGTCTCGGTTTCATAGAAGGCGTTGATCTCTTCCAGCTCTTCCAGCGTGAACGCCTCGGCATAGGCCGATGCGCTCTGGACGATGATCTGCGGGACAAGATCGGTCAGGGTCTGCTCGATCAGAGCCATGGCCTGCGCGATCTGGGCGTCAGAGGCTGTCGCGTACTGGCTTCGCAGGGCCGGCTCCATGCTGGGCATCATCATGCCCATCATCATGGCGCCGCATCGGCGCTGCCTGTCAGCTCCATCATGCGCTCGGCCTCGGCGAGACGCAGTTCAGGATCGCTCTGCGCCAGGCTTGGCGCCGTGAGAAACAGGGCGGCGCTGACGGCCAGGACAAGACGGATCATATTTCCCCACCAAGATCACTCGATAGCGGCTATTCTCCTATCAGGCGAATAGCAGTCTGGCGAGCCCCACATTGAGCGAATCCCCAAAGTCCCCAACACCTTCTCACCATGCCGGCCATCGCGACCGATTGCGGGCGCGCTTTGCCGAGGCCGGCGGTCCGGGGCTCGCAGACTACGAGCTTCTGGAACTGGCCCTGTTTCGCTCCATTCCCCGCCGCGACGTCAAACCGCTCGCAAAGGCGCTGATCGCCCGATTTGGCGGTCTGGGCGGGGTGTGCGCAGCGGACCTGCATCAGCTCAAGGAGGTGAAGGGCGTCTCTGAAAAGACCGCGCTCGATCTCAAGCTGATCGAGGCTCTGGCGGTGCGCATGGCGCGTGAACAGGTGGTGGGACGGCCGATCCTGTCAAGCTGGTCGGCGCTTCTCGATTATCTGCGCACCGCGCTTCAGCACGCCGCCACCGAACAGTTCCGGGTTCTGTATCTGGACAAGAAGAACCGCCTCGTCGCCGACGAGCATCAGGCGCGCGGTACGGTGGATCATGCGCCCGTCTATCCGCGCGAAGTGGTCAAGCGCGCCTTGGCGCTCGACGCCAGCGCGCTCATCCTCGTGCACAATCACCCCAGCGGCGATCCCACCCCGTCCCATGCCGATATCGAGATGACCAAGCTCGTCATCAGCGCCGCCAAACCGTTCAACATCGTGGTCCATGACCATCTGGTGATCGGGCGCGAACGGACCGCGAGCTTCAAGAGTCTGGGTTTGCTTTAGAAGGGCGGGACAACCAGCCCGCTAGGCCGGCGGCGTTCCCGGCTCCCACAGCTCGATCTTCACCCCGTCAGGATCCATCACCCAGGCGAAGCGGCCATAGTCAAAGCTCTGAGCTCGCCGATCAGATCGGTTCCCGACGCCGCGATACGTTCAAGCAGGGCGTCCAGGTCCGACACGATGAGATTGATCATGAAAGTCTGGGCGGACGGTTCGAAATAGTCCGAGCCGCTCTCGAAACGGGCGAAGATCGTGCGCGCCCCCTCCCCGAAGGCTTTCGCCGCATCCGCATGGGCGAAATCAAATCCCCCATAAGAATTAAGCTCTAAACCCAGAACCTCTTGATACCAGCGCTTGCTCGCGTCAGGATCGCCGGACTTCACGAATATGCCGCCAACACCCAGAACCGGCATGCCTGCCTCCTTCTCAACTTGCCCTCACGGTGACCCATGCGCCCTGCCCCGTCCAATTATTTCACCCATCTTGAGTGCTCCATGACGGGGACGCGACTGGACAAGGACACGGCGCATAACCTGTCTCCCGAAGGCTGGCCGCTGCTGGCGCGCTATGACCTTGAGACGATGAAGCGCGAGGTGGACCGCGACGCCATCGCCGCTCGTCCCGCCCATGAAGAAGCCGGGTTCTGGAAATGGCGCGAGCTGTTGCCGGTCGCGCGGAACGAGGACGTGGTCTCTCTGGGCGAGGTGGACACGCCTTTGATCGAAACGCCGAAGGTGGCCGCCGCGCTGGGCTCACCGCCCCGCTCTGGGTCAAGGATGAGGGCCGCCTGCCCACCGGCAGCTTCAAGGCGCGCGGTCTGGCGCTGGCGGTGTCCATGGCGAAATCGTTTGGCGTGAAGACCATGGCGATGCCCACCAATGGCAATGCCGGCGCAGCGCTCTCCGCCTATGGTGCGCGAGCCGGAATGACCACCTATTCCTTCTGCCCCGCCGATACGCCCGAGGTGAATGTGCGCGAGATCGCGGCGCAGGGCGGGCAGGTGTTCCGGGTGAACGGGCTTATCCACCAGTGCGGCGCCATAGTGGGCGCGCTCAAGGAGGAGATGGGCTGGTTTGACGTCTCCACCCTCAAGGAGCCCTACCGGATCGAGGGCAAGAAGACGATGGGGATCGAGCTCGCCTGGCAAATGGGCTGGAAACTGCCCGACGCCATCTTCTACCCCACCGGCGGCGGCACCGGCCTGATCGGCATGTGGAAGGCCTTCGACGAGATGGAGAGACTGGGCTGGATCGGCTCGGAGCGTCCGAAGATGTTCGCCGTGCAGGCCGAGGGCTGCGCGCCCATCGTCAAGGCGTTCGAGGCGGGCGAAGATCACGCGCCCGAATGGCTGGACGCCCATACATTCGCGTCGGGCATTCGCGTGCCCAAGGCGATTGGCGATTTCCTGATCCTGCGCGCCGTGCGTGAAAGCGGCGGGTCGGCGCTGGCGGTTTCAGACGCCCAGATCGAAACGGCGCGCCAGCTCTGCGGACGCGAAGACGGTCTGCTGTTGTGCCCGGAAGGCGCCGCCACCCTGGCCGCCTGTCAGTCCGCCTTGTCACAGGGTCTGATCCAAAAGGATGCCGAAGTCGTATTGTTCAATTGCGGATCAGGGCTGAAATACCCGCTGCCGACCTGGCCCGAACCCTTGATCGCACCCAGCCCATAACCCCGGCCATGCTGGCGCCGTGAAGGACGCTCTGAAAACCCTCACTGAATTGTAATGAACACGCCGCTTTAACGGAATCGTCTCTCTATCGCATAACCCGGCCTCTTTTGAGCCGCCCCCGAGGGATCGCCATGAGCACCCCCGCGCCTTTCACCGCGAAACGACCCGCCGCCAGAAACGCCTGGACGGCTCTGGGCGTTCTGCTTGTGGTCTACCTCGTCAACTTCATGGACCGGCAGGTCTTTGCCGTGCTTCAGGAAGAGTTCCGAACCGATCTCAACCTGAGCGACAGCCAGCTGGCCTTGCTGGGGGGCACGGCTTTCGCCCTGTTCTACGCCACCCTGGGCATTCCCATCGCCATCCTGGCCGACCGCACCAATCGGGTCCGGCTGATCGCGGCGGCGTGTATTGTCTGGAGCGTGTTCACCGCGCTCTCGGGCATGGCGTCCAACTTCATCCAGATGCTGCTGGCCCGCATCGGCGTGGCGTCGGGCGAGGCTGGCGGCGTGTCGCCGTCCTACTCGGTCCTGTCTGACTATTTCCCCCTTCCAAACGCGCTTTCGCCATCGGCCTGTTCTCGGTGGGCGCGCCGCTGGGGCTGACCGCCGGTTCGGCCCTGGGCGCCTTCATCGCCGACGCGCTGAGCTGGCGCTGGGCCTTCGTGCTGGTCGGCCTGCCGGGCGTACTACTGGCGCTGGTGCTGGTGGTTCTGGTCAAGGAACCGCGTCGGGGCATGTTCGACACCGAAGCTCTGCGCGCGCAGAAAGCCAATGCGCTTGGCGCCCTGAAGCTGGTCTTCGCCACGCCCTCCCTGCGCCTGTTCACGGCGGCGGCGGCCGTCACCTCCTTTGCCGGATACAGCCTGTATCAATGGGCGCCCTCCTTCCTCATCCGCTCTCAGGGCATGACCCTTGAGGAAGTGGGCGCCGGGCTGTCGCCGCTCTTCGCGCTCGGACTTGTCGGCTCCGTGGCGGGCGGCTGGATCGCGGACCGGATCGGGCCCAACCGCCCCGAAGCCTATGGCGTCATTCCCGGACTGACTCTGCTGCTGACCGTGCCCTTCTTTCTGGGCGGGCTGATGGTGCGCGATGGCGGGATGAGCCTGATCTTCTTCGCCATTCCGCTGCTGCTCAGCTACGCTGGATCGGTCCGGGGCTGGCCGCGACCCAGACCCTCACCCCGCCGGCCTCTCGCGCGGCGGTGGCGGCCATCATCGGCTTCTTCAACAATCTCATCGGCATCGGCCTCGGACCGCTTGCGGTCGGCGCGCTCTCAGACTTCCTGCGCCAGAGCCACAGTGAAGGCGAAGCCCTGCGACTGGCGCTGATGGCGGGCAGTTGCGCCTTCGCCCTGGCGGCGGCGCTGTTTGTCGCGGCGGGCTATGCGCTCAAGCGTGATCTGAAGTCGCGGACTTGACGCGGCGGGCCGGTTGGCGCTGTTTGCGCGCAAACTTCACCGTTTCGCTAGACGTGAGAGCCGCGCCCCATGATCCCTCGCTATACCCGGCCTGAAATGGCCGACATCTGGTCGCCCCAATCGAAATACCGCATCTGGTTCGAGATCGAGCCCACGCCACCGACAAGCTGGCCGAGCTGGGCGTGGTGCCCGCCGACGCCGCCAAGGCGGTCTGGAAAGCCAGGGACATGGAGTTCGACGTCGATCGCATCGACGAGATCGAACGCGAGGTGAAGCACGACTCATCGCCTTCCTGACCCATCTGGCCGAACTTGTGGGCGAGGACGCCCGCTTCGTGCACCAGGGTCTCACCAGCTCTGACGTTCTGGACACCTGCCTGGCGGTGCAGCTCAAGCGCGCCTCTGATGTGCTGCTGGAGGGTATGGACCGTCTGCTGGCGGCGCTGAAAAAGCGCGCCTTCGAGCACAAGATGACCGCCTGTATCGGCCGCAGCCACGGCATTCACGCCGAGCCGACCACGATGGGTCTGAAGTTCGCGCGCTTCTACGCCGAGATCGACCGCAACCGCGCCCGTCTGGCAGCGGCGCGCGAGGAGATCGCCACCTGCGCGATTTCCGGCGCCATCGGCACCTTCGCCAATGTGAACCCGGCGGTTGAGGCTCATGTGGCCGAAAAGCTCGGGCTCGCCATCGAGCCGATCTCCACCCAGGTGATTCCGCGCGACCGCCATGCGGCCTTCTTCGCCGTGCTGGGCCTGATCGCCTCTTCGATCGAGAACATCGCCATCGAGGTGCGCCATCTGCAGCGCTCGGAAGTGCGCGAGGCGCAGGAATTCTTCTCCAAGGGCCAGAAGGGCTCGTCGGCCATGCCGCACAAGCGCAACCCGATCCTGACCGAGAACCTGACGGGTCTGGCGCGTCTCGTGCGCTCCGCCGTCACCCCGGCGATGGAAAACGTGGCGCTCTGGCATGAGCGGGACATTTCCCACTCGTCCGTCGAGCGCGGCATTGGCCCGGACGCCACGGTGCATCTCGATTTCGCCCTGCACCGCACCGCCTCGATGATCGAGGGCCTGATCGTGCATGAGGACCGCTGCCGTGAGAATCTGGAAGCCTATGGCGGCATCCACAATTCCCAGCGCGTCCTGCTGGCGCTGACTCAGGCTGGCGCGTCGCGCGAGGATTCCTATCGTCTCGTCCAGCGCAACGGCATGAAGACCTGGGATGAAGGCGGCAAGCTGGTCGATCACCTCAAGGCGGATGAAGGCGTGACCGCGCTTCTGACGAACGCGCAGATCGAAGCCTGCTTTGACGAGGGCTATCACTTCAAGCACGTGGACACGATCTTCGACCGGGTCTTCGGCGAGAGCTGATCGCAACCTTCCACCTCGAAGAACGAGAAAACGCCGCCCGTTCGGGCGGCGTTTTTATTGGGGACAGATGGACGGGGACAACGAAAAAACGAACAAATAGGCAAAAGGTTCCAAACATTTCGCACAAAACTGCACATACATATTTCTTGGAACCCAGCCCCTGCACTCCGCTTTGATCAAGTTCACCGGCGCTACCCGTGAGCTTGATAATGAAACACTACAAATCCACTGCTGCCGCCTTTGTTCTCGCAGCCGCGATAACCTCCCCCTCCCCGGCCTTCGGACAGAGCGCCACCGTGCTCTCCAGTCTCGATCCCGACATTGTGGGCGAGCAGACCGGCCCGGCCGGACGCATCCCCGATGGCAGCCTCTCTGCGGCGATTGAGGCCGTCCTTGATCCCGCCCCTCAGTCTGGCGCGCACGATCCCGACCATGCTGTTGATGAAGCCCTTTACGCGGCTTACGCCATGCGCGTCTTCGATCCGATCTGGACGCAAGACGGCGCCCGGGCCCTGATCACCGCCTATGCCGAAGCGCCCGGCGAAGGCCTGTTGCTCAGCGACGACGTGCTGCGCACCCTGCGAGAGGCCTCGCGCGCCCTCGACTCCGACGATGCCGAGGCGGCGGCGCGGGCGGACATTCGCCTCTCAGCCGCCTTTATCGCCCTCGCGGATCGCCGCCTGAACGGGCAGGCCGCGCCCACCGCCGACATGAGCGATACGCCCCTGCCCCTGGACCAGATGTTGCCGCGGGCGGGCGCGGGCGTACTGGATTACGAGCAGCTTTCCGTCACGCATCCCGAGTATGAGGACCTGATCAAGGCGCGGCGCACCTATGACGGCTATATCAAGTCCGGCGGCTTCACACAGGTGCCCGAACCTGAAGGTCTTCTGGAGCTTGGAGACTCAAGCCCGGTTGTCGAAACGCTGCGTGTTCGGCTGCGCGAGGAAGGCTATCGGATCGAGCGCCCGCGTCGGCCGTCTCTGATGGCGGAAAGCCAGCCGCCCCTGACCCAGGTGTCCTTCATCACGGCGCCCGACGCCGCCGCCCCTGTCAGCGCGGCGGACTGGCGTCGTGAAATGCAAAGCTTCTCCCCAGAGCTTGAGGCCGCCCTGCGGGACTTTCAGGCGCATAATGGTCTGGAAGTGGACGGCGTGCTCGGCCCGGCGACGATCGCCGCGCTGAATGTCAGCGCCGAGGACAAGCTGGCGCGGATAGACGCCAATCTCGAGCGCTGGCGTCGCGCCTCTCCCGATCTGGGCGAGCGCTATGTTGAAGTGAACGTTCCGGCGTACACCGCACGCGCTGTTCGCGATGGCGACACCGAGCTCGAAATGCGCTCGATCGTCGGACTGCCGCGCGCCAGACCCCGCTGATGAGCGAACAGATTGAATACATTGTCGCCAATCCGCACTGGTATGTGCCCGAAAGCATTCTGGTGCGCGACAAGCTGAGCCATATCCGCGAAGACGAGGCCTATCTGGAAGATCGCGGCTACAAGGTTGTTGATCGCGATACGGGCGAGCCGCTGAGCGCGGAAACGATCGACTGGAGCGCAGATGGAATCGCCGACCAGGTCCGCCTGATCCAGGATCCGGGCGACAATAACGCCCTGGGCGAGCTGAAGATCATGTTCCCCAATCAACACTCGGTCTATCTGCATGGCACGCCCAGCCGCCATCTGTTCGAGCGCGACCAGCGCGCCTTCTCTTCAGGCTGTATTCGTCTGGAGGATCCCCAGGCCATGGCGGCCTGGGTGGTCGAGGCCGTCACCGATCAGAACGCAGAAGCGATGATCGCCCAAGCGGTCGCTTCCGGCGAGAACCAGCACATCGCGCTGGACGCGCCCCTGCCCGTTCATGTGGTCTATCGCACCGTCGAGGTCGAGGACGATGGCGACGTGATCTTCCACCATGATGTCTATGACCGTGACCCGGCGCTGATTGCGCTGATCCACAATTCGCCGCTGACCGTTCGCAATCCGGAGCAGATCTAGGCATGAAACTGAGCGCATCCGCACTCACACTCAGCCTGTGCCTGGCGAGCTCGACCGCCTGTCAGGGCCAGACGCCGACACAAACCCCGACCTGATCGCGCCAGCCTCTCTGAACCGGCAGAACCGGTGACCGACAGGAAGGCCGCGTTGAAGGACCGTCTGGCCGAGCTGGCGGGCACGGAGCCCTCGGCGGAGACGGCCCTGCCCGTAAGCGTGAACGGGAACGCCATGCCGCATTCCATCTGGCAGGCGACCCTGATGCCGGGCGAGACGCTGGAGCTTGAAGCAGAAACGGACATCTCGGTCTCCATTGATGGCGGCGAACCTGCTGATCTCGACGCCACACACAGCTTCACCGCGCCGGAGACGCCCGGCGCGCACCAGATCCGCCTCTTTGATCTTGAGGGCGGGCACGCCCTGATCTCCGTCTTCGTCCTCACCCCCTTGAGGGACAGGAGGTCGTGGAAGGCTATCGGATCGGGTCCTATCCGAGGAACACGCCCGAAGGTCTGATCCGGGTCACACGCGATGATCTTGATGTTCCGGTGTCGCCCAGCTTCACGCTGGGTCAGTTCCTGTGCAAGCAGCAGCCCGGACACTGGCCGAAATTCGTTCTGGTGAGCCCCAGCCTGCTCAACCGTCTTGAAGCCCTGCTGGCCGAAATGCGCGCAGACGAGCTGACCCGGGCCGAAAGCTTCTTCGTCATGAGCGGCTTTCGCACCCCCTTCTACAACACGGCCATCGGCTCGGCCCGCTTGTCGCGGCACATGTATGGGGACGCCGCTGACATCTATCCTGATGTGGAAGGCGGAGACAGCGTGATGGACGATCTCGATGGCGATGGTCGGGTGACGCGCGCGGACGCCAATTTCCTCTATGATTTCGCGGACCGTCTGTTCCGCAACCGCGAGGATCTCGATGCCGGCGGCATCGGCGCCTATGGCGCAAACGCCGTGCATGGTCCCTTTGTCCATGTGGACGGCCGCGGCAGCCGCGCGCGCTGGGACGCGGAGAATCCTGATCGAGGTCCAGTTCACAGCGCTTTGATCGTGTCGTCAGGTCCGGGCTGATAGGATAGGTCGATCTCGAGTGGGAGACGGCCTCAATGATCCGCCTTTTCAGCCTTGCACTGCTCGCAATGAGCCTTCTGAGCGGCTCCGGCCATGCGCAAGCGGACCCGGACGGCGAGCCTCGCCTGGTCGCGGCGCTCTTTCGCTCGAACTGGTGCGCCCCGTGCAAGGTTCTCGAGCCGCGCTATGAGCGTGTGATGGCGAGCTATGCCGAGGCGCCGCTGGAGCGGGTGCGGTTTGATTCGTCCTTCGGAAGACGCGGCGCGCTCGCGGAGCGGGCCAGCGAGGAAGGCATCCGGTCGGTCTATGACTCCGTGAACGGGGCCACCGGTTTTGTCCTGCTGATTGATCGCGACACCCAGGACGTGCTGGCGCGCATCACGATGGAGTATTCAGACGCGGACATGGCCGGCGCGCTCGATTACGCGCTCGAGGTCGTCTCCGATCGCGAGGACTTCGGCCTCTAGCCCTCGCCCGACATGAAACCGGCGGCGCAGAGCCTGCGCCGCCGGTTCCGGATCAGGATGAGACAGGGTCTAGCCGTTGCGAACCTGCTGGCGCGCTTCTTCGAGAAGCTGCTCCATCTTGTGACGGATCTGGTGATCGCTCTGCTCGATGCCGCGGGCGTCGAAATCGCCGCGCACCTTGCGGAACACGTCCTCGTCGCCGGCTTCCTCGAAATCGGCTTTGACGACGTCCTTGCCATAGGCTTCGGCGTCATCGCCGGTCAGGCCCATCAGCTCGGCGGCCCACAGCCCCAGAAGCTTGTTGCGGCGCGCAACCGCCTTGAATTCCAGCTCCTGATCGTGAGCGAATTTGTTTTCAAACGCGTTTTCGCGATCATCAAAACCTGACATGGCGGTGGTCCTTCAACCCCAGACATCGATACTGTTGAGGAAAAGAGTTAGCCTCAGCGGCGCGGTTTATCAATCGCGTTGCCCCGGGCGGAAACAGGCTTCAGCACAGATATTGATGTAAGGGCCTGCCTCGCGTATGTAGGCGCCACGATAGCGGCCCGCGGCGACGGGCCGTTTCGCGTTTCTCATGGCATGGCCCGGGCGCGACGTCTCTGTTCCCAGCGACATCACAGCGGGCTCACGCCCCACTCGCGCGCCGCAAGACGCGCCTCAAGCCGGAGCGAGGCTGCCGATGTCCCGCCGCAAAATGCTTTACGAAGGCAAGGCCAAGATCCTCTACGAAGGTCCGGAACCCGGCACCGTCGTGGCCTATTTCAAGGATGACGCCACCGCTTCAACGCCCAGAAGAAAGCCGTGCTGGAAGGCAAGGGCGTTCTGAACAACCGGATCTCCGAATTCGTGATGGAGAATC
>LZQR01000203.1_pt1 | contig 16427 bp, 24 predicted proteins | sample 768601 | NCBI WGS metagenome assembly LZQR01 (sample SAMN05207299, study PRJNA324521) | oil field metagenome | isolation source: sample BH-FW-24 from oil reservoir | place: India: Bombay High | collected 2015-12-04
CACCGGGCTGGGCGCGCTGGCGCTGGTGGCGGGCTATCCCTTCATGAAGCGCATCACCTGGTGGCCGCAGGCCTGGCTGGGCCTGACCTTCAACTGGGGCGTCCGGTGGCGGGCGCGCGGCGCTCGGCACGCCGTTCGCGCCGGAAATCATGCTTTTATATGCTGATCCAGCTGCCCTGGCCGGCGATCCTCACCGGGCTGGGCGCGCTGGCGCTGGTGGCGGGCTATCCCTTCATGAAGCGCATCACCTGGTGGCCGCAGGCCTGGCTGGGCCTGACCTTCAACTGGGGGCGTTCCGGTGGCGGGCGCCGCGGCGCTCGGCACGCCGTTCGCGCCGGAAATCATGCTTTTATATGTCGCCAACCTGTTCTGGACCCTGGGCTATGACACGATCTACGCCTGCCAGGACATGGAGGATGACGCCATGGTGGGGGTGAAATCCTCCGCCCGCGCCCTCGGGGGAAACATCCCCTCGGCGTTCTGGTCTTCTATCTTGCGTGCGCGGCGCTCGCGGCGCTGGCCGGGGTCTTCGCGGGGGCCGGCCTGATGTTCGCGCCCGCCTTCGCCATCTTCGCGGCGCATCTGCTGTTGCAAGCGCGCAAGCTCGACCCGTCAGACGGCGCTGAATGCCTGCGCCGGTTCAAGGCGAACCAGATCACGGGCCTGCTTCTGACCGGCGCCTTCCTTCTGGGCGCGCTCTAGGCTCACGCGCCTCTCACCAGCATGTGACTGGCCAAAACCGGTCTGCGCCATAACTCTTGAGGCAGCACCAAGAGGAGTCCCGTCATGATCGCGCTCAGCCGCCGCCTGTTTCTCGCCACCGGCCTTGCCGCCTTTGCGAGCCCGGCTTTCGGGCAAAGCGATATCGACGGTCTCGAGGTTGAGCTTTTCGACCATCCCGGCATCACCCCCTGGGGCGAAGAGGATGTGGACTTCCGGAGCCTGAGCAATGCGGAATGGCGCGACCGGCTGAACGGCGAACAATTCCGCGTGCTGCGCCAGGAAGGCACCGAGCGGGCCGGGACGAGCCCGCTCAATCGCGAGCATCGCGACGGCATCTTCGTGTGCGCGGGTTGCGCCCTGCCGCTGTTCTCGTCCGAGGCCAAGTATGAGAGCGGCACCGGCTGGCCGAGCTTCTGGGCGCCCATTCGCGGCGCAGTCGCAACCAAGCCCGATTACCGCATCTGGACGCCGCGCACCGAATATCATTGCGCGCGTTGCGAAGGCCATCAGGGCCATGTGTTTGACGACGGCCCCCGCCCCACGCGCCAGCGCTGGTGCAATAACGGCGTCGCCCTGAGCTTTGTGCCGCGTTCGGACGCGCTTTAGACCGGCTGACCCAGCATGAAGCGGTGGCCGTCCGGGCTCTCGACGGCCATTCCCGCAGACCCCAGGTTGATCTGCTGGTCCTGAGCGGATGGTCGCGCCTTTAACGCGCAAATGCTCCGCCAGGGCATCAATATCCGTCACATGGAAGAAGGCGAAATAGCTGTGATCGCCCAGCGCATGGGCGGGCAGTGCGTCAGGACATTCGCCCAAACGCAATCGCGCGCCGCCCAGCGCCATGAACACCCAGCCGGGCGTTTCAAACACCGTCTGAAACCCCATGGCCTCCCGCCACCAGCGTACGGACCGTGCGAGGTCCGGCACAGCCAGAACATGTTCGGTCTGCTCAATCATTGAGGTCATGGCCTTCCTCCCGTTTCCAGACTAGCGAGGCGCACGCCGATCCGGTAGTCAGCGCGCAATGACCGCCCTTACCGCAGAAATCGTCCTCCGCGACCACACCCGCATCGGGTCCGCCCCGCTGACGCCGGAACTGCGCTTTCATCTTGCCGATCCGCAGAGCGATCTGTGGCGGCAAGAGGAAGAGGCGCTGATTGCGCAGGGCCTGCCCTCGCCCTTCTGGGCCTTCGCCTGGGGCGGCGGGCAAGCGCTGGCGCGGCTGGTGCTCGATCAGCCGGAGCGGGTCAAGGACAAGCGCGTTCTGGACTTCGCTTGCGGCTGCGGCGTCGCCGGGATCGCGGCAGCGAAAGCGGGCGCGGACCTTGTGACCGGAACCGAGATCGACGCCTTCGCTGTGCACGCCGCCCGCGCCAACGCCCAGCTCAATGACGTTCCCATGCAGGTGCTGCATGCCGATCTCGTTGGTGCGGACGACGGCTGGGACGTGGTGCTGGCGGGGGATGTCTTCTACGAGACCGAAGCGGGGGCCGCGATCACGGACTGGCTGGAAAGCCTGCATGCTCGCGGCGCGCTGGTGCTGATCGGCGATCCGGGCCGCGCCTATCTGCCCAAGGACAAGCTCAGCATCATGGCCCGGTTCGAGGCGCCCAGAGCGGGCGATCTTGAGGATCAGGATGTAGCGCCGCGCGGGTCTGGCGCTTCAGCGCTCCATCCCGCGGCCTGCCCGAGCTGGAGGATTAGCGCAGATTGGCGTAACCGCCATCAAGCGCGATGATCTGCCTGTTACATAGTCGGACGCCGGCGAGGCGAGAAACGCCGACAGCCCGATCATGTCGTCCGGCGTCCCGATCCGGCCGAGCGGAATATTGGCGGCGACGGCGTCCCGGCCTTCCTGCTGACTCAGCACAAAGGCGGTCATCTTGCTTTCGAACGGACCCGGCGCGATGGCGTTCACCGTGATCTGATCGCGCGCCAGACGCCGCGCCATCACCTTGGTGAGGTGATGCACCGCCGCCTTGCTGGCCGGATAGGCGTAGCTGTCCTCCATCATCGGCACGGCGAGCCCTTCGATCGAGCCGATATTGATGATCCGGCCGCGGCCCGACGCCTTCGCGCCCGCCTGCAATTGCGGCAGCAGCTTTTGCGTCAGGAAGAAGATGGATTTGACATTGAGATCCATCACCCGGTCCCAGCCGTCCTCGGGAAACTCTTCTAGCGCCGCGCCCCAGGTCGCCCCCGCATTGTTGACGAGGATGTCGATGGCGTCAGTCTGATCCGCCAGCCAGTCCGCAAACGCCTGAGCCCCTTCATTCGTGGAGAGGTCAGACGGGATGGCGTGCACCTCGCCAAATTCGGACAGGCGCTCCTGCGCCGCCTTCACCGCATCGGGCTTGCGCGAGGTGATGAGACCCGCGCGCCCTGCTTGAGGAGCCCCGTGGCGATCATTTCGCCAATGCCGCGCGTACCGCCGGTGACAATCGCGGTCTTGCCGGTGAGGTCAAAGAGAGTGGAAACAGACATGGCTCGCCTCGTTATTTGGTAAGCGCTTAAGCAACCAGCAATCGGGCCGTCTGGAAAGGGGTAATGCAGGAAAACTCTCAGACTTCAGCGTCCATCCGGGCTGCGCATAGTCTTTCACACACGAATGAATCGCGGCAGGTTCCATCCCATGGCACGCGTTCGCGCCGTTGACCGGCGACTCTTCCTCCTGATCGAAATCGTGGCCCGCGCCTCAGCCGGGAAGCCGATGCGCGCCTGCGCGCGGAAGCCAATGTCACCGCCAGCCAGTCCGCCGTTCTGTTCCTGCTGCTGCGCCGGGGCGAGCGACGCCTGGGATCCATCGGCGAGGTTCTGGCGCTTGGCGCGCCCGCGGTCACGGGTCTGATCAATCGGATGGAGACCGCCGGCCTTGTGATCAAGCGCAAGGATTCTTCAGACAAGCGCGGCGCGCTGGTGGATCTGACAGAAGCCGGGCGCCGTGCGGCTGAACGCGCCGACCAGGTGCTGCGCGGCTTCAACGCAGAGCTCGATGAAAAGCTGGGCGAGACAGACGCCGCGATCGTCTACGACGCGCTGACCCGGCTCGCCACCGACAGCGACACTGACGCCTGATCTAAAGAACTGCTTCGTCCGGGGCGGGCCGCTCGGCCCGGGCCTGAGCCGGCTCATGGGACAGCGCTTCATAGGAGCGGGTCAGGCTCAACGCCCGCTTGGCGGCGAACATCACCGCATCACGGGCCTCACGCACCAGCTCCGGCGTTGTCTCGGGGTCGGCCCGCGCCGCCAGTTCCAGCTTTTCCTCGGCCTCGGCGAGCGGCTTGAAGAAGGTCGCCTTCATCTGGGCGAGGAAGCGGCTCCTGGAGGCCAGAGTCTCGGTCTGGAACTGCAAGGCGTCTTCGGCGATCTGACGGGTCTCCTGCTCCTGGCTCATGGCCGCCAGGGTCTTCTGCAACAGAGGCCGGAAGATGAAGCCGCTTCCGCCGCCAGAATGACCAGGATCAGCAGGAGCTGTATCACCTGGATCCGACTGATCCGGTTGAGCCCCTGCTCGGCATGCTGTTCGAACAGCCCGACAGCGCGGTGCAGTTTCACGAACAGATCACCCAGCGCCAGATCTTCCATTCGCTGTCGGTCCTGAAGCGTCGCCGGCGTTTCCAGCGAGGCGCGCGCTATGGACACATACTCAGAGATCAGGGCGGTGATGCCGTCCCCCGAGGCGCCGAACAAGGCCATCAGCTCTTCGCGCACAGCGCCGGGCGGGAAGCTCTCGGCCCGCCCCTGCAACAGCCTGTTGGCCTGCTCGAGTTCATCCGCCGTCGAGCGGATCAGCGCGCTGTTCTGAGCCTGTGCGCGCTCCCCGCTCTGGATTTCCACCAGCGCCAGAAGCCGCTGGCTCAGCATGCGTTGCTTGCCGCTGACATTGACGATCTCGGCCGAGCCGCGCTCATGGTCAATCGCCCGGAGAGTCGCCAGATGGGACAGGACCGAGACCAGCACGATCAGACCGATCGCGATGACATAACTGACGATGTAGCGACGTTTCAGCTGCGGCAGTGTCATGGCCCCTCTTCCTCGCGGCGCGCATCGGGATAGTTCAACGCCACCTTTGGGTGCGCTGAACTAAGATTGTATGAAAGATGAAAGCCGCCCCATCGTGCGCCTGGCGCGTGATTGCTGGACGATATCACCGTCTGATCCTAATCTGACCGGACAAAGGTTTGGGGGAGAGCAGACCATGATCCGTGTCATACTGGGCGTTCTGGGGATCGTGCTGGCGCTCGCGCTGGTGCGCATCGGCTATGTGGTCACGCGCGCGAGCGGGACGCTGAGCCATCCGGAGTACACCGACAACGCCGCCTGCAGTCCGGTCGAGGTTGCACCGGGGACCGAGGACGTCACCTATGATCCGGTGACCGGGCTGGTCTTCGTCTCCACCGCCGAGCGCCGGACGGGCGAGATGCATCCGCGCAATGGCATCTATGTGTTTGCTCCCGAAACGCCGGACAGCGTGCGACTGGTCTCCATAGACGCCCCCGCCGATTTCCGCCCCCATGGCATCAGCCTGTGGCGCGGCGAGAGCGAGACCGGCGAGCCCCTGGCCCGCCTGTTCGTCATCAGCCATCCCTATTCGGGCCATCAGGTGCTGATCTATGACGTGGGCGAGGATGGCGCGCTGTCGCATCTGGAAACCGTCAGCTATGAGGCGCTGCGCTCGCCCAACGATATCGTGGGCGTCGGGCCGAACCGGTTCTACGCCACCAATGACGTCTATTTCGGTGATACGCCCATGGGCTATCTCGAGGCCTTCCTGGCCCTGCCGCTGGGCTCGATCAGCTATTATGACGGTCAAGACGGCCGCATCGTCGCGGACGGCCTCGCCTACGCCAACGGGATCAACATCAGCGCCGACGGGTCAGAGCTGTACGCCTCCGCCTTTATCGGCCGCGCCCTGCATGTCTTTAACCGGGACGCCGCCACGGGCGATCTGACCCGCACCGCCCGTCACCCGGTTCCACTGGGCCTTGATAATATCGAGATCGGCACGGACGGCGCGCTGTACATTGCTGGCAATGTGAACGTCTTTGAGTTCCTGGCTCACCAGAACGACCCCGAGGCCCATGCGCCCTCCCAGGCAGTCCGAGTCGAACCGGACAGCGGGGACTGGACCACGGTCTTCGCCGATAGCGGCGAGGCGATCGATTCAACCTCGGTGGCGACGCGGATCGGCGATCAGCTCCTACTGGGCGCGGTGTTTGATTCCCACGTTCTGGTCTGCCCCTATTCAGCAGGCCCATAGATTCTCTGCCCCAAGGACAGCGAAATGACTGATCTGATTTCGGTGAGCGACGCGAACGGCGTGCGCACCCTGCGCTTCAATCGTCTCGAGAAGAAGAACGCCATCACGCGCGCCATGTACGCCGCCCTGGCGGACGGGCTGGAAGAGGCCAATACGCGCGCCGATATCCGCGTCGTGATCATCGCAGGCGGCGAAGGCTGCTTCTCGGCGGGCAATGACATGATGGACTTCATGGAGGCGCGCCTCATATCGGCGGCGGCGAAACCCCGGCCGTCGAGCGCTTCATGATCGCGCTGATGGGCTGCGAGAAGCCCGTTATCGCCGCGGTGGACGGTCTGGCCGTCGGCATCGGCACGACGCTCCTGCTCCATTGCGATCTCGTCTACGCGACGAACCGCGCCCTGTTCACCACCCCTTTCGTCAATCTGGCGCTGGCTCCCGAATTCGGCTCCTCCCAGATCCTGCCGGGCATTGTCGGTCGCGCGGTCGCGAGCGAGATGCTGCTGCTGGGCGCCAAATGGGATGCGAAGAAGGCTGAAGCCAAGAACCTCATCAATGCGGTCCTGCCTCCGGACGGGTTTGAAGCGGCCGTTCAGGAGATCGCCCAGCAGATCGCCCAGCTGGCGCCAGGCGCGGTGAAGACCGCCAAGATGCTGATCAACCTGCCGCCCGAGGACATCAAGGAGCGCATCGTGCGCGAGGGCGGCCTGTTCGCCGAGCAATTGCGGACGGACGAGTTCAAGGAGGCGGCCACCGCCTTCATGGAACGGCGAGCGCCGGACTTCTCCAAATTCGGATAGCCTGGAACGGGCTCCGGACTCTCAGGGCCCCGCTCTATCTGTGAGGCTGGAAAACCATAGTTTCCAGACCTGACAAAGACGGCGCCACTGTCTGGATTTATGATGCTTTCATCAGAGGACAGGAGGCCGACATGGCTGAATTCACGATTACGGAAGAGCGTTCGGACAGCAAGGGCCGCTATATCGCCAGCGCCCCCGGCAAGCCCGATGCGGAGATGACCTTCTCCATCGCCAGCGCGTCATGATCATCATTGATCATACCGGCGTCCCCGATGAATGGCGCGGTCAGGGCGTGGGCAAGGCGCTGGTCCAGCGCGCAGTGGAGGATGCCCGCAAACGCGGCGTCCAGATCGTGCCGCTGTGTCCTTTCGCCAAGGCGCAGATCGCCAAGACACCCGAATGGCAGGACGTGCTCAAGCCGGCGGCCGAGCGCTGACACATAGAAATAGGCGGGCTGTCAGCCCGCCCTTCGCCAGTTTTGCGCTCACAAGGGAGATTATGCTCTCAGACTAGGCGCAATCTGTTTAAATTTAGTAAGTGAACTGCTTCAGCGAATACGTTTTACCTTATCGCCCTTGACCGCGGCCCTTCACGGGCGAAACCTCCTGCAAAACCGGGGAGGAAAATCATGCGTCGTTTGTTCTGGGTGATCGCCGTCATCGCGGCCCTTGTGCTGGGCGGCTGGATCTATCTGAGCCAGTCCGTGACCGGCCGAATCTATCTGCCATCCGGGACCGGCATCACCGCCAAGCAGACCTGTTCGCTGACCTTCGTGTCCGGTCTGGACCCCGATCGCGCCCAGGCGCTCTACATCACCCCGCTTCTGGGCGGCGCCAATGCGCTGATCTCTGTCGACATTGACCGCGAGAACCGGCGCGTGACCAGCGCGGTCCTGGGCGGGCTCTACAAGCAGACCGCCGTCTATCGCGACGGCCTCGGCTGCACGCTGGTGCATGACTTTGATGAGTTCGACGCCAGTCTCAGCCTGCCCATCACGGATGGGCCGGATCCGATGACGCTGGATGCGGACTGGCGCGATGCGAACTTTGACGTCGACGCCCTCAACGCCGCGCTCGATGACGTCTTCACCGAGGACGGCCGCAACACCCTCGCCGCCCTCGTGATCCATGACGGCCATCTGGTGGCCGAGCGCTATGCCGAGGGTGTGGACGAGACGACGCCCTTGCATGGCTGGTCCATGACCAAGTCCACCGCAGCCACTTTCGCGGGCGTCCTGGTGCAGCGCGGCCTGATCGATATCAGCGCGCCCGGTCAGGTACCGGCGCTCGTCGAGGCCGGACGCCCGGAGATCACCATTGACGACCTTCTGCGCATGAGCGGCGGACTTGATGGCTTCGAGGTCAATGACGGCACCGATCCGAATTCGGAGATGCTGTTCACCCAGACCGACATGGCGACTTATGCCGCCAACCGGAACGTCCTCCATGCGCCGGGCGAGCACTGGGACTATCAGAGCGGCAACACCGTGCTCGCCGGTTCCGCCATGGAAACGGTGATGGGCGACACGATCGTCGAGGAAATCGCAACGCTGCGCGAGTGGCTGTTCACCCCGCTGGGCATGAACCATGCGGTGTTCGAGCCGGACCAGTCCGGCACCCTGCAATGGTCGAGCTACATGTACGCCAGCGCCCGGGACTGGGCGCGCATGGGCGAGCTCTATCTCAATGAGGGCCGCATCGGGGATGAACAGATTATTCCGCCCAACTGGCTGACCTATGTCTCGACGCCGACCGTCACCTCAGATGATCAGTACGGCGCCGGCTTCTGGCTGAACATTCCCGGCCTGCCGTCGGACACGGTGGTGATGCGCGGCTTCCAGCAGCAATGGACCTTCGTGATCCCGTCCGAGGACCTGATCGTCCTGCGCATGGGCGCGACGCTGGGCAGCGATGGCGGCGCGCCGGACTTCGCCCGCGCCGTCCTGGCGGCCAGGCAGGCGCCGTCAGCCGCTAATTGATCTCGGTGCGCTGCAGGATGCGGTCGAACGGGTGCGGGGTCACCCGTTCGGCCTTTGTCATGAGGTCATTGAAGCCGGGATGGTCCTGACGCTTGCCGCGCACCCATTCGCGCGCGCTGTCGGAATTGGACAGGACAAGCGCCATCCCGATCGCAATCAGAACGAGCCCGAAGGGCAAGGGCGTCCAGAATAACGGGACGCCCACGGCGATGAGCAGGAAGCCCAGTGTTTGATATACGAACCTCATGCCCATCCAATGCGCGGGGGCGTGAAAGGTTGCACCTCTCTTAACCCCGTGATCAGCCGGGAGCGCGCTGGCGGCGACGTTTCTGATACAGCGTCCAGAGACGCGAGCTGCCCAGACACAATCCGGTATAGACCAGCAGCACCGCAACGGCGGAGGCGAGCCCGGCAATGGTCTGTCCGATCAGGCCGAACACCTCACCCGTGTGCAGGAAGCGGATGAATATCCGCGCCTTGCGCGCCAGCGGCATCTCTGCACGCGGATCGATGGGGGAGACGCTGCCGCCGTCCCGCGCAATCTCAAAGCTATGGATCGAACCGGGCTCGACGCCATTGCCTGAATCGATCGCGATGAGGGTGGTGACGGCGTCCGGCTCCGGCAAGGTGATCTGCACCCGGCGGCCTTCACGTCCGGTCTGCGATTGCGCCGCGCCGACCAGAGCATCCAGCGACACGACATCGCCCCGAAGACGGGCCGGCGCCGCTGCGATCTGCTCGACCTGCTGACCGCCACTCTGGCCTTGCGCGCCGCCAAAGACCCAGCTCACGACGTCGCCCGCCCAGCGATAGGAGAAGACCGCCCCTGTCAGGGTGATCGCGACCAGCGGAAGGGCGAACCACAGGCCCAGCGCATGGTGCCAGTTGAAATGGCGCGCCTTGGCGTTGGGATGGCGCGCGAGCAGCGTCAGGCGGGGTTTGAGGAAAGCCGCGCGCCAGAGTTTCGGCAGCCACAGATAAAGCCCGGTCAGGCACAACAGCGCGAACAGCAGGTTCGACACGCCATTGATCTTGGCGCCCACCTCATTGCGGCCGCCCGTAAAGGCCAGCCAGCGATGGATGTACATCACCCGGCGGAAGAAGGCGCGCGTCCCCTCGCCCGCTTCCTCAAGACGCTCGCCCGTATAGGGGTTGAGCAGGAAACTGTTGCGACGCCCGGCGGAGACGCTCACTGCGCCCTCACGACCGTTCGGAACCGTCATCACATGCCCCGGCGCGCCGCCCGCCTCGATCGCGGCGTCCGCCAGCGCCTGATAGCTCAGCGGTTCGGCGTCCGCGGGCGCGCTGATGGCGCTGTTCTGCGCCATGCGGATCATCTGGCGCTCATAGGTGAGCAGGACGCCGGTGACCGACATCAGGAGAATGAAGACGCCCAGCGTCATGCCCACGCTCAGGTGGAGCCAGAAGATGATGTCACGGATTTTCATAAGGTCCCCCGGGTGTGGCGATAGCTCTGTTACGCCCCTCGCCGCCCTTGTCAGTCTGGACTGCGTCAGTCCGCCGCGAAACGCATCGGACCGGTCGCATCGATCCGCACCCGCTTATAAGAATGATTTGCAGTTGCGCAAGTCATCTCTCATGACCCGTCGCCCAACGCAGCTTCGCGCTTGGCCCGCCTGCCGGGCGGGCCTAGTTTGCTCTCCATCTGACAGGAGGGCCGGATGGCGTACAAATCTCTGCGCGACTTCATCGCTTTGCTGGAATCCGAAGGCGAGCTCAAGCGCGTCTCCCGTCCGGTCTCCACGCATCTTGAGATGACCGAGATCCAGACCCGACTGCTGAACACCGGCGGTCCGGCGGTCCTGTTCGAGAACCCGGTTCATGAGGATGGCCGCCCCGCCGAAATGCCGGCGCTCGCGAACCTCTTCGGCACGGTGGGCCGCGTCGCCCGCGCCGTGACCCTGGGCGGCGAGCCGCGAAAATCCGCCTCCGACCTGCGCGAAGTGGGCGAACTTCTGGCCTTCCTGCGCCAGCCCGAACCGCCGCGCGGCCTGAAGGACGCGCTCGGCATGCTGCCGCTGGCGAAAACCGTGATGAGCATGCGCCCCACGACCGTGCGCAAGGCGCCGTGTCAGGAAGTGGTGCTGCAGGGCGATGACATTGATCTTGATCGCCTGCCGATCCAGGGCTGCTGGCCGGGCGAGCCCGCCCCGCTCATAACCTGGCCGCTTGTGGTGACCAAGGGCCCGTCAGACGACAAGCAGGACGACTTCAATCTGGGCATCTACCGCATGCAGAAGCTGGGCAAGGACCGTGCGATCATGCGCTGGCTCAAGCATCGCGGCGGCGCCCAGCATTATCAGCGCTGGAAGAACGAGAAGCCCGATCCCCTGCCCGTCGCCTGCGTGCTCGGCGCGGATCCCGGCACCATTCTGGCCGCCGTCACCCCGGTGCCCGACACGTTGAGCGAATACCAGTTCGCGGGCCTCTTGCGTGGTCAGAAAGCCGAGCTTGTGGACTGCAAGACCGTGCCCTTGAAAGTGCCCGCCGAGGCCGAGATCGTGCTCGAAGGCCATGTCATGCTGGACGAGTACGAGGATGAAGGCCCCTACGGCGATCACACCGGATACTACAATTCTGTCGAGAAATTCCCGGTCTTCAGAATCAGCGCCATCACCATGCGCAAGGACCCGATCTACCTGACCACCTTCACCGGGCGTCCGCCGGATGAGCCGTCGGTGCTGGGCGAAGCGCTGAACGAAGTCTTCATTCCGCTGGTGCGCCAGCAATTCCCCGAGATTGTCGACTTCTGGCTGCCGCCCGAAGCTGCAGCTATCGCATCGCCGTCATCTCGATGAAGAAGGTCTATGCCGGCCACGCCAAGCGCGTGATGATGGGGGCGTGGTCCTATCTGCGCCAGTTCATGTACACCAAATGGGTGATCGTCGTGGATGACGACATCAATGCGCGCGACTGGAAGGATGTGATGTGGGCGATCTCCACCCGCATGGATCCGGCGCGCGACATCACCCCATCGAGAACACGCCCATCGACTATCTCGACTTCGCCTCGCCGGTGTCGGGCCTCGGCTCCAAGATCGGCATGGACGCCACGAACAAATGGCCCGGCGAAACCAACCGCGAATGGGGCGAGAAGCTCTACATGGAGCAGGATGTGATCGACCGGGTGGACGCGATGTGGAGCGAGCTGGGGCTGGACTAGCCCCGCACTCGCTCCTAATCGCCAGCCCTTAATCCTGATCATCCTTTCGGCGCGACAGGCTGACGCCGCCCCCGCCGATGACGAGGATGAACAGGCAGATCGCCCACCACCAGTCATTCCAGAACTCAAGCATCAATCTTCCTTTCAGACAGGACAGGCGGCCGGCTCAGCCAGAGACCACGATGTAGAGATAGACCCCGACGGCGAAGGCGAATAATCCCAGCGCCGCAAGCTGCAAGACACGATTTCTGGATAGCGTCACGATCCGGTCTTCCATCTCGACTTCTCCTTCTTGCCAGACGGTCGGCTCACCGACCCCTTACTGGACGCGCTCGACCTGGACATCGCGATCGACCAGGATGTCGATCACACTGCCCGGGCCGTACAAATGGCCGGCGCCCACAGCGATGAAGGCGTCCTGGTTGCGAGCGAGCATGTCCTCGATCTGATCGGCCCAGTTTTCATTGCGTGTCGTGAAGACGGCGTCATTCAGTTCCGGAGAGGTCTCACGGACCTCAGCCACCAGAATCTCGTCAAGCTGTTGCACGTCGCCGGTGCGCCAGGCTTCAACACCGTCCAGCACCTGTTGCTGGATATCGGTCAGCCCCTCCAGTCCCAGATCAAAGCTGTCCAGCAAAAGCGCCTCGTCCAGCCCGGCCAGCACTTCGATCTGGTATGTGGCGGTTTCCAGATAGCCGATGGAATCACCTTCCGCGCTTGCCCGGGCGAGGACCTGCGGCTCAATCCCTGCGCTCGGGTCGAGGCCCGCCTGACCGTAGACCATGGCCGTCAGGGACAGAATGGCGAGCCAGGGCTGCATGGGCTCAAGCGCCTCGAGCGGCACGCCATATGACACCAGAACCGATTCAAGATTGGCGGTGCGATCCGGGCCCAGAATGCTGCTGAGCGTGACGCCGGGCGGATTCATGCCGAGCCGCGCAACGGCGGCGGACAGTTCTTGCTGCGCCGGCGGGCTCAGAACATCGGCTTCAACGAAGGTGTGGCCTGTTTCGGCCATAGCCGCGTGGAAGGCCTCTGTCTCCCAGCGGGTTCCGGGAGGCAGAAGATGGAAGGTGCCGTAGAGATAGAGCGTCGTGTCCGCGTCACGCACAGCATACAGAGCCGGACCGTCGCCGGGAACCGGATCGGCGTACACATCGGACGCCCACGCGCTTCCCCCGACAGCCAGGGACAGCGCGATCGCACGCAGGGCGACACGACCGCCCTGCAGGGCAGGCGTCGACAGGCTTCCGAAGAGCTTTTGACGAAGAGAGAGCATGCGCATTGTCCTTTCAAACCTAGAACGCTATGTTGGCATAACCAGACCGTGTGTTGTACATGTATAACATATTGGCGCACAGGTAAAGCTAATTGTTTAGGACGCCACCATGCCCGCAATCCCTCTCTGGATGACTCGCCTGACAGCTCCGATTTGCATGTCCGCGCATGCGCTTGGCATCCTTTTATGGTTGATTCACGGAGGCGGGCCGGGCAGTGCTGGCGTGCTCCTGATGCTTGTCGCCTGGCTGGTCCTGATCGGATTTTCGGTCATCCGCTGGCTCCAGGGCGACTTCATCCAGCGCGCGCTGAACCTCAAACCCTGGCTTCGTCCAACCGACGATCCCTTGCTCGAACAAGCACGTATCGCCATGACCCGGACCGCATTCACCACCCTGGCCCTGCTAGGCCTGCTCATGGGCGCGATGTGGCCCACGCTGATGGATGAGCCGTCCGCTGATCCCGAGATCCTGTTGAAGACGGCCCGCTTCATGATGGCCGGCATGTCCTTCATCGGACTGACTGGCACGGCCTTGCCCGCTGCGATCATGGCCTGGTCCATACCGCCGCTCGAAGACAGCGAGACGCACGATGGGTAGCAAGGTCCACAACCGCCTGGCCGTGTTGCGCACCGAGCGCGGTCTGTCCCGCAAGGAACTTGCGGAAGCGGTCGGTGTGAACTTCCAGACCATCGGCTATCTGGAACGCGGCGACTACAACGCCTCTCTGGAGCTTGCCCTGAAGCTCGCCCAGCTGTTCGAGGTTCCGGTTGAAATGATCTTTTCGCTCGAACCGCTGAAGCCGCTGTCGCAATCGGTGACGCCGCGATAGCCGGGATCGTCGCCTCAAGCGCTTAACGCCCCGGTAACTTACATGACCGGTTCCGCGTGCAATGACCGACATTTAGGCGCATAGCTACGGTCATGAACTCGGTTTTCTCATCCGGCGTACAAGCTTCCAAGCCGCCACAGCGCGGCTGGATGCTGCGGCAGGCATGGTCAACCGCGTTCGCCCATCGACCATCCCTGCCGCGCTTACCCAAAGCGCTTCAGCTCCTGACGCGTCCGCCGGGCGATCCGACGCCCCCCACCACCCGCCGGTCCCGGCGGGCGCGTTTCTTCTTTCGATGATGACTACGTCACCGCCATGGTCGACATGATCAAGGCCGAGCATCAGGCGTCGGCGGCCACCTCCATCATCCGCTCCGCCGATGAAATGCTGGGCAAGTTGTTGGATACCAAGGCCTGATCGCGCCTATCGGATTTTCCGATTTTACGCGTGTCATCAGGACAGCGTTAAGCCTTCTCCCCTAGCGTGCGCGACATGGCTGTGTCCGAAGCGCCCTCTTTCCCGGAAGTCCTGCCCGACGCCTCTCCCACCGGAGATCGCGCGGAGGATGAGCGTCTGCACATCCATATCTGTGAGACCAGCAGGGTCCAGCGGGCTATCCTGGTGCGCATGCTGACCGAAGCAGGGTTTATCTGCAGCGCGTCCGGCCATGCCCAGGAGAGCCTTGACCAGCTGCGCCAGGACCCGCCCGACATCTTCCTCACCGCCATCGAACTTCCGGACTTTTCAGGGCTTGAGGCGTGCTGGCGGGTCAAGGCCAATCCCGAGACCGAGCATATCCACACCATGGTGCTGTCCGCCTCGGGTCAGGAGGACAAGCTCGCGGAATCCCTCGATTCCGGCGCGGACGACTTTCTGGTCAAACCCATCGACAAGAACGAGTTGAAGGCCCGCATGCGCGCCGCCTCGCGCATTGTCCGACTGACCCAGCGCATGCGAGCGGAAGCGGAAACCGATGCGCTGACCGGCGCCTATAACCGCCGGGTGTTCATGCGCACGCTGGAACGCGAGCACAAGCGCGCGCTCGATCAGGCCCTGCCCTTCAGCGTGCTCATGGTCGACCTCGATTTCTTCAAGAAGATCAACGACACACACGGCCATGCCAGCGGCGACCGGGTGCTGATCAAGACGGTGAAAACCCTCAAGGCGCTGTTGCGTCCGCCGGCCATGCTGGGCCGACTGGGCGGTGAGGAATTCGCTGTCCTCCTGCCTGGCCAGGACACGGACATGGCCCTGCAGACGGCGGAATCGCTGCGCCTCGCCTTGCAGGCGTTGCATGTGGAAAATGATGACGGCCACCCCATCCCCGTGACCGCCTCCATGGGACTCGCGACGCTGCATGCCGGCGATCTTGAATCGAGCGGTGAGAAAATGCTCGGCGAGGCGGACGCCGGGCTCTACAAGGCCAAGGAAGGCGGGCGCAATCAGGTCTGCATGCCCTGAGCTTTTCTCGATGGCGGGATCGCTCTACGGTCCGCCCATGACCCAAGTTTCCGTTGATATCGTCTCTGACGTTGTGTGCCCGTGGTGCTGGCTGGGCCTGCGCTACTGGGATCAGGCCCGCGCGCTGGTTCCCGAGATCCAGACCGAAACCGTGTATCGCCCCTTCCAGCTCGACGGCGCCGTGCCGCGCGAGGGCGTGCCCTATTCCGACTATATGAAGAAGAAGTTCGGCGATGGTCCGGACGACCGCTTCAAGATGATGCGCGAGCATCTCGAACAGGCCGGCCCCGCCGCCGGGATCAAATTCCGCTTCTCCGGCATTCCCGTGCGGCCCAACACGCTGGATGCCCACCGGGTGATCCGCTGGGCGCAGGGCCAGGATCTGGGCGAAGCGGCCTCCGAGCGCCTGCACAAGGCCTTCTTTGAGGAGCATCTCGATATTGGCGATGCGGCGGTTCTGACCCGGCTGGCGGGCGAGATCGGTCTGGAAACCGACATTGTCGGAAACCTCCTCGCCTCCGACCGGGACCGGAAGGAAGTTCTGGAGGAAGAGCAATTCTTCCGTCGCCTGGGCGTTCAGGGCGTGCCATGCTTCATCTTCAATGGTCAGTTCGCCGTCTCGGGCGCGGAAGCGCCCGAGATGCTGCTGACGCCATCCGGCAGGCCGCCAGCCTGCCGCAGACCGATGACGACGCTGACTGACCGGCGCGCATCACAGGGGGAGTTCCATGACAGCGCTTGAAGCGGCCAGCCTCTATGTGGGCCTCAATCTGGTGATCCTGTTGATCCTGGGGGCAATGTGATCCGCTACCGGGTCAGCACCAAGACCAGTCTCGCATGGGGACGGACCCGGCGCTGGAACGCGCCTGTCGCGCCCACGCCAATGGCGCGGAATGGACGCCGGCGCGCTGAT
>LZQR01000204.1_pt1 | contig 16380 bp, 16 predicted proteins | sample 768601 | NCBI WGS metagenome assembly LZQR01 (sample SAMN05207299, study PRJNA324521) | oil field metagenome | isolation source: sample BH-FW-24 from oil reservoir | place: India: Bombay High | collected 2015-12-04
CAGTGTGGTTTGACCATCATAGAACAGAACACGACCATGAACATCATGGATCCAGAGCCCACCTTGTTCACCGGGGAACAATTTTTCGCTGCAATGAAAGTGCCCTTAACCTGATTCGGCAAAGGGTAAAAGATCGCATTCGCTTCACTTGAAGCAATTGCTTGAAATGAGAGGATAAAAGCCCCAAAAATAGGGCTATTTGGCGCAGCAAGATAAAATCCTTACATGTATCAATACGTGCGGTCTCATCATTCACTCATGCTTTCCGTAGCTGAGTGGCTATATGGTTATTTCGAGCCGCTAATTATTGATAATGATATCTCAAATCCTTTGATAGGAAAGACTCACTGCGCCTAAGGTTTGCAATTCTTACTGCTAGATCACGTTAAAAACAGATCTGATGCAAGAAGCACAACACAATTGTTACTTTTCGCTCAAACACTGACTAAAGCTATTCGACATACCTTGAAGAAATTCAAAGTAACTGCCTGACTTTACGTCAATCTCGCTACCTAACGGATCAAGAATACCCGTTTTTACGTCACTGCCGCGCATCACACTCTCAATCACAGCGGGTGTAAATTGAGGCTCTGAAAACACACAGGCTACATCACCAGTGCCAAGTGTTTTACGAATATGAATCAACGTTTTCGCACCAGGTTTTCGATCAGGAGAAACGGTAAAGTGACCCATTTGATTTAGGTCGTAGCGCTCTTCAAAATAACCGTAGGCATCGTGGAATACAAAGTAACCTTTGTCTTTCACTGGTGTAAGTTGCTGTTTGATTTCTGCGTCTGTCGCTTTCAACTGAACTTCGAACTTGTTTAAGTTTTCCGCATAAGTTGCAGCGTGTTCAGGGTCAATTTCCGCCAACTTGTGAGCAATAGCATTCGCAACTTGTTGAACGGTTTCAATACCTAACCAAAAGTGAGGATCGTGAGTGCCATGGTTGTGACCGTCATGGTCATGAGCATGTTCACTACCAAACTTGCGCAATGACAAATCTGGAATTTCACTAATCGTTAACGTGTTACCTTTGTCCGTCACGACTTTCTCTAGAAACGATTCGAGGTCATGCCCGTACCAAATGACAAGATCCGCCGCTGCGACTTCTTTACATCAGATGGGCGCAGAGCGTAGTCATGAGGCGAAGCGTTGTTTTGAAGCAGAACGTCTGGTTTCGTTACACCTTCCGTTAGCTCGGTTGCGATCATTTGAATCGGTTTAATACTGGTTAACACAGTGACTGCGTGAGCAGGTAAGGTTAACATTGCTGTAGCAGCAAGAATTATAGCTCTTTTCATAGTTTTACTTGGGGTATGGCGTGGAAAGTGAGATAATGTTACATTATAACATTATCACTTTGCAAATGAGTTTCATTCATGTCTTCACTAGTCCGTCTTGAGCAACTGTGCGTCGAGTTTGACGAACGTAGAGTTCTCGACAATGTCACTATGGAATTAGAAAAGGGCAAGATCACTACCCTAATTGGTCCCAATGGAGCGGGAAAATCGACGTTAGTTAAAGTCATTCTAGGTCTCCAGAAACCGACCAGCGGTAAATTAACCAAACAGCGTAAGCTGAAAGTTGGTTATGTCCCTCAGAAACTGAAACTCAACGACTCTCTTCCGCTGAACGTGATTCGCTTTTTAAACCTCGCTGGTAAGTATAGCAAGCAAGAGTGCCTTGATGCGTTACGTCTTGTCGGTGCTGAGCACCTGATCGCAAGTAACATGCACCGTCTCTCTGGTGGCGAAAATCAGCGTGTACTTCTAGCACGAGCACTCCTTCAACGCCCAGAACTTCTCGTTTTGGATGAACCCGCTCAAGGGGTCGATGTTCAAGGTCAAATCGACTTATATGACCTGATTGAAAGCATCCGCCATCGCTTTGATTGTGGTGTGTTTATGGTTTCACACGACCTGCATTTAGTCATGGCTAAGACCGATGATGTGATTTGTTTGCATCACCACGTGTGCTGTTCAGGCTCGCCGGCAACCATTACTCAGCACCCTTCTTACATTGCTCTATTTGGCAATGCTACCCGTGAGTCTCTAGCGTTTTACCACCATGACCACGAACACCATCATCACGATTTAGCTGGCTCACCAGTCACTGGCGACGCTACCTCTTGCTCAAACCACGCTCACGGACATCACCATCATGATTGAGTTTTTACTGCCTTCAATATTGGCCGGCATTGGTATCGCGATTATCGCAGGTCCACTTGGTTCATTCGTAGTGTGGCGCAAATGGCTTACTTCGGTGATACGCTTGCACATGCGTTCTTTGATGGGGTTAGCACTTGGCTTCCTACTAGATATAAATCTATACCTTGCACTGCTTGTTTGCTGTCTCGCTTTAGCGGTACTGCTAGTGACACTTCAAAAGCAACAGCTTGTCGCAACAGATACTTTGCTGGGCATTTTGGCCCACAGTGCGTTGTCGATTGGTTTGGTTTCCGTCAGCTTCTTAGACAATGTTCGCGTCGATCTAATGAGCTACTTATTTGGTGACCTATTGGCGGTATCACCTCAAGATCTGATGTTCATCTATGCTGGTGTCATCGCAGTTAGCGCATGCTTATATCTTTTCTGGCGTCCACTGCTGTCTAGTACCGTGAGTGAAGAGCTTGCCGCTGTGGAAGGTGTGAATACCGATTTGGTACGTCTAGTTCTGATGCTTATGGTCGGTGTAGTGATCGCAGTCGGTATGAAGTTTGTTGGCGCGCTGATCATGACTTCACTACTGATTATCCCTGCAGCAACAGCACGTAAAGTCTCTTCTTCACCGGAGCAGATGGCGCTGTTTGCATCGATTATTGGCTCTATCGCGGTGTTGATGGGACTGAGCCTGTCTTGGCATTTCGATACTCCAGCGGGTCCCTCTGTCGTAATCAGTGCCACATTCTTATTCATGCTTAGCCAACTTATTAGCCGCAAAGCATAAGCCCGAGCGTTTAATACAACCCACCTTGCTTGAGACAAAAATCAAAGCAAGATAAAAAAGGTGGGACAGAAAAAGAAAAGCCTGCGAAGTCGCAGGCTTTTTAATGCCTATAGTGTGGTTTGGTTAATTACCAACCTGTCACTTCACGTAGACCTTTACCAATCTCAGCTAGAGATTTCACAGTCTTAACGCCAGCTGCTTCTAGTGCTGCGAATTTGTCTTCTGCAGTACCTTTACCACCAGAGATGATTGCACCTGCGTGACCCATACGCTTACCAGGAGGAGCAGTAACACCCGCGATGTAAGAAACCACTGGCTTCGTTACGTTTTCTTTGATGTAAGCTGCTGCTTCTTCTTCCGCAGTACCACCGATCTCACCAATCATTACGATTGCTTCTGTTTCAGGGTCTTCTTGGAAAAGCTTCAGGATGTCGATGAAGTTTGAACCTGGGATTGGGTCACCACCGATACCAACACACGTTGACTGGCCAAAGCCTTCGTCAGTCGTTTGCTTAACCGCTTCGTACGTTAGTGTACCTGAGCGAGAAACGATGCCCACTTTACCTTTCTTGTGGATGTGACCAGGCATGATACCAATCTTACACTCATCAGGAGTGATAACACCCGGACAGTTAGGACCGATCATGCGAACACCAGTTTCTTCTAGCTTCACTTTTACATCGATCATATCTGTTGTTGGGATGCCTTCAGTGATCGTTACGATAAGCTCGATACCAGCGTCGATCGCTTCTAGAATTGCATCTTTACAGAATGGTGCTGGTACGTAGATAACTGTTGCTGTTGCACCAGTCACTTCTACTGCTTCACGTACTGTGTTGAATACAGGAAGACCAAGGTGAGTTTGACCACCTTTACCCGGAGATACACCACCAACCATTTGTGTACCGTAAGCAATTGCCTGCTCTGAGTGGAAAGTACCTTGACCACCAGTGAAGCCCTGACAGATTACTTTAGTGTCTTTGTTAATTAGTACAGACATTATTTAGCCTCCGCAGCAGCAACAACTTTCTGAGCAGCATCTGTTAGCGACTCAGCAGCAATGATATCAACATCAGAATTAGCAAGAACTTCGCGACCTAGGTCAGCGTTAGTACCTTCTAGACGAACAACAACAGGTACCGTTACACCAACTTCTTTCACTGCACCGATGATGCCTTCTGCGATCATGTCACAACGAACGATACCGCCGAAGATGTTTACTAGAACCGCTTTCACGTTGTCATCAGATAGGATGATTTTGAATGCTTCTGCTACACGCTCTTTTGTTGCGCCGCCACCTACGTCTAGGAAGTTAGCAGGCTTACCACCGTGTAGGTTTACGATGTCCATTGTACCCATAGCTAGACCCGCACCGTTAACCATACAGCCAACGTTGCCATCCAGTGCCACGTAGTTCAGTTCCCACTGAGCTGCGTGCGCTTCACGCTCGTCTTCTTGTGAAGGATCGTGCATTTCACGAAGCTTAGGCTGACGGTATAGCGCGTTTGAGTCAATGTTGATCTTACCGTCAAGACACAGCAGGTTGCCTTCGCCAGTAATAACCAGTGGGTTGATCTCTAGTAGCGCAAGGTCGTACTGAGAGAACATAGTGCCAAGACCCATGAAGATCTTAACGAATTGTTTGATTTGGTCACCTTCAAGACCAAGTTTGAACGCTAGCTCGCGACCTTGGTAAGCCTGAGGGCCTACTAGTGGATCGATTGCTGCTTTGTGGATTAGCTCCGGCGTTTCTTCCGCAACTTTTTCGATTTCCACACCACCTTCAGTCGAAGCCATGAAAACGATCTTACGAGTTGCACGGTCAACAACCGCACCAAGGTAAAGTTCGTTAGCGATGTTAGACGCTTCTTCTACAAGGATTTTAGTAACAGGCTGACCATTTGCGTCTGTTTGGTAAGTCACCAAGTTCTTACCTAGCCATTTTGTGCGAATTCTTTTACGCCATCTTTTGTATCGTGTAGCTCAACACCGCCCGCTTTACCGCGGCCACCAGCGTGAACCTGACATTTTACAACTTTCTTTTCAGTAGTGATGCGACCTGCTGCTTCGAAAGCTTCTTGTGGCGTATCACATGCGTAGCCTTCCGGTACAGGCAAACCGAATTCTGCAAACAGCTGTTTGGCTTGGTATTCGTGCAAATTCATTTTGATATTCCGTTTGTTTATCCCTTAAGGGATTTATTATTTCCATAACGCCGCATCGATGCGGTACGTCTGTAGGGTCTTCTCAAATCAACTGCTTATAAGTTTATATCGGGGGCAGTTCAAATGAAGGCCAGACGCTGAGCCAGTCTAGCCTCGGATGCTGTAGACGTCGAGCTATCAGAGACAACTCGACGTTTTAGCGATATTAAACGTCTAATAGCAGACGCGCTGGATCTTCTAGTAGTTCTTTAATGGTTACTAGGAAACCCACTGACTCACGGCCATCGATCAAACGGTGGTCGTAAGATAGTGCTAGGTACATCATTGGCAAGATTTCTACTTTGCCGTCAACCGCCATTGGACGCTCTTGGATTTTGTGCATGCCCAAGATTGCCGATTGTGGTGGGTTGATGATTGGCGTAGACATCAATGAACCAAATACACCACCATTAGTGATTGTGAAGTTACCGCCCATCAACTCATCAACCGTTAGCTTGCCGTCACGGCCTTTGATTGCTAGCTCTTTGATGCCTTTTTCGATGTCAGCAAAACCTAGTGTGTCGCAGTCTTTTAGAACTGGTGTCACTAGACCACGTGGCGTAGAAACCGCCATGCTGATATCGAAGTAGTTGTGGTAAACGATGTCATCACCATCGATAGATGCATTCACTTCTGGGTAACGTTTTAGTGCTTCAGTTACTGCTTTCACGTAGAAAGACATGAAGCCAAGACGAGTACCGTGACGCTCTTCGAACTGGTCTTTGTATTGCTTACGAAGGTCCATGATTGGCTTCATGTTCACTTCGTTAAACGTGGTTAGCATTGCCGTGTTGTTCTTCGCTTCTAGAAGACGGTTTGCTACTGTCTTACGCAGACGCGTCATTGGTACACGCTTTTGGCTACGAGCCGCTGCAGGCGCTTCAACGGCTGCTGGAGCTTCTGCTTTCGGTGCCGCTTTTGCGTTTGCAAGGTGTGCTTCAATGTCTTCGCGAGTAATACGACCGCCAACACCAGAGCCTTTCACTTGGCTAGCTTCAAGACCGTGTTCAGCAAGAAGACGACGAACAGCTGGGCTTAGCGCATCGTTGCTTTCTTCTGTTAGCGTTGCTTTATGACGCTTATCAGGAGACGCTTCTTTGTCTTCTGTTGAATCTGTTGTTGGTTCGCCTGCTACTGCGCCTGGCTTAAGCTTCGCGATCAACTGCTTAGAAAGTACTGTTGCACCTTCTTCTTCAATAATGGCTTCTAAAACGCCCGCTTCCGGAGCCGGTACTTCAAGCACAACTTTATCGGTTTCGATATCAACCAGAACTTCATCACGCTCGACTACGTCGCCTGGTTGTTTGTGCCATGTCGCTACGGTTGCATCAGCAACTGATTCAGGTAAATCTGGAACCAGAATTTCAATTGTCATATCTGTCTCTTCCTTTAACTTCTAGTTCTTAATTCGAAGTTTTTGAGTTCACGTTCAGAGCGTCTTCAACCAACGCTTTTTGTTGTTTCAAGTGCACCGACATGTAGCCTACTGCTGGCGAAGCAGAAGCTGGGCGACCTGCGTATTTAAGATCTGCGCCTGCTGGAATAGCAGCACGGAAGTTGTGTTGGCTACAGTACCAAGCACCCTGGTTTTGAGGCTCTTCCTGACACCACACGAAATCTTCAACATTCGTGTATTGCGCGATAGCGGCTTGAACTTCATCCATTGGGAACGGGTAAAGCTGCTCGATACGCACAATAGCAACATCATCTTGTTCGTTGTTGCGACGCTGTTCTAGAAGGTCGAAATAAACCTTACCTGAACAGAACACAACACGTTTCACTTTGCTTGGATCCAGATTATCGACCTCTGGAATCGCTGGTTGGAATGTGCCTTCAGAAAGCTCTTCCAATGACGATGTACAAAGTGGATGACGCAGTAGCGACTTAGGTGACATAACAATCAGTGGACGACGCATAGGACGCACCACCTGACGACGGATCATGTGGTAAACCTGTGCTGGTGTAGATGGCACTACAACCTGCATGTTTTGTTCAGCACATAATTGTAGGTAACGCTCTAAACGCGCAGATGAGTGCTCTGGGCCTTGGCCTTCATAGCCGTGTGGCAGCAACATTGTCAGACCACACAGACGAGCCCATTTTTGCTCACCCGATGAAATGAATTGGTCAATCACCACTTGTGCACCGTTCGCAAAGTCACCGAACTGTGCTTCCCAAATGGTCAAACCGCTTGGCTCTGCTGTTGCGTAACCATATTCAAACGCCAATACCGCTTCTTCTGACAACACTGAGTCAAAGACTTGGAATGGACCTTGTTTGTCATGAATATTCGCCAACGGAATGTAGGTGCTTGCGTCGTTCTGGTTATGCAGAACTGAGTGACGGTGGAAGAAAGTACCACGTCCAGAGTCCTGACCAGAGATACGGATACGCTTGCCATCATCAACTAGAGTTGCGTACGCCAGCGTTTCAGCCATACCCCAATCAAGAGGCTTCTCACCGCTGATCATTGCAGAACGATCGTTGTACAGCTTGTTTACACGGCTCTGTAGCTTATGACTATCTGGGTATTGGATTAGGCGCTGACCCAACTCTTTCAAGCGAGTTGAATCGAATGTGCTATCCCAAGAAACATCCCAGTCATGGCCGAGGTATGGTGACCAGTCAACAGAGTGTAGAGCCATTGGGCGCCACTCTTTAACCACAACTTCGCCTTTGTCTAGCGCGTCGCGGTACTCGTTAACTAACTGAGTCGCCACTTCGATATCTGATTCGTTTTTGTCGATCAGAACATCAGCGTAGAGTTTACGAGGCGTTGGGTGTTTCTTGATTTTTGGTACATCAACGGCTGAGTTGCATTCGGCTCATCCGCTTCGTTGTGACCATGACGACGGTAACAAACCAGATCAATCACAACATCGCGTTTGAACTCGTTACGGTAATCCAGTGCAATGCGCGTTACGAAAGCAACCGCTTCTGGATCGTCAGCGTTAACGTGGAAAATTGGTGCCTGTACCATCTTCGCGATGTCAGTACAGTACATGGTCGAACGTGTATCGCGAGGGTTCGATGTCGTGAAACCAACTTGGTTGTTCACAACAATACGAACTGTACCGCCAACGCAGAAACCACGTGCAAGAGACATGTTGAATGTCTCTGCTACCACACCCTGACCTGCGATTGCCAGAGTCACCGTGGATAGTGATAGGTAGTACACGGCTGCCATCAAAGTCACCTAAGCGATCTTGACGAGCACGAACTGAACCAATAACTACTGGGTTTACAATCTCAAGGTGAGATGGGTTGAAGGCTAGCGCTAGGTGAACATCACCACCCGGCGTTGCAAAGTCTGCAGAGAAACCTTGGTGGTACTTAACATCGCCCGTACCCCATGTTTCATCATGCTTGCCCGCAAACTCATCAAACAAATCTTGTGGCTTCTTACCAAGAACGTTAACAAGCATGTTCAAACGTCCACGGTGAGCCATACCGATAACCACTTCACGCATGCCGCTTGTACCAGCATGACGGATCAGCTCTTTTGTCATCGGAATCAGTGCATCACCACCCTCAAGCGAGAAACGCTTCGCACCAGGGAATTTTGCCCCCAAGTAACGCTCAAGACCTTCAGCAGCCGTTAGCTCCTCAAGGAATGTACGTTTTTCGTCTTTATCGAAAGATGGCTGACCAACGACAGACTCTAAACGTTGTTGGATCCAACGCTTTTGCTCTGTGTCTGTCATGTGCATGTATTCTGCACCGATAGAACCACAGTAAGTCTTCTTCAGTGCTGAGTAGATATCTTTCAACTGCATCGTCTCTTGGCCAATGGCAAAAGAGCCTACGTTGAAAGTTTCTGCGAAGTCATCTTCGGTGAGATTGTGGAATGCAGGGTCTAGCTCCGCCACAGGTGGACGTTGCCATAGACCTAGAGGATCGAGTTCAGCAGCTTCATGACCGCGGAAGCGGTATGCGTTGATAAGCTGTAGAACTTTTACTTGCTTAGCGTCGACATCTGGATCACTAACTTGGACACTGTAATGCTTTGTTTCTTGAGCGAGTCGTCGGAAGTAGTCACGGACACGCGAGTGTGGCTGTTCAGCCACTTCTTCTGAGTTCTTAGGCAACTCATCAAATACGCGTTTCCACTCCTCACTTACCAGATCGGGATCACTTAGATACAGTTCGTAGAGGTCCTCTACATACGTTGCATTGGCGCCAGCAAGTGTGAAGACTCGAGCCATGCCTTCATCACGCCGTTGTGCATATTTTCCCTTAACCAGTAGTTTTCACGTTTGCTTCGGTCTGCGCCGAGCTATTAAGAGCCGCTCCAAGTAGAGCGGCAATTTTGTTGTTAATTAAATCGAACGATTCACCAGCATCGACTTGATGTGACCGATGGCTTTCGTAGGATTTAGCCCCTTAGGACAAACACTTACACAATTCATGATGCCATGGCAACGAAAAACGCTAAATGCATCATCAAGATCGGACAAACGTTCATCAGTCGCTGTATCTCGGCTATCAATTAGCCAGCGGTAAGCCGCTAAAAGACCAGCAGGGCCGATAAATTTATCTGGGTTCCACCAGAATGATGGACAAGAAGTTGTACAACATGCACACATGATACATTCGTACAATCCATCTAAATGCGCACGTTCATCTGGCGATTGTAAGTTCTCGCGTGAAGGTGGTAGAGCACCATCATCAATCAAGAAAGGCTTAACTTTCGCATAGTTATCGTAGAACTGCGTCATGTCAACGATAAGATCGCGTACTACTGGTAGACCTGGTAATGGTCGGATGACAATCTTGTCACCCTGCAGTGCTGAAAGCGGTGTAATACACGCTAGACCGTTTTTACCATTCATGTTCAGGCCATCAGAGCCACAAACACCTTCACGACATGAGCGACGGAATGAGATGCTAGGATCTTGCTCTTTCAGCAGAATCAACGCATCCAGAACCATCATGTCTGAGCCTTCTTCCACCTCAAGGGTGTAATCCTTCATGTAAGGTTTTGTGTCTACATCCGGGTTGTAACGGTATAAAGAGAAGTTCAATTTCATAGTCATTTCCTCCTCTTAGTATGTACGTACTTTCGGTGGGAAAGCGTCACGGTGAACTGGCGTCATGTTTACATCACGCTTCGTCATCGCTTCTGTTTCCGGGTTGTAGATAGAGTGGCATAGCCAGTTTTCATCATCACGCTCTGGGAAGTCGAAACGAGCATGTGCACCACGGCTTTCTGTACGGTAGTTCGCCGCTACAGCTGTAGAGAATGCAGTTTCCATCAAGTTGTCTAGCTCTAGACACTCGATACGTTGCGTGTTGAATTCAGAAGACTTATCAGCAAGGTGTGCGTTTTGCAGACGCTCGCGGATCACTTTCAGCTCTTCTAGACCTGTTGCCATTGCATCACCTTCACGGAATACCGAGAAGCTGTTTTGCATGCAAGATTGCAGATCTTTACGGATTTGAACTGGATCTTCACCACCAGTGCTGTTTTCCCAACGCATAGTACGCGCTAGAGACGCTTCAATGTCAGATTCAGTTGCTGGGCGAGCTTCAGCTTGTGCAGCCAATGTTTCGCCAAGGTGTAGGCCTGTCGCGCGACCAAATACCACAAGGTCAAGCAGTGAGTTACCACCCAGACGGTTTGCACCGTGTACTGATACCGAAGCAATTTCACCACATGCGTATAGACCTTGAACTTCAACGTCATTGCCGTCAGCAGTCTGCTTGATTGCTTGACCTGAGACTTGTGTTGGAACACGCCCATCATGTAGTGACAGGTTGGGATTACAGGAATTGGCTCTTTCACTGGATCCACATGCGCGAATGTACGTGAAAGCTCACAGATACCAGGTAGGCGAGATTCAAGAACGCTTTACCTAGGTGATCCAGTTTCAGCTTGATGTGCGGACCCCAAGGGCCGTCACAACCACGACCTTCACGGATTTCAATCATCATTGAACGCGCTACTACGTCACGGCCAGCAAGGTCTTTCGCGTTTGGTGCGTAACGTTCCATGAAGCGCTCGCCGTCTTTATTTAGAAGGTAACCACCTTCACCACGACAACCTTCAGTAACAAGAACACCTGCGCCAGCGATACCCGTTGGGTGGAACTGCCACATTTCCATGTCTTGCATTGGAACGCCAGCACGAAGCGCCATACCAACACCGTCACCAGTATTGATGTGAGCGTTCGTTGTAGAAGCGTAAATACGACCCGCGCCACCTGTTGCTAGGATAGTTGCTTTCGATTTGAAGTAACAAATCTCGCCCGTTTCCATACAGATAGCAGTACAACCCATGATCGCGCCATCTTGGTTTTTAACCAAGTCTAGTGCGTACCACTCAGAGAAGATGGTTGTTTTGTGTTTAACGTTTTGTTGGTAAAGCGTATGAAGCAGTGCGTGACCTGTACGGTCCGCAGCAGCAGCAGTACGAGCCGCTTGCTCACCACCAAATTCTTTCGATTGGCCACCAAATGGACGTTGGTAGATAGAACCGTTATCGAAACGAGAGAATGGTAGACCCATTTTTCGAGCTCGATAACCGACTCAGGGCCATTCTTACACATGTACTCGATAGCATTCTGGTCACCAATGTAATCAGAACCTTTTACTGTGTCGTACATATGCCACTGCCAATCGTCCTTGTGCGAGTTACCAACGCAACCGTGATACCGCCTTGCGCAGATACAGTATGAGAACGAGTTGGGAAAACTTTTGACAACAAAGCACAAGATAGGCCTTGCTCCGAAATTTGTAGTGCAGCGCGCATACCTGCACCACCAGCGCCGATTACTACGGCATCAAACTCACGAACTGGAATAGACACTTACGCACCCCACAGAATAAATAGACCAGAGAAGACATAGCCGAATAGCACGGCAATAACACCAAGTTGCAGTGCGCCACGAAGTTTCGCGCACTTAATGTAATCCGTTAATACTTGCCACAAACCGATCACGCGTGAATCAGAATCGAAACAAGTGCCAACATGGTGAAGACTTTAGTGAATGTACCACCAAAGAATTGGGTCCAAGATGCGTAAGAGATGTCTGAGAAAGCGCAGAAGCTCACCAGATAAATCGTGTATAGAGTCATAATGATCGCTGACGCACGAATCAGTAAGAAATCGTGGACACCGTTACGACCAAATGAAGAAACGTGTTTTACCATACCAAGATCCCCGCCAATAGTGATAACACTGCAGTAGCACCAAACGCGACTTTAGCGCTCATTGCGCCTGACTCGAGTTCTTCAAAGTGGCCTAGGTCCATCAACAAGTGACGAACACCACCAGCAATGTGGTAGGCAAGTGCAGTTAGAATTCCCCACAGAATGAATTTCACGAAGAAGCTATCGACGATGTCAGCGGCTTCCATAAAACCCATCGGGGATGACAGGGAAATGGACAGTAACCAAAGTAATATACCCACCGCAACAAACGTAATCACACCAGATACACGGTGTAGGATTGACGCGATTGCTGTAATGGGAAAGCGGATGGTCTGTAAATCTAAATTAACAGGTCTTGACTTTCTTTCTTTCACGGGCTTGCTCACTCAGCTCCATTGAGCATTTATTGTTATAACCAATTTCAGCGTCCAAACGTACAAAAGTTAACATTTGGTTAACAAATACTCGCAATAAGCTCGGAGATAATTGTAAACATTTTGTTAACAAACGGAGTCCGTAAACAAACCTCACTTTTGTTTTCAGCCCCGAATTTATAAGGATTTCACTAAAATTTTCTGTGCCAATATACGGCCAGCAACATTCTAATACAATTGATGTAACAAATTATGCTACATAGAACAGATTTTTAACGATTTTCATGAGAAAAATCATAACAAGTGCACACAAAACTGGAGAAAAATTGACTTTAAGCTTTAACAACAGTACAAAAATGGCACATAAACATCCTGGACGGATTAAATAATAAACAAAGGAGATTGTTATGGCGGATAAGAAAGCTACCCTTCATGTTGAAGGTCATGCGCCGATCGAACTGCCAATTATGGACGGTACGCTAGGTACACCTGTGATTGATGTTCGTAAACTGGGAGCCAATGGTTACTTTACTTTTGACCCAGGTTTTCTTGCCACTGCATCTTGTGAATCATCAATTACATACATCGATGGCGGCAAAGGTATTCTTTTGCACCGCGGTTACCCGATTGATCAATTAGCCAATAACGCAGATTACTTAGAAGTATGTTACATCCTGCTTTATGGCGAAGCCCCTACCCGTGAGCAATACGAGCAATTTAAAACAACTGTTACTCGCCATACTATGGTGCACGAGCAGATCGCAAGCTTCTTCCATGGCTTCCGTCGCGACGCTCACCCAATGGCAGTAATGTGTGGCGTAGTTGGCGCACTAGCGGCCTTCTACCACGATTCACTAGATATCAACAACGACGAGCACCGTGAAATTGCGGCGTACCGTCTACTGTCTAAAATGCCAACGCTGGCAGCGATGTGTTACAAGTACTCAATCGGCCAGCCGTTTATTTACCCTCGTAACGACCTAAACTACGCGGAAAACTTCCTGCACATGATGTATGCAAACCCATGTGAAGAATACGAAGTAAACCCTGTTGTTGCGCGTGCGATGGATAAAATCTTCACACTTCACGCAGACCACGAACAAAACGCTTCAACGTCGACAGTTCGCCTATCTGGTTCTTCTGGCGCGAACCCATTCGCGTGTATTGCCGCAGGTATTGCTTCTCTATGGGGTCCTGCACACGGTGGTGCAAACGAAGCGTGTCTGAAGATGCTTGAAGAGATCGGCAGCGTAGACAACATTCCTGAGTATGTTGAGCGTGCAAAAGACAAAGATGACCCATTCCGTCTGATGGGCTTCGGTCACCGCGTTTACAAGAACTACGATCCACGTGCGACAGTAATGCGTGAAACATGTCACGAAGTTCTTAAAGAGCTGAACATCCAAGATCCACTACTAGACGTAGCAATGGAACTTGAGCGTATTGCCCTTTCTGACGAATACTTCGTGTCTAAGAAGCTTTACCCGAACGTAGACTTCTACTCTGGCATCATCCTAAAAGCGATCGGTATTCCTGTATCGATGTTTACGGTTATCTTTGCGATTTCTCGTACTATCGGTTGGATCGCTCACTGGAACGAAATGCACAGCGACCCACTAAACCGTATCGGCCGCCCTCGTCAGCTATACACTGGTGAAACTCAACGTGAGTTTTCTCCATTGCACGAGCGCGAGTAACGGTTAGAATCGAGAATCGAGAATCGAGAATCGAGAATCGAGAATCGAGAATCGAATAAATATGAGGGTTGGCGTGAAAGCGTCAACCCTTTCTTTATTTAAGGAACTCAGGAACGAGCTGAAGCCCTATGGATGCGGGATAGCGCTCGTGCGGAGTCCGAGTACTTCGTCATCCTCAAGAGCGAGGGACGAGCGAGTTGGGGATCTGTTCTTCCCTTCAGATCCCGAAGTGCAACTGTCTCTCATAGCAAAGGACAAAACCCGTCCCTTCTATACTGGGTTATCAATATCAATAAACGTAACGTCTAAACCGTGCTCTTGCGCTAACCATTCACCCAACGCTTTAATACCGTAACGTTCGGTTGCGTGATGACCTGCAGAGAAGTAATGGATATCCAATTCACGAGCCGTGTAAGTCGTACGTTCTGAGATCTCGCCCGAAATAAATGCATCTAATCCATGCTGAGCAGCAAGCTCAATAAAATCCTGACCACCGCCGGTACACCAGCCAACAGTTTCAATCATTTTGTCTGAATTTTCAGGCGCAATATGCAAAGGTTCACGGTTTAGGACTTGATTGATTTTGTGTGCGAAGTCAGCGCCTGTCATTGCCTGTTTAAAGCGCCCAAACATCGCTACCGATTGTGGGTGCCCTTCCAAGCCGCCTTCCACTTCAATATCTAGCAAGCGAGCAAGTTCTGCGTTATTACCTAGCTCAGGATGAATGTCTAACGGTAAGTGGTAGCCATATAGGTTGATATCATTTTTGATCAAGCTACGGATACGCTTTCCTTTCATACCACGAATAGGCTCTGGCTCGCCTTTCCAAAAGTAGCCGTGGTGAACAAGCAGCGCATCAGCATCTAGCTCGATGGCTTTATCGATCAATGCTTGTGAAGCTGTTACGCCTGTCACGATGCGTTTGATTTCTGATTTGCCTTCTACTTGCATACCATTTGGCGCGTAATCTTTGATAAGTTGCGGCGACAGTTTCTCGTTAAGGATCTTTTCCAGCTGTAAGTTATTCATTTTTACTTCCAATACTTGTGGCTTGAGCAAAGTGTATATCGAACCGCAATCTAGATGCCAGTTGTGACATCCCCAACTCAAATAAATTTCGATACAATAGGAAGCTATGCCCGTGACAACAAGGATAATGGATGAATTCTCTACAACGTTTCTATCAATGGATTGCTTGCACCCCGCCACTTTTTAAACTTCAAACGCCATTTGCCACTGTAGAAGATCTTCTGGCATCACCTCTATCAGACAACGAAGACTACGATGGTAATCCACGACTTGGCTTTCTTTACCAACACCTTTGCACCAAGCTGCTGACTTGCTCGCCCCGATATGAATTGGTTGCTGAAGAGATTCAACTCAATGACACGACTGGCCGCACGATTGGCGCCGTTGATTTGATCCTCAAGAATCAGGAAACCAAACAACACGAGCATTGGGAAGTCGCCATCAAGTTCTACTTACTGCATGAGGGTATTTGGTATGGGCCGAATGCTCACGACCAACTGCACAAGAAACTCGACCGCATGCTCACCCACCAACTAAAAATGAGTCAAAGAGAAGAGTTCCACCAACAGTTGCCCTTAGACAATATACCGAGTGAGCACCTTCTAATGCAGGGACGCCTTTACGTTAACCCTTTTTCTGCAGAACCTATCCCGACAAGCTGTTTAGGTTACGAACTAGACCCAAGCCAAATATCCGGCTACTGGTGCTACCAAAGTCAATGGGAGCAAATTGAAGAGCCACTTTACGCCCTCTCTAAACCGCTTTGGGCAATCGGCAATGAGGAATTCTTAGAGCCAATCAATAAGCCATCCAATAGGTTTGTTCACGCTCAAACAAAGAGCGGTCAATTTTGGTTTGTTGTACCGGATACTTGGCCGAACTAGACCCAAGCCAAATATCCGGCTACTGGTGCTACCAAAGTCAATGGGAGCAAATTGAAGAGCCACTTTACGCCCTCTCTAAACCGCTTTGGGC
>LZQR01000205.1_pt1 | contig 16380 bp, 17 predicted proteins | sample 768601 | NCBI WGS metagenome assembly LZQR01 (sample SAMN05207299, study PRJNA324521) | oil field metagenome | isolation source: sample BH-FW-24 from oil reservoir | place: India: Bombay High | collected 2015-12-04
GGTGTACTTTCGGACGTTCGGAGCCGTTCCGAGATCTCCAGCCAGGCGGCTGCGTGATCAACCAGGCGGTCAGCCAGGCTCGCAATTGCGGCGTGGCTTCCGTGAGCATCGACGGCCACGCTGACCGTTCGGGCGCTGCGTCCTACAACGTCGGCCTGTCCGAGCGCCGTGCGCGTGCGGTCCGCGACGAAATGGTTCGCCTCGGCGTTCCGGCGTCCGCCATCTCTCTCGAAGCCTTCGGCGAAAGCCGTCCGGCCGTCGAGACCCCGGATGGCGTGCGTGAGCCGCTCAACCGTCGCGCTGAAGTGATGATCGACCTGAACTAGGTCTATCGCACTGGCGAAAGATTGCGGCCCGGGGCGTCTCGCCCCGGGCCGTTTTCGTTGGCGCTGTAAAGCCCGCTTGGCCTGGCTTGCGTGATCGCAACGCAATCTCCTGTGTGCAGGCGCCGCAGGGCTGGCATCCTTCCCTGGGAGCGGGTTGACCAGGCCGCGCACGCATCGCAAGTACCTGCCATCACCGATTTAGATTTTTACGCCCGCCCGGTCCCGGCAGGGCGTTCTGAACAAGGACCTGGCCCATGAGCAAGCCGGACACTCCCTATCGCAAACGCGCGCTGGGCGACCGCGCGCTGAGCCCTGAAACCCTGATGATGAGCTACGGCTTCGATGCTAAGATGTCGGAAGGCTCCATCAAGCCGCCCGTCTTTCTCACCTCGACCTTCGCTTTCGCGACCGCGGAAGAGGGCGCGGCCTATTTCCGCATCATGGGCGGCAAGAAGGAAGCGGGCGATCCGGAGACGGCGGGGCTGCTGTACTCGCGTTTCAACAACCCCAACATGGAAGTGCTCGAGGACCGGCTCGCGGTCTTTGAAGGGGCCGAAGACGCGCTGGTGTTCTCGTCGGGCATGGGCGCGATCTCGACGGTGCTGATGGCCCATTCGCGCGCTGGCGACGTGATCTTGCAATCGACGCCGCTCTATGGCGGCACGGAGACCCTCATCCGCTCGATCCTGCCGCAATACGGCATCGCCAGCGCCGACTTCTTCGCGGGCGCCTCTGAAGAGGAAATCCGCAAGGTCGTGGATGCGGCCCTGGATAAAGGGCGCATCTCGGTTCTGTATTGCGAGACCCCGACCAATCCGACCAATGAGGTGGTGGACCTCAAGCTCATGGCCAAGCTGGCCGATGAGATCGGCGAGCGTCAGGGCCACCGCCCGCCGGTGGTGGTGGACAACACCATTCTCGGCCCCATCGGCCACAAGCCGTTGGAGCTGGGCGGCGATATCGTCGTCTATTCGCTGACCAAATATATCGGCGGCCACTCCGACCTGATCGGGGGCGCGGCGCTGGGCAAGTCCGACCAGATGCTTCCGGTGCGCAAGTTGCGCTCGGGCATGGGCACCAATCTGGACCCGCATACCTGCTGGATGCTGGCGCGCTCGCTTGAAACCGTGACGCTGCGCATGCGCGCCGCCTTCGAAGGCGCCCGCAAGGTGGCGGAATATCTGCGCGATCACCCCAAGGTGAAGAAGGTCCGCTATCTGGGTTTCCTGGAGGAGGGCACGCGCGATTACGAAGTGCACAAGCGCCAGTCCGGCGACATGCACGGCTCGACCTTCGCCTTTGACGTCGAGGGCGGGCAGGATGCGGCCTTCCGCATGCTCAATGCGCTGAAGGTGGCCAAGCTGGCCGTGTCGCTGGGCGGCACCGAGACCTTGATCTGCCATCCGGGCAGCACCACCCACGCCGCGGTGGACCGGGAGCTTCAGCAGCGCCTGGGGTTTGATCCGGGCATGGTTCGCGTGTCGATCGGGGTCGAGAATCCGGACGACCTGATCGCCGACTTTGAACAAGCTCTCAAGGACGCCTGATCGGAAAGGACCGCCATGACTGATATCTCCCTCGACAAGGACGAACGCGCCATCCTCGACTGGATCGAAAGCCGCGGCGATCACATGATCGACACGGTGAAGGCCTGGTCGAAAATCAATTCGGGCAGCCGCAATGCTGACGGTCTTGAGACCATGCGCACGGCCCTGTCCGAGGCGTTCTCCGAGCTTGAGGGAGATGTCAGCGCAGTGGAGCTCGAACCCTCCACCACGGTCGAACTCGACGGCGAAATCCGCGAGGTGCCCTATACGCCTTCGATGAAGGTGTCCAAACGGCCCGAAGCGCCCGGTCCGCATCGTGCTCACCGGGCACCATGACACAGTGTTCCCGAAGGACAGCGGGTTTCAGGACTGGCGTCTTGTGGATGACGACACGATCAACGGGCCGGGCGTGGCGGACATGAAGGGCGGTCTTCTTGTGATGCTGCATGGCCTTCTGGCGCTTGAGCGCAGCCCCTGGGCCAAACAGATCGGCTATGACATCCTTGTCAGCCGGATGAAGAGATCGGCTCGCTGGGGTCCGGCCCTGTCCTGATGGAACTGGGCTCGAAGGCCCATGTGGGCATGACCTATGAGCCGGCGCTGGCGGATGGCTCGCTGGCCGGGGCCCGCAAGGGTTCGGGCAATTTCTCGCTACGTTGTCTGGGACGCGCCGCCCATGCCGGGCGCGAGCACCATCTGGGCCGGAACGCCATCGTGGCGGCGGCGGATTTCGCGCGATCACTCGACCTTCTCAATGGTCAGCGCCCTGACGTGACCTTCAATGTCTCCCGCATTGATGGGGGCGGGGCGCCCAATGTGGTGCCGGATCTGGGGATTTGCCGCTTCAATGTGCGGGTGAAGACCGAAGAGGACGCCATCTGGGCCAAGTCCGAGATGGAAAAGCTGGTGCGGGCCGCCGGTGCGCGCGACGGGATCACAGCGGATCTGCACGGCGGTTTCACGCGCCCTCCCAAACCCATGAGCCCCGCCAACCAGCGCATGTTCGACTGGACGCGGACGGCGGGTCAGGCCATAGGTCTGGACATAAAGTGGGCCGATACCGGCGGCGTCTGCGAAGGCAATAATCTGTGGGCGTCCGGTTGTCCCAATGTGGACACGCTGGGTGTGCGCGGCGCCGACATTCACTCTGACCGCGAGATCGCGAAGCTTTCGAGCTTCGTCGAACGGGCGCAGTTGTCAGCAGTGATGTTGATGCAGTTCGCGCGCGGACGGTTCAATGCGCAGGATGCCCGGGCTCTGTCAGAGGCCGGTTAGAACAAGGGGGACGCGCCATGCTCGTGGTGCGCGCCGCACGGTCAGATGACCATGCCGCATTCGTAGAACTCGCGCGGGCTGCGGGTCCGGGTTTCACCAGCCTGTCGCTGGATGACGAGGCCTTGCACGCCAAACTCCTGAAGTCCGAGCAGGCGTTTGAAGGCGTGCTCGAGGACCGTTCCGAGTGCGTCTACCAGCTGATGCTGGAGGATTCCGTCACTGGTCAGGTCTACGGCACCGCGGCGGTGAAAGCCGAAGTGGGGGTGAAGAAGCCCTATTTCGACTTCAAGATTTTCACCATCGCCCAGTCTTCCAGAGAAGCGGATCGCCGCTTTGACATGGACGCCATGCTGCTCGTGAATGATTTCGCCGGCTGCACGGAAGTGGGGTCGCTGTTTGTCAGCGACGCGCTGCGCGGGTCAGGGGCAGGGCGGCTCACCTCGCAGAGCCGCTACATGCTGGTGGCGGCGGACCGAACCCGCTTTGGCCATCGCATGCTGTCTGAGTTGCGCGGCGTTGTAGACGACAAGGGCGAGTCCGTTTTCTACGAGCATGTGACGCGCCCCTTCTTCCGCATGAGCTTTGAGGAAGCGGATTCCCTGTCAGCAGCCACGGACAACCAGTTCATCCTCGACCTGATGCCGCGCTCGGCGATCTTTCTCGATCTCTTGCCGGACGAGGTCCAGGCCGTGATCGGCAAGACCCATCCCCATGGCGCCAATGCATTGCGATTGCTGGAGTCTGAAGGCTTTCGCTATGACCGCTATGTGGACATTTTCGATGGCGGGCCGCTGGTCAGCTGTGAGACCGATGATGTCCGCACCATCAAGGACAGTCATCTGATGAGCGTGGCGGACGGCGCGCCGGGCGGCGACACGCTGCGCGCTCTGGTCTCCAACAATCAGATGCCTGATTTCCGATGCGTGCATGCAGAGGTCAGCGTCACCGGGGACGCCGTTTCTCTGGATGCAGACGCCGCCCGCGCGTTGAATGTCAGCGCGGGACAAACCGTACGCCTATGGACCAAGGAGCTAAGCTGATGGCGCATTCCGCTTTTATCTCAGGACAATGGGTGTCAGGCGGCGGCGCCGCGATGAGCTCAACCGATCCCGCCACGGGCGACACGGTCTGGACCGGCAAGAGCGCCACGCCTGACATCGTCAAGGAGGCGTTCGGATCGTCCCGCGCCGCGTTCGGCGAATGGGCGCTGACCCCTTATGAAGAGCGTCGGGCGGTGGTTGAGGCCTATGGCGACATCGTCAAGGCGGAAGCCGATCACATCGCCCAGCTGATCAGCCGGGAGACCGGCAAGCCGCTCTGGGAAACCAAGGGCGAGGCGGGCGCCATGGCGGCCAAGGTCGGCGTTTCCATCGCCGCCCATGATGAGCGCGCCGGGCGCAAGGTCACCGAAACCGAATTCGGCGAGGCTGTGCTCGATCACAAGCCGCTGGGCGTCATGTTCGTCCTCGGTCCGTACAACTTCCCCGGACACCTGCCGAACGGGCATATCATTCCCGCGCTTCTGGCGGGCAACACCGTGGTGTTCAAGCCGTCCGAGCTGACTCCGGCCGTGGGCGAATTCATGGTCCAGTGCTGGGAGAAGGCGGGCTTGCCCGCCGGCGTTCTGAACCTGGTGCAGGGCGCGCGTGAAACCGGCGCCGCGGCGCTGGACGATCCCGAACTGGATGGCGTGCTGTTCACCGGCAGCTGGAACACCGGTTCCTTTATCCACAAGAAGTTTGCAGGCCGCACGGGCGTGCAACTGGCGCTCGAAATGGGCGGCAACAACCCGCTCGTGGTCTGGGACGCGGCCGACGCCGAGGCCGCCGCACGCATTGCGGTGCTGTCGAGCTATATCACCGCGGGGCAGCGCTGCTCCTGTGCGCGTCGCCTGATCCTGCCCCAGGGCGCAGCGGGCGATGCCGTGGTTGAGCAGCTGGTCGGCATGATCGGCAAGCTCAGCGTCAATGTGTGGAACGCCGATCCCGAGCCCTTCATGGGGCCGCTGGTTTCGGCTCAGGCGGCCGCGAATGTTCTCAAGGCGCAGGATGAGCTCATTGCTCTGGGCGCCAGACCCATCGTCAAGTCCGAAGCCATGGCGCTCGGCGACGCTTTTGTCAGCCCGGGGCTTCTGGATGTGGATGGCGTGGACACGCCGGACGAGGAAGTCTTCGGCCCGCTGCTGCAGGTACGCCGGGCGGACAGCTTCGAGGCGGCGCTCAAGGAAGCCAACAATACCGCCTATGGCCTGTCGGCCGGGTTGGTGTCTGATTCTGAAGATCTCTGGAAGCAGTTCTGGGCGGGCAGCCGCGCCGGCATCGTGAACCGTAATCGTCCGACGCCGGGCGCGGCCTCCACCATGCCGTTCGGCGGGCCGGGCCAGTCGGGCAATCTGCGCCCGAGCGCCTATTACGCCGCGGACTATGTGGCCTATCCGGTGGCGACCCAGGCCGCTGCGACGGTCGAGAAAATGCCTGTGAAAGGGCTCTGATCATGAGCGCGGTGGAAGCCAATTTCGACGGCCTTGTCGGCCCGACCCATAATTATGGCGGGCTCGCGCCGGGCAATCTGGCGAGCGCCAAGAATTCCGGCTCCATCGCTGCGCCGCGTGCAGGCGTGCTGGAAGGGCTGGCGAAAGCCAAAAGCCTTGCGGACGCCGGTCTGGTGCAGGGCGTGCTGCCGCCGCAGGAGCGCCCGTATATCCCCCACCTCAAAGCGCTGGGGTTTCTGGGGGCAGTGACGGCGCAATCTGGGAAGCCGCGTACAAGGCCCAGCCCGCGCTCGCGCTGAACATGCTGTCCGCCAGCTCCATGTGGGCGGCGAATGCCGCAACGGTCAGCCCGAGCGCCGATACGGCGGACGGGCGTCTTCACTTCACCCCCGCCAACCTGCTGACGGCGTTGCACCGTTCCATCGAAGGCGAGCAGACCCGTCGCGCCCTGTCGGCGATCTTTCCGGACGCGGCGCGCTTCGCCGTGCATGACACGCTGCCCTATCAGTCCGCCTTCGCAGACGAGGGCGCCGCCAACCATGTGCGCCTGTGCGCTGAGCATGGCGCGGAAGGCGTTGAAATCTTCGTTCATGGCCGGGATGCGTTCGAGGCCTGGGACGGCAAGTTCCCGGCGCGCCAGACCCTGCAGGCGTGCGAAGCGGTGGAGCGCCGCCATGGTCTGAAGTCTGAGCGCACCGTGCATATCCGCCAGTCGCGCAGAGCGATCGAGGCGGGCGCCTTCCACAATGATGTCGTGTGCGTGGGAACCGGTCCTGTCCTGTTCTTCCATGAGCACGCCTTTGAGGACAAGGCCGCTGCACTGGACGCCATTCGCAAGGCGGCGGACGGCCTCTTCGAGCCGGTCTTTGTGGAAGTGCCCGACGCCGAGGTGCCGCTGGAGGACGCCATCACGTCCTACCTTTTCAACTCCCAGCTTCTGATCTGGCCGGGCGAGGCGCGCCAGGTTCTCGTGGCGCCGAAAGAGACCGAGGAAACCGCCTCCACCAACGCCTATTGCCAGCGTCTTGTGGACGGCAATACGCCCATTGGCGCGGTGAAGTTCGCCGATGTGCGCCAGTCCATGCGCAATGGCGGCGGGCCAGCTTGCCTGCGCTTGCGCGTGGTGCTGACCGAGGCCGAGCGCCACGCCGTCAATCCCAAAGTGATGATGGATGACGCGCTCTATGCGCAGCTCACCGACTGGGCGCAAACCCATTATCGCGAGGCATTGGCGCCGGGGGATCTGGGCGATCCGGCCCTTGTGAATGAAAGCCGCGAGGCGCTGGATGCGCTCACGTCAATTCTGGGTTTGGGATCAGACTTTTATCCGTTCCAGCGCGCTGCGCTTGATCTCAGTCAGGTCTGGACGCAAGAAACCCCGGCGCCCGGCGCCGGGGTTTCTTTTGATTTATGTGGATGCGCCTAGCTACGCACAGCACGTCCACGAGTGCTTCGTCGCCGCGAACCGGACGACGCTCATCCAGCGACCAGACCGATCCCCGGGCCCGCTCGACGCCATAATGAACCGCACGGTTCATGCCGCTGACGCGGCACAGCGCGTCGGCTTCCTGATCTCCGCACCGGCCATAGCTGCGGCTGTCGCAGGCGGAAATGGCGTAGCCGTTTGCGGTCGGGCGCGCAAAGAAGACCGACTGCACGCCCTGCACGCCGCCCTCGATGCGGTTGGAGCCGTGACCGGGGCGTCCCGGATAGCCGTAATCATCGTCGCGCGGACGGTGCTGATTGGTGGCCGAGCTGATCTCTCGGTTGAGGTTGTAGGCGTTCAGATTGCGCACATCGCGATCAATCTCGACGCAGCGTCCGCCATAGTCAGCGTGCTGGCAGAAGGTCCAGTCGCCTGAATGCACCTCAATGGACTGGGCGGCGTCGTTGAACCCCAGACGGTTCAGATTGTCGCTCGGCTCGATCAGGGTGACGCTGCGGCCCGTGAAGTTCGGTCCGGACCAGAGCGTGACGCCATTGTCGCGCGTCCGGCCACGGCGGCCCTGGTCATGAACGGGACGGATCGAGCTGATCCGGTCATTGAAGGCCCACTGGCTCATATTCGGCAGGTCAGAGTCGATAACCTGGCAGGTGCCGCGATAGCTCGCATCGATGCAGACTTCCCATTGCCCGCCGCTGACCCGGATCGAGCTGGCCATGTCGTTGAAGTTCAGCCAGTCAAGATTTTCGGCGTCAGTGTCGATCACCACCGATCGGCCCTGATAGTTGGGCTGGTCATAGAGGGTGATCGATGGACCGCGGCCCGATCGTGGCGCTGGGCTTCAGCAAGGTCGGCGGTCACGGCAAGACCGGCCATGGCGGCAAGCAGAACAGGGGCGAAACGCATCTCAGTCTCCTAATGACCAGATCAGACTATGCCGGGGTTTATGGGCCGTCCAACCTGAACCGGGACTGAAAGCGAAGTCGCCCCCGTGTTCATGACAAGGCTTTAATAGCCTTGGGCGTTTCCGTCCTTGCGCATCTCGCTGGCGCCGTAGAGCACGCCGGTCTCGCGGTCGCGCCAGATCGCCTGATAGCCGCCAAAGCCGCCATCGGATGCGCCGATGACGTGGCCGCGGGCCTCCAGTTCGGCGCGAACTTCGGCCGGCACGCCGCTTTCCAGATGCACAACGCCGACGCCTGCGGTCTCGCCCGCGGCGCCGGTCTCGGAGGTGGAGCCTTCATGGCGCCAGCGCGCCGCGTCGCCCGCTTCCTGAACATTGAGCCCGAAATCGATGATGTTGGAAACGATCTGCACATGGCCCTGGGGCTGCATGCCGCCGCCCATAAGGCCAAAGCTCATCACGCCATCACCGTCTTGAGTGATCATCGCCGGGATGATGGTGTGGAAGGGGCGTTTGCCCGGCGCGTAGACATTGGGGTGGTTCGGGTCGAGGCTGAACAGCTCGCCGCGATCCTGGAACATGAAGCCCAACCCGTCCGGCACAAGACCCGAGCCCATGCCCCGGAAGTTCGACTGGATCAGCGAGACCATCATGCCATTGCCGTCCGCGACCGTCAGATAGGTGGTGTCGCCATCCTCAAGGATCGCCGGGTCGCCATGGGTGACGCTTTGCATCGCCTGGTCCATGGAAATGAGAGCGCGGCGCTCGGCGGCGTACTCCTCGCTCAGAAGCGCTTCGACCGGAGCCGGCGCAAAGTCGGGATCGGCGTAAAAACGCGCGCGGTCCTCAAAGGCGAGACGCTTGGCCTCGATCTGCACATGCAGGGCGTCTGCGCTCATGAAGCCCATGGAGCGAGGTCGTAGTCTTCAAGGATCTGCAGCATCTGCAGGGCGGCGATACCCTGACCCTGGGGCGCAATTCCCATACATCATAGCCGCGATAGTTCACGCTGACCGGCTCCACCCATTCGGAGCGATGGTTCGCCAGATCCTCATAGCGAATCCAGCCGCCAATGCGCTGCATATAGGCGTCGATGGTGCGGGCGATCTCGCCCTCGTAAAAGGCGTCCCGTCCGCCCTCGGCGATCTGGCGCAGGGTGCTGGCGAGGTCAGGGTTGCGGAAGATCTCGCCCTCGCGGGGCGCGTCGCCATCCTCGGTCAGATAGGTGGCGCGGGCGTTGTCGAATTCCTCGATCTCGTCCTGGGCATGGCGGGCCTCGAGGATCGACATGTTCCGATCCCAGTAATAGGCGATCGTCTGGGTGAGGGGGAAACCCTCCTCGGCATAGCGGATCGTGGGCGCCAGCACCTCATCCATCGGCATTTCGCCAAAGCGTTCGTGCAGGGCATACCAGCCATCCACCGTGCCGGGCACGGAGACCGGCATGGCGCCCAGCGGCGGAATGGCGCCGTCTTCGCCGACCGTCTCGACGACCTCTTCATAGCTCAGGCCAAGGGGAGAGCGTCCGGCGCCGTTCAGGCCATAGACCTGTCGCGTCTCGGGATCATAGACAATGACGAAGATGTCCCCGCCAATGCCATTGCCGGTCGGCTCCATGAGCCGAGCGCCGCGTTCGCCGCTATGGCGGCGTCCACGGCGTTGCCGCCGGATTTGAGGATGTCGAGCGCTATCTGAGTGGCCAGCGGATGGGCCGTGGCGGCCATGCCATGGACCGCGGTCACCGGAGAGCGGGTCGCGAAATGATCACCGCTCACCCGGTCTCCGGGATAGAAGTCCTGCGCGCCGGCTGACGCTCCGAATTCGCTAAAGGCCATGGCGGCGACCATACCGGCGGCTGCGATCTTGTTCATTGGCTTGCTCCCCGAGTGCAGGGGCGGACGTCGAGGTCCGCCCTTTCGGGGCCAGTAGATAAGCCGACTGGTCTGCGATCAAGGACTAGTTCGGCTGTTCGCCGCCATCTTCCTCGTCCGGCGCCTCTTCATCCGGCTGGTTGCGGTTGTTGTTCAGGAGCTGCCCGAACAGGCCGCGGACCACATCTTCAGGCGAGGCGGGGGCGTCGTCGTCTGTTTCACTGTCGCCATTCTGACGCAGCAGGCGCCCCGCCTGCTGGCTGAGAAGGTTGCGGGCCACGGCCTCGAAATCGATGCGGGCTGAGACATTGTTGAACCCGCCCTGCAGACGCACCGGCACTTCCAGACCCTGAAGATCGAGCTGGCCGCCCTGACCGGTCAGGGACTGCACGGCGCGCGGGGTGAGGCGGTAGTCGATGCTCTGGGCGCCCAGATCGATGCGGCCGTCGCCCAGCACGCGCAAAAGCGGGCTGAGCATTTGCAGATCCTGATTGCTCACCACGCCATTGGTCACGGTGAAGGTGCCTCCGAGGCTCGAGAAGTCGGTCTGCTCGGATTCGGCAAAGGCGGTGGGCAGGGCGCGGTTCTGAAGCGCGGTCTGCACGGTGCGGATCATCTGGGCGAGGTTCACGCCCTTGATGGCGCCGTCATTGAATTCGAACCCGCCGGTCCCGGACAGGGAATTCATGATCGCCGCCGGGCTCGAGCCGCTGGCGGTGAGATCCAGATTGAAGCCGCCATCCCCGATCAGACGGTCAAACTGCGCCGCCGCCAGCAGGAAGGGCTGCGCTTCCAGCGCATCCAGATTGGCGTTGAAGGAGAAGCTCGGCGTATTGCTGCGCGCATTAATGACCGCCACGGCCTCGCCCGTGCCTCCATACAGCTGGAAGCGGTTGAGGCGCGCCGTCATGCGGCCCTGATCCACGGTCACCAGAGCGGTGACGTCGCTGACTTCGATGTCACGCGCTTTGAGCTCTTCAGCGCGTATGGTGAGCTCGGAATCGAGCGTGCGAAGCGGCGCCAGATCGATCGGCTCATCGCTCCATTGGGAAATGCCGGCAGGGGCGCCGGCGCGATTGGCGTCCGGCTCACTGTCCGCAGGAATGTAAGGGGTGAGGTCCAGCATGGCGGTGCTCAACTCCCCCGTAATGCGCGGCCGGGCGCCGCCATAATTCAGCGTCATGGCGCCCTGGGCGTCGATATCGTCAAAGCTGATGCGCGCCTCGCGCAGTCGTAGAAGACCCGGCTCTCCGGAGACCGCGGAGCGCGCGCTGAACTGGCGGAAAATGTCGCCATCAGGCAAGTCTGCGCCCAGATAGCGCGCGAGTGCGCGCAAGGGCAGCGTTACATCCATATCCCCATCAAACGCCAGCTCGGTGCTTTCCAGGAAGCGGCCTTCCAGCGTGAGATCGGCGAGGGGGCCGTTCAGCGTGGTCGAGAAGGGCGTTTCCCGGCCCTCGAAGAAACCGCGCAGGGATCCCAGCTCGGCGTTGAAATTCATCGGGCGGCCATCGGCTCGAACGAACCGCGCAAGCGCACCGGCTGGTCCACCGACGGCAGATCAATGGACAGATTGAGCGCATCAAACCGGCGGGTCTGGACGCCGTCATCAAAGGTGACGGCGCCATTCTCGATCCGCACGTCGCCAAAGCTGGCCTCGAAGGGCAGGGCGCCGGGCTGACGCTGGAAGCCCTCTTCAGGAGTGGCTTGCGCAACAGCCTCCGTATTGTCGCCAAAGGTCCAGTTGTTGCCGCGCGCATTGCTTTGCAGGCGGATGACCGGATCAACAAGGACGAACTCCTCGATTTCGATCTGGCGCTGCAAAAGCGGAATCAGCGCCACCGCGACCCGCATTTCCTGCATCTCGGCGAAGGGCTCCTCGCCAAAGCCTTCGGCATTGGCGATGCGGGCGTCATTGGCGCGCACCTGAAGCTGGGGCAGCACCTGCAAGCGGATATCGCCGGCCAGCGTCACCTCCCGGCCCAGAGCCTCCTGCGCCGCGGTCTCGGTGCGCTCGCGGATCAGGTCCGTGGGGATCAGGGCGGGCGCCAGTACGGCGACGCCGATCACGAGAATGACAAGAACCAGAAGAGCGATAAGCAGACGGCGCATGAAGGTGTCTCCCGAGAGCGCGGTAGGGCGGCGGCGACGAGGCTGAGCTTGCGGAATTCCCGCGATCAGCGACAATGATTTACCATATCGCTCAACCAGACCCCAGCCGGTAAGGGAGGGAGAGGGCGATTTGATGGCGAAGCGCCAAAAAGCTGGAACAGGGGACGATCCATGACCGAAGACGAACTCAACGCACTGCCGCGCGTCACCATGGGCCGGCGTGAATTGCTGGTGGGCCTGGCGGCTGGAACCGTATTCCCGCTCGCCGGGTGTGCGACGGATGGCGGCGGGCTGGGCGCGGCGCTGGTCTCGGACGCCCAGATCATGCAGGCCTCCCAGGCGGCCTGGGAGCAGGCGCGCCAGCAGGAAACCATCAGCCGGGACCGGACACTGAACAACACTGTCCGCCGCGTCGGGCAACGCATCGTGCCCGCCTCGGGTCTGACCCAGTATGAGTGGGAATTCGTGGTCTTCGATTCAGATCAGCAGAACGCCTGGGTCCTGCCCGGCGGCAAGGTCGCTTTCTATCGCGGCATCCTTGAGACTATGAGCAATGATGACCAGGTAGCCACCGTGATGGGCCATGAAGTGGCGCATCTCAGCCGTAATCACGCCGCCCAGCGGGCGCGCCAGCAAGCGACGGCCGGCCTCGGGCTCGCTGTGGTCAATGCCGGGCTCGGGGCGGCCAACGTGCAGAATCTCGACACCTGGTCGGGCATTCTGGGCACGGGCGTGACCTATGGCGTGCTGCTGCCCTATTCGCGTCAGCATGAACTGGAAGCCGATATCCTGGGCGTCGATTACATGGCCCGGGCCGCTATCGCCCGTCCGAGGCGCTGGAGTTCTGGCGCGCCAAATCGGCCCAGAACGCCCGTCGCCCGGTGGAGTTCATGTCGACCCACCCGTCTGACGCCACGCGCATTGAAAATCTGCAGCGTCACATTGCTGAACAAGGCTATGCCTAGGGCGCTGAGCACGGGTGCGCAAAGCGCAGAAACGGGTCTTGCGCGCCGTCGCGCCCGGCGCTAGTTTCCGCGCCCTGTCGTGAGGGCTCCCGCCCCGACAGGGCGCAAAGCGTGCCGCCTTAGCTCAGTTGGTTAGAGCGCTAGATTGTGGATCTAGAGGTCCCCCGTTCGAACCGGGGAGGCGGTACCATCTTCCTTTCAAGACAGGATGGAGCCTTCAGACGCGGCTTTCGCGTGTGGGGCGAATTGTGATTCTCAAACCCTTGTTCTGCTGGGGGTTATCGAGTTGCTCCACAGGTTCCGCCCAAATCGTTAACGCGAGGTCTTGTTAGTTCGGCGTTTTCCGACACCATATTTTCCTTAAGCGAATCTCCAGCCATGAGGCGGATATGGGACGGTTGAGTTCAGGCGGCGCCCAGTTTGTGATCATCGAGAATGATCCGATCTATTCGGACTCGGATCTCGATCGGATTTCCGCTCGGCATGACATCAAGACCCTTCATCGCGGCGCACTCAAGCGGGTGCTGGAGGAGGCCGGGCGGGTCTATCTCGACCAGATGCAGCTCAGCGGGCGCCCCACCCAGACCATTCGCCTGCGCCAGGATCTGCGCAAGGGATTATGCCTGCTTTCTGAACTGATCGAGCTCGTGCCGGACATGCACGAGGCTGGCCCCGCCGGCGCGGATTCCGCCCATGCCGCGGCCCTGCGCGAAGGCGACCGCCAGGTGAAGTCCGCCGCGAAAACCTCTCTCGCTCTGCTCGCGGACGCGCCCTCGACCCTGACCTATCTGCGCGATGTCTACGAAGCGGCGCTGGAGAGTGCGGCTCGGGGCGCCCGTGGAGCGCCCGAACGCACGCGCACTCTTGATCGCTGGCGCAGCCCGATCATCGAATTCTACACGCGTACGCTGGGCCGGTCCTGGATGGATACGGGCACCGAGCATGACGGCGAGCGTTTCATCCGCGATTGCCTCGCCGTGCTTGAAGACGGCGCCGCGCGTGTCGAGCAGGAAGAACGCGCGTCCGAAGCGGCGAGTTAGGCTCTGACTGCACCTGGAAGCTGACCGCTGCTAGCGGCTGTCACCGTCGGCGCCGGCTTCGGCGCGCGCCTCGATCAGGGCGCGGGCGGCGTCGGCGTCCTCCACCTCCTCGATCGTGGAGATGCGGCAACGCCCGCCATCCGGCACGACCACATACTCAAGGCTCGCATTGTAGATCCGGGTGCGTTCGGGAAAGCTGAGGCCCACCTGCATGCCGCGTTCAAGCCCGTAGCAGGAGCGCCTCGTGGTCACGAGATAGTGTCGGCTGGCTCCGCTATTGAGCAGCAAATGCTGGTCATCCAGCGTCGAATAGCCGTTGATGTTCATGATGCGGACGCAGTCGCGTGTGGTTTCGTCAGCGTCCTGGGCCCGGGCCTGTTCAGGCGCGGTCAGCGCGGCGGAGAGCGCGACCCATGCACACAGGGCCGATACGGTTGCAGCTTGCGCCATGCTATGCCTTTCATGTCGGAGTACATCAAACGCGCTGATGTCTTCACGCCCTACGGGATGACCCGCCCCATGCCCGCTCGCAGTCTAGCCCAGAACCTTCCCGATCGCACCCTGATCGTTGGGGCGGCGCGGTCGGACTGGCCTGCGCCTGGGCGCTGGCGAGTGCGGGCGCACGTGTGACTGTCCTTGAAGCCGCGCAGGTCGGGCGCGGCGCCCTCTGGGCTTCTGGCGGAATGCTGGCGGCCGGATTCGAGGCCTGTTTTGAACTGGAGCGGGGCATCCGCTCGCCGATCCCTATGCGGGCTTTCTCAGGCGGTCCCAGAGGCTGTGGGGCGACTGGGCGCCGCAAGTGCAGGCGCTCAGCCCCCATCGCCTGGGCTATGATCAGCGGGGATCGCTGACGCCGGCGTTCCAGCCACAGGACCATGAGCGGCTTGATAGGGCGGAGGTTCTGGCCCGCCGGTTCGGCGTCGTTACGGAGCGTGTGACGCCCGCACTCTGAGCCAGATTGAACCTGTGCTCGCCCCGGGGCTGGGCGCCCTGGTGTTTCCGCACGATGGCCAGCTTGATAACCGCATCATGGGCCTTGTTCTTGCAGACGCCATTCGCGCCAGGGGCGGCGAAGTCCAGGAAGGAATGCGTGTGGAATCCCTGGTGCGCCAGGGCGGCCGGGTGGTTGGCGTCCGCATGTCGGACGGGGCGGAGCGCCAGGCGGATTGCGTCATCCTGGCGACCGGCGCGGAGCGGTTTGTCGAGCTTGCCGAGGGTGCGCGCATGATCCCCGTGAAAGGGCAGATGGTCCGGTTTGACTGCCGTCAGGGCAGGCGCGCGGCGTGTTGTGCGCGGGCTCTCGATCTATCTGGCCGCCAAGTCCGACGGACGCCTGATCGCCGGCGCCAGTGTTGAGCCCGGCAAGACCAGTCTTGAGACCGATCCTGTGACGCTTGAGCGTCTGGTGAAGGCGGCCCGACAGGCCCTTCCAGGGCTGCAGTCGGCTGATTTCGTGGAGCATTGGGCCGGGCTGCGTCCGCAATCGCGCGATGCCATGCCTGTCGTCGGGGAAGTGACGCCGGGGCTGTATCTGGCGTTGGGCGCCTATCGCAATGGCGTGCTCTCGGCGCCGGGCATGGCCGAACTCATGCTGGAAGCCATGGGCGCGACGCCCCGAAGCGCGACTGCTGACTACTTTTCCCCGCAGCGCCAGGCGCTCAGGTCTTAACGAATGTTTACCACATCGCTGTCATCGTGAACGGGTAACGATTCGCGGTGAGCGCCATGTCCAATCCCATCAATCCTGCGGGCGGCAACGCCTTCACGCCTTCCAGACTGATTGCGCAGGCGGCGGAGCGCACAGGGGCGGATTTCGATTTCCTGATGCGTACGGCGTCTCGCGAAAGTGGTTTTGACGCCGGGGCGCGGGCCGCAACGTCCAGCGCAGCGGGCATGTTCCAGTTCATCGAGCAGACCTGGTTCGCCATGGTCGCCCGCTATGGCGACCAGCATGGCATGGGCGACGCTGCGGCCTCGATCGAACAGAATGCTGACGGACGCTTCCAAATTTCAGATCCGTCTCAAAGAGAGGCCGTGCTCAATCTGCGCTTTGATCCGCAGGCCGCTGCTTTCATGGCGGGCGAGCTGGCGGCGGAAAACGCCTCGCGGATCGAGAGCGCCATTGGCCGCTCTCCGACAAGCGGCGAACTCTATGCTGCGCATTTCCTCGGCGCAGGCGGCGCGATCCGCCTTATCCAGGGTGTGGAATCCAACCCGACCCAAAGGCTGATCAGCTGTTCCCGAACGCTGCGGCGGCGAACCGTCCAGTGTTTTACGACAATGGGCGGGCGCTGAACGCCGGGGAGCTGATGGAGAAGCTGACGGGTGAAGCGGTCACGCTGACGCGTGAGGTCGCCCAGGTCACGGACGCCTCATCGCCGGTGACGGCCATGGCCTCGTCCTGG
>LZQR01000206.1_pt1 | contig 16297 bp, 17 predicted proteins | sample 768601 | NCBI WGS metagenome assembly LZQR01 (sample SAMN05207299, study PRJNA324521) | oil field metagenome | isolation source: sample BH-FW-24 from oil reservoir | place: India: Bombay High | collected 2015-12-04
TTGCATTGCGCATACAGGACATTTTGGTTTCGCCATTCCAAAAGAAGTCTGGCAGCTTTCTTTCTGCGCCCAACTCGTTCTTTTTCGGGTAATGAGGCATGTTTCGCCCAGTAGACGCCTCGGATGTATTCTCGCCACCCTAAGATTTGGCGAATGAACCCCTCAACCTGAGAAATGTCGATGTCCGCGTTGGAATGAAATGCTTGAGTGATGCATCAATGACTTCTCTCGGGTGTAGCAATTTGCTGTTCAGCGAGAATGAAATTCGGCTGTGATACAAGCTCCACTTAGCATCGTGCTGACCTGTCATGGCGTCTTGAAAACGTCCGAACAGCGGCAGACAGACTTGGCAGAAATGCGCGAGTAAAGACAAGCTTTGCGCGCGATTGATTGGCCACAACAAGTCTCCTTCGAGATTCCCGATGGTTTGATGTCATGTTTTGCCAACCGCTCAACAATGCCACTGACGTCGGTACTGAACATCAAAGGTTGTGGCAGTTGTTCGATGTCTTTGACTTTGAGCTTGTTACGGTTGTTGGCATCGTAATTCCATTTTCCGCCGACGGGCTTTCCGTCTTGCATCAAGATGTCGAAGCGCTTGCGCATACGACGGTAAAAGTGCTCCATCATGATGTGTTTGCCTTGAGGAAACTGCGATTCTATTTCTTCAAACGGCAACAAAAAGTGTTCCGAATCGACACAACGCGTCACGACCCATCAAGCTTTAGTTTGGCTAACTGCTCTAGTAAACGGTATTCATCGGGGCGTTGATATTCAAACTTACTTGCACCAACTTCGCTCACGTAGTGTTGCAAGACTTGCTCAAGATCGTCGAAGGATTGTGTGTCATCCAGTGTGAGGTGCAGAACTTGATAACCTTCGCTCTGACGCTCTTTCGCAAACTGCTCCATTGCAGAAAAGAACGCACACACTTTTTGAATATGGTGCGTGACGTAAGTATTCTCTTGCTTGAGCTCCGCGACCAGGTAAAGCACTTGCTTATCCGGTTGCTGAAACCAAGAGTGCTCACTATTAAGTTGATCGCCCAAGATCAATCGTACGGTTTCAAATTGCATTACGGTTTCTCCGCTGACGAAGCTTGGTCACTGCTGCCCATTACGATAGGCCAATCGACCATATCTACACTATCCAAATGCGCGCCGGCACAACGACCTTGCCACCTATCGATGAACTCCATGTGCGGATCGTACATTTCGGTTTGCTTTTCGAGGTTGAATTGTCGTGAACCACGCGGATCAGCACCAACGCCTGCTAAGTATTGCCAATTTCCCCAGTTCGATGCCACATCGTAATCTACCAATTGTGATTCAAAGTACGCCGCGCCATAACGCCAATCGAGACCAAGTTCATGCACCAAACAACTGGCGACTAACTGTCTGCCACGATTCGACATATAACCGGTTTCATTAAGTTGGTGCATACACGCGTTCACGATAGGAAATGGCGTTTCACCTTTCTTCCATTGCTGAAAACGATGAGCATAAAAGCTGGTGAGTGGTGCTTGATTTTGGATGCCACCGAATCGGAAAAGCTGTCGTTTGTGTCGACGGGCATACCAATAAAAGTACTCCCGCCATGATAGCTCAAAGTAAATCCAGTAGGTCGACTCGTTTGCTCCCTTCAAACGTTCATAACGCTTGAGCATGGCATAAATAGTTTTTGGCGAAAGGCAGCCATGAGCTAGCCAAGGAGAAAACTTAGTCGAGTAATCCATACCATCCAAGCCATTGCGCGTCTGCTTATATTCACTGGCCAATGTCGAGGAAAAATACCGGCGAGCGTGTTCAAGCCCTGCTTGCTCTCCACCGGTAAACAGGCAAGGCTTAACGTCGCGAATCAGTCGTAACGTTGGCAAGGCAAGTCCTGAGGGGGTTGGTGGTAAGGCCGTTACTGTGGCGAATGGTTCCTCCAGCGATACGTTCTCCGCCTTTTTACGAAACTTAGTAAAAGTGTCAGGCAAGTCTTCAAGGGCAAATGGCAGGTCTTCAACGGTAAGTAGGCTGCGCACTTCCTGCTGACAAATCGTTAAATGCTCTAATTCTTGGCGGATATGATCAACCACGTCTTGCTCTTCTGAGCCAGGGAACGCATCACAATACAGATGTGTCACGCCAAGCTTCTCTACAGCATGTTTGATGGCTTGATAAGGATGTAAGTCAACAACCTGTAAGCGCTGATCGAACGCATTCAAGGTCAGATTGAGGCAATGTAATGACTCATCTAAAAATTGCTGCTTAGCCGACCCAAACATCGATTCCTGCGCAAAGTGAGCTAAAAATGGAGACAGTTTCGGATAACAATAGACACATATTAATGCGTCGACTTCCTCACTGGCTCGGGCGAGCAGCGGGTTATCATGCATCCTCAAATCGTTGGAAACCAGTACAGTCCGATTGTTTTATTCAAAGAAAGCGTTCCATGTGTGAGTTTTCTATGTAGTTCTTACGCACAATGCTGCTTCACGATCAGACTGTGGATTGCTACGTCTACAAATTATTCAGCAAAAAGTCCTTGGTAAACAATTTGTTAAAATTAATTCTATAAATTATTTAGTCAAACTCTAATATTCATAGACGTATTTGATTTTTTGCTCATTTTTTTTAAGAAAACCAAACAAAAATGATAAAAAATAAAGCGATATTGTTTTATATCCGTTACCCTTAACCTAATTCCATTTTGCTTGCCACATTGCAGAAATGACCGACGAATTTAAAAAATCAACCGCGAATCTAAAAAAAGCGGTACCACTAATGATCAAGAACCACGTAGCAGCGACACCAGCAAACTACGCCTTGTGGTACACCTACGTAGACAAAACCATACCAGAGCTTAACCAAGAGTTAGATATGGTTCTGGAGAATTATGACGTCTGCCCACCAGCGATGCACAAGCAGCTCTACAACAGCTACGTCGCGAGTAAAGCCGAGACCAGTTTAGAAGAACTCAAAACCAACGTAGAAGTACTGTTGGGTGAAGTATCTAGCTCGATGAGTGACACTATTACGGATACCTCCTCCTTCTCTGATATGGTGGACAAAAGCTTTAACAAGCTCGAAAAGGTTGAAGATAATAGCCTGAGTATTGAAGAAGTGATGAATGTGGTTCGTCAGCTCGTCGCGGAATCTCGTGAAATTCGTCACTCGACTCAGTTTCTAAATAGTCAACTAACGACGGCTAGTGAAGAAATTTCTCGTCTAAAAACCAATTGGCTGAAGTACAAAAAGACGCTCTTTTCGATGGTCTTTCCAATCTGTATAACCGCCGTGCTTTCGACAGTGACCTCCAAATGCTGATCGACAGCAATCAAGCAATGACCTTGGTTATGCTGGATATTGATCACTTCAAAGCATTTAACGACAATTACGGCCACTTGTTTGGCGATACCGTTATCAAAGCCATCGCACGTCGTCTGCAACAAAGCTGTCGTGATGGCATCAGCGCTTACCGCTTTGGTGGCGAAGAGTTTGCTTTGATCATACCGAATAAATCTTTGCGCATCGGTCGTCAATATGCCGATACGTTACGCCGAATGATCGAAAAGCTGCGTGTCCGTGACAAACGTTCGGGCAGCCAAGTGCAAAGTATTACCGCTTCTTTTGGTGTCGCAGAGTATGAAGTTGGCGATACGTTGGAAAGCTTGGTTAATAAGGCTGATAAACAGTTGTATGAAGCAAAACAACTGGGCCGAAACCGAGTAATGCCGCTGTAGAGCTTGCTCGCCAGCTCATACCGCCCCTTTTAAAAGACAAAACCCCAAGCATGTACTTGGGGTTTTGTCTTTCTTGGGCTGGCTCGTTATTAATGATGCTTCCTAAACCATTTAATCAATGCTGTAGCAGTAGCTAAGGAAGTAGTCGTCGCCGTTTTTCGCGGTGTACTCTTTGTCTTCACTACACGCCATCGGTTTTCCTTTCTTATCACCTTTAATTAGGCTGATCCAATGACGCATTGCGGTCGGCGCATTACCAATTAGCTCAGGGCTGAAGGTAGTACGAGTTTCCAGTTGAATGTCATCAATGTCCATCAACTCCACACAACCCGTGCCTTTATGACAGCCAAACATCACTTCTACGTGGCTGCCTGACTCATCTTTAAACAGGATCGATTTCGGATCTTCTTTCTCACCAGTGTACGCTACAAAATGTTTTGGGCTTTTCAGACCGCTGTGTGTACCGTCTTTGAAGTAGGCCATTACATGACGGTAATCAATCACATAACTTGACACGTCTTGGTGTGAGCCATTCTCCAGTGGGAACATACGGTCCAGTAGTTGCTTCGCCTTAACTTGCTTCTCGCTTTGCTGCTCAGCACTTACCGCCTCGACGGCAAATACGGCTTCAGCGATAAATGGGCGTTCTTGTTGTTGGATGTCTTTTTTATCGAAATTCAGCATATTCATCGTCGTTTCCTCGCACTTAAACACTCTTCCTAGAGTAAAAACTTAAAACCCTTGTTTAAGTTTCAGGCAATTCTGTGAAGTGGATGGTCAATTTCCTTGCCTGCTCATTATGTAGACTAGCGAATTATTGACTACAATTTCACAACAAAAATTTTACAATGTGAATTTTACAAAATGTCTGTGTCAAAAAGTCTTATCCGCCAATCTCATTTTCTCGGGACGAAAATTCGTAACCTGAGGAAGAACAACCATTTAACGATGGAAGATTTGTCTGCGCGTTGCGTTAGGATCAATCCTGAGTACGCGCCGTCGGTTTCTTACCTATCGATGATCGAACGTGGAAAACGCGTTCCAAGTATCGATATGTTGGAAGTGATCGCCGAAGTTTTCCAAAAAGAGCCTGCATGGTTTTTAGATGATGAGCCAGAACTGGAAGCGATCACACCAAATAAAGGTAATCGTGGTGGCATCAATGGAATGGCCCTTGAACCGAGTTTCTTGTTCTCCAATGACATCCTGCAAATCGCGATACCAGAAATGCTCTCCCAAACTGGTATCACTGGGCGTCAGTTTGCTCATCTGTTGATACGGGCCCACCAAGAGAACCATCAAACCACTTCCCAGATCTGGAGCGAGCCGCTGAAGAAGTCGGATTAAAGCGTCTGAACCTGTCAGTGGAAGATCTGATCGACATTGCTAAAAGCATGGGGTTGGATATTCGTTGGGTAGACCGAGCGCCACAGGATGTGATTGATGAGCTTGGCGTAAGTGCGAAGCAGCTGATCACCTCTTTTATGGAGGCGCCAGGGACGATTTACCTCAACAAGCGCATGCGCGACTACCCAACACGCCTGAAATACGACTTAGCCGTATACATTGGCCATCGTGTACTGCACAGCAGCGACGGCATGAGTAATGTATTGTCGATTGGGCATCAGAACAACTGGGAGCAAAGCGGCTCGCAAGTATCGAACTCCGAGCTTAACTCACAAGACATTTTACAAGCGTGGCGTGATTTTGAATCGAGCTTCTTTGCTGGAGCCCTGCTGTGTCCAAAAGTACCGTTTCGCCAATTGCTCGACCGATCTGGTTATGAAATCGATGTACACAAAAAAGCGGGCGTGTCCCCCTCTGTCGCGATGCGCCGAATGACGGTCGTATCACCTTACCCGCATTGGCATTACTTTGATGCTTATGGCCCGGGTAAACTCAAAGCTGTATATCGTGGTAATGGTATCCCGCTTCCTTGGGGTAATATGCGCAAGGTCAACGACCCATGTCAGCATTGGGCAGTGTTCCGTCGCTTATCACAACCGCTGGATACCAGTTCAGCACAAATTTCGATTCTTAATGTCGGTAATGAGCCACGTATCTATTGCTGTGAGTCGGTCAATGTCTTCGATCCAGCGGGCAACAACCGCGTTCTATGCGCTGGTATTGACCTCAACCCTGCTATTTCAGCTCAGGGTGGAGATGCGATTGCCATTGCAGAAGAGTTGAAATCGCTGTGTGTCTCTTCAGGGGGAAGTACTGGTATACCTCAGCACATCAAGAAAGATCTCACCACGATAGCCAAGATTCTCAACATCAATTGGATAGAAAGGGGAATTCAAACCCAAGCAAGATTGATTTGTTCACGAGGAGCAGTGTGCCCAAGACAACCAAGTTGTTATAACAAGTGCGGTGAATCAGCGGATTCAGGTGACGAGCCGCAAATTATCGAGCTCTAGAAAGAAAAAACGCCAATCACAATAAAGGTGATTGGCGGTATATACTTGTGAACAATGTGTATTCACTAACAACGTCAGTTGGCTAGGTGACCCTCGGCTTAATAAGGGTCAATCTGTATAAAGCACGATGCGTGCCAACTTTTAAAAACGCCTTTTTTCTTCGATCCTGATGCATATTGGTGCTTTATTGAGCACACATTTTTTTTGCAAATCGCATTTGCAAAATGCAAACTGATGCAAATATGCCACCATGCGCATTGCTACTAATCCATTTATCAGCAAAATGGCGTTTTAATAAGAAAGAAATTCAAAATTAAAAAGCCCCGCAAGTGTGCGGGGCTCTAGTTTCATGGTTTTACTGATTATCCACCGTAGTGTTTTTGCTGATACATGCGTTCATCGGCGATTTTCATCATCTGTTGAGGTGAATTCATTTCAGGATCAAACATCGCATACCCAATGCTAGTTCTCAGATAAATCAAGTCTTGTTCATAAATGACTGGATTCGAGCACAGGGCAAAACGAAGCTTTTTCACTAGAGCATGAATGCTGTCTTCCGTTTTCGGATTGTGGACAATCACGAGAAATTCATCTCCTCCCATGCGAGCCACAATATCCGAACGTCGTAAACTGCTTCTAATCCGCTCAGCACAGGCGATCAGCACTTTATCGCCTGCATCATGACCATAGGTATCGTTAATATGCTTAAAGCGATCAAGATCGATGTTCACAAGCGCAAAGCTGTAGCGCTTTTTATAGCGCTTCGCGATCTGAAATTGATGCTTGTAAGATTGCATAAAGTAACGACGATTGGGCAGCTGGGTAAGTTCATCATGCAGTGCTCGGTTATCGGCCACAATATACAATCGGTAAATCACAATCAGGGCAATACTTAATCCAAGAACAATCGGATAGCCGACTAATCTCGTTAGCTGCAATGTGTACCATGGTAATTGCTGGTCTAAATCCGCACCGGAATACACCGCCAAGCTCCAGCCTCCGTAGGGAAAATGCACTTGCTCTTTGGCGTAGACCTTCCCACTAGCTTCGGCTCACCGAAAATATATCGCCAAGCTCGCCACTGCTGTCATAACCACGAATGGTCATCGGGTAATGAGAAGAGAAGTCAATCACCCCGGCTTCTCGGAGCAAACCATTAAAGTCGATCACAGCACTGATCACACCCCAGTAATCCTTGTTTATTGGGGGATCACGAAATACAGGCACACGAACAATCAATCCTCGCCCACCTTGAACGAGCTCGACAGGACCTGCAATGAATATCTCTTGAATGTCTTTGGCTTTTGGATTTGAACCCACTGCGCTGGCACCGTTCGGTAATCCAGCCCAATAACACGCTCGTTCCCTCGACGTGGATAGATATGGCTTACCACATCATTTTCCGCGATGCGATTACCGTAATATGATTGCTTTTATTGAAGATACTATTCGCAGCCATGTTTAACCTGCGGTTTTCATGGTTCGGTAGCAATGTAATAAGAGTCGCAAGCGTGCTAGCTTTGTATATGTCAGCCATCAGGTCCGCTTCTAAATTGGAGCGGAGCATAGAAAGTTGTTCTTTGGCCTCAACTTGAAGTCGCTCTCGGTGAAGGTTGAGCTGGTTGTGGTGCAACAACTCAATGACTCCAACGCATAGGGCAAAAAAGTGAGGAAGAACAATGCAAAGTAGCCTTGCTTCTTCGATGAGTACTGCATCTGTTCCCCACTAACTCTCGGCGTTCCAAGAGTTTTCTTTAATTATTGTTAAAATAATTATTTACCTTAAGGATAACTAATAAGCTATCGTAAAGGTAATAAATATCTAAAAATCTTATCTATCAAAAGGCAAAGTGAGATGCAAGTACAAGGCGATTTATTCAAAAGCTCATTTTGGCAAGAAGTAGCACAAGGGAAGATCTACTATGATCCTCACTTTCTCGCTCACTTAGATGCTGATCGCTGTTTTTCGCAGCTTCGCGCAAACTTACCTTGGCAACAAGAAAGCATCATGATGTTTGGACGATCGGTATTACAGCCTCGACTACAAGCGTGGCATGGTGACGCTGCTTACACTTATTCAGGACTAACCATGACTCCTCACCCTTGGACAGCGGAACTGATTGAACTGAAAACACGCAGTGAAGCCATTGCTGAGGTGAAATTTAACTCTGTCTTAGCGAATCTCTATCGTCACGGCCAAGACTCTATGGGATGGCATCAAGACAATGAGCCTGAGCTAGGAAGAAATCCTGTAATCGCTTCTATCAACTTGGGGGAAACTCGCCGATTTGTTCTAAGGAATTTACATTGTAAAACCCAATTAGAATATGAGCTTAGCCATGGTTCTCTGCTCATTATGGCCGGAGAGTTACAACATCACTGGAAGCATGCCGTTCCTAAAACAGCAAAACCAAAAGGCGAGCGTATTAATCTGACTTTCCGCCATATCGTGACCAACTATTGACTGAGTCATTACATATCAAAATTGCATTAATGCTAGGCTTGAATCTTGGCTCCCAATCGGAATGTGTTTATGCGTATCAGACCTATCAGCTTAGCCGTGTTGCTCTCCTGTTCACTGGCTTTTCAGGCGCAAGCCTCTCAAGAGGCGCCGGTTTTAACCTATTCACAGTCCGCACAGTTGATCAAAGATACGTACGAATCACAGCTATATACCTTGCATGCGTTTCGAGAGGGGCATTTCGGCCTTTCGTATGTATCGCCAAAACGTTAAATGACAAGTATCTCCCCGCAGTATGGACAGACATCGCACAAGTCGCGAACCGTCTCAATCATTTTGCCAATGAAGTCACTGCACCCGAGCAAATTTTTCTCTACTCAGAAGCACGTTTAGCCACTTACCACGATAAAGAAGACGAGCGAAGCCAACGTCGCTACACCGTTACCAAGCACCAACCAGAATACCTCTACTTAGGCATCGATCTGATTGGAGCAATGGCAAGAGCGGACGAGTACGGCTTAAAGCACAAACAAGACAAATCGCTAAGGAGTGTTTTACGTCGATACGATTTCGCACGCTACGCCACTGACCCAGAGATGATAGAAGCTTGGGCGGCGCAATTGGCGAACCAAGTCTACTGGCTACGTCAGCTCGGCGAACAAGATGTGGTCAATGCATTTACCGATGCATTTCGCACGACCTACCCAGACAACCAAGACAAAAAACTGTCACCGCAGCAATACAGTAATAAGATCTACGGTATGACACACATTATTTTGGGTGATTCGCAGTATTACCAAAAACAGGTGAATGAAGCTGACCATCAGTGGATTTATGACTACTTCCGCGACAATATCGACACCATCATTTTGCGTTCCAAAGAGGATGTAATTGCCGAGGTCGGGATTTCATTTCTCCTTGCGGGGTTGGATAGTGACCCAGTCGTCGAAAAAACTCGTCAAGCAATCCAAAGTGCCATTAATACGCAACAAGGGATGATCCCTTCCGTGGAAGGGGACTACGACTTGAAATATGGTGAACACCGCAATGTGTTGGCCATCATGCTGCTGGATTGCAAGGTGTACACCAAGCCCCAACAATACAAAACCAGCCCCAAGCGTTTGAGTCTCTGCCTTATGGGTTAGTGTCAAAGCATTGATATCAACGCAGGTTACTGGATCGAATGGGCAGGCTTAAAAGCTTTACTTTTCAACATTTGCTCGTATCGAACCAATCGAAAATCTTGGAAGCCCTGCATAACACTTTTGATCATCGGATTCTCAAAAACTGACGACTGGTGCCTGTATAAAAAGTAATGCTGTGATTAGAACAACACCTTTCTAAGAAGCAATCTTCCATAAACTGACTCAAGCTATGATCTCGGATTGGAAAATAAATCATAAGACCTCTGCTGATCCCAGCAATGTGATTCAATATTTGAGTTCGAATCGTCTTGGTCAGGAAAACCACACTCACCAAATAAATTGAGTTGTTTTTCTGCTCATAGACCACGTGCCCTACCAACATTTTTCTATAGTAAAAACAATAAATTTTGGGTTGATTAAGTTCAAGCTGATTAAGAGTGTCGATGATATCTCCCCCGTTCATTCTCAGGTGAGAATCGATCACTAAAGCCCTATCCTCCTCTTCCAACTTATCAAAAGGCACGTGACCAGTATGGGTGATTTCATAGTCGTATACCGTGCTTAAATTTTGAGAGTTGACCGGATGTTGCAGGGCTTTCTTGACGACCTTTAACTCCTGAGAATCATAGTGGTATGGCTGCTGAAAGAAATGTGCGATACCAAGACGCCTTAGTAGCGTTGGCTCGATTTTTTGTCTTTCCCACTGGCTCAAGGTTGCTTGATTCAAGCTAGAGAACACACGATGCGAAGAAGAAAGCAGCTCCGCCAAACTATCTTGTGAATATTGATATTTTTTCCTGAAATGCTTCAATGCATCGGCAAATTGAAGTCGGTCGAACTGCATTTTTTCTCCTAGTCAAGCGCCAATAATTGCGAAAAATATGTGTAGTTATAATTAGAATAGACACCAAATTGTGATTGTGTGAGTCAATAACACTTCAACTCAAGATACCTGCATTACATGACGTTATCTGTAATGCCTTCGGGGTAATTTTCATGCAGTGGGGTGGCTTCTTCCTCAAAACCCACGCGGCTGCCCTTTGGAATGACAATTAAGCCACCGTCAGTCATCTCAAAGCGCGCTTTGTCTCTTTTTGGTTTCTCACCAATCACTGTGCCTGGGGCGATCTGAACATCTTCTTCAATAATGGTTCGCGTAATCCGGCTATTCGCTCCGATTTTACAGCGCCCCATTAATATGGATTCATGCACAATGCTGTTTCTGCCTAACTCACATTCCTCACCAATCACGGAGCGAATCGCGCATGCTCCTTCTATCTGACAACCTGAGGCAATGTAACTGTCTTTAATGCGAACTTTGATTGCTTCGATGTTGCAATATTCTATTGGTCTTTTAGATTCAACCCTTTTACTCAACAGTGCATCAGTACCACTCTTACCCGCAACACTCTGTTCCACCAGCATCATCATCTGCAGTCGCCAGTAATCATCAAGATTATTAACGTTATGCCAGTATGTAGGTGCTTGTTTTTCGTCAATCTCGCCAAGGTCAAACAATGCCGTTTTCACTCTACGAGCAAGCAGAGAGACGATGTCCTTGGTCAAGTCATGCTTACCATCAAGCTTCTTGGCATTATTAAACAGACCTTTGACCAACACGGGCCGCTGAAAGAGGTAGTTTTCCGTTAGCACCATTGCAAAGCCCGGTTTATTCGGAATTTCTGTAGGGGTTTCCGGTTGGTGTTGAATACTAATGACTTGGCGCTGCTCATCGAGCTCAACCACATGATATTGAGAGGCTTGCTCTACAGGGACTTGAGCCACGACTAAAGTAAGTTCGGCTCGTTGGATTTGATGATACTGAAGTAAGGAAGTGATGTAATGACGATGGATTTGCTCGCCACCAACCAATAAAACGTGCTCATCAGTGGGTCGATTAAAGGCATCCAAATGCTGCAATAAAACATCTGTCCAATTTTGTCGTAAAACCGGTAATTGCTTAGCCTGAGAATAAATTGGCTCAAGCACTTCGATTCTTGATTTGTAGTCTCCCCATGCATGCTTTAGATGATCCATTAAAAACGAGCAGTGGAACCGACTCAATATGAGATTACGCTTTATCCCTGCTTGAATGAGGTTGGTTAGCGAAAAATCAATTAAACGATGAGAACCTATGAAAGGTATGATGGATTTACAGCAGGTTTGAGTGAGTGGAACTAGCCCATTCCAGCCTCTATCGGTTAATACCACCGATACGATTTTTGACGTCACGTACAACTTCCTTATTCTATTAATAATTTAGAAAGTAAATGCAAACCGTACGCAAGTACTATTCAATTGAGGTGTCAATTTACTCAATAATGAATATTATCGGGCAATGACCTACCCAATATTTAACTCACCTCTCATTCGGTAGCTTAATAAAATAAAACCCGCCGAAGTGGCGGGTTTGAATGGTTGTTTATGTAGTGGCGTTCCTTATAGCGAGATAAAGATACCAGCCAAACATGCACTCATTAGGTTCGCTAGCGTACCAGCCGCTACCGCTTTCAGACCCATGTTCGCTACGTCTTTACGACGCTCAGGTGCCATTACACCAATAGAACCAAGTTGAATGGCAATAGAACCGATGTTCGCGAAACCACACAATGCAAACGTGATGATCACTTGCGTATGTTCAGTCAGCGTTGCTTTGTGTTGGACGAAATCGATGAATGCAACGAATTCGTTCATTACGATTTTCTGACCGATGTAAGAGCCTGCCGCTAATACTTCATGACCCGGAACGCCGATTAACCAAGCAAGAGGGGCAAATAGGTAGCCAAAGATCGCTTGTAGCGTGATGCCCGCAAAGCCGAACATTTCGCCTAGGTTTTCCAGACCCGTGTTCACCATTGCAATCACACTCACGAACGCGATCAGCATTGTACCTACCGCAACCGCGACTTTCATACCGCCCATCGCACCACTTGCTAGCGCGTCGATCACGTTGCTCTCTTCAGACTTATCCAACTCGATGTTGTTGTAATCACTTGGCGTTTGACGCTCTGGCACGATGATTTTCGCCATCAAAAGGCTACCAGGAGCAGCCATGAAGCTCGCTGCGATTAGATACTTAGCTCTACACCTAGACCTGCATAACCACCTAGAACACTACCCGCGACTGATGCCATACCACCAGCCATTACCGCGAACAGTTCTGAACGAGTCATGTTTTGCAAGAAAGGGCGGATAAGAAGTGGCGATTCGCCTTGAGAGAGGAAGATGTTACCTGTCGCAACAAGAGATTCAGCTTTGCTGGTACCCAAGAATTTTTGGATTGCACCACCGATAAATTGAATCACTTTTTGCATGATACCCAAGTAGTAAAGGGCAGAGATAAGAGCGCTGAAGAAGATGATGATAGGAAGAACGCGAACCGCGAAGATGAAGCCTGTAGAAGCAAGGTCACCGAAGAGGAATTTGATGCCTTCATCGGCAAAACTTAATAACCCTGCAACCCCATTACTCAAACTGGCTAGCGCCGCTTGTCCCCATGGGAAGTAAAGCACTAAGGCTGCAAAACCCATCTGAAGCAGCAATGCACGAGACACGGTTTTCCAATTGATTGAAGAACGGCTCTCTGACAGCAGGAACGCACAACCTAACAGTGCAACAATACCAAATAGACTAAATAGAACACTCATGAATCGGACCTACTGAACGTTGAAAAAGAAAGGAACGCCAAAAGCATTGGCAGAAGAAAGGGACAACGCATCGAGTGACAGCGCACTCGCAGATCCAGATTGGAGGAAGAACGGATAGTTCGACATCTTATTTTTACCTTATACAAGCAATTGAACGTAGCTGGTCCGGTCCGTGGGGTCATTCACTGCTGGAGAGTTCTCGACTCATCCCGCTCCATGTGACGGCTTGTATGGGTAAGGGTCCTGAACAACGAACCCTAATTCCCGCTTAAACGGGTCGCAAGTATAGCCATCAAAACGAGAGTTTCATCACATTTATTTACGCAAACGTTCAAGCGTTCATTATTTAAGCAAAGATGCCATTTTGTGGTCATACTTGTAGGGAAAATAGGGGTATTGAGAGGACAAGTAATGGTAAAACTGCCAAAAGCGAACAATAAATGTTCAGTTGAACACCAAAGACCAAAAATGAGCAATTTTACTCTCGCCAATCTATGGATTTTGGATATACAATTTGGACCGCTTCATTCAGAAGCCTCTGTGTATTCAGAGCATCATGATGCCGAGATGGTGAAATTGGTAGACACGCTAGCATGAGGTGCTAGTGCCTTAGGTGTGAGGGTTCGAGTCCCTCTCTCGGCACCATTCCTTTCTTTCAAAGAATTTAGAGTGTAATGCAAAGTTCTAAGCAGGCAAAACAATCCGCTGACGCTAACCAACTACTTAGCGAGCTCGCGGTGCACGCCTTATTACACCTGCACTTCAAAATCCACGCATCATCGCGAATGCTTTCCCTTAAAGAACGTAACGATCTATTGCAAAAGTGGCTTAAACCTAAGCTCAAAAGCAATCGCTACAAACTGATTAAAAAGCCATTAAAGTCTTTGACTCAACAGGCAAAAGGGGAAAATGGCAATTTAGAAGCTTTACTTGAACGTTGTGTAGGTGCCGATAAACCTGGTAACCCGCAGCCTCACCTTGATAGCTACCTGCTGCTGATCAACGAAGTCGAGAAAAAATTAGGCACGACGGTAATGCTATCTCGCCCTGAAGATGTCGACTTATCTCACGACCAACACGGTTGTTTGCTGTGTGTGCTGTCTGATAACTTAAACCAACACTTCGACGATAATAACGCCCTAATCGCACCTATTTCGATGCTTTTCCGTGGCCCTATGAGTCAACGCTCTCTGTTCCTGGGTAGTATATACGCGAGCAACACCTTCAATTACGAGGTGCTGTACCAAGACGAGCAGTTTGTGCGAATCACGCTAGATTTGGCGTAATACCGCACTCAGATGAATCAAAAAAGCCGCGAGATTCGCGGCTTTTGCTTAATTAACGTTTATCAATGTCAGTAGCGACCAACAGAGTTATTAATCCAGTTCGCGGAAACGAGCGGTGAAGTGGCGAAGCACTGGTGGTTCGTATTCAAACGTCAATCCTTTTAGTTCATGAGCACGATTCTTCAACTCGATGATCGCATCAGCGATGTAATCCATGTGATCGTTGGTGTACACACGACGTGGAATGGTCAAACGCATCAACTCAAGTTCTGAAGCTTTTTGTTCACCGGTTTCCGGATCGCGACCAAGCAAAAGTGATCCAATCTCTACCGCTCGAATCCCCGCCTCTAAGTACAAAGCATTACACAACACTTGTGCAGGGAATTGCTCTGGTGGGATATGTGGCAGAATCTTAGCCGCATCAACAAAGACTGCATGACCACCTGTTGGGTATTGGATTGGAATGCCACCTTCGCGCAAACGCTCACCCAAGTATTGTACTTGGCTAATGCGGTAGTGAAGGTAGTCTTCATCCGCACCTTCATACAATCCGCGAGCCAAGGCTTCCATATCACGACCAGCCATACCACCGTAAGTGACAAAGCCTTCCATCGGTACGCATCGTGTTTGAACCGCTTGGAAAAGCTCTTGATGGTCGCGAATACAACACATACCACCAATGTTCACCATTGGGTCTTTCTTCGCTGACATGGTGAGCATATCGCCGTACTGGTACATCTCACGGATGATTTCCAGAATCGACTTGTTCTCGTAACCCGCTTCACGCTGCTTGATAAAGTAAGCGTTCTCGCAATAGCGAGCCGAATCTATCACCACAGGGATGTCGTACTTGGTTGCGATTTCGTACACGCTGCGCATGTTTTCCATCGACACAGGCTGACCACCAGAGCTGTTACACGTGACCGTTGTGATGATCGCACAGATGTTATGAGAACCATGTTCTTCAATGGTTGCCACCAACTTATTAAGGTCAAAGTTACCCTTCCAGTCGTATGGCGTGGTGGTATCAAACGCTTCTTCCGTCACTACGTTAATCGCTTTACCGCCATTGAGTTCAATATGGCCCGCTGTAGTATCGAAGTGGTAGTTTGAGATGAACACTGGTGTCTCACCTCCACGGACCTGACGCATACGCTCAATCAAAGCAGGGAATAGGATTTGCTCCGCCCCGCGACCTTGGTGTGCTGGCACTGTGAGCTTGTAACCAAAGAAATGCTCTACCGCGTCACACAAGTTGTAATAGTTACGACTGCCTGCATAGGACTCATCGCCCATCATGATACCTGCCCACTGATTGTCACTCATAGCACCTGTACCAGAGTCAGTCAGTAGGTCGATGTAGACATCATCACTACGAAGAAGAAATGGGTTAAAGCCCGCTTGTTTAAGGGCAACTTCTCGGTCAGCCAAGGTCGTCATTTTGATTGGCTCAACCATTTTGATACGGAACGGTTCTGGGATACGTTTCATTGTTAATTTCCTTATACGCATGATACCTGCCCACTGATTGTCACTCATAGCACCTGTACCAGAGTCAGTCAGTAGGTCGATGTAGACATCATCACTACGAAGAAGAAATGGGTTAAA
>LZQR01000207.1_pt1 | contig 16235 bp, 20 predicted proteins | sample 768601 | NCBI WGS metagenome assembly LZQR01 (sample SAMN05207299, study PRJNA324521) | oil field metagenome | isolation source: sample BH-FW-24 from oil reservoir | place: India: Bombay High | collected 2015-12-04
AGACACCCCTCATCGCCTGAAAAAATGGCCGGCTGCGCGAAGCAACCGGCCAGATGGGAAGGTTCATCCGCCTTGCGGCGGGCGCTCGGGGAGGAGCGATACTCTGACATCGATCCGTGACAGCTCGTACGTCAGACACCCCTCATCGCCTGAAAAAATGGCCGGCTGCGCGAAGCAACCGGCCAGATGGGAAGGTTCATCCGCCTTGCGGCGGGCGCTCGGGGAGGAGCGAGGATCAATCTGATCCGGCGCTGTGACCTCACAAGGGCGGCAAAAGGGAAAGTCCGGGGCGCGAATAAGGCCCGCTCGCCGCAAGCCTGTCAGCCCGTTCATGTCCGCCCCAACAAACAGGGCCGGTCGCATGGCGACCGGCCCCGGGGTGCACGTGGGGGGACGTGCAGAGGGTGTGAAGCGCAGTAAGGCTTAGTGGCCTTCGCCGTGCTCTTCGTCAGCCGGAAGCGTCGCCGCCCAGGCTTCGAACTCAGCCTGGTCCAGGCCGCCATCGGCGTTCACGTCGAACGCAGCGAATTCGTCTTCGGTCAGTTCCGGCGCAACAGCTTGCGCTTCAGACAGGGTGATCACGCCGTCGCCATCGGTGTCGACAGTGTCGAACATCGGGGCTTCAGCGAATGCAGCGCCTGCGAAAGCAGCAGCAGCGATCGTCGAAATCAGAACTTGGCGTTTCATCAGTCTCTCTCCTTGCTCTAGGCCGGACAGTCACGGGGCGTCTGAGGGCCGCCTCGTCGTCTGGCAGGATCGAATATGATGGGCGCTTGTGTCCGCAGATGGCCGAAATCGGGGTATTCTGGCGTGTTTTTGAGGGCGTCTTCCCGCCGGAAAGCTGGCGGAATTGTGAACTTCCGTTCATGCGGGACGGGCCCGTCCGGGCCGCGCCCCGCATCCCCTATTTCAGATGCTTGATGGTGTGACGGAAGAACTTCTCCGTTTCCGGGTGCAGCGTGTTGGACAGGCGCAAGAGCGCCACCAGCCGGCGACCATCATTGGCGATATCCTCGTGCGACCGGGATTCCTCATCCAGCACGCCCTGGATCTTCAGGAATCCGGCATGCCGCTGCCCCACCCCGTGACGGATCACCACCCCGGATGGGTTGATCCGGCGCGTCTTGCCCGCAAGCTTGCGCCGGATGTGCAGCGCCTTCTGGGCCTCATCGGCCTCATAGCCGGTGATGGCGCCCTCGATGAAGCGCACCCGGCCTTTCTTGAACAGGCACCAGACCAGCAGCCGGTGGGCCGTACAGGAGGCCGGCCAGAAAGGCTGAGGAACATTGGCGACATTATAGACCTGGACGGGGTTGAGCTTCACATCCAGCCGGTCGAGGAAGGCGTCGATATCAAAGCCGGACATGACCTGGTCGATCTGCGCCAAGCGGTCCTTTTCGCCTTCGACCAGCTTGAAGTCATCTGATTCAAACAAGCGCGAGAGCTCGTCGCCATAGACCAGAACATCGGACTGGTTGGCCCAGACCGCGCCATTCAGCCGGGGCGACAGGAGCGCGTTGAGCTCATTGACCAGCCGCTCATGGTCAAAGTTCTCGATGCACAGCCGGAGAATGTCCACGAGCGCGCCATCCCCCGAGCCTGACACCACGAACAGCCGGTCCGGCGCGCTCTCTGCATCTTCCTTGATCTCCAAGGGTTCGCTGGCGCGCCCGAAACCGGTTTCGTCTGGCGTCCAGTATCCCTTGTTCAGGATCAGGTCCTCCGGCATGGGCGGATTGACCTTCGCGTTGAACTCCCTGGGTATCTCGGCTCCGAAGCCCGTGGCGAAGACCACCACGTCACAATCCACGATCGACCAGGGGTCGTCGGCGGCGTTGTACTCCTCAGCCTCTGACGCCCTGGGGTCCCGTCTGGCGGGATAGCCGTGATCGCCCTCCCCCATTTTCTGCAAGTGCGCGATATAGGCGGAGGCTTTCATGCGCCGTTCGGCCAGGAGGTCGGCTTCGGTCGCCGTCGCGTGTTTGCGGCGTCTTCTTTCAAGTTGTTCCTGAATGGACCGCGGCTCTGTGACCGCTCTCATCTCGCCATCCTCATCAACGCCGAAATGCCAGTTCGCGACGATGTGCTTCCGGTTCTGGCGGTCAAACAGCAGCATTTGCACCGGGAACTCGCGATACACCGAGAAATCGGTGTAATCGCCGAGACTGGCGCGACGGGCCTGATACGCCTCGAACTGATCAACGAGCGTGCTGATGACGGTCTCGGCGCGGCCGGCGGTCCAGTTGAGCGCGGCAGCGGAAAATCGGTCGAGCCGTGCTCACAGCCCTTTTCCGGCCAGTCATAGAAACGCGGATGCAGATAGCGCTGGCTCTTGCGATCAATGACCGGGACAAGCTCGGGCTCTTTTTCCAGCAAGACGACCCGGGTGCCGGTTTCCGCAGCCGCCACCGCGGCGGCCATACCGCTGATCCCGCCGCCAATGATGCAGATCTTTCGCCCCTTGCCGATCTTGCCCGCCTTGAAGAGGGCATGGATCAAGGTCATCGCCCGGGTCTGCTGGGTGAAAACGGTTTTCTTGGCTTCAAAGCACCCCAGCACATAGATCTGATGGCGCCGCATGTGCTGATCACGCGGCAGGGACATGGCGTCCAGAATCTGGTTCTCGTCAATCTGATCGAATTTCACCGCGGAGCGTCGCCGCTTCTCGACCGGCTTGTCGTAATGCTGGCGTCGGATCTCTGCCTGAAACCGCTCGACCCGTGACCACTCCACAAGATTCTGCTTGGCCTCGTCGCGCGCTTCCGACGTGTTCTGCGCCTGAATGGCGAGGCTCTCGCCGTGCATCTCGCGAATGGGGCCATAGCCCAGACCCGAGATCAGCTTGATCGCTTCCGCCTCGGAGTGCTGCTCGAAGACATATTCCAGAGGCCGGATGACGCTCCAGCATCGCTGGTCCGCCTTCGCCGAGCCTTCCGACCGGCGCAGCTTGAACTGCTCCAGGCGGGACCGGAGGGTCTCCAGATGCGCCGGGTCGTCCAGAATGCCCGCCCCGGCGAACGTGCCCAGATTGCGAAGACCATGCATGATGATAAGCCCGTGCTGGTCCACCCCCTTCGAGAACACGTTGGGAAGCAGCGTTTCGACGAAATGGTCGTACAGCACGAAATCCGAGACCGGGCGGGCGAGGATGGACACGCCGCTCTCCTGCAGCGCGGTCAGGTCTATGGACAGCGAGGGAAGCGAGCGCTTGGGCGCGCTGAGGATGCTGCGATTGGCGCTGAACAGGTAGATATCCTTGCTGGGCGAGCGGGGGTTCGCCTTGACCTGATCACGCATCTTGTTGATGTCGTTGTAGTAGTGATGAATGATTTCAAGCGCGGTCTCGTCCAGGGACTCGATATCGGTCAGCACCCGGTCATCGTAATCGCGCCGGTTGATATGGGTGTAGCGCATCTTGAAACAGGCGCTCGTGTACCGCCGGTAGAATGGCAGGCGGTCGCTATAGTTCATCTCGTATTCCATCGCGATCCGCGAGATCACGTTGGAGCGCGGCCCCCCGATCGCCAGGACATGCCCGTCCAGCGCCGGGACCGACAATCGGTCGGGGATGAAATGGATCTGGATCCCGTTCCGTGAGGAGGGCGGCGAGCTGCCGAAATTGGTGCTGAGCATCAGGTGCATCAGCAGGTCCGAAGAGCGGCCGAGCATTCTGGGATTGGCCGCCTCGATGCAGACATGCAGCGGCGCCGGGCCCAGCACGTCATCGACGACCGCCTTGAACTTATCCAGAAAGTGCGGTTTTCCGCCGTCCTGCATGGCGTCCGGGTTCACCGGATCCACTGCATAAAACGCACGCCGCTTCCTGCCCCACATGAGCGCCCCCTCCTCCGCGCATGGTCCATAGACTGCGCCATTGAAGGACAGGATCAACCAAGAGGCGAGTCAAAAACGCGTTCAGGGACTCAACGCGCGGTGTCAGGGCGCGGGCGCGAGATGGGTCACCCTGGTCTGGAAGCGTCTTCATTGCCCTCCAGGATGAGCGGGAAGGCGCGCGCGATCGCGTCGAGCAGCGGGCCCAGCCACTCGCCCTCGGCCTTGGAGAAATCGCCCAGAACCCAGTTGGTGACCTGGTTCTTGTCGCCGGGATGGCCGATGCCGATGCGGCCGCGCTTGAAATCGCCCTCGATATGCGCCTTGGTCGAGCGCAGGCCGTTATTGCCCGCATGCCCGCCGCCCGTCTTGAGACGGAACTTGCCGGGCGCCAGATCGAGCTCGTCATGGAAGACCATGATCTTGTCCGCCTCGATCTTGTAAAAGCGCGCCGCCTCGGCCACGGCCCGGCCGGACTCGTTGTAGAAGGTCTGGGGCTTGAGCAGCAGGACCTTCTTCGGTCCCTGCCCGGTGTCCACCACGCCTTCGGCGGTCTGACCGGAAAAGCGCGACTTCCACGGCCCCAGCCGCCAGTCCTCGGCGATGGCGTCCAGCGCATGAAGCCACATTGTGACGGTTGCCGGCGTATTTGCCGCCCGGATTGCCGAGCCCAACGATCAGATGCATGACGCGCTCCAGAAATGAAAAAGGCGGCCGGGACAGTGTCCGCCAGCCGCCTTTTAAGTCCGTTGCGGACGAAGGAAAGAGGATTACTCCTCGTCGCCCTCGGCCTCGGTCTCTTCGCCTTCAGCGCCCTCTTCATCCTCGGTCGCACGCGCCGCGCGAGAGTTCTGGATGGTGGCGATGGTGAAGTCGCGGTCGGTGATCGCCGGGGTGACGCCTTCCGGCAGGGTCACGGCGGAGATGTGGATGGAATCGCCGATGTCGTAACCGGAGAGGTCCACATCGATCTGATCCGGGATCGAGCCCGCCGGCACGTTCACTTCCACGGCGTGACGCACAACGTTCAGAACGCCGCCGCGCTTCAGGCCCGGAGACTTCTCGTCATTGTGGAAGTGCACGGTCACTTCGACGGTGATGATGGTGCTTTCGTCAACGCGCTGGAAGTCGATGTGCACCGGCTCGTCGCGAACCGGGTGGAATTGCACGTCGCGGGTCAGCACGGACTGCTTTTCACCCTTGTGATCGATGGTGATCATCTGGCGAGGAATTTGCCGAGTTGATCGCCTTGATCACTTCGTTGTTTTTCAGCGCGATCGAGACGGGACCTTTGTCGCCGCCATAAAGAACGCCCGGCACAAAGCCGTTGCGGCGGGTTTCACGTGCGCCGCCAGTACCCGTGCGCTCACGCACTTCGACGGAGAGAACAATATCGCTCATGGTCCGGTCCCATACGAAATCGGTTTAAACGCAAGCGCCGCCGGTTTTGGCGGCGCGCGCTTCGTTCAGCCATCAAGACTGAGTAAGAACTTTCGAGCCGCGGGCTATAGCGGAAGCTTGCGGGGAGCGCAAGCGATCCGCTGACTCTTCCGCGGCGCTCTCCAGCCTAGTCGAACAGCTTGGAGACAGACTCGTCATTGGCGATCCGGCGGATCGCCTCGCCCAGCAGCGGCGCCACCGACAGCGAGCGGATATTCTTGCCCGCCGCCACCTTGGCGGTCACGTCGATGGAATCGGTGACCACAAGCTCTTTCAGGACGGAGTTGGAGATCCGCTCCACCGCCTTGCCCGACAGGACGCCATGGGTGATGTAGGCGGAGACTTCCTTGGCGCCCTGCTCCTTGAGCGCCGCCGCGGCGTTGCACAGCGTGCCGCCGGAATCGATGATGTCGTCGAAGATGATGCAGCGGCGGCCTTCGACATCGCCGATGATGTTCATCACTTCAGACACGCCCGCCTTGGGACGGCGCTTGTCGACGATGGCGATGTCCGCGCCCAGACGCCCGGCCAGCGAGCGTGCGCGCACCACCCCGCCCACATCCGGAGACACGATCAGCAGGTCCTCGACATCATAGTGCTGACGGATGTCCTGCTCGATCACCGGGGTGGCGAAGAGGTTGTCGGTCGGAATGTCGAAGAAGCCCTGGATCTGGCCCGCATGCAAATCGATAGTCAGCACCCGGTGGGCGCCGGCCTCGGCGACGAGGTTCGCCACCAGCTTGGCGGTGATCGGGGTGCGGCCGCCGGTTTTGCGGTCCTGACGGGCATAGCCGAAATAGGGAATGACGGCGGTGATCCGGTTGGCGCTGGCGCGGGCCAGCGCGTCCATGCAGATCAGCAATTCCATCAGATGGTCGTTGGCGGGCTCGGAGGTGGGCTGGATGATGAAGACATCCTGGCCGCGCATGTTCTCGTCGATGCGCACGAACAGCTCGCATCGGCGAAGCGCTCGATCTCCACATCCGACAGGGGGCGTCAAGATAATCGGCGATGGCCTTGGCCAGTGGTCGGTTGGCGTTGCCGCACATCAGTTTCATGATCTGCCCTCTCCCGTGTTCTGAGCCGCGGCGCGCTCATAGCAGGATAAGCGCGTGCGGCAAAGCGGCGGGGCGCCCGCCATGCTGTCATGATGATCAGGACGTGAACGGAAAAAGCCCGCTGCACACGCCTAGGGCGCGTCTCGCATCTGAAACACTCCCTTAAGCAGAAACCTAGAGTGTCGGATACGCAATTCCGCAAGCTCAGAGGCGCTCATGCAATCCCTTCACGGCTTCATGCCCCATGGCATGTGTTATCTGTGGCGTGCAGACATCCTGCTGATGCATGTGGTCTCGGATGCGCTGATCGGTCTGGCCTATTTCTCCATCCCCGTCGTCATCTGGCTGATCTCCCTGAGACGGCCGGACATCCTGTTCAGGCCCGTCGCCTATCTCTTCATCCTGTTCATCATCTTCTGCGGCGCCACGCACCTGTTCTCGATCTACACGATCTGGACCCCGGCCTATTTCACCGAAGGCGCGCTCAAGATCCTGACCGCCGTGGTCTCCGTCGCGACCGCGATCACCCTCTGGCCGCTTCTGCCCAAGGCGCTGGCCATGCCCAGCACGGACCAGCTCAGACAGTCCAACGAATCTTTGCAGGACGAAGTCCAGCTGCGTGTGGGCGCGGAGCGCCAGCTGCAGCAACTGGCGAACTCGCTGGAGCGCCAGGTCCAGCGCCGGACCGCGGATCTGGAGCGTTCGAACGGCACCCTGCGCGACTTTGCGGCGGGCGCCTCCCATGACCTCAAGGCCCCGGCCCGCCAGATCTCGCTGCTGGCGGATCTGGCCCAGCGCCAGCTGGGTCCGGAGGGGGACGACAAGGTGCTGGGCTATCTGCATGACGTCAAAGCCAAGTCCCGTGACATGCTGATGCTGATCGACACGCTGCTGAGCTATTCGGACCTGGTGGAGACCAAGGCCGCATCGAACGCTGCGCCTCTGCGGCCCCTGCTCGAAAAGCTGCTGGCCGCCTATTATCCCGACGCCCCCATCACGCTGGACGTCATCGGCGATCCCGTCCTGCAAGGCGATGAGACCCTGCTGGCGCACCTCTTCCGCAATCTCGTGGACAACGCCGTGAAGTATTCCGACAAGGAAGAGATCCGGCTCACCGTGGACGCCATGGAAACGCCTGGCGGGCTGACGGTCCGATTCGCGGACAATGGCCCCGGCATCCCGGCCAACCAGGCCGAGGGTGTGTTCAAGATGATGCAGCGCTATCGCAGCGACGTGTCAGGGTCGGGGGTCGGGCTGGCCTTTTGCGCCCGGATCATGGAGGCTCATGACGGCAAGATCAGCGTGGATCCCGATTTTGTCGGCGGCGCACGGTTCTTGATGCAGTTTCCCCGGATCGAGGAGATCAGCGATGACCAGCCTGATCATTGAAGACAGCCTTATTGACGCCAGCCTGATCACGAGCGCGCTGGAAGCGCGCGGATATGGCGATCTGAAAGTCTTCGAACGGGCCGAGGATGCGCTCGACTACATCCGCAGCGACGCAGCGAAACCTGATTTCTGCCTGGTCGACAGCCGCCTGCCCGGCATGTCGGGCTCGGACTTCATCAAACTGGTGAAGAAATGCGGCAAGATGGACGGCGTGCCGTGCATCAGCCTGTCCACCTCCAACCTCAAGGACGAAATCCGGATCGCCCTCGAGGCCGGCGCGGACGGCTATTTCGTCAAGCCCTCCGACCTTGAGGAATATGAACGCGTGATCGCCCGCATCATCGAGGCGCATCTCAGCGCCTAGCGAGACCGTTTGAACGGCGCGATGCCCGGCGCCGGCGGCAAGCTTCCGAACTGAAGGCCGCCAGCTTGAAGAGCGTCCCCATATCCTCAGGCGAGACCAGGCGGTGCATCTGACGCTTGAGCTTGGCCTGACCGGCCTCGTCGACCGAGCGTGACAGAACGGCGGCGCGCTGCTCGATCCCCAGCTCGGTCAGGAAATCGCCCTGGGTCATGGGACCAAAAGCCGACAGTCCGGCGTCCTCGCCCAGCCTGAGCAAGCGATCGAAATCGACCCAGGCTGTGAGGTCCGCCGTGCCCGGCGCGTCCAGCGGATCCACTTTCTGATGCGCACGGATGGCCTGCAGCGTGTCGCCCGTCTCAGGCTTTGCAGACCCGTAATCGACAAACAGGGCATAGCCTGGATCGCGGTCGAACCGGGCCGCAAGCTGGTCGATCTGTTGCTGATCGCCAGGGCGCAATTCCACCAGCGTGCCGTCCTCGGCTTCGCGCAGACCAGGGGCGATGAAGGCCATATCCGCTTCACCCAGCACTGGTCCCAGCCCATAGACGAAACGGGCTTCGTCCTCGGGGTGCAGCGTCACCACCCGTTCGCGCCATTGGCCCTTGTGGCGGATGGCCTGACGGATCGGCAGGCAGTCGAGAAACTCATTGCCGATGACGACAGCGGGACCGGACGGCGCCTTGTCGAAATCCTTCGCCCAGTTGATCGGGACAGAGGCGCTCGCCAATGTCTGGCCCTGCACCATCTTGAGCGCGGGCGACGCCTCGATCAGCGTCACATGGACCGCGTCCAGAAAGCCGGGCGCGGCCCGCCCAGCCCGAAGCATGTCGCTCATCATCCGGCCGGTGCCCGGCCCCAGCTCGATCAGTTCAAAGCGCGAGGGCGCGCCCATCTGCATCCAGCATTCCGCCGCCCACAGGCCCAGAAGTTCGCCGAACATCTGACTGATTTCGGGCGCCGTGATGAAATCGTTCGCAGCGCCCAGCGGGTCTTTCGTCGCGTAAAAGCCCGCCATGGGATGAAACAGCGCCTCGGCCATGAAGGCGGCCACCGACAGCGATCCCTCCGTGCGGATGCGCTCTGCCAGACGCTCCGAGATCATCTGCGCGGGGCGAAACTCGTCATCGCTCATGGATCAGTCCCTGTCTTGGCTCAGGCATCGTCCCGGCTCAGGCGGCGCGTTCGCCCACAGCCGGGGCCTTGCGGGCGCGCCAGACCAGATAGGCCCCCAGCGCGATCATGGGAATGCACAACACCATGCCCATTGTCACATAGCCCTGCAGCGCTTCGGGCATCTGCCGGTCGGGCTCGCGGAACAGCTCCACAAACGCGCGGAACACGCCATAACCGATCAGGAACGCGCCTGTGATCAGGCCGGGCCGGGTCAGCGCCTTGAAGCGATAGATCAGCACGCTCAGGATCACGAACAGCACCAGACCTTCAAGCGCCGCCTCATAAAGCTGGCTGGGATGGCGCAACTGGCAGGTCGGGTCGGCGGAAAACCGCATGGCCCAGGGCAGGTCCGGCGCCGGACGCCCCCAAAGCTCGCCATTGATGAAGTTCGCCATCCGTCCGAAGAACAGGCCGATCGGCGTCGCCGCCGCCACCGCATCCGATACCCGCAGCAAGGGCGCAGCGTGTGCGCGCGCGGTCAGCACCATGCGAGCGTCACCCCGATCAGGCCGCCGTGAAAGCTCATGCCGCCATCGGTTATGCCGGTGATGACGCGCAGCGGCGTCTCCCAGATCATCGACGTATTGTAAAAGAGCACATAGCCCAGACGCCCGCCGACAATGACCCCGATCATGATCCACAAGACGAGATCATCCACGAAGGCCCGGCTATAGGGCGCAGTCTGGGTTTTGCGCGTCGTGCCCCACAACGCGCCGTTCGAGACGAGTCGGAGCACCCAGACCAGCCCGCCGAACAGGCCGGCGATATAGGCGAGCGCATACCAGCGGATCGGAAACGGACCGAAGATCCAGACCTTGGGAAGGGTGAACAGGACCGGATCGATGAGGTCGAAACTGGCGGGGCATGCGCCTATCATGGAAGGCTCCAGAAAAATAATTTGGCCGACGGGACCGGCTGTTAACTGTCAGGCGGCGCGGCGGCGCATTGCTAAGCCGGCCCGTCGACGCCTATATGGGTCTTCATAGCAGAGCACACGGTGATGTCATGCAGTCACGCAATCCCCTGTTCGCAGATCTCGCCGATCTGATGACCGACGCCTTCAGCGCCGCGCAAGCCGCAGGTGATGAAGCGCGCGCGGTGTTCCGCGCCCAGGCCGAACGCATGGCGTCCGAGCTGGATCTGGTGAGCCGGGACGAGTTCGAAGCTCTGCGGGCCGAAGCGGACGCCAGCGCCGCCCGGCTCGAATCGCTGGAGGCCCGCCTGGCCGAACTGGAAGCCCAATCGGCGAAAAAGCGACCCGGGCCAAGTCTGCGGCCAAGACGTCCACAGCAAAAAAGTCCGCTGAATAAACCACTTACAAAATCCCCCACGCACAGCGCTTGCACCCCGATGACGGGGCGGCATACCGTCCGACATGGGCGGCGCACTGAGTCGCCAGGCGCTGCGAGGGGCTAGAGGACCATCATGGATCTCACCACCCAGGAAACCGTCGTTTCGATGGATCCGCTGGAAAGCATCGAGCAAGCCGTCCTGACGGCTCAATACGCCTATGAGCGCGACGACCTGGAACTGCACATGGCGGTTCCCGGCTCCTGGCGCGATCACCAGATCTGGTTTTCCTATCGCCCGGATCTCGACGTCATCCACATGTTCGCGGCTCTGGACCTGAAAACGCCGGACAGCCGCTACAAGGATGTGTGCGAGCTGGTGGCGCGCCTCAATGAGCGCCTGTGGATCGGCCATTTCGAAATCTGGCACGAGGACGGCACCATTGTCTTCCGTCATGCGCTGACCCTGCCGGAAGCGGAAAATGTCTCCGTCGCCCAGGCCGCCACCATGATCGAAGCGGCCAAGGAAGCAGGCGAACGTCTGTATCCGGCGTTTCATTATCTGCTGTGGAGCGGTAAAACCCCGCTTGAAGCAGTGGCCGCCGCCATGTTCGACACGGCCGGCGAAGCCTGAGGACACGGAACACGCACATGGCAGACTCACAGGGGCGGATCGCCTGCTCGGCGCAGGCCGCATGGGCTCCGCGCTGGCCTCGGGCTGGCTGCGCAAGTCGCGCGGCGGTGTGAGCGCCGACCAGATCGTGCTGATCGATCCGAGACCGGGCGTGGGCGCCCAGGGTCTGATGGAAAGCCATGGCGTCAAATGCGTCCCGGCCCTGACCGGCCAGATCGCCGCCACTCTGGATACGCTGGTCGTCGCCATCAAGCCTGACCTTGTCCGCTCCGTTCTCGGCAAGGTGAGCGAGGATTTGCCGGAAGGCGCGCTGGTGATCTCCATCGCCGCGGGCGTGCCTCTGCGCACCCTGTCCGCCGCCCTGCCCGGACGCCCCATCGTGCGCGCCATGCCCAACACGCCCGCCGCCATTGGCGAAGGCGTCTCGGTCTGCGTCGCCAATGAGGCCGCTGATACGAAAACCCTGATCCGTCAGGCTGAAAGACTGCTCAAGCCGGCGGGCCTGGTGGAGTGGATCTCGGACGAACGGATGATGGATGCGGTGACCGCCGTGTCCGGCTCCGGTCCCGCCTATGTCTTCCTGTTCACCGAGGCCCTGGCCGCGGCGGCGAAGCGGAAGGCCTGCCGCGCGAGCTGGCGATGACGCTGGCCAAGCAGACCGTGATCGGCGCCGGGGCGATGATGAAGGCGGGTCTGGGCGAGCCGGACGAGCTGCGTCGCAATGTGACAAGCCCCAATGGCACCACCCAGGCGGGCCTGGATGCGCTGATGAGCGGGGGCGGCTGCCGGGCCTGGTGCGCAACGCCGTCGCCGCCGCTGAGCGTCGCGGCCGACAGATGGGCGCGCAGAGCGCGGGCGACTAGGCCCGCGCCGTCAACGCCTAGAGATAATTCAGCAAGCTGATCTGGCTCAGACGCGAAAAGGTCTGCGCCGACACCTGGACCGCGGTCTGGGCCTGCTGGAAGCGGGTGGCCGCTTCGGCCATGTCCGCATCCTCGATTCCCGCCACCATGATCTCGAGATAGTCCGAGCGCTTTTCATGGCCGGTGATCGAGCCTTCGAGCTGTTTCTGGCGAGCGCCGTTCTCCGCCATCGCCACATTGATGGTGTCGAAGGCGGAAATGATGTTGGCCAGTTCGGTTTCGAGGAAGGCCTGCTGGTTCTCGGTGATCTGACCGTCAAACGGACCGTCCGGCCCGGCGTTGAAGTCAGCAATGCGTTCGATCGAGGCCATCAACTCCGTGCCGACCTCGGATGCGGTGGCGTTGACGTCGATGGTGATGGTTTCCTCGATCTTGGTGGTCTGGCGGTCTGCGGCGTTCTGGAAGGTGGCCGAGACGTCCGGCACCGCCGCCTGCAGATCGGCGATCGTATCGGCGGTGAAGGGCACGGCGTCCGTCCGGCGTCCGCCGAACACAAAGGAGCCGTTGAAGCGCATGTTCAGGGCGGCTGACGCCCGGTCGAACACCTCCTGCACCTTGTCCATCATGAAGGAGCCGTCATTGGTGGTCAGCGCGGTGCGCAGATCGGTCGCGGCGGTGGAGAGCTCCTGATAGGCGAGATCCTGGATCTCGAGCCGGTTCAGCACGCGCTCATTGGCGCCCACGAAGGACTCGCTGCGTTTCTGGGCCGCCTTCGCGGCGATTATGGTCTCGGCGGAGTTGGCGTACCCTTTGAGATCCGGGGCTTTCTTGCCGCTGGCGAGCTGCTGGCGGGCATCATAGGCTTCACGCTGTGCGCGCATCAGATCGCTCAAGGCGGCCTGGGATGCGGCCTGGGTGGAAATTCTCATTCTAAGCTCCCTTCCCGACCTAAACGATGTTGATCAGCGTATCCGACATCTCCCGGGCGGCCTGCAGAAGGCGCGCCGCGGCGTTGTAGGATTGCTGGAACTGGATCATGCGGGCGAGTTCTTCATCGAGACTCACCCCTCAACGTCAGACCGCTTGATATCGGCGGCTTCCTTCACGGATTCCGCAGCGGTCTCGGCGCGTTGGGCGGCCGCGGCGACAGAGCCGACCTTGCCCGCAACCCTCGCGCCATATTCGATCAGGGTGGACATGCCGCCCTTCATGTTGCCGGCGTCATCAAAGGTGCGCTTGGCCTGACCCGCGGCCGCCAGCTCCTGGCCGCCACGATTGTCCCCGGCGCTCACCACCAGATCGCCCGGAACCGTCGCGCCCGTCACGTCCAGCTTGGCCATCGACAGCAGCGTGGAATCAGACCGGATCGCCGGGCGCACCTCGAAGCCTTCCGCCCGGCTCATCCGGGCGCCGTCCGACATGCCGAAAATGGTGGTGAAGGACTTGCCCGTGCCGGTCCGCACGCTGGTGTCGCCGGTGACGACGACCTCATACTGCTCGAAGCCGGCGTTCGGCGTGAAACTGATCTCGCCATTGCCGTCCATGCCGAACGAGCCATAGGCGCCGAGCCCGGTGCCCGCCGCGTTCAACGCGTTCAGCTGATCCTGGATGGTGGCGCCGGCCACGCTGACATCGATATCTGCGGTGCGTCCGCCATTGGGACCGAGCACCTTGAAGCTCATCACCCCGCCGCCGGCCAGGCCATGGGCGCTGGTTGCGGTCAGACCGGTCTCGAAGAAGGCCGGACGGTCGGAATCCACGATGTCATTGAGGCCGAAATAATGCGCAAAGCCCCGTCCCCGATGGAAGAGGGGTTGGCGCTGTCCTGGGCCAGGGCGACGCCGTGATTGGCGTTCGCCGCATCAATGCTCAATCGGCCATTGGTGAAACTGGCCGTCCCATTGCCGCCCAGCGCGGTGTTGATCTCGTTGACGAGGTCGGTGATCGAGTTGGCGGCGTTGCCGTCCACGGTGAAACCGGTCCCGGTGACGGTGATCGCCACCTGCTGGACCAGCGTGCCGTCATTGTTGACGATGGCGAGCGTGGCCGCGCCCGAACCCTGCAGCACATCCGCCCCTACCAGGCTGGTGTCACGGCCGGTCAGCGTGTTGGGCGGCGGATAGGCGGTGGCGTCGTTATGCGCCGCGTTCAGCGCGTCCGCCGCGCCGGCGGCGTATTCGGCCAAGCGGCCGCCAGTTGCGGCAGATCCTTGTCACGCAGATCAATCAGTCCGCGCAACTCGCCCGACGTGATGTTCTGGGTCAGGTCGACGCGCGCGCCCGACGCCGAGACCACGGCGGTGATCTCGCCATAATCCAGACCATAGGCGCCCGTGCCGGCCGGGTGTATTCCAGCTGCAGCCGGGAGTTGTCCAGTAGCGCCACGCCATCCGCCGTGGACACGAAGACGCGTCCGTCCGGCTGGCGGTTGGTGCGCACATCGATATAGCTCGACAGCTCGTCCAGAAGCTCGACCTGACGGTTGGCGGCGCCGCTGGTGTCCGCCGAACTGGCGTTCAGCGATTGCGCCTGCAGGTTCAGGTCCTGCATTTCCTTGAGGATTTCATTGATGCGGCCAATGCCTGAGCCGATCCGGGTGTCTGCCTCATTGCGCAGGGTGCGCATCTCTACCGACAGGCGCTGGGTCTCATCAAAGAAGGTCTGCAGTTCGGAGGCGGCGCTCAGACGCGCCACGGTTTCGGCGCTGTCGGCGGCGGCGGCGCTGAGGGAATCAAAAGCGGCGTTCAGGCGTCCGAAGATCGAGCTCTCGTCAGACGTGCTGCCGAACTGGGCCTGCAGGCGATCCAGCGCCGAGTATCGCGCAGTCGCCGCAGAGAAGTCCGAATTGGCGCGCACAGACGCGGCGAGCAGGTATTCATCAGTGATGCGTTCGACCCCGCGCACATCCACGCCCATCCCCTGCCCCGCCACATTGCGGGAGGTGATGGCGAGCTCGGTGCGCGCATAGCCTGGCGTGTTCACGTTGGCGACATTGTTGGACGCCGTGCGCAAACCCAGCTGCGAGGCCCTGAGTCCGGACAGGGCGTTGCCGATCACAGAATTGAGCGCCATGTGCGCCTCCAATACCGCTCCGCCGGGGCGATTTTACCCATTTGGCGGCAGAATTTTCCTAGCCAGCCTGAAGAACGCGACGCCTGGAACCCGACCCGGAAACCCAATAAGCACCTTCGTTTTAAAGGTTTTTCTTGGCCCTGGCGGACTCGCGCCCATGTGCGCTTGCCGACTGGCTGCCCACTACAGCGCAAGCAACGGGCCAAACCGGATACTGGCCCGAGCGCTCGGCAATTCCGTCATGCCCAGCGGGGGAAAATCTGCCGACCGGCGCCGAACTCAATTCCTAATGACAAGTTTATTCATTGTTTTATATGCACTTTTTGGATTTCGAGAATTGGCACGCCCCTTGAAGGACAGGATCGACCTCGGCTGGACAAAAGGTCCCGCCCCCTCGACGCAGCAAAACGCGGCGCATCAGCTTGATGATTTGCGGAGCCTTACGCTCATGCCGCTCGACCGTCTGCCTCCGGCCCCTGCGCCGACAATCCCCAGCCCGAAGCGCGCTCAACGTGCGTCGGGCGAGGATGCGCAGACGTTTGCGCTGCCCGGAAACCGTGAGAGCGGCGCCGAGAAAGCCTCCCGTCCGGACAAGGCCGAGCGCAAGTCCGAAAGCGCGCGTGAGGGCAAGAATCGCGAAGCGAGCGCTTCGACCAGGCCGGAGGACGCCCGCGAGGCGCAGAGCCAGACTCCAGATCCTCAGGGTCCGGAAACCGCGAACCCGGCTCTGGCCCTCAACGAAGTCTTTCCCAGGCCGTAACCGCGCCAGGAACCGGGGCGACGGCCGAGACTGCCGCCACTCATCCAAGCGGCGGACGCGAGGCAAAGACCGGGGCTGAAGCGCGTGCGCATGCCGTTCCGCCGCCCGGAGCGGGCAAAGCCGGGCCCGAGACCTCTGACGCACAGTCGCCGTCCCAATCGCAGGCACGTGCAGGCGCGCAAGACAGCGCGGCGCCGATCACGCCCGCCGCCGCTGCGCAGAACGACGCCGCACCGGACGAAACCATCGCCGTCAAACCGGACAGCGCCGCCAAGTCCGCTGACGCACCGCGCCAGTCGCCCGCTGATGGGGCGCAGCCCGCAGCCGGAGAGCAGGCGCGCGCCCGGACCGAACAGACCGCCC
>LZQR01000208.1_pt1 | contig 16214 bp, 20 predicted proteins | sample 768601 | NCBI WGS metagenome assembly LZQR01 (sample SAMN05207299, study PRJNA324521) | oil field metagenome | isolation source: sample BH-FW-24 from oil reservoir | place: India: Bombay High | collected 2015-12-04
TTCAGAAAGATATGGGATGAATGTGCAAATTCTCTTCATTTAACTCATAACGAAGCTCACAACCTGATAAAACGAGTGGGAAAGTGATGCCCCGTTGATTTGGAAGGCGTGATTATACTCCAATGGTACGATACGTTAAAACTGCTTCTTTTCTCACAATCGCTACAGGGGAGATTTTTGAGCGGTATTGGTGGAAATGTAGTCAGTTTTCAGAAAGATATGGGATGAATGTGCAAATTCTCTTCATTTAACTCATAACGAAGCTCACAACCTGATAAAACGAGTGGGAAAGTGATGCCCCGTTGATGAATTGTGTGTTATATTTTGCACCTTACACGTATCGTAATTACGATCAGATAATAGAGGGATAATGGCTCTATGAGCGATTTAGCTAAAGAGATCACGCCCGTAAACATTGAAGATGAGCTTAGAGGTTCATACCTAGACTACGCGATGTCAGTAATCGTGGGTCGTGCTCTTCCAGATGTGCGTGATGGCCTAAAACCAGTACACCGCCGCGTTTTATTCGCGATGAACGTACTAGGCAACGATTGGAACAAACCATATAAAAATCAGCCCGTGTTGTCGGCGACGTAATCGGTAAATATCACCCACACGGTGATAGTGCTGTGTACGACACAATCGTACGTATGGCTCAGCCGTTCTCACTTCGTTACATGCTGGTCGATGGTCAAGGTAACTTTGGCTCGATCGATGGCGACTCTGCTGCGGCAATGCGTTATACCGAAGTACGTATGGCGAAAATGGCCCACGAACTTCTGGCTGACCTAGACAAAGAAACTGTGGACTACGTACCTAACTACGATGGTACGGAGCAAATCCCAGCGGTTCTTCCAACTAAAATTCCTAACCTATTGGTAAACGGTGCTTCTGGTATCGCGGTAGGTATGGCAACCAACATCCCACCGCACAACCTTGGCGAAGTGATCGATGGCTGTCTTGCATTCATCAATAATGAAGAAATCACGATTGATGAACTAATGGATTACATTCCTGGTCCTGATTTCCCAACGGCAGCGCTAATCAGCGGTCGTAAAGGCATCGTAGACGCGTACAAAACTGGTCGCGGCAAGATCTACATGCGTTCAAAAGCGGAAATCGAAGTGGAGAAGAATGGTAAAGAAACCATCATCGTCACTGAAATCCCTTACCAGGTAAACAAAGCTCGCTTGATCGAAAAGATCGCTGAGCTAGTTAAAGATAAGAAAGTAGAAGGCATCAGTGCGCTACGTGACGAGTCTGATAAAGACGGTATGCGTATCGTAATTGAATGTAAGCGCGACGCTGTGGGTGAAGTGGTTCTAAACAACCTTTACGCACAAACTCAGCTTCAAACGACTTTCGGTATCAACATGGTTGCGCTAAACAACGGCCAGCCCAGCTATTCAACCTAAAAGACATGTTGAAGTGCTTCGTTGACCACCGTCGTGAAGTTGTCACTCGTCGTACTATCTTTGAACTACGCAAAGCGCGTGAACGTGCTCATATCCTTGAGGCACTGTCTCTTGCTCTTGCAAACATCGATGAAGTTATCGAGCTAATCAAAAACGCACCAACACCAGCAGAAGCAAAAGTTGGCTTGGTATCGCGTGGTTGGGATCTTGGTAACGTAGCATCAATGCTAGAGCGTGCTGGTACTGACGCTGCACGTCCTGAATGGCTAGAAGATCAATACGGTATCCGTGATGGTCTGTACTACCTAACTGAGACTCAAGCGCAAGCTATTCTAGAACTTCGTCTACACCGTCTAACCGGTCTAGAGCACGAGAAGATTCTTGATGAATACAAAGCACTTCTAGATGAAATCGCAGAGCTAATGCACATCCTTGCAAGCACTGAGCGTCTAATGGAAGTGATCCGCGAAGAGCTTGAAGCAGTTCGCGATGGTTACGGCGATGCTCGTCGTACCGAAATCACAGCAGCTACCCATGACATCGACATGGAAGAGCTGATTGCTCGTGAAGACGTAGTAGTAACTCTGTCTCACGAAGGTTACGTTAAGTACCAAATTCTAAGCGACTACGAAGCTCAGCGTCGTGGTGGTAAAGGTAAGAGTGCAACGAAGATGAAAGATGAAGACTTCATCGAACGTCTACTTGTTGCAAATACTCACGATAACATTCTGTGTTTCTCTACTCGTGGTAAGACTTACCGTCTGAAAGTTTACCAATTGCCTCATGCAACTCGTACTGCACGTGGTAAGCCAATCGTAAACATCCTTCCCCTAGAGGAAGGTGAGCGTATCACTGCAATTCTTCCTGTTGATGAGTTCTCACCAGAGAAATTTATCTTCATGGCGACAGGCGATGGTACGGTTAAGAAGACCCCACTGAACCAGTTTGCAAACGTACGTTCAAACGGCCTAATCGCTGTGAACCTACGTGATGATGACTCACTAATTGGCGTTGATATCACAAACGGCGATAGCGACATCATGCTGTTCTCTAAAGCAGGTAAAGTGGTTCGCTTCAGCGAAGACAAAGTACGTGCAATGGGTCGTACAGCGGCAGGTGTTCGCGGTATGAAACTAGCAGACGAAGACCAAGTTGTTTCTCTAATCGTTCCGTCTAACGAAGGCGATATCCTAACGGTTACACAAAACGGCTACGGTAAGCGTACTGAACTAGCGGAATACCCAACGAAAGGTCGTGCAACTCAGGGCGTTGTGTCTATCAAGGTTTCTGAGCGTAACGGTCCAGTTGTTGGCGCGGTACAAGTAGAAGAAGGCGACGAGATGATGATGATCACCGACGCTGGTACTCTAGTACGTACACGTGTTGCGGAAGTGAGCCAAGTTGGTCGTAACACCCAAGGTGTGACACTTATCCGTACAGCTGAAGACGAATCAGTAGTTGGTCTACAACGTATCGATGAAGTTGAAGAAGTTGAATTGCCAGAAGGCGAAGAAGCAGAAGCAACAGAGGCGAATGCAGAAGGTCAAGCTCCTGAAGCGCCAGCAGCAGACGATGCAGCTGAAGGTTCAGAAGAAGAGTAAGCCTCTTCTTAATCGCTAAATTTGAAAGCCGAGCATAACGCTCGGCTTTTTGTATCTGTATCAACGCAATCGAGACAAGAAATGCGTACACTGGCGTTATCTTTATTGAAAGGATGCGTTATGTCTGTTTGGTTCTTTGTTGCCATCTCTTTGATGGGGTTGTTCATTGTTCTCTTGTCTTTGAGTGCATCAAAAGTGAAACCTGCTCAGTGGTTTGTTTTTTGTCTGTTAGTGCTTGTCATAACCAGTGCAAGCTTCTTATTGCTGCGTCAAACTCCGCCTCAACCGATGCAAGCAGAAATGTCTCGAATGATGACTGCTCGCGACATAATGCAGGAAATCCAAGATCAACTGAGTGAAGACCCAAACAACGCTGAGTTATGGTTTCAGTTAGGGCAGGGCTATCTGCTAGAAGGTGAGTTGATGGTGCGTTGATTTGTTTTGATTACGCGATCCAACTGACTGAACCTGTCAGTGCCACGCAACTTGCTGCCAAGGCGACCACTTTATACTACATCCACCAACAATCTATGACGCAAGAAGTCAGCCTGCTTCTGGAGCAAGCTCTACAGATAGAACCGCACAATGAAGCGGCTTTGTCTTTGATCGCAAATGACCATTTTCTGTCATTCCGCTTTCAGGAAGCCATTGATACTTGGGTACTATTATTAGATTCTAATGATCCAAATTTAGATAGAGTGCAAATCATTCATTCTATCAACAAGCAAAAGAGCTGTTGTAAGCGTACAATTTAACAAGCGGTAGAGGGAAAGGTGGGCAACGAATGAAAAATAAAGCACTGAGCATATTGGTTTTGCTGTGCGGCTCTGTATTGGCGGGTTGTAGCTCTTCCGATCATTCAGGCTCTTCCTCTACGGTTTATTACTCTTCCGGTTACTACGACCCGTGGTGGTACGATCATGACGATTACTGGATCTACTATTATCCGGTTTGTTGTGACAACGATGACGAATACAAAGAGAAGCTCGAAGAATGGTGGAATGGCTTGGATGAAGACCAACAGCAGTCCATCAAAGACAAAGTCGAAGATTGGAAGGACGATGATATGTCCGCCAACATCGATAACATGAAGCGCCAACTTGATGATCATTGGCAATCACTGCCTGACGAGCAAAAGCAAGAGATTCAAACCAAATGGGAGAATCGTCCAGAACGTATTGAGCCAGCGGCTTTACAAGACAAAGCGGTGAAAGAAAGCTGCAACAAAGAAAAGCACTGCCTGAGACTCAAATTCAACGTCCTGCTGCAAGACCTAATGTACAAATGCCTAAAACGCGGCCAAATATTCAGCCTAGACCGAGGCTGCCTCGTCGCTAGTTTATTTTTCTCTATCTCTTTATTAAAAACAAAGGGCGCTTTCTGCGTCCTTTGTTTTATCTGCGTAACCTCAATGCAATCGATACTGATCAGTATGTAGCTTGACGTTCGGACGCGGCTTTATCCCTGTCCGGAACGACAGTCTCTAGAAAGTGTTTCTCCTCTGTGTTCATTTTTTCCATATCCATATCCATATCCATATCTATATCAAGTACTTCTTGTGCTTTCGCTTTGGTTGAGATATCTGGAATTTGTACTGGTTCAGTAATACCCTTGGTTGCCGGTAAACGAACTAGCTTGGTTCGAGTATCTGCTGCGCGGTCAACTGCAGTACCCAGTACTTCAAGTGCCACCTCAGGTGCATGCATGTGCACGCCATGATAGGCAATCGCGTAATCCCAACGCCATTGGGCATGACGAATATCTTGTAGGATTGGCTGCATTTCATCTTCTGTTGCACCTGCTTTCAGGGTGGTTCTGTTCAAAGGCGTCATTTCAAACTTCAGTCTTTAGCCAGTCGAACCTATACCGCATATATCGCTATTGGCTTGCTCGTTATTGAAACAGCCACTGTTTTCCTAGTTACTTTCTACCCAATGGTTTATCAGTTGCTTGGGTTGGGAAACATTTCGGTTGGGGCGCCGTACTTTAATCGTCTCACCTTTCCGGTGAGTGTATTGGCTCTTGCGGCTCTTGCTTTTATGCCCACATTGAAGTGGATGAAAGGGACCAGATCATGTGCTTACCAAGACGCTCTGATTAGTACCGCAGTATCTACAGTCTCTTGCATCGGATTTGTGCTCGCAGTAGACGTGCTGCATGTTGAAGTGTTGCTGATGATTGCACTAGCGACTTGGGTTGCCGCGGCACATTCAGTCATGCTATGTCTCAGTGAAAGAAAGAGTCAATTGATGCCGATGACGCTCGCTCATATCGGTTTGCACTGGCGGTGAGTGGGCTGTATTAACAGTCACTACTCCTATGAATACAATTTACGCGTTGAGCCCGGTAGCTCGCTCCATAGGGCGGGGGCACCATCGATTATTATGGTATCGAGTGGCTATTAGGTCCTAACTACACCTCTGAGCAAGGGCAAGTCACCTTACGCTTGGATGATTGGAGCGCCCTCAATTTCAAATCAGAAAAGCGCCACTATCCTGTGCGGGTAATGAACATGACGGAACCTGCGATTCGTTCATTATGACATGTGATTACTACGTTACATTGGGTGATAAAGTGGAAACCCATGCTTATACAATCAAGGTTCAGTACCGTGCTGGTATTTGGTGGATATGGTCAAGCGGAATATTAGCAGTGTTTGGTGCGCTTATGATAGGTGTAAAGAGAAGGAGAGAAGCGATCCATGAGATCGAGAAATTCGCTTAAACTCGCAGGTCTCGTTACGGCTGTCGCTGTGTTTTCGGCTGTGACCGCGATTGGGTTATCTGAGCGACCAAATATAGAATTGTCCCAACAGCAAAATTTAGAGATTCCCAATTTTAGTTCAGAATCTTTGGTGTCTGGTGAGATGATTTCGCAATAGTTACTCAAAAGTGACCGATATAAATTATTGAATGTTTGGGCATCTTTGTGCGAAATATGCAAACAATAGTAGTATAATCTATTGCATATATAAAAACTCGGTGTACCTATCGTTGGACTGAATTACAGAGACCAAAAACAAGCTGCACGTGAATATTTGAGCTCCAAACGAAATCTATATATTGAAGTGATCAGTGATCCAAATGGAAAGCTCGCTGTTGAACTTGGTGTGATTGGAACGCCTGAAACCTACTTGATTGATTAAAATGGTCGTGTGTTGATCAAATATCGCGGTGAGTTAACAGCAGATAAATGGAACGATATATTTTCAGGATATTTGAATGTTTCGATTTAATTATCTTCTCTTGAGTTTAATGGTGTTTTTGTTATTTTCTCCGCTTACAAAGGCGGGAGATTTACAACAGAATGTTGATCTGTTTGAGTTTCATTCTATTGAAGTGCAACAGTGCGCAACCTCGCTAGCCAAGACTTTACGCTGTCCGCAATGCCAGAACCAAAACTTGGTTGAATCCAACGCACAGGCGGTAAAAGACCTGCGCTTAAAGGTGTATACGATGGCGAATGAGGGCAGTTCAAACCAAGAAATAAAGGACTATCTCGTCGCTCGTTATGGGAAGATTGTTCTATATCAGCCGCCATTTAATTATTCCACTGCGCTACTGTGGATCTTTCCACTGCTATTTTTGATCTTTTTTTTTCTTATATTCGATTCGAATGGTAAAGCGTAATTAATGTGACCACTATTCCACTATTAGAAATAAATTGTGCACATAACAAGCAGAATGTTATCATTTTCCCGAATTTGTGAAGGCTTCAGTGAATATCAGACCATAAAAATTGAGCTGGAGAAGTAATAAAGAACGAATAGGTGTACGCAGTGGATTCAGTTATATCGCAATTAAAAAAGGACTTTTATTCGCAGATTCGTGCGTTCCAGTCACCGAAGCTGCCACAAGTCACTTCGACTCTCGCCGTTTTAACCGACGAGGAAATTCAAGAACTCGAAGCCGTTTGGATTGAGCTTGCCGTTTGGAAGCGCAGTCAAACGCATTAAAATCAAACGCTTTATCGACGCATTCGAAACCCCAGGCAAATTTGTCTGGGGTTTTTATTGTAGTTAGTTTTAAATGTTATATTATAACAATTGTAGAGTCGGCCAGCGGGTTTCATCCTCTAGGATTTCCAGCTTGTCACAATAAGAATAGGGCTCGTTGTGATCTCAACATTGAAAAATGCGGTATCAATCCCCATAGTTGAAGAGCAAATGAGAGCAATCCCATGAATGCGATAACGAAAATGCATCAAGCAATAAATCGAGTGAGTGTAGATATGGCGGAAGTACGAGCCAGAGTAGATTTTAAAGTCGGGGCAAAAAGTAACATTGATGCCGAAATCCTGTCTTTCCATGGTCTAAAGACAGATAAAGAGCATGTTGCGATTATCTTCAAACAAGCGGACCAGACACAGGAAATGCCTTTAGTTCGTATGCACTCTGAGTGTTTGACTGGCGATGTTTTCCACTCTTCACGCTGCGACTGCGGCGAACAATTAGAAGAGACCATCAACCGCATGGGCGAGTCTGGCGGCATTATTCTATATCTTCGTCAGGAAGGCCGTGGTATCGGGCTTTACAACAAGATTGATGCGTACCGTTTACAAAGCCAAGGCATGAACACGTACGAAGCAAACAATCATTTGGGCTTCGACGACGACCTACGTGATTTCACGGAAGCGGCGCAAATGTTAGAAGCATTGGGTGTGAATAAGATCCGCCTTGTGACAAATAACCCTAAGAAAATCCGCGAGCTGTCGGAATACGGGATTGAAATCTCAGAAGTTGTCAATACGTCTGCCCACATCAAAGATGGTAACGAAAGCTATCTTAAGGCGAAAGTTTCTCACGGGAAACATCACCTAAAGGTTTAACCCTAAAGACAAAACTGACAATAAAACATTCTAAAAGCCTCATTTTTATGAGGCTTTTTTTGTATCTGGAGTTGCAAATAAATTGTAAATTTGTATTATCTCGGGACTAAAAGTGCAAATAAGAATAATTAGCACTACTAATACGATAATTAAAATGCTCAACAAGGATGCTTCAGATGAATGCAAAAACAGTTTTAGTCCAATCTATTCTGCATCACTTCTCATTGCCAGTGGTTCTACGGTTGCTGCTACAGTAACTAAACAACAAGTTGTCGAACATTATGCAGACGTGGCGCACGCTGTGTTTGCCGATTCTTTAACGACTGCTCAAACGCTCGACGTAAAAATTGACGAATTCCTAAAATCGCCATCAGCGAAGAAGCTTGAAGAAGTAAAACAAGCTTGGCTAGATTCTCGCGTACCTTACCAACAGTCTGAAGTTTTCCGTTTTGGTAACGCGATTGTTGACGATTGGGAAGGCCAGTTAAACGCGTGGCCACTTGATGAAGGTCTGATCGACTACGTAGCGGCTGATTACCAATACGAACTAGGTAACGAAGGTGCGGCTGCAAACATCGTAGCAAACACTAGCTTACAGATTGGTGCTTCTAAGCTCGATGTTTCAAAAATTACGCCAGAGCTCATTGCAGACTTGAATGAAGTGGGCGGCTCTGAGGCAAACGTAGCCTCTGGTTACCACGCAATTGAATTCTTGCTTTGGGGTCAAGATCTTAACGGCACAAACGCAGGTGCAGGTCAGCGCGCCTATACAGACTTCGTTGTCGGTTCTGAGTGTACGAATGGTCACTGTGACCGTCGTGGTGAGTACCTGAAAGCGGCAGCCGATCTACTGGTTCAAGACCTAGAGTGGATGGAAAAGCAGTGGTCTGCAGACGTGAAAGGTAACTACCGTGAAGAGCTACTAAATGACTCAGCGGATAACGGTTTGCGTAAGATGCTATTTGGTATGGGTTCTCTTTCTCTAGGTGAGCTAGCGGGTGAACGTATGAAAGTAGCACTAGAAGCGAACTCTACAGAAGATGAGCACGATTGTTTCTCAGACAACACGCACAACTCTCACTACTACAATGAGCAAGGCATCTACAACGTTTACACCGGTACTTACAAAGGCGTAAGCGGTAAAGAACTGTCTGGCCCAAGTATTGCTGACCTTGTAGCTCAAAAAGACAAGAAAGCAGCGGAAGAGATTCAAAAGCAGTTTGATACAACACGTAGCCAAGTCGGTGAGCTAGTGACTTCAGCAGAGAAGAACAACCAGCATTTCGACCAGCTAATTGCGGCGGGTAACGCGCAAGGTAACGCACTAGTTAACGACACTATCATGTCACTGGTAGCACAAACTGGTGCTATTGAGCGTGCGGCGAACATTGTCGGTATCGACAGCCTAAGCCAGATACTGCTGACCACGAGTTCTAATAAGAAAACCATAATAAATAAGGGCTCTTTGTGAGCCCTTTTAACGTTTGAGCTCGTTGTTATCACCCTTGTTGTATATGTAGAGCAATGATATGAAGCCATACCTAATTTCAGCGCTAGCCGCGATCCTTTCTTCTTCTGCCATGGCTTATGATGTTAAGTCTGGTGGCAAAACCAGCGTTAAAAAAGACGGCGCAAACGCCTATTCTCTTCCCGCTGCTAACTTACCAATGAGTAAGCGTCTTGATTTCAGCGTGGGCAACAGTTTTTCCGTAATCCTTGGGTGCAAGCACCAGCGTCGACAGATGCTCGTGATGGCCTAGGCCCATTGTTCAACACCAATGGTTGTCAGAACTGTCACATCAAAGATGGCCGTGGTCATCCCCCTGAAAAAGGTGACTTACATGCGGTGTCTATGCTGGTGCGCTTGAGTATCCCCGCAATGACGCCAGAACAAAAGACAGCGTTCATCAAAGACGGTGGCATACCTGAGCCAACTTATGGTGGCCAGCTTCAAGATTTCGCGCTGCAAGACCAAACGCCAGAGGGCAAAATCGAAATCACTTATACCGATGTGCCGGTGAAATTTAAAGATGGCACGACAGTGACGCTGAGAAAGCCGCACCTAAACATTACCGATTTAGGGTATGGCGACATGCATCCGGATACTGAGTTTTCAGCGCGTGTGGCGCCACCAATGATCGGCCTTGGCTTGTTAGAGAGCATTCCAGACGAAACACTGTTGGCTTGGGCTGATGAACAAGATGCCAACAAAGACGGCATTTCAGGCAAAGCAAACAAGGTTTGGGATATTGAGAAGGACGACTTCTCGATTGGCCGTTTTGGGTGGAAAGCCGGACAGCCGACGCTAATGCAACAAAATGCCGCGGCATTCAATGGCGATGTCGGTTTGACGAGCCATTTATTCCCGAATGAAAACTGTACCTCGAATCAAAGCATTTGTGACGACATGCCAAATGGCGGTAAGCCAGAAGTGAGTGAGAACATTCTCGACTTTGTGGAGTTTTACAGCCAGCACCTAGCAGTGCCAATTCGTCGTAATGTGAACGATCCTAGCGTGAAACTTGGTCGGAAAATCTTTGCTACTGCTGGTTGTGAAAGCTGCCACAAGACCAGTGTGAAAACGGCCAAGCGACCAGAGTTGCCAGCGCTTTCTGAGCAGTTAATCCACCCATACACCGACATGCTTCTGCATGACATGGGAGAAGGCCTAGCCGATAACCGTCCTGAATACTTAGCAAACGGCCGTGAATGGCGAACGGCGCCGCTATGGGGTATTGGTTATACCGAAGAAGTTAACGGACACACTTACTTCTTGCATGATGGTCGCGCTCGTAACTTGATGGAAGCGGTATTGTGGCACGGCGGTGAAGCGGAAACCGCTAAACAAAATGTTTTAGCTCTGAACAAAAAAGAACGTGACGCTCTCATTGCGTTTCTGAACTCTCTATAAGGACCCTACCATGAAAAAGACACTGTTAGTGAGTGCGATTGCCTCAGCGTTAAGTTTGGTTGGTTGCCAATCGATAACGGGAACAACCCCGACCAAGCCTGAGAGTACCAGCCATATTTCGCAAAATGTTTACGAAGTGGAGTTTAACGCTGCACAGCATTTTTAGCGCAAACAGGTGAGTTAGAGCAGAGCTTTGCAGATTACTGCGCTTTAGAAACGAAAGAAGATACACAAGTAAAACAGCAGTGGCATCAAACCATGCTTGCATGGATGGCATTGCAAGGGCAAGAGCGTGGTCCTGCGACGGCATTAGAGCAAAGTTGGAATGTTCAGTTCTGGCCAGATAAAAAGAACACCACTGGCCGTAAAATGTCTGCACTAACGAAATCTGCCCAAACTTGGAGTGCGGAAGATATCTCTACGCAAAGTGTTACCGTGCAAGGTTTAGGCGCATTAGAATGGCTGCTTTACGATCAGGCATCGACTTTATCTAGCAACAGTAATACCTGTGCTACGGGGGTTGCGATTGCAGAAAACCTCGATAACAAAGCGCAGATCATCGCGGATCTTGGGCAGAAAACCCGTGGAAATCGTTAGAGATGATGGAATGGGAATCTGAGTACATTTCACTGCTTTCTAATCAGCTTGAATACAGCATGAAGAAGTTGAGTCGCCCATTGGCGAAGATTGGCAAGCCTCGCCCCTATTTCTCAGAATCGTGGCGTTCAGAGACGTCGCTTTCGAACTTGAAAGCGAACCTTACCGCAATGGAAGCACTCTATTTTGCCGACGGTAACGGGCTAGATACGCTATTGAGAGAACAAGGTCATGCGGATTTAGCTGATCGTGTTGTTCATCAGTTCGAGATGGCGTTAGATACATGGCCGGAAGATAAGAGCTTGTTTGCCGCACTGCAAACAAAAGAAGGCTATCGGATGGTGCTAGCGCAATACAACAAACTAGAGCAATTGAAGTACTTGATCCACGAAGAAGTGGCTATCGAGCTTGGTGTGGTTATAGGATTTAATGCAACTGATGGTGACTGATCAAACCCGCCGAACCTTACTGAAAGCCGCTCTTTTCGGAGCGGCGGTTCCTGCTATGCCATTTGGTTGTGCTTCCACAAGCTCTCGTGAGCCTGCGTTGATCGGCTGTTCTATTATCGGCCGAGACAAATACGCGGCGGTGGTGGCCGATGAGCATGGCATGCCGCTCTCTTCGCTGCCTATTCCCGAGCGGGGTCATGGCGTGGCGACAAACCAGCAAGGCCATGCCGTGGTTTTTGGTCGACGACCTGGGACCTTCTTTATGGTGTTTGATTATCGCTCAGAGCAAATGATCAAGCTGCAACTGGCAAAACCGAATCGCCATTTCTATGGCCATGGTGTTTACTCTCATGACGGCACGTTGCTATTTGCGACAGAAGGAGAGAGGGGCACAAGCCGTGGGATCATTGGTGTTTATGATGTGCAAAAGCAATATCAAAAATCGATGAGTTAACCGGTTTTGGTCTAGGGCCTCATGAAGTGATCATGATGCCTGATGGTGCACTTGCCATTGGCGTTGGCGGCGTACATACCAATGGTCGTCAACCGCTCAACCTTGATACGATGAAGCCAAGTTTGAGTTACTTGTCTCAACAAGGTGAGTTATTGGATCAAGTCTCTCTACCGGATCATAAGCTGAGCATTCGTCACTTAGCTCACGACGGTACGGAGACGGTACTTTGCGGTCAGCAATATCGTGGAGAACCGGATGAGTATCCTGCATTGATCGCCATGCACACCCGCGGTGGTGAGATGCAAGATCTACAAGCAGAGCCTGAAGAGTGGGCGCGATTCAATCATTATGTAGCGAGTATTGCCGCAACCGACGAATGGATCCTAGCCACTTCGCCACCGGGCAGTTGTTACGGGATTTGGTCCAAATCAACGGGCAAATTGGTCGAACTAAGTGCCTTACCAGACGCTTCAGGTGTGGTGATCTACGGTGACGAGTTTCGAGTCAGTTCTGGGGCGGGTAAAGTGGTTGAACAAAGGCCTACGGAGTCCAAAAATACCTTTGCTAGTGGTGTGCAGTGGGACAACCATTGGTCCAGAATTATTTAGAAAGATCATTGAGTAATCGTTTATTGAGAGTATTGTTGTCGTTTTCGTCTGCAGATTCTTAATTTTAAAGCTGCAACACGTGAGATATTTGCCATACTTTTTTAATGGCATGTGACGGAAGGATCGTTTCAGTGATTGCTAGATTTCTTATGATAACGGCACTTTTGGTGCCGTTTTGCAGCTTTTCAACAGTAGTTTCTCTTGATGCGTCTGCACAAACAGAGCAAGAGGGCGCGGTCGAAAAGCTCTCTGTTGAGAAGATGATCCATTACCCGGAGGTCATCGATCAACTCTATCAAAGCACAAATTATCGTCTAAATTGGGAAAATGAAGATGATGTTGCGCAGCTCATTTTCCAAATGGAGCTGGTGACATTAGCAGATGTAACCCAAGAGTTTGACAATCAATTGCGTCGTATAGAACAAGTCCGTGAACAAGGTGATCAGCTCGATTTTGATCTTGTCATGACCGATTCTTTGCTTATGTACCTTTCCTATCTTGAGCAAGTACCGGAAGAAGGCATCAACTGGTTATTTGCCAACAAGGTTCACGTTAAGTTTCCTGCACCAAGTATTGAAACCTTGTCGTTGTTAAGCAATGAAATTACGGTCGGTAAACTGGATCAGTTTCTTACCGATCTGCGTTCTCCATTGCAGATGGACGAATCATTCAATACCGCTTTTTCTTCACTATCTACTTACGCGAAATTTGAGTTTCCTCTTTATCAGCAAGATCAAAGGCTAGCGCGTGTAGGTGATGAGCTGTTTAATAAGTCTAGCTTGATCGCTCGGATGCAAATTGTTGGTGTTGAAGTTGGACATTTGGATACTGAAACCACGCTTTATGATGAAAACCTAGAGCTGGCTGTGATGGAGTTTCAGCGGATTCACGGTTTGAAACAAGATGGCATTATCGGCCCAAATACTTTGCGTTGGATTAACTTCTCACCGCAGCAGCGCTTACATTCATTAGCATTAAACGCCGAGCGATCTCGTATCTGGTCTAAAGAGCGTGATAATGTGGTATTTGTCAATGTACCTGGATATGAAGTGACGTATTGGCACGATGGCCAACCACTGTTTGAATCTAAAGTTGTGGTAGGGAAGGCGTCACGCAAAACCCCAATCATGACCGGCACTATGGATTCTGTCATTCTAAACCCAACTTGGAATGTGCCTTGGAAGATCATGGTGAAAGACATTATCCCCAAGGTAAAACGCAACCCAATGTACCTGATGGAGCATAACATCCAGATCATTCGCTCTTGGACATCACGAGAGATCATCGATCCAACGACTATCAACTGGGCTACGGTAAACCCAAGAACATTCCCTTATCGCATGAGACAGTCTTCTGGGTCCCACAATGCGTTGGGTCTGTATAAATTCAACATGCCGAACCCACAAGCGATCTACTTGCACGACACGCCAAGTAAAATCTGTTCAATCAGGATCGTCGAGCGTTCAGCTCAGGCTGTGTACGTGTTGAGCATGCCGATCAATTAGCGGAGCTACTGTTTAAGACACAAGGCCTTGAAGAGCGGTTGGCGAAGAAACGTCAAAGTGGTCGCCGCTCAAATACTTCTGTACCACTGACTGAACGTATTCAAGTGCACATTATTTACCAAACCGCTTGGTTAGAAGAGGGGACCTTGTACTACCGTGATGATATTTATCAATATGATCATCAAGGGTGAGATTCGTCCTTAATTTAAAAAATTTACAATTCATAAAATCTGGTTCCTGTTCAATAAGTAAACAGAAAATCCAGCCTAAAAGCGACAAGCCGGACCGATTTATGCATTTGACGCATCAAATTGGTTTCGGTAATGTCCGCTGCTCGTACAGTAATTGAGCAGTATTTTCTAATGGTAAGTCGTAATTTTTCTCGTCGTGATTTTCTTAAAATGACCGCTGGTGGTGTTGTGGTTGCTTCAACCATGCCGTCTGTGTCTTGGGCGTCATTACCCGACGAGCCTCGTGTGCTTGCGATGAATAACCTCAATACTGGTGAATTACTTGAATCGTGTTATTTCAACGGTTCGAGCTACGTAGATGAAGAACTAAAGCGTCTTGATAAGTTCTGCCGTGATCATCGCCGTAATGAAGTTCATCCAATGGATCGACGTTTGTTCGACCAAATCAGCCAAATTCAAAAACTGATCGGTATGGAAGCTGAAGTGATTGTGATTTCAGGCTACCGCTCACCGGTAACCAACGCGTCCTTGCGAAACAGCTCTTCCGGTGTTGCCAAGAAAAGCATGCACATGGAAGGAAAGGCGATCGATTTCCGTTTAGATGGCGTGAAGCTGTCGACTGTCCGTGAGGCAGCACTGAGCTTAAAAGCGGGTGGGGTAGGTTATTACCCGCGCAGCAACTTCGTCCATATCGATACCGGTGCCGTTCGCTCTTGGTAACCGCGCTCTAAGCGGTTGTTTTCCCGTTAGACAGCCGCTATTCCCCAATGTGCAAAGCTTGAAGTCGCTAGGCTTAGTGTCATAGTTGCGGCAGTTTTCATGCAAATTTATTCGGTATAGGTTATCTATGGCTCTGAAATACCAAGTTGTTCCAGTAACATCTTTCTCTCAAAACTGTTCTATCGTCTGGTGTGATGAAACCATGAAAGGCATTGTGGTTGATCCAGGCGGTGATGAAAAACAGCTTGCGATGCTTATCAAAGAGCTCGGTGTTGAAGTCGTGAACTTAGTGCTAACACATGGTCATTTGGATCACGTGGGTGGCACTGAGCCACTGTCTGCACTGCTTGGTGGTACTGAGATTGTTGGCCCTCACAAAGCGGACAACTTTTGGTTACAGGGCCTAGAAGGTCAGAGCCAAATGTTCGGCTTTCCACTAACAGAGGCGTTTGAACCGCATCAATGGTTGAATGAAGGTGACAAGGTCACTTTTGGCAATCAAACTCTGAATGTCATTCACACTCCGGGCCATACTCCGGGTCACGTTGTGCTTTACAGTGAAGAAGCGCGTTTGGCGTTTGTTGGTGACGTTTTGTTTAACGGCAGCGTTGGTCGTACAGATTCCCGCAAGGTGATTTCAACACGCTTATTAGCTCTATCAAAGAGAAGCTATGGCCACTAGGTAATGATGTTACTTTTGTCCCAGGCCATGGCCCGCAATCAACGTTTGGCCACGAGCGCAAAACTAACCCATTCGTTGCTGACGAAATGCCGCTTTACTAAGCCATTAGCAAAGGCATCGGGGAATTAAACATCTGGCTCGGCGGCTGCTAAGTAACGTCGAGCCAATCCCACAAACTCTTCCGCTTCTCTATCTAAGTCACTGGCTGAGATAAACACATCATAGCCATAAATCGTCTCTGATATTTCATCCTG
>LZQR01000209.1_pt1 | contig 16058 bp, 20 predicted proteins | sample 768601 | NCBI WGS metagenome assembly LZQR01 (sample SAMN05207299, study PRJNA324521) | oil field metagenome | isolation source: sample BH-FW-24 from oil reservoir | place: India: Bombay High | collected 2015-12-04
CGAATTTTAAGTCTGTTGGGAACTAATTTTATGAAGCCAAATGTATTAAGGGTATTCAAACCCGTCTCTTTACCTTTAATCTCCATTTTGATTTCAGGCCTGGCGACTTCCGCGGCGGCGGCACAGTTGGATTTCAAGTCCTGCGTGGAAACCGCTTTGGGCCAAAACCCGGAAATGGAAGTCAGTCAGTATCGTCTGCAACAAGCCAAATACGCTTTGGCGGAAGCCGATGCTAACCGGATGCCGCAAATCACCGCCTCCATGACCGGCACCAACTCGAATAACGCTCTGAATGTGTTTGGTATGAAATTAAACCAGCGGGATGCGAGTTTCCGTGACTTTGGTTTTGCCGATATGAATAAAGGGGTAGATTATGTTCCTGGCGATTTGAATGAACCGGGGAGTTATACGGACTTCAATACCCGTCTGGAAGTGATGATTCCGGTCTGGAATGGCGGCAAGGTTTCGAGTTATCAAAACCAAGCCAAGGCGATGATTAAAGCAGCACAGCACGGCGACAAGGCCGTGCAACAGCACTTGACCTACAATGTCTATCAAGCCTATGAAGGCGTGCACACCGCGCGCGCTTTCGTCTCCGTCGCAGAACAAGCCGTTAAAGCTTCGGAATCCTATGTTCGAACCACGAAAATCTGGTGGAACAGGGGTTGTGGTTCGCTCCGAGTTGTTGAGTGCCAATGTACACTTGTCGGAAGCCAAAACCGCTTTGGAACAAGCGCAAACACAAGAACAGATTGCCTTAGATAATCTAAGAACCCTGATGGCGTTGGATCAAAATGCACCATTGGATGTCGGCCCGCGTATCGATATTTCATTGCCGTCCGATTCCCTACCGGAATTGACCAATATGGCGACCAGCACCAACCCTAAGTTGGAAGCTTCCCGTGAAGAGTCCTTGTCAAAGCGTGCCGCCATCGATGCCAGCAAAGCCGATCAATATCCCAATTTTAATATTATGGTTCGTGGCGATACTTATGATGAAAATTTCGGTTTCGATAGCCAGTCTTATACGGTCGCGGGGGTGGTCTCCTGGAAAATCACCGATTTTGGGGTGACGGCCAATAAAGTGGACCGCGCACGTGCTTTAGCCAGTGAGAAACAGGCGGCACTTCGCTCTCAGGAAAACCAAACCCGTCTGGCGGTGTTGAAAGCCTGGCGGACGTTGCAAGTGGCGGAAAAACAAGTCACGTCGAATCAATTGGCGGTCAAGCAAGCCGAAGAGGCTCAGCGTTTGATTATGAAACGTTATAAAGGTGGTATTGCCACCATGACTGAGGTTCTGGCGAGTCAGGCACAACTCGATAAGGCACGAGCGAATTTGGTCAATGCTGTTTTCGAGAAAAATATACAAAAAGCTACGTTGCGCCTTGAAACCGGCACCATGAGTGTCGAGCAACTGTAACCAAACCATAGAATCGAATTTCAAAATTTTAAAGTTTTTTAAAGGGTAGACGAATGAAAACCATTGCAAAATTGATACTGTCAAGCAGCCTGGTTGCGGCTATTGGCCTTTCCGGTTGCGGCAAAGAGGCAACAGAGACCGATAACACCGATAAAGCCGTTCAAACCATCAAAGCACCGGTGGAAACCGTGAGCTTGGGCACCATTCCGCTGAAAGCGGTTGTGCCGGGTGCCGTGGTGCCGGATCAAAAGGCGCAAATTGCCTCGCGTCTGATGGGATACATTAAAAACCTGGATGTGAAAGTCGGCCAGCAAGTGAAAAAGGTGAATTGCTTTTCTCCATCGACTCCAGTGATGTCAATAGCCAGATTTTGCAGGCGAAGTCGGCTTACCAGCAAGCGGAAGCGGCTCTAAAAGATGCCAAACTGGACTATGACCGATTTTCCAAACTGTATAAGCAAGATTCGGTTTCCAAGCAACAGTTTGACAAGATTAGCCTGCAATACAAAGTGGCTCAGGAAAATCTGGTTTCCGCTAAAACGGCTTTGAATCAAGCAAAATCTCAATTGAATTACGCCAATGTTAAAGCACCGTTTGATGGCGTTGTGGTCGATAAGATGGCCGTGGCCGGCGACCTGGCGGCACCGGGTAACCCGGTGCTGGTATTGGAAAACCTGACGTCTTTGAGTGTGAAGACACAGGTGGCCGAAGATTTGTTTGCTGTACTGCGTCCGGGAGATGAAGCGGAAGTGGTGATTGATGGTCACCCTAAAGCGTTAACCGGCACCATTTATACATTGGTCAGCGCGGCGGATCCGAAACCCGTACCCATACTGTTAAGTTGAGTTTACCTTCTTTGGTGAACGTCAACAGCGGAACTTTCGCTCGTGTCGGCTTTAAACGCGGTGAGCGTCAAACCATGATGGTGCCGAAATCAGCTGTTTTGAATCGTTCCGGTGTAGAAGGCGTTTTCGTTTTGGAGGATGGCAAAGCCAATTTCCATATGGTGCGCTTGGGAGAAAAAATTGGCGATAAAGTCGAAATTAAGGCCGGTTTGAACTTGGGCGACACCATCGTGGTGGACAATAATATCAGTCTGTTGAATGGCGATAACATCGAAGTGCTTGATGTGGATACCGTGTTGGAACCTGCGGAAAAGGAAGGGGCTGAATAATGTCGACGGCCGAACAGAAATCATCAACGGATTTAAACATCGCGGGGAAGCTCGCCAAGATTTTCATCCACTCCAAAATCACCATGATGATTATGATCGCGGTGACCTTGGCGGGTGTTCTGGCCTATTTGGTGACGCCGCGTGAATACAACCCACAAATCGTTGTGCGCGCAATATCATTGTTCCGAAAGGCGGGGCAACGCCCAGCGAAGTGCAAAACATGGTGGTCAAACCGTTGGAAACCATTATGGGGGCCTTACCGGGCGTGAAGCATACTTTCGGGTATGCCTCCAATGATTTCGGTATTGTCACGGTGCAGTTTGATGTGGGAGAAAACCAAGTCGATAGTCTGGTCAAGCTGTATAACCAGCTGATGCAGAATATGGACAAGATGCCGCCAGACACTCAGCAACCGCTCATTAAGCCGATTAACGTGGACGATGTCCCGATTATGACGTTGGCGGTGACCTCGGACGAGTTGTCCGGCTACGACTTGCGTGATGTGTCTTTAAAGCTGGTGGAAAACCTACGGAACATTCCCGGGGTTTCTTTCACCGAAGTGGTGGGCGGAAAGCGCCGTGCCGTCAATGTGTGGTTGGACGCGCAGAAAATCGCTTTGACCGGTATGTCTCTCGGGCAAATCAGTGACATGTTGAAAGGCAGTAATGTTTCTTTGCCGGTTGGCGCTTTGGTCAGCAACAACAAGCAGGAACCAATTCGGGTCAACGGCTTTTTGGGCAATGCCGAAGAAGTGGGTGAAATCATTATCGGAACCGAGAATGGTCGCCCGATTTACCTGAAAGACATCGCGCGGATTGAAGACGGGCCGATGGAAACCGACACGGATACCCGAATTGGTTATGGCCCGTCCAGCACGAAGAGTTCGCGTAGCGAATTGCCCGCCGTCACCATTTCATTGGCCAAAAAGCCGGGTACGAATGCGGTCACGGTGGCGGATGCCGTTCTGGAAAAATTGGACGAATTGAAACTGAGCGTTTTGCCGTCCAATGTGGATATTACCGTGACCCGTAACGACGGCGAAAAAGCCAATGCGGCGGTGAATCTGTTGATGGAACATTTGGCCATCGCAGTGGCCTCGGTCATTGTGGTATTGATCCTGTTCCTCGGGTGGCGTGAAGCTGGTATCGTTACCTTGACGGTGCCGCTGATTTTGTTTGTGGTATTGTTTGTGGGGTATATTTCCGGGCAAACCATTAACCGTATCACGTTGTTTGCGTTGATTCTGTCATTGGGCTTGCTGGTGGATGCCGCCATTGTCGTCATCGAGAATATTCACCGGCACATTCATGAAGGCTTCGATCCTGAAAAATTCGATGAAGTGTTGATCAAGGCGACCAATGAAATCGGTAATCCGACCAATGTCGCGACCTTCGCGGTTATCTTGGCCTTTATTCCGATGTTGTTCGTCACCGGCATGATGGGACCGTTTATGGCGCCGATTCCATTCAATGTACCTGTGGCGATGATTGCATCGTTGGTCATTGCTTATATTCTGGTACCGTATGCGTCCTATCGTTTCCTGGGGAAAAAAGCCATTCAGGAGATGCAAAATCGTATCAGTACTGAAACCCATCATGCCAATGAACCGGACTGGATGCAGCGTCTGTATGAAAAGTCTATCGTGCCGTTATTGGAAAGTCGCACCAAGCGAAACGTCTTTTTGTTTGCGGTGTTGATTTCCCTGTTTGCGGCCATGACGCAACCGGCGTTGCAGTTTTTGCGTGGTGACGGTATGAACAACCCGTTGCATGCCGCCGGGGTGGAAGTGAAGATGTTACCGTATGACAATACCAGTACCTTCCTGGTTCAGGTGGATATGCCGGAAGGCACTGCGCTGGAAGCGACGGATATTGTGGTGCGTCGAGTCAATGACATTATCGCCAATACGCCGTTTGTGACCGATTACAGTGTGTATCTGGGCGATCATGCGCCGATCGATTTCGCCGCTCTGGTGCGCGGGGACCTGATTAAAGAAGGTTCGAACTTTGCGCAGATCCGCGTCAACCTCGTCAATAAGCATGATCGGGATTTGTCGTCGCATGAAATCGTGCAGATGTTGAATGATAAATTGGCGTCGGTGCGTAAGGTCTTCCCGAATGCCAATATTAAATTGTATGAAACCCCGCCTGGCCCACCGGTGACGGTGCAAATCATGGCGGAACTGTATGGGCCGGATTATGATAAGTTGCGTGCTGCAGCGCGTGAAATCAATGCCAAGATGCACGACATTTACGGTCTGGTCAATATCGACGATACGGTGACGGCGAATACCGAAAGTTACCAAATCAATATCGACCGTACTCAAGCCAACCTGCTGGGCATTGTACCGGCGGAAGTGGCGAAGATGTTGCGTGATTACATCAACGGTTATGAGTTGGGTTATATGCACTTGGATAATGTTCGTGAACCGGTGAATATCATTGTGCGTTTGCCGCGTTCTGAGCGGACCGTTCCGGAGCAATTGCTGTCATTGAATGTGCAATCCCGCTCTGGAGCTTCCGTACCGATTTCGGCTTTCGCGTCGATTAAGGAAGTGGTTCAAGCCAAACCGATTATGGGGCGTGACCAGCATCAAATGGTAATGGTCGGGGGCGAACTGTTGCGCTCCAGTCCGGTGTATGCGGTGTTGTCGATGGACAAAATGTTGGACGGTGTGAAACTGCCGGAATCCGGCGTGACTTTCCACACGGCGAACCTTGGATTTGTGGAAGCGCAACCGGATGATGTCATGAACTACTCACTGTTGTGGGGTGGTGAAATGCGCCTGACCCTGGATGTGTTCCGTGATATGGGGAGCGCGTTCATTGTGGCGCTGGTCTTCATTTATCTGATTCTGGTCGGTTACTACCGCTCCTTTATGATGCCGGTCATCGTGATGGGTGCGATTCCGTTGACCATGATCGGGGTTTTCCCAGGCCACTGGTTGACCGGGCAAGCCTTTACCGCCACCTCGATGATTGGTGTCATCGCTCTGGCCGGTATTGTGGTGCGGAATTCGCTGTTGTTGATTGACTTTATCCTGGAATACCGTGCCGAAGGTAAGACGCTGAAAGACTCGGTGATTGAAGCCGGTAAGGTGCGTTTCCGTCCGATTCTGTTGACGGCTCTGGCCATTATGTTCGGTTCGATGATCATGATTACCGATCCGGTATTCGGTGGCCTGGCGGTTTCCTTGATTTTCGGAACCTTGTCATCGACGGTCTTGACCTTGTTGGTCATTCCATTGCTGTACTTTATTTGGCAATGGCATTCCGGTGTGAAATACACCGAGGGTGGACAGACCAAACCTGCGTAAACGCAGGGAAGGTTCAATATAAAAAACCGCCAGGCCTGGCGGTTTTTTTATGTCTGTGAAGAATTAAATTGAAAAGGTGGCGTTAGAAAGGTGGTGTTAGGCGTCGGTTTTGATGCAGTCCTGTAAGGCTTTTTCAAAGGCCGGGAAGTCAAACGGTGAGGTGTCAAGCAGAAGTTCCAGGCGGCCTGTCTTTACGGTAGGCAATGAATTCACGCGTGGCTTGGCCGTTGACCCATTGAAACAGCATTCTCGGTGTTGAGCCGACCCGGAAAACGCCTTTGGCGCGTTTCACCGAGCTCAGCGAATCTTGAAAACGGTTTTGCCCCAAGCTTTCCAATAACTGGAACAGCTTGGCCCAGTCAAAGGTGATGTCGTTATCGAAAACCCACCCGATGGCTTGAGTGTCCAGTTGTGTTTGATAAACGCGTTCTAATAAGTTGGGCAGCGCTACGGGCGTGTAAGGCAGTGTGTTTTGGATGTGCTCGGCATGGGGGGTGTGTGCCGTGTGTAAAGACGCAAACGGGCTGAAGGGTTGTGCAGTGGGCCGGTAGGTGTCGTGATGAAAGTGAGGGTGCCGGATTTCATTCAATGGCACTTGCGCCTGTTGGGTTGTGTAAATCGCTTGTTTGGGCGGGTAAAGTTGCTCGCAATAAGCTTGGACTTGGCGGATACAGTCTTCCGATACGGCATCTTTTTTATTCAGTACGATCACGTCCGCCATATTGAAGAGGCTTTGTAAAATCGACAGGCGATCAAACTCTTCCAAGTCGGCTTGTTGTAAATCGAATACGGAAAACAGGGTTTGGACATCGAAACGTCCCGCGAGTTGGCCGGAAGTGAATAAGTCGACCAAACTGTCCGGCTCGCCGAGTCCGGTTGGTTCGATGAGCAGGCGGTCGGGTTGTTGCTCGTCCAGCAATTGCAGGGCGGTGGTTTCGAGTTCGGACTTGGCGGTGCAGCAAATGCAGCCTCCGGGAATTTGGGTAACGCTGGTTTGGGAGGCGCTTTCCAGAATCGGACCGTCAATGCCGACGCGCCGAATTCATTGACCAGCAACATCCAGTGTTCGTTATCCGGTTTTGTTGCAACAAATGTTTCAGTAATGTGGTTTTCCGGCACCGAGCTGGCCGGAAATGATATTCAACGCACAGCGTTTACGCATGACACTCTTTATAAATCGCTTCGCCGCACACTTTATTGCGGCCGGTGGTCTTGGCCATGTAAAGACTTTTATCGGCACGGTCGAAAAGCGATTCAATGGTCTCGTTCAGTTGGTACATGGCGACGCCGACGGAAAGCGTGAGGTTGATCGGCTTTTTGTCGCCCCGTACTTGTAGTGGTCGGGAGGCGATTTTTGGCGAATGGTATTGGCGACTTTTAGGGCCGAATCGTAACTGGTGTGTGGCAGAATGGCCACAAACTCTTCACCACCGATGCGGGCGATAAAGTCTTTGCCTTTGGTTTCGTTATGCAGGCTTTTCGCCAGATAACGCAAAATGCTGTCGCCGACCAAGTGACCATAATTATCATTGATTTTTTGAAGAAATCGAGATCCAGTACCAGTAACGCAAAGCTGTTTTGTGTGTCGTTGGCCTCTTGCATGACGCCTTCGATGATTTCGTTGAAACCGCGACGGTTCGGGATGTTTGTCAAATCGTCGGTTTTGGCGATGGCGGTGGCTTTGTCGAGTTCTTTTTTCAGTTGTTTGATTTCATCGCTCGTTTCGGCAATTTGCGTTTGCAGAGCATTGGTTTCGCTTTGATAATGTTTTATGGTGGGCAGAACCTGTGTTTTCAAACGACTGACGATTTCATCGGGGTTTTTGAGCCCGTCAATGGCCTGCATGTGGCTGTCGAGTTCGTCATGCTTGCTTTTGGCTTCGTTTACCCAGCTTTCGATGTATAGAATGAGTTCATTGATGATGGTGGAGAACTCTTCCGAATGCATGCTGTGGCTAATGACTTCCGACCAGAGGGTGTTGAAAATAACACGGGCGGAACTTTCGTCGTAAGCGTTAAATTGTAAAGCATGTTCGATTTGTTCGGCAATGTCCGGGTTGATTTTGGTCAACAATTCATAGAACAGTGTGAAGTGAATCGGGTTGGCGTTGATGTCCAGGTCTTTTAGCTTATCGAGCACCCGCAGGGAAACTTCCTGAGCGTCTGGGTTCGGGAGGGTGTATCGGCAGTCGTTTTGCAGTATCTTAGAGGGTTCCATGAAAAAAGTGCATTCGTTATTTTTCTAATATTATAAACCCTTTATGAAAGCGTCTCCAATTTAAAGGCGGAGTTTTTTTAAGGAAAATCGGCGGTGAGGCCAATGAGGGTGAAGATTGCTTATTGGCGATTTGGTCTGGGATGAAGCGGGTTTCATTTTTTGTCATCTTTCATTCACATGGCTGTTATGTAGCGCTTTTAGAATGAGCGGGTAATTTTTATAAACTTTAAGAGAGTTAAACCATGAAAAAACTATTTATCGCGATGATGGCGGCCGGTTTCCTATCGGCCTGTTCGACAGCCCCTGAGAAGAAAGCCGATACCACGACAGAAGCCTCACAAGCCGTAAACGATGATTTGTACATCGTGATGGATGAGCGTATGAACGTTTTCTATGACGGCGATCTTTACAAAAAGTATATGGAACATGGTGAAACACCTTATCGTCGTACCTTCATCGGTGCGGGTCCGAACGGTGAAACGGTTGTGTATGGTTTGACCAAAGACGACAAAAAGAAAACTACCAACCGGCGGAAGAAATGATGTCTGGCAAAATGGCGCCGGCAGAAGATTTTTATGCTGAAGTGGTTGAAAAAGAACATAACCGTATTTATGTTTTCACTTCTTGGGCGACGTTTGACGAGTTTGTGAAGCTGCACGTGGATAACTTCCGTTATTCTGACATTGGTGCAGGTCCGAACGGTGAAACGGTTGTGTACGTATTGACTAAGAAAACCAGTAAGCAAAAGCCGGTTGAAGCCATGAAGAAATTCAACACTTTCCACGGCATCCAAAATAAACGATTTCCGGTTAATCGTTTAAACGTAAAAAGCCCGGCATTGCCGGGCTTTTTTTATGCTGTCAGACAACCGTTGTTGTTAGCGTTTGACCGTATCATGCAATGGGCAGGTTTGAATGCCCAGCAAGGTGTAGATCGGGCACCAACGGATGATGCCGGTGGCCAGCGGAATGATGCCGATATAGGCCCAAAGCCCTAAAACGTCGGTGGCCGCCAAAACAATCAGTACCGCGCCGATAATGATTCGAAGCCATCTGTCCAGTGTTCCAATGTTCATTTATCTTCTCCCATAGTCTGTTAAGTATGTAAAATACAGGTCTAGTATTGTTTGAATCCGACTTACCGTTCAATTGTTAACGCTCTCTGAGCAAAAATCAATAGGCTTTTATGACTGACGAGACAAAAACGGCGAAAAGCAAATTGAAAACCAAATTGCCGGGCGATGCTTACGCCGAAAACATCCGCGCGCGTTTTTGGCTGATGGGCAAGGGTGAAGCCTATGTCGGCATCGGACGCATTACGTTGCTGGAAAAAATCGACAAACTCGGTTCCATTAATCAGGCGGCCAAGGAAATGAGCATGTCCTACAAAAAGGCCTGGAAATTGATCGATGAACTGAATCAGATGTTCGACGAGCCTTTGGTGCTGAAAGAGCACGGCGGCAAAGCCGGTGGTGGCACCCAGTTAACCGATAAGGGGCACTTAGTGGTGAAGGAGTTTCGCCGTGTTGAACAGAAGCTGAAAGCCTTTTTACAGGAAGCATCCGACAATTTAGGGTTTTAACGACGTTTTCGGGCGCTTTTGGCCCTGTCTTTCTCGGTTCCGTTTTTCGCCAGGCCTGGCAAAAAATGAATATTGTATTTTATTCCGGTAAACGCTTGACTTTAGAGAGAAAGTCTCTAAAATCCCACTCTTTAATCCTTACCCCTTCTTATTGCCCGTTAAACAGTAAGTGATTATTCGGTTCGCCGGATAGTTGGAATGGATTAGCTATTTATTTTTAGGACAAAGTTATGAAAACATTTGTTGCAAAGCCAGCTGAAGTAAAACGTGACTGGTACATCGTTGACGCTGACGGTAAAACTTTAGGTCGTATGGCGGCTGAAATCGCAGCCCGTTTGCGCGGTAAGCATAAGCCAGAATACACGCCGCACGTTGATTGTGGTGACTACATCGTGGTTATCAATGCGGATAAAGTGGCCGTTACCGGTAATAAGCGTACTGACAAAATGTATCACCACGTAACAGGGTATGTTGGTAATTTGAAATCAACAAACTTTGAAACTCTGGTTGGTAACAAGCCGACTCGTCCGGTTGAGTTTGCCGTTAAAGGAATGTTGCCTCGTGGTCCTCTAGGCCGTGCAATGTTGAAAAACTGAAAGTGTATGCCGGTGCCGAGCACCCACATACTGCACAACAACCTAAAGAACTAGACTTGTAAGAGGGAATTGAGAATGGCAACAGAACAATATTACGGAACAGGTCGTCGTAAAAACTCAGTGGCTCGCGTTTTCTTGAAAGCGGGATCTGGCAAAATGACTGTCAACGGTCGTGACGTGAAAGAATATTTCGCGCGTGAAACCGATTTGATGGTGATTAACCAGCCACTGGAAGCGACTGAAAATGTTGAAAAGTTTGATGTCACTGTCACGGTAAAAGGTGGTGGAACAACCGGTCAAGCCGGTGCGGTTCGTCACGGTATCTCTCGTGCATTGTTGGCATTCAACGATGAAAACCGTTCTGCTCTGCGTCAGCGTGGTCTATTGACTCGTGATGCGCGTCAGGTTGAACGTAAAAAGTGGGGCTTCGCAAAGCACGTCGTCGTCCACAGTTCTCGAAACGTTAATTCGATTACCGTTTTACGGAACACGAAAAACCGCCAGGCCTGGCGGTTTTTTATGTCTGAAAGAAATGTGGGCTGTGTGAATATGGGGCCTGTATGTTTTATGGCTAACAGGGTTTTATAAGGGCTGGCGGATTGTTGAGAGCGATGAGTTGGATGTGATTAACGCTTGTAATGCGTTAATGAGGTATGAATTGTGTTTCACCCGAAATAAAAAAAGGCGTTCTTAAGAACGCCTTTTTTATTGGGTTGTGTTTTGTGCTGTGGTTTAAAGCTTACAAGCACCACCGGCACAACCGTCATCTTCATGGGCGTCGTCGGCTCCATCACGCGTGTTGTGATAATACAGAGTTTTTAAGCCCATTTTGTAAGCGTATAACAGATCTTGCAAAATCAGTTTGATCGGCACACGGCCTTCGTCGAACGACGCGGGGTCATAGTTGGTGTTGGCGGAAATTGCCTGGTCGACAAATTTCTGCATAATCCCCACCAGTTGCAAGTAACCCTTGTTGTTTGGAATTTGCCATAGCAGTTCATAATCGTCTTTGTGTTCTTTAAAGCCGGGTACAACTTGTTTCAAAATACCGTCTTTAGAGGCTTTTACTGAAACGTAACCGCGCGGCGGCTCGATTCCGTTGGTGGAGTTGGTGATTTGTGAGGAGGTTTCGCATGGCATGAGCGCTGTCATGGTGGAGTTGCGCAGGCCGTGTTTTTGAATGTCCTCGCGTAGTGTTTCCCAATCCAAGTGCAGCGGTTCATCGCAGACTTCGTTTAAGTCGGCTTTATAGGTGTCAATCGGCAGGATACCTTGTGCGTACTTGGTGTCTTCAAACCATTCGCATTTACCCATTTCCTTCGCCAGATTCAAAGAGGCGGAGAGCAAGTGATACTGAATGGCTTCGAAGGTGCGGTGAACCAGACCATTGCCGGAACCGTCGGAATATTTCGCATGGTTTTGGCCAGATAATAAGCCAGGTTAGTGACGCCGATGCCTAGGGTACGGCGCCCCATGCTGGCACGTCGTGCGGCTTCAACCGGGTAGTCTTGATAATCCAGTAGGCTGTCCAGTGCACGGACGATCAGGTCGGAAAGCTCGGCCAGTTCGTCCAGACTCTCCAACGCACCCAGGTTAAACGCGGAAAGGGTGCATAAAGCGATTTCACCGTTTGGATCCTCAACCGAATCCAGCGAGTGTGTGGGTAGCGTGATTTCCAAACACAGGTTGGATTGGTGAATCGGCGCTTTTTTCGGGTCGAATGAACTGTGAGTGTTGGAGTGGTCGACGTTTTGAATGTAAATGCGACCGGTTTGAGCGCGTTCTTGCGCAACCTGAGTGAAAAGATCAAGCGCTTTAACGGTTTTCTTGCGGATGCTGTCATCCGCTTCGTAGATGCTGTAAAGGCGTTCGAATTCGTCTTGATCTTCAAAGAAAGCGTCATAAAGCCCAGGAACGTCGGAAGGGCTGAATAGCGTGATGTTGCCGCCTTCAATCATGCGTTGATACATCAGCTTATTAACTTGTACGCCATAGTCTAAGTGGCGAGCGCGGTTTTCTTCCACCCCACGGTTGTTTTCAGAACGACGAGCGATTCCACTTCCAAATGCCAGATTGGGTAGAACAGTGTGGCGGCGCCACGCGAACACCACCTTGCGAGCATGATTTGACAGCGGTTTGGAAGTGTTTGATGAAGGGAATCATCCCGGTGTGATAGGCTTCGCCGTGACGAATTTCACTGCCGAGAGCGCGGATGCGACCCACGTTGATGCCAATTCCGGCACGTTGTGAAACGTATTTCACAATGGAAGAAGATGTTGCGTTAATGGAGTCCAGCGAGTCACCGCATTCAATTAATACGCAAGAGCTGAATTGGCGTGTCGGGGTACGAACGCCGGACATAATTGGCGTTGGCAGTGACAGTTTTAAAATTCGAGGCCGCATCGTAGAAGCGCTTAATGTAATCCAGGCGGGTTTTGCCTTCTTCTGCTTCGTTCGGATAATGGGCGAACAAACTCATTGGAATGAGCATATAAATAAATTGCGGGCTTTCGTAAATTTTGCCGGTCACGCGGTTTTGAACCAGGTATTTGCCTTCCAACTGTTTCACGGCGGCGTAACTGAAGTTCATGTCGCGTTCGTGCTTAATGTAGTTGTCCAGTTCGTCGAATTCCGCTTTTGTGTAGTCGTCCAATAGTTGAGTGTCATATAGGTGATTGCGGACCATTTTATTGACGTGTTCAAACAAAGTGGGCGGGGTAAAGCGGTCAAAGGCCTTCTTGCGAAGGTGGAAAATCGCCAGACGTGCCGCCAAGTGCTGGTAATCCGGCGCGGACTCTGAAATCAAATCGGCGGCCGACTTAATAATGGTTTCATGGATGTCGGCGGTTTTCATGCGTCGTAAAATTGAATATGAGATCGAAGTTCCACTTCGGAGACGGAAACGTTTTCCAAGCCTTCCGACGCCCAAGTGATGACGCGGTGGATTTTTCTAAATCAATCGGCTCGGTTTTACCGTTGCGTTTGGTGACGTTCATGGTTTCTTTAGACATAGCTCGCAATCTTTTTAATGTTTTCAGTGTGTTAGTTGAGTATCGTATAGTAGGACTTAAAAAGGGAAGAGTAACCTAGTGCTTATATTTTGGATTTTACACTATATATAGTTAAACGATCTAAATCCTTAACAAAATATAGTGCAAACCATGGTGTAAATCAAGCCTAAAAAATAGCCAAAATTAATAAAAAATTTGCTAGAAGAGGATGCCGTCCCCAATAAATATTTGGGGTAAAAATTACGAATCACGGCCGGCTGGGCTTTTCGAGCGTTTAACCTTCTGGCACACATAAAAAGAAAGCAAATTTCGGTGGTGAAATTAAAAACGAATGCATTAAAAAGAAAAATTGAGTATCCGTACTTTATGGCTTGAAACCACGTTAATCAAAATAATGGCTAGGTTAAGTACGATTTGTTATTTGCAACATCAGTGGTACACTATCTGGTACATATTAAAGAGTGGGGTTAAAATTATGGCAACGATGACAGCAACCGAAGCAAGAAAGTCATTTTTTGAAATCATTAAGCAAACAAATCAACAGCATGAAATTATTCAGGTACAGCATAAATCGGGTAATGCCGTCATTATGTCGGCCGTTGATTATGAAAGTTTGCAAGAAACGCTACATCTTTTATCGCAACCGGATTTTAAACAAACGTTTAATCAGTCTGTTCTAGAGGCGGATTCAGGTGAAGTGAGGAGTTTTGAAGAGGTGTTTGGAGAGCCTTTGTGAACTGTGACACTTACCAGGTTGCGTTCACTAAACAGGCACAGAAAGATGTCGCCAAACTGACACCAAAGTTAAAAAACAAGCTCAAAGAGATTTTACGAAACAAAATTTCGGTTTCGCCGGAAACGGGTAAACCCCTAATCGGAGATTTAAAAGGTTATTATTCTATTCGTCTCAGCTTCCAAGATCGCATTGTCTATCGAATCGAAAATGATCGATGCGTTGTATTGGTTGTTCGCGCGAAAACGCATTATGGTGAATGATTCAGGTAGCCGAGCAAACAATCAACATCCAACCAGTATAGCCAGTTTAGTCAGTTTGAGTTTTCGCCAACTCCAAAACTCAGTTGGGTTTTAAAACATTCGTGTCTTCGTGGTTCAAGATAGGACGTTCGCCAGGCCTGGGTATTTTTACGCTATGTGTTGTAAAAAAACAACACATGCATTTTTGTTGTTTTTTTTGAAAAAAGGTTGCGCAGCTCTCTGAAACTCAATATAGTTGCCAACAAGTTCACATTGCGTGGGCAAATTTCAAAAAACTAACTACATATAGGAAACTATTCCATGAAAAAGAATATTGTTGCTCTAGCAGTAGCTTCTGCTATCGCCGCTCCTGTCGCTATGGCTGACGCGCCTACCGTTTACGGTCAAATCAATATGGCTCTTGAACAGGCTTCAGTCAAAGATAGTAATGGTGATAAAGTTAAGGCTGATTCTGGTACTCAGGTTAACTCTCGCAATTCACGTATCGGTATTAAAGGTGCTTCTGACCTAGGTAATGGTTTGAAAGCGGTCTATAAAGCTGAGTTCAAGGTTAATATCGATTCTTCTGCTGGCTTAGGAAATCGTAACCAATATGTTGGTTTGGCCGGTGGTTTCGGTACGGTCTTGATGGGTCGTCACGATACGCCTATGAAAATGATTCAAGCGAAAGACTTGTTTAACGATGCTTCGCGCGCAGATAACAAGCCAATCTCTGGTGGGTTGGGTGTTTTTGGTGCAGGTGGTGAAGTGCGTGCTTCTAACGTTCTTGCTTATGTTTCTCCATCTTTTGGTGGTGTAAAATTGATGGCGGCCTTCATTCCTAAGGAGAATGGTAGTCAATCACCTGCTGGTGGTGATACTGATAAAGAGTCTAGCATTACTGATGCAATGTCTTTGGCTGCGATGTATGGCTCTAAGAAAAAAGGTCTATATCTAGCCGCAGCTTACAACTCTTTTGATAAAGCGTTTGGTGCAGGTGGAAACCTTGATGGTAACACAACGGGTGGTTCTGGCTCTGTAGATGAACTGCGTGTTACTGCTCAGTACACCATTGCTGGTTTGATTGCGAATGCAATGTATCAAGACTTCTCTGGTAAAGGTCTTAAGAATACCACTCAAAAAGGTACGAACATTCAAGCAAACGTTGGTTACAAAATTGGTAACTTCATGCCTAAGGTTAAAGTTTCCTTGGTTGACCGTGATAAAGATGTTAATGGCGACAAGTATAAAGACTCCACTAACTATGCATTGGGTCTAGATTACTCTCTAGGTAAGAAGACAAAGGTATATGCTGAATATGCTTACCTAGAAAATTCTGCAACAGGTGCTTTAGGAACTGCAACTTATCTAAATACTGATAAGTCAGAATCTTCTGCCTTCTCTATTGGTATGTTGCACAAGTTCTAATTTAATTACTTGCACTAGCAAGTCGTTAAGTTAAACTAAAGCCCCGCTTATGCGGGGCTTTTTTGTTTTTGGCCAAAAAAAAAATATGGCTCTATCCCTGATTTGTTGTACAAACCATTTTCGCCAGGCCTGGCGGAATTTGAAAGAACGCCATTTCGATAAATCTGCTTTTTGCGCTCCGGAAAAAAAGGGTTTGTTCTCCCCTGTTTAAGAAGGGCCTGTAAACCAAATTGTGTAAACGCTCATAGTTTAAAATTCCCCGAAAAGGAAAATCACTATGAGCAACATCGACCAAGAAAAACTCAAAGCCATGGCCGCTGAGCTGGCCAAGGATATCAAAA